>WNGG01003068.1_pt1 | contig 43204 bp, 29 predicted proteins | sample 5400661 | NCBI WGS metagenome assembly WNGG01 (sample SAMN13153372, study PRJNA577476) | soil metagenome | isolation source: 100 cm soil or saprolite under Garry oak tree replicate 1 | place: USA:California | collected 2016-06-15 | reverse complement strand
TGGTCGATGGCGGGAGCATCCGTGTTGTCGCCCGCGTCAATGGCGGGGCTGCCGCAGAGCAGCGCGTTCGTGAAGGTCGGCCCGCCGTTGTCCTGCAGCGGACCAAGTCTAACCGCCGCGGCGGCTACGTCTAACTGATCACTGGGGTCAAAGGATCCATTCGTCGTGCCAATCAGGTTGAAGCCATCTGAGAAAATAAAGCCAGACGGGCCAGCCGGCACATTTGGATCATAGGGGGCATTGAAGAATTCAACCGTAGCTGTGTTCGCGGCGACAATAGTGTTCTTGAGTTCCAGAAGGTAGCTGTTATAAATCCCGCCGCCGTCTTCCGTGAAGCCGGTGGGAAGGACAACGTTGGTAGCAATGGTACTGTTGAACAGCGCCGCAAAAGAGTGGTTGAAGATACCGCCACCGTGGGACGAGCCGGCGCCGTTCCCGGCCCCACCGCTCGAGGTGTTGCCGCTCACGGTGCTGGTGTCTACTGTGACGAAGTCAAAATCGACGGCGATGCCGCCGCCCTCACCCGAACCGCCACTGCTGCTGTCGCTGCCGGCGCCGCCCACGGCGAAATTGCCGCTCACAGTGCTTCGGTCCAGCGTCGTGTCGCCACCGCCGTTGGCAATGCCGCCACCATAACCTCTTCCCGGGCCGCCGCCGGCGCCGCCCGTGGCCGTGTTCGAATCGACGGTGCTCGTGGTCAGCGTCAGTTGGTTGTCATTGAAAATGCCGCCACCGCCGCCGTCTGCGTCGCCGCCCCCGGTGGAGTGGTTGCCGCTGACCTTAGAGCCGATGATCGTCAGCGAGCCTTCGTTGTAAACACCCCCCCCATACGCGTCATGGCCAGCGTCCGCTTGGACAGAGTTGTCGCTGACGGTGCAATTAGTCACGTCCATCGTGTTGCTGCCATTGTAAACACCCCCGCCCCACCCGTCGCGGTCTAAAGTGGCGACAGAATTGCCGGTGACGAAAGAGTTTTTCATGGTTAACGAGCTTCCGTTGAGTCGGTTGGCGACTCCGCCCCCGGACTCTTTCGCGACGTTACCGGTGATCACACAGTCATCAAGCGTCAAGGTGCCTTCATTATTTATGCCACCGCCACTTCGCAGGGATTCGGTTTCGCCATCGGCAAGACCATTGCTCACAGTCACGCCGGAGATGGTGATCGTGCCCGTGCTCGATGTGACATTGAAGATGCGAAACTCCGGCGTGCCGCCGGCAGTGCTCCGTTGGATAGTCAGGTTGCCGGACCCTGGTCCCGAAATCGTCAGGTCCTTGTCGATAACCAGCTCACCGCTCGTCAGCGTAACGGTGCCCAGGCCGGCAGCGAAATTAATCGTGTCGCCGGGCACGGCCTTGACAACGGCACAACGCAGCGTTCCGGAGCTGCAGAATGGCGTAATCGCGCCTTCGTCGTCGCCCGGGTTCGTGACTGTGATCATGTTTTCAGCCCAGGAAGTCGCCGACAGCAGGACCACCATCAGAATCAAAAGAGGTGCAATGACATTTCGCATAATTTTCATGTTTTTGACCGATTCCATTTCGTCTGACAAAAATTTGGCAGCTTATTATTCCGGCGCCGTCACTTCGAGAACGGCGCTTCTCCATTCATCAGGCCTTCGCGAGGCTGTGTGCGAGTTAGCACCAAGACCGCTGAGGTTTGACGGTTCCACGTACTTTATCGGAAGTTTTTAACAGCTGGTGCCTCGCCCGAAGGTCCCACTGAGAGATGGCACCAAAGCGCCGTGCCTACCGAGCCGAAAGAGAACGAACTAACGGAAAACCCATTTTGCTTCTTCAGGTTGACGGCTCAGGTTCCCGCCGGTGATTTCTGTATTTGCGCCGCTGAGACAAGGGAGACGAGAGGAGCGGTGTGGCACTTTAGTGCGAGGTTCGGGAGTTCAGCCTTCAGGCTGCACTGCGTCCGGGCAGGCTGAAGCCTGAACTCCGAACCTCAGGGCAGAGACGCTGAGAGCGCAGAGATCTTCCCTGGGAGCGCACGCTTCCAGGCGTCCAGCGTGCTCCACGGATCAGGAAACGCCCCGTCCCGCTGCGCGGGACGCTCCCAGGAGGACGCAGAGAAAAAATCCTTTGCAAAAGCAAACGATTTTCGGCTCAGTAGTACAGAGCAGCCCAGCCGCAACCAAAAAACAAGAGCCCACGAACTCATTTGTGCCAGGTTTGGAGCTCAGCCTTCAGGCTGCCCTGCGCCCGTAGCAGGCTAAAGCCTGAACTCCGAACCTCACCGCAGAGACCCGGAGCTCATCCCTGGGAGCGCACGCTTCCAGCGTGCTCACGGTTTCACGATTAACAGAGCACGCAAGATGCGTGCGCTCCCGGGGACGAACCCCGCGTCTCTGCGGTGAAATCGCTTTTAGTTGCGGCTGAGCTGCTCCGTGTTCATCTGTGGTTTCGTCATTGGTTGCGGCTGGGCTTGCACAGTGTTCTCAGTGCTGAATCTCTCGGCCAAATCTCCATTGGCGCGGACAATGTTCTTACAATGGTATGCGCCTCCGCGAGCTCAAGCCGGCCGCTGGAGACTGGTGCAATTCTGGAAAAGGCGCGCCGCCCCGGCGGCACGTTGGTGCCAGAGGCGCATGATTGCTTCGTGCCATTACGCATAGAACTGCCGGTCGATTTACAAAATCCACTACAGTCCCTATTATCAAGCCCGATAAGTTGACGAGTGCCGCGCTTCCTATCCCCCCCGGGATTTTCCGCTTGTCATTACCAGACATCTGCCGTTCGGAGCGTTACGCCCGAGGCAAATCACAAAAAGGAAGAAAGGCACAATTAATGCGAAAATTCACGCAAGCTGCAGGAAGTGAGCGTGGCATCGCGCTGGTGGCAGCCCTGCTGGCTCTACTGGTGCTGTCAACCTTGACGACAGCTTTCATCTTTGTCGCCAACACAGAAACCTCGACCACCACCAACTACAAGGCCCTCACACAAGGGCGCTATCTGGCCGAAGCAGGCGTGGAGCGCACCCTCTACTGGATGCGTTACAACTATGCGGCCCTGCCGGATACCTCGTACAACACCTCCAAGTCTCCGGTCGAGTTCAACTCCGCCAGGGTGGTTCTATCCGGCAGGGACGGGGTAACCGCAAACTATCCGGATTCCAGCAAGCAAGCTGATTTTCACTCCAACGCCAACCTCTACAATCATCCGTGGACGCAAGACCTGAGTACGTCCACGAACGTTTCGTCGACGACGACGCGTCTCAGCGGAACCTATTCGACCAGTGCCACTCTGTTGGCGTTCCGGAACACCCAGGCGCTTGACTCTACGACCACGTCGGCGACGGAAATGTGGCAGGTGACATCTGAAGGAAGCGTTACGGGGACCCGAGGACCAGCAGCAACCGTGCAGGTGGACGCGATCGTGGAACGGCGCGGCACTCCGGTTTTTAACTATGGACTTTTCGCCACCGGGACAGGGTGCGGGGTCCTAGGGTTAAGCAGCTTGTCCCCCGCCGGCGTCGTGGATAGCTGGAATTCGAGCAATGGTGGGACGTACTCCCTCACCAAGAACCAGACGCCGAGCGGCCACGGTGACATCGGGGCGAACGGAGGTGCCAATCTCAGCGGCAGCTTCGACGTCTGGGGTTCGCTTTACACGCCGTTGGTGGACCAATACACCCATGCCTGCTCCGACGGCGCCCCGAACGCGCTCAACGACACCTCGACCGGCGCTATCGAGGGGGAACCGCGACGTGATGAGGGGAAGATCCGGCTCCCTGAGGCCCTGACATTCGACGACCCGCCGCCGATCAGTAATCCTCCTCTGACATCCAACCAGGCCGTGAATTCCTCAACGTGCGGTACCACGATTCCGACCTGCCACAGAGTTGGGTCGACGTATACTCTGGACCCCGCGCAGTACGGGAACCTTACCTTGTTCGGCTCGGGCAACACGTTCATATTTAGCACCGGAACATATACCATCAACAGCATCAACATGATCTCCGGCAAATTGCAAATAGCTCCGGGAGGTCCCGTGCGCATCCAGGTAGCAGGGGCATCGCTCCAGGCCGGAGTGAATCCCATCTCCATCAATGCCGGCGCCTGGGTCAATACCAACGGTGTGCCCGTGCCGAGCAACCTGTCTTTCGCTTACAGCGGAACCGGGACGCTGCAGGTTAACGGCGAAGCGTACGGCGTCATCTATGCACCCAACGCTTTTGTGAACATGGCAAACGGCAACTGGTACGGCGCCATGGTGATGAATAAATTCAGTGCCTCAGGCGGCGCCTCGTTTCACTATGACTTGGCCCTGCTGGACAACTTCTGTCTGACGCTTCCCTGGCGCGTCGTTTCTATGAGCCGGAATAAATACTAACAAGGCGTGAAAAAATCCACGTTTCGTAGGCGCGGCCCTGAGTGGCCGCCCACCAGTCCTCGGATTATTGGCCGGGCGGGCGAGCACACAGGTCACTCCTACGCGGATGCCGATTTTTTCACAGATTTCAAGGGATACAGAAAGAAAAGGATGAAGCACATGAGAATACACGCAAAAGAGGGCAATATGAACACCGATACACCAGCAGTGCGACTTGCGGGCGAGCAGGGAATCAGTCTGGTCGAGACCATGATCGCAACATTGATCACCATCGTGGGCCTGAGCTCCGTGCTCAGCCTCTTTGCCGTCGGCATGCTTCACAGCCAGACGCAGGGAGACGTGGCGAGCCGGGTCACCACGTCTTGCCAGGCCAAAATGGAGGAGTTGTCCGCTCTTCTATTCAACGACGCAACCAGCGACACGACCGTGTGGCCACCGACGGCCACGGGAACCGGGTTGTGCGGAAACCTGGCCGCGAATTCCAACTGCGGCGGCGTCGACCCCCTCGCACCGGTCACGGGCTACGTCGATTATCTCGACTTCCAGGGAACGCGGGTCAGCGCTACCGCGGTGGACGCTAACGGACAACTGCGCCGGTCTTTCATGAGGCAGTGGAGGATAGAAACCGGTCCCACTAGCAGCAACTTCAAGACGATCATCGTGCGGACAACGGCGACGAGGACTCTGGCGCGAGGGATCGCTCCTTTTACTGTAGTGTCAAGCCAGAAATCGAGGTAACCCCTCAGACTCGCGAGGAACCCTGGGGAGAGAATGGACGCCGGACAGGCTTGTCAAGAATTACACGGCGTAGCAGAGCCGCAACCAAAAGTAGAATTACGCTGCGCTGTTTGGAGTGCGGCAGCTTGCTGCCGCCTTGGTGCGAACGGAAATATTCGCCCGCTGTCAAGGCGCCCCGCAAGGCGGGACGCGCCCCAAAGAAGAGTCGCCAAGAATCTTGTTAGAGGCAAAATTTCACGAGAGTGTATTACGAATCCTTTCCGCTTACTGACGGCAGCCCGTTAGCTAATGGAAAATACAAAAGGTAAGGAAATAAGAATGACGAGACTAAGCAATAGAGACGAGGGCTTCTCCCTCATTGAGTGCATGGTGAGCATGGGTGTCATGCTGTTTCTCATGGCATCCGTTTTTCACGTTCTGGGCAAGTACCAAAGAGGCTATCAGAATGAGCAGGCGACGACCGACATGCGGCAGGGAGCTCGCGGCGCGATGGAGCTTCTGAGCCAGGAAGTGGGGCAGGCGGGCTATCTGGGATCAACCCCGACCCCGCTCGCATTAAGTGCGTCCGTGACAGGCAGCTCGACAGATCCTCAAACCGTGGCGCTGAGCTCGACCGCCAACCTTTTCCCCGGAGAAAAGCTGTTGGTCGACACAGGCGCGGCAAGCGAGGTTGTCGCGGTTACGAGTGTCAGCGGCACCTCGGTTTCCGGGATATTCCGAAAGAACCACGCCCAAAACGTGCCGGTCAATACCGCGGGTGTCTTTGCGCAAGGGGTGCTGCTCCCACCAGCGCCGGGCCAGCCAACGCCGAACCAGCTGCAGATCTTCGGGGACATTAATGGCGACGGCATCCTGCAATACGTGGAGTACACGTACGACCCCGCCGCCGGAACACTTTCGAGGTCGATAACCCCTTATCCAGACACCGTTCAAGGTCCTGCGCGCGTCCTGCTGCGGAACCTGCAACCTAACCCCGGCGGGACCGATTTCTTTCAATACTATCTAAAGCCGGATAACTTCGGGAAGACATACAGAACCGAGGTGACAGTGACTGCGACCACGCAGACCGAGTCGCCCGACCCGGAGACGAAGCAGTACCGGACGATGACATCTTCTCTGGTTCTCACGGCGCGCAATGTGCTCTCAGCCAGGGATCTCGCCAACAACAGATTGACGGATCGGATTCAGACGATGACGAAGACAGGGGACACGTGTTCCTGGTCGATACTACCCGCGCAATTTTGCACCCCGTAGGGCCGACTAAAACGTGAACGAAACCACCGATGAACACGGATCTGTGTTCATCGGTGGTTTCATTTTGCGCGGTTCACGCAGACCAACTTCTTTCAAGTTAGCGAAGGATTTTCAGCTTAGCAATATGGAGTGTGGCGACTTGTCGCCGCTTTCCTTCGGGTGTAATTAGAAGTGCGAGTCAATTCATGCGGCCTTTGACTCTCTCAGAAACTGTGGAGAATTTAATTCGTGTTGATTCGTGGAATTCGTGGCCAGCAAAAAACGCCACGAATTCCACGAAGTTCACGAAAACGATCACTGCGATTTGGATGCCATCGGTTCGAAATACAAATTTTCAGAGCGGAACCGGAAGTCCATGGCGAATTTTCCATCCTCGTCACGCGTGGCAATGACGGAAAGGTTTCTGTTCACGTCGTACTCCAGGATAATGATCTGCTCTTCGGCCGTCGAAAGGTTTCTGGAAAAGGTCACGGTGAGGTCCTTGGAAAGGCGCTCGCTGATCGTGACTCGCGCCGTCGGATCGTTTTCCACTCCAGCCAGAAAGGGGTCGACGCGGAAGCTCTCCAGCCCGAACAACCGTCCCACACGCTTGCCGATGACACCCGTCAGGCTCTCGGAGAGAATGCTTGCGGCGCTCACTCCCGTAATCTCCGCCTGTCTTCGCGAGTTCTGGCCCTGGTCGCGCTCCTTGCCGGTGGCCAGCAAGGTCACAATATCCACAGTAGCGAGGGGCGGGTCGGATCGAAGGTTGGAGCGCAGGTTGTCCAGATCTCCGGTGACATCCAGGATCAGCCGGTAACTCCTCACGTTCGCTTCAGCCCGGACTTCAAATTGAGGGTTGATCCTGTTCCGGTCCACGAAATCCGCGGCCGCGCGGACTATTTCGAAGCGGTTTCCTCTGAAGAAAATGGAGCCCTCGTTGGCCTCGACCCGGCCCGTCAACGACGGATAGGCGGGCGTGCCCCTCAGGGTAAGTTGAATCCTGCCCTGGAGGCGCAGAAGCTCGTTATCGATCACCAGCCCGTCTTCAGAGCGAATGGAAATATCGAGCCGGAGGCCCGCAAGAAGGGGATCGGCCACCAGCGGACCCGGAGTCGAAGGGGTCTTGCTTGTGAGCTGCTCGAGCAAATTGAAATCGCGAACGTACTCGGCCCGCAGAATGTTCACATCTCCCGTAAGCACCTGCGTGTCCCGGGTGCCCCGAAGAGCCACATCGCCATCGAGGGTCGTGCGGAAGTCTTTCGGATAAGTCAAGCGGATGCCGCGGCCGGACAGCTGCAGATTCATGCTGCGTATTTCCGCATTTTGATGCTCGAAGGATCCGTTAATCTGGAAAGATCCCGACGCCACTCTTCCGCGCAGATTTTCCACCCGCACCGAGTAGGTCGAGAAAACCAGCTCCCCTTGCACCGATGAAAAATGGAACGGCAGGTCGCCGTAATCGAACCGGCAGTTATTCAAGCTTGCGCGCCCGATGAACTGAGGGTTGCGCAGAGAACCGGAAACGCGAATATTGACATTGCTCGCGCCCGCAGCCACCAGTTTTGTGTCCGAGGTGAGGAGAGACGCGAGGTTCAAGGCGCCGTCCAGCCGCAGATTGAGGCCCGGGCCTTCGCTGAGAGGTATCACCCCGCTCAGAACCAGGTTGCTCCCTTCTCCAACCAGCTTGAACTCTTCAACGCGGACCTTCTGCTCCGACACTACAAACCGGATCTTGCCCGAGTTGTGCAGCTCGTACTCGTTGATCTTGAAACGCGCTCCGTCCATCTCCCCTTTGAATGTGAGCTTGGACGGCTCGGAAAACCGGCCTTCCGCGTCAAGAGTCCCTTCAAGGGCCGTGCTCAGTTCCTTCAGATAGGGCGGGATTCCTCCAGCGATGACCTTGCGCGTGTTCCAATCTTTGAGCTCGAGGTGCGCCTTTCCATAGTATCCGGGCTCGGTGGAGACGCGCGCCTGAGCCTTGAAGCTTCCCAACTCGGACTGCACCGTGGCCAAAACCTCAATGAACTTGTCCTTCAACTCCACCGTGCCGCTGCCCTTTCCCAATTCCCACGACTCGTAGCGCAAGTCCGAGAGAGTGAAGGATCCTTTGGCTGCCGGGTTTTCCGGGGTTCCATGGACCTCTCCGGATGCATGGAGCGAACCGTCAACGTTCAGCTTGGTGTCACCGCGGGCGGCCAGATCCTTGAGGGACAACCCGCGAACGCGGACCGCGAGATTCATGACTTTGGAAGGCAGCCCGACGGTTCCCTCCACGTTGGCCCTGGCCGGGCCCCGCATCGCTTCGCAATCGGAAAGACGGACTTCCTCCTCGCTCACTTTGACCCGCCCGCGAGCGGCATCAAACCGTTCGCCGTAGAGGATGCCATCTTCCACCTTGAAGTCTCCTTCACCGCTCCACACACCCTCCGTATAGGAAACGAAGCCGCTCCCGCTCAAATGACCGCGAGGTTCTCCCTCAAACTGCAGTCCCACTTCTTCCAGGGACTCGAAAGCCACGCGCCGGACACTTCCGCGGAAGGTGACGTCGGGAAGGAGGCCCTCCTGCGAAGGGATCTCCAGTGAGAAGTTCCCGTCCGCCATCTCCTCGCCCTTCTGTGCCTTCAGAGAATCGAGACCCAGATACTTCCCGTCCCAGTACATTTCTGCGGTCAAGCTGTCGGCGCGATAGGACCGCCAGCGGCCGCCGGTTATCTTGACTTGCCCCTCGAAGAGCACTTTCGCCGCGGACTCCGCCACGATGTCCCCGTCCAATTCATAGGAACCGGAAACCTCCATGAGATCCGGGTATTTCCCCAGCAGACTTTGAAAGGCGGGGGAAAAGTTTTGCACGAGCCTCAGAGGCTCGGCGAGCCGGCTGGTCCTCATCGTCAGATGGAACCGGGCTCCTTCGTGGGCCGAAGCCTCGATAACGGTCCGCGCCGATCGAAGGACGGCCTTGGGAACGTACCAGATCCTCTTACGATATTGAAACTCGGCCTCCCCTTCCAGCTCGGTTTGTCTCGAACCGGCGCCGCTAACCGCCTCCGTCCCGCCGTGCAGCTTTGCGGTCCCGCTGACTTCCAGATCTTCCAGTCCCCGCCGCCAGGTGAGCCTGGAGTCGGAGTCCACGGTGTTGTCAAAGGCAAATCCCGAGAGCTTGAAGATCCTGGCGACGTCCTGAAGAGCCATCCCCTGTACGGAAACATTCAACCGGTGTGGTTCCCTCCCCTCTCTTGCGAGTTGGAACGCCCCCTCCGCGCGCAGCTTTGCAACACCGGCCCGCCCCTCGACAGCGCGGACATAAAAGACATCGTCTTTCAGTTCGAACCGCCCGCGGGTTCCCCCCAGGGCCACCTGCTGGTACGAAGCGGTCCCTATGAAGAACTCTCCGGCGGAATAAAACCCGTGGGAGTCCCAGCGAAAGTCCGCCGTGAACTGAATGTCTCCGCGCGCCTGCGCCAGTTCCCGGTGGAAGAGAGCCAGCTCTTCCGCGGCCATCTTGCCTTGCACCTGACCGCGCAGGACCGGCGACTTCCAATCCTTGACTTCCCCGTGTCCCGTGAGGACCGTCTTTTCCCTCCGAACTTCGAACGACTCGATTCCCAGACCTTCCTGTGTGAGGACGAGTCGAGCATCCAGGTCGTAAACCAGGTCCCGATCATCCCAGGCAAGCTGTCCGCCTTTGTAGGCTAGCCGTATGTGATAGCTCATGGGCTGCGGCATGTAACGCAGCTCACACACCAGATCGTGGAGCGTAAGATTCAAAGGGATGCGCAGGTCATTCAGCGCAACCGATCCATCTTCGACGGTTACTTTCTCTGCCCCGAACTCCAGGGAGGCGCGGATAGTACGCGAGAGCGCTTCTGTGTCGAGGGAGCCGGCATCTTTACCAAACGCGAGGGAGAACCGAGGGCGCGCGAGGCGCATGTCGGTCAGGCTGATGCGCCGGCTCCACAGCGACACCAGACGGAACGTGCCCTGGATTTTCTCTATGCTGAGCTCAAGGTTTTTTGCGGAGCCGGGGCGCGGGGCAAGCCGCACTCCCCGGAGCTCAAACCGCCCGCCCAACAGGTCGACGTGCGAGCGGTCGATTTCACAGAGCAGACCCGTGGCCTCTTCCAGGCGAGACTTGAGGGTTGAGCGTACCAGCTCCTGGAAACTGCCGGTGCTCAGGTACCAGATTCCCGCCGTTCCGGCCAGAATGGCCAGAATCAGGAGGATCAGAAGCGCCTTTACAAATCGTCTCACCGCTCGCCACCTCATGCGGAGGGCCGGGCGAAGGACTCAATGCGAGAATGCCCGCGTATATCCTTCAGCCAGTTGTCCACGGCCGTGTTCACCTTTTCCTGTGCCAGAATTTCTTCGATCTGCGATGTGACCTCCTCGAGGTCCGGGACCCGGGCTCCCGAGGATTTCTCGAGCTGGGGCACCAGTTTTTGCCTGTAATAGGCCAGGATCTCTTCCGGAGAAACCGTCACAAAAGGCCGGAATCGAAACTGTATGAACTTCTCGATCGAGATCTGAAGGTCAATGTAGGACCGGAGCTCCGATTCCTGCAGCCCCAGGTCGCGCAGGAGGGCCGGCAGCCCCCCTATTTCCGCATACTTGTTCCGCAGATCCTGCATCCTGGGCTCGATCTCGCTTTCGTCTGCTTTGATTGCCGCGAAGTTTGTCAGTTCCTGGCGCATCAGCTCCAAATCGATCAGACGGTTGAGCTCCTCCTCACCGGACCGCTCGGCGCCATTGCGCGCTGGCGCGAGAATCGCGTTGAGGTTGTGCGCCAGGCGCAGATCGCCTTCGGTAACAACCCTTCCGTTGACAGCAACCAGCAGCCGGTCGATCTCCTCGGGGAATGCCGGAATAGCAAGACACAGAAGCAACAGAACCACGCACGGGCCGCTGACCACCAGCCCGAGCCGCAGCCAATTTAATAATTCCTCGCGTCTTCGCGTCTTGGCGGTGAAAGCGGCGTACGCTGGTTTCACCGCAAAGACGCGAAGACGCAAAGAATCGCAAAGAACCGAGGTGTTCATTTCGCAGGACCTCATGTAATCAGAAGGGCGCCCCGATGGTCACGAAAAGCTGGCGGCGCCCGAAACCCTCGACACCTCGGAGCCGCGCAGGAAGGTTGAGGTTGAAGCCATAATCGATGCGAATGGGCCCGAACGGAGTTTTTACGCGCAGCCCCAAACCCAGCGTATGGCTGAAATCCGCAAACCGGATATCGCTCAGGTTGCTGAACACGTTTCCGGAATCAAAAAAACCCGCAAGCTGGATGAACCGCAGCAAAGGAATTTTGATTTCGAGATTCCCGATCAACAGGGCGTTGCCGCCGGTGGGCTGGTTTGTCGTCGGGTCCAGCGGGCCGGCCCGATCGGTGGCAAAACCTCGCAGGCTGGAGCCTCCGCCCGCAAAGAATCTTTCACTGATCGGAAGGCCTTGATCTCCGCCGAAGGGATGCGCCGCGCCGAAACGCAACGACGCCGCCAGGAGCAAAGGCCCGCGCAGTCTCTTGAAGTAGCTGGTCTGCGTGAACAAAGAGACGAAGTCGTTTTGGCCCCCCAGGAGTCTTGTCGTGACGCCCAAATCCGTCGAAGTGAAAAACCCTTTCTCGGCATTGAAAAAATTATCCCGTGTGTCGTTGACGTAGATCAGCGAAAGCGTAGAGAGGTTGCGCGGCAAGTCCTCGCGCTCCAGCGCCGATTCTTCAATCTTGAGGTTCTGCACCTGGACCCTGCGGAAGTTGTAGCGCAACAGGGCCCAACTGTGTGTGTTGAGAGGGTGCCCGAACTGATACGAAAGATTGAGACGCTTCGCATCAAAACTGATCTCGCGGTCCTTGCGCGCGGAGAAGGTAAAGTAGGAATCCACCGCAAGGGGCAGGATCTGCGGCTGCTGCATGTTCAGAACCAGGCCTTGTTCCAGCCGGCTTCCACGAATGCGGACATCAGCGCGGCGGCCTGTCCCAAAGATGTTGAGGTGTGAAAGCTCCAGCGTCCCGCGGGCCCCTTCTGTTTCCTGATAGCCAAGACCATATCCGAAGACGAGCTGCCTGGTTTCTTCGAGGCGCACCACAACGTCCTGATAGGGCGCCGTGCTTTCGGGATTCTGCGGGCTGACGCGCACGCGATCGAAAAGCCCCGTGTTGTACAGCCCTTGTTGGGTTTGCAGCATCTTCCCCAGACTGACGGGATCGTTCTCCTTAAAGCGGATCCGTTTCTGTATTACCGAAGCGCGGGTGTGCCGGTTACCCAGGACGATGATGTCGTCGACCAGGGACTGCGGCCCTTCCTCTGTTCGAAATTCCACCAGGTACGTGTTCCGGCTATCCGGCTCGCTCACATTGTAGGTGACTCGAGGCTGCAGGAAACCGGCGTCGTTGTATGCTGCCAGGAGCGCCTGGCGCGCCTGCTCGGCGAGATGGGGAGAGTAAGGCCCGTGCTGCTTGAGCGGGATCTTGGTCTGCAGAAACCCGGAGGCAAGGTGACGATTCCCCGAAAATTTTACCTCCCGTGTTTGGGCCAGCAGGCCTTCCTGAATCTCGAAAGTGATCTTAAGCTGCTCTACTCCCTTGACAGGTTCCGGGAGAGCGATAATCCTGGCGTCCAGATAGCCCGCGGCCTGATACAAAGACCTTAGAGCTTCTTGATCCGCATCCAGTTTCTGGACGCTGTACACGGATTTTTGCAGGAATCGCGCCGGCTGGATCTGGATGGCGGCGAGCAATTGTTCTTCCGTAAATGCGCGATTCCCCCGGAAAAGCACGTCCGCGACAGTCACCTTCCGCCCGGGTTCGATCTTGTATTGGATGGTCCGGACCCCGTTCTTGTCCCGTCCCTCGATCACGCTCACATCAGCTTCCGGGTAACCGAGGGATTCAACATGTTCCAGGAGGTTTCGTGTTCCTTCCTGCAGAAGTTCTTCGTCCACCCCGCCGCCGGACAGAATCGGAATCAAGCGCCTCAGCTGGGGCTTTGGGATCTTGAACCCTTCCACGGTAACCCGGATCTCGCCAAAGCTGGACACCTCGATCTCGAGGGCGACCGCGTTCTCCGCAGCCTGGAACTCTTCGCTTGCGATCGTGGCGGTGGCTCCCAGAAATCCGCGTTCAAGAAAATACTGTTTCAGATTCCCCAGCCGCCGCCGGACTCGCTCGCGGTTGTACGCCTTTCCCTTTTCGACCTTGAGCTTTCCAAGGATAGTGGACGCCTCGGCCGAAGGGACGCCGCGGACCTCGACCGAGAGGATGGTGGCAAGCGCTCCGGGAGAGACCTCGAAAACCGTGTCCACCTGTCTCTCCCTTTCGTCGCGCCGCGTCTGCGCCTGGACCTCGGCGAGAAAATAGCCACGGTCATGCATGTACTTGAGCACTGCCTGCCGGGCTTCTTCCAATTTTTCAGGGGTAAACCGCTCTCCCACAGGCAGGGGGATCACTTCCCAAGCGGAACGGCCTCCAAGATCGACATCTCCGGAGATCTTGAATTCGTTGAAGTAATAGTTGAACAGAAGGCGGAATTGAACCCGCGCGGCGTCTCCCTCCGGCGAGGCCTCGACGCCGATGTAGGAGAATTCTCCCATCTCGTAGAGCTTCTGAATTGCCTGCTGGACCAGCGTCCGGGTAAGGACGTCGCCGGGTTTCATTGGCAGGAAAGGGTCGTAGTGAGACCGCTCGACACGCGCATCGGCCTTATACTCGATGCCTTGGATGACTTTGCCGAACAAAGCGGACTCGGACCCGGGGGAGTGGCCGGCCGCCGCACCTTGTCGCGCCAGCATAACCGCCAGGCAATGGAAGAGGACGATTCTGATTTGCGCCAACCCCATGGCCGCAACCACACCGATCAGACCTCAGACCTCAGACCTCAGGAATCAGTCTCAGGTCTGAAGTCTGAGGTCTGATCCCTGAGGTCTGAGGCTGATCCGCCGTCACTATCCGGAAAGAACGCGACGCAATAGAACCTCCGAAACGAAGAAGAGCGCCACACCGAGAAACACACCTAGAAAGATGCCGCCTCCTGTTTCCTGGTTCACCTCCGGTATGAGGTCTGACGCGGCAACGTAGAGGGTTACCCCTGCGCTAAAGGGCAGCACGTAAAGAATAAGGTTTTCGCTGAAACTCACCGTGAGCACCCCAGCGAACGTGCTGAGGCTGATGGCCAGAGTGGCAAAGTGCGCAGCCGTTCTCCCGCGTCCCGACGCTCTCATGATGCTGGCCGCTGTAAAGCCTTCAGGTATTTTGTGAAGAAGAACAGCCAGAAACAGGAGGATTCCCAGACGCATGGAAATCCAGAAACCTGCTGCAATCAGGGCGCCGTCGAAAAAAGTATGCAGCACCAATCCGGCGAGGGCCGAATAGGCGACGCGGGCACGCAGCATCTGGTCACCGTGGGTCTCTTCACCGAAGTGAAAGTGCGTCGCTATGGTGTGCTCCACCAGATGCACGAAGAGATAACCGCCGAGAATGACCACGGACGCCGAGGGGTTGACTTGTATGCTTCTCGGCACGACTTCGAGGATGGCCGCCGCCAGCATGAAACCCGCGCCCAGCGAAACCAGCGAATTCAGGACAGGCCTGCGGACTTCCTTGCGAGACGATATGATCCACCCGCCGATCAGATTCGCCAGGGACGCCGCTATGCCCAGAACCAAAACTGTGGATAGTGGAGCGTTCATTTCGGATTGGCGATTGCGGATTGTCGATTGCGGATTGCGGATTGAAGTACCTCTGATTGCGGATTGAAGTACCTCTGATTGTGGATCGAAGGACGGAATCCAATTCGATCAATCCGCAATCGCCAATCCGAAATCCGCAATCCGAAATCCGCAATCAGCATTTCCGGCTCATATGTTGAAGCGGAAAAGTATGACGTCGCCTTCTTGCACGGTGTAATCCTTGCCTTCAAGGCGCAGGGCGCCTTTACTCTTGGCCTCCTGGAAAGATCGACATTCCAGCATCCGCGGAAAAGGTACCACTTCCGCTTTGATAAAGCCCCTTTCGATATCGGTATGAATAACCCCCGCAGCCTTCTGAGCTGTGCTGCCCGACGGAATAGTCCAGGCCCGGACCTCAGGCTCTCCAGCAGTAAAGAAGGAAATCAGCCCCAGAAGCTTGTAGGACTCCTGGATGATCCGGGCGAGACCGCTTCCGGAGAGCCCGAGGTCTTCCATGAACAGCCGGGCGTCTTCTTCAGGAAGCGATGCAATCTCAGCCTCGATCTTGCCACAAACGGCCGCGATGCGCACGTTTCGCATTCCGGCGTATTTTTGAAGCCGGAATTCTTCGACCGCCCGCGGAACCTTTCCTGCGTCCTGGTCGCCGAGATTGAGTATCATTAAGATAGGTTTGGCGGACAGAAACGTAAAACCTCTGACTCGTTTCTTTTCATCTTCCGTCAGTTCGATCTGCCGAAGGGGCTGCTCCTCCTCGAGCGCGTGTTTGAAGCGCTTCAGAATCTCGTGTTCGACTTCCAGATCGGTGCTCTTCATCTTCTTGAGGTCCTTCGCCAGTCGTTCCAGCCTCTTCTCCACAATTGCCAGATCCGAAAAGATCATCTCGAGCTCAAACAGCGCAATGTCCCTCGCAGGTTCCACCGGCCCCTCCGAATGCGGGATGCTGGAGTCCTCAAAGCCGCGCACCACATGGAGCAGCGCATCGATGTTCTTCAAGCTGGTGAGATAGCCGGCCATCTCCTTGCCCTGCCCTTCCAGGGCGGCCTTTCCCTCCCCACGCGCCAGACCAGGAAGATCCACATAGTCGACCGTCGCGTAAGTGATCTTTTCCGGTTGAAAAATCTCGGCCAGTTGGTCCAGACGGGAGTCGGGGACGTGAGCAACACCGACATGGGCTTCGCTCTTTCCTCCCCGCGGGGAAGTATCCGCCTTCCCGAGCGTCAGCAGATTGAAGATTGTGGTTTTGCCCACCTGGGGGAGACCGACGATTCCTACCCTCATCCAAGACCTTCTCTCTCAAAAAGTCATTGATAGCTCACGTCGCTCGCCAACTTTAGGGGTCGAGGGGCAAAGGGTCAAGGGGCAAACGGCGAGGAGCAAGGGGCAAAGGGTCAAGGGCAGGGTCTCGGCAACTCAGCAATGTCCTTCAAAATGACAAATCCTGGGGGCAATCCAATCCGATCTATTTGTCATTTGTCGTTGGTCATTTTCGACTGCGGGGGCGGGCCTCCGCCCCTCCGACCCTTCGCCCCTCCGCCCTCAGGAACTACAGACAGCATAAATATTTACTTGACATCGTCAACATGGCCCACTATTCTGCGCCCGTAGTGGCCCAAAGTGGCTTTTAGTGGTCGTTTTTAGGTTAACTTCCCCAAATTCCGACCGCTTTTCCTTTTTGGTGGTTTCCCCTTCTTTTTTTGGGGGATTCCAGCGCTAAGGCATTTGAAAAGTCATGCTGTTCGGAAGCTTCCCGGTGACAATCGATGAAAAATTTCGCCTTAAGATCCCGGCGAAATTCCGGCGTGAACTTCCCGAAGCCGTCTACGTCACGAGCGACGACGGCTCATGCGCTCACATCTACCCCATGCCGGTCTGGGAGCGATTCGCGCAGAAGTTCCTGGAGCCGCCCAGGATGGATCCTGCCAAGCAGAAGTACCAAGAAATTACGAGCTATTACGGTCTGGTCACAGAGATGGACCCCCAGGGACGGGTCCTCATTCCCCATCCTCTGCGTGAAGATGCCGAGCTCGCCGGCGAGGTGATGGTCTTCGGCCGGCAGGATCACCTCGTGGTTTGGAACAACGAAAGAATCCGAAAGAGATTGAAGGAGTCGCCTTTAACCAATGAGGACCGCGAACGGCTGGCGCAACTGGGGTTCTGAGCTTTCCCGGCTAGATTGGGCGGGCCTGAACAAGCATGTATGGGCAACCACTATGAAGGCACCTCCGGAGGGCTTTTCGTCCGAGCATCAACCTGTGCTCCTCCACGAAGTCCTCGATTTCCTGATGTGCAGGCCCGGAGGGATCTTCGTCGATGCCACTCTCGGATTGGGCGGTCATGCGGAAGCCATTCTGCAGAAGATACAACCGGGCGGCCGGCTTATAGGGGTGGACCGCGACAAGGAATCCCTGGAGCGGGTTCGTGACCGTCTCCTCCCCTACGCGCACAGTGTCTTGTACTTCCACGAAAACTTTAAGAATCTTCCTTTGATTCTCAACAATCTCGACCTGCCGCCCTTGGACGGGATCCTGGCCGATCTGGGTGTCTCCTCCTACCAGCTCCTTTCCCCCGAGCGTGGTTTCAGCTTCCAGGGGAGCGGGATGCTCGACATGCGCATGGACCGGTCCCAAACGCAAACGGCGGCAGGACTTGTCAACCAGCTTCCGGAGGAGCAGCTCGCGGATCTGATCCACCGTTACGGCGAAGAGCGCTATGCCCGGCGCATCGCCAAAGCCATCGTGCGAGCGCGCTCGCAGGGCAGAATTTCCCAGTGCGCGGAGTTGGCGCGAATCATAGAGTCGGCCGTGCCTGCCCGCGGCCCTCGATCCATTCACCCGGCCACCAGGACCTTTCAGGCATTGCGGATCGCCGTCAATGAAGAGCTCGAAGGACTTGAGGAGTTTCTCGCCGATGTCCTGCCCTTCGTGAAGCCTGGCGGCAGGGTTGCCGTGATCTCATTCCACTCCCTGGAAGACCGCATCGTAAAGCGTACTTTCCGCAAGGCGGCCGGCCTGTGTGTGTGCAACCGTTCTCCCGAGCTCTGCACCTGCCCACGAGAAGCCCGGGTCACGATCATTACTCCACGACCCGCGACTCCCCGAGCCGCGGAGCTGAAGGACAATCCAAGGGCCAGGAGCGCCCGACTACGCGTAGCGGAACGAATTTAGGATGATGAACCGATATTGCCAAGAGGGAGGACCCCATGGTTGATTGGGCGCAGGAACGTGCGATTTCAAACAACGGCATCACGCCAAAAACCGATTCGCGCAGCCTCAGGCAGCTTCTTTGGCTCACGCTTGGTCCAATAATGCTGGCGGCAGTTTTCGTCGCCCTTTTATGGGAGCGAAGCCAGCTGGTCAGCATCGGCTATGAAACCCAACGCTTGATGGAGGCCGAGGAGGCCCTTCTCCGAGTCCAGAAGACCCTGATATTGGAAGAAGAGACCCTCAAGGATCCGGTGCGCATAGACGCCGTGGCACGGGGCATCCTCGGGATGGCGCCGCTGCGCCCCCGTCAAGTGCTGGTTGCGGCCATGCCGGACGCCGACCTCAACCTGCGCCCGACGCTGGCAATGGCACGAGTCCCGGACCAGGGTTCGGGCACTCTAGAGGCCCGCTAGTTCTCAATCGGCGCATGTTCAAATTTCAAATTTGAAATCAGGCAAGGAGAAAAGCTTGACCACGAATTTCACGAATTACACGAAAACAAGCCGGCGGTTCCGCGCAGCCTCTGCATCGCTCTCACTAAGGATAGACACCGCCTGCGATTCAAAAAATTCGGGTAATTCGTGGAATTCGTGGCGAGCCTTTCTCTCGTTAATATTTTGCCCCGAGGTTCCTCCCGAAACTGACGGATTGCCTTGCGGTATGGTATAAGCTTGACTAAGTAGGTGCGTATGGCCGGCCGTGTGGATGCTCCCCATCCCGGCAGAGTAACCTTGGTGATAGGCTTCGTTACCCTCTGGAGCCTCGTTATTCTCGGGCGCCTGATGCAGTTGCAAGTCATCAAGCACGAGGAATTCACCCAGCTGGCGCTGAAGCGCCACGTGGTAACCCGTTCCGTTCTGGCTCCCCGCGGAATCGTTTACGACAGCCACATGGATGAACTGGCCACCAGCGTCAGGGTCAGCACGGTAGTGGCCGAGCCTAAGCGAATTCAAGAGATTCCCCGAGCGGCGCACAGTCTGGCGGCCATCCTTCGAATGAATTCCGTCGAACTGAAAACCCGGATGATGGATCCTTCCCGGCAGACTTTTCAAATCGTCAAGCGCCGGATCGATCCCAAGGATGAAGCGCGTATCGAAGCTTTGGGGATCGATGGAGTCCATCTTATCGAAGAAAGCATGCGCGTCTATCCGAACCGCAAGCTCGCATCCCATACCCTGGGATTCGTAAACATGAACGGGGACGGAGCAAGCGGCCTGGAAGTCCAGTACGACAAGGAGCTTAAGGGGACTCCCGGACTGATTTCTTTCAACGTGGACGCGCTGCGCCGGTCCTTCCGGGGAAACGTGGAGCAGCCACCGATTCAGGGGCATTCCCTGGTGCTCAGTCTGGATCGATCCATCCAGTACATTACGGAGCGCGAGCTCGCAGCGGGTGTAGAGGGAGCGCATGCCAAGGCAGGCATTGCCATCGTGATGGAATCAGAAACGGGGCGCATCCTGGCTCTTGCGAATTATCCCGACTTTAATTGCAACAAGTACAATGAGTACGATGCGGGATTCTGGCGCAACCGCGCCGTTTCGGACCTCTTTGAGCCGGGTTCCACGTTCAAAGTCGTTGTGGCGACGGCGGCCCTCGAAGCCGGCCTCACGCGCCCCGACGAAGTGATTGACTGCCAGAAAGGCTCGATCACCATAGGGGGACACGTCTTTCACGATCACCATCCCTACGACCTGCTGACTTTCGGCCAGGTTCTGGAAAACTCGTCAAACGTCGGAGCTGTGAAGCTGGGCCTGCGTCTGGGTGAGGAGCGGTTGTACGAAGCGCTGCGGAACTTTGGATTCGGTGCGAAAACCGAAGTGGACCTGCCCGGCGAAATTGTGGGACTGGTCCGCGACTGGCGCAACTGGTCTGCGCTCTCGATCGGCGCCATTTCGTTTGGCCAGGAAGTCGGTGTGACCCCCATACAGATGCTGGTTGGCATCAATGCGATTGCCAATGGCGGGTATCGCGTCCGGCCGACACTGGTGGACCGGGTGATAGACTACCGGGGAGACCTCGTGCGTACTCGCGCGAGCCAGACACAGAGAATCATGAAGACTGAAACCGCGGCGGCCGTCCTTCGTGCATTTGAGGGGGTCGTTCTGCGCGGCACGGGAAAGGCAGCCGCTCTGGAAGGGTACCGAGCAGCCGGAAAGACGGGAACCGCGCAGAAGATCGTGGACGGCCGGTATTCCGCCACAAAGTACGTGTCTTCCTTCATCGGCTTTGCCCCTCTCCCGGATCCCAAGGTCACCGTGATGGTGATGGTCGACGAACCCAATGGAACCATTTACGGAGGGACGGTCGCGGCTCCGGTGTTTCAGAAAATCACGCAGGAAGTGCTTCTGCAACTGAAAGTGGCGCCAGACCAAACGCTGCCTGCACGAAAGTTCGATCCCGCGCTCGCAGCCAGGGACTCCGAAGATTATCTCCCCAATGCCACGCCGGTCCTTCCTCTCGTGGCGCAGGATCCGCGTAAGCCTGAAAAAACAAAGAACGAAGTCATCAAGGTGTACGTGCCGGACTCGACCCTGGCGATGCCCGACTTTCGCGGGATGGCCAAGCGGAAGGTGGTAGCTCGCTGCCAGGAGTTGGGAATCAGAGTGCAGGCGGACGGATCCGGTATTGCTGTCTCCCAGCTCCCCCCTCCGGGAACAGCCGTCGCTTTCGGCGATACCTGCAACGTTGTCTTTGCCAAGAAGAATTTGAGCAGTTACAAAAGCATCCCGGGTCTCACCCTGGACACTGCCGAGAGAAGTGTCCCCCCCCCGAATGAGACTCCCGGACGACACTGAAGGCTCGCAATTCCATGTTGCTTGGAGAGATTCTGGCTCAGATTCCCCGAACAGAAGCCAGGGGAGATCTTCAAGTGTCCGTCCGGGAGATATCGTACGACTCTCGGGCGGTAGAGGCAGGCGATCTGTTCGTTGCCATTCGAGGACAAAAGACGGACGGAAACCTCCACATCCCCCAGGCAATGGACCGGGGAGCGGTCGCAATCGCCTCGGAAATAGCTCCGGATGCGCCCCCCGATGTGGTTACCGTCAGGGTAGCCGACGCGCGGAACTTCCTTGCCCAGGCGTCCCAAGTGTTCTTCCGCCAACCCGCCTCCCAACTGAAGCTGGTGGGAATCACAGGAACGAACGGTAAGACAACAACCACCTACCTGATGGATTCCGTGCTCAGGCAGGCCGGTTACAAGCCCTGCCTTGTGGTACGCTGGGGCTCAAGATCGGGGACCAGCCCTACGCCTCCCATCACACAACACCGGAAGCCCCGGATCTCCTGCGCTTTCTCCGGCGGGCTCTGGACGAAGGCTGCACCCACGGCGCCCTCGAGGTTTCTTCCCATGCCCTGGCCCTGAAGAGAGTTTTCGGCACCCGCTTCGTCGTTGGGGTTTTTACGAACCTGACACCGGACCATCTGGATTTCCACGGCACCATGGAGTCCTACTACCATGCAAAGCGGTTGTTGTTCGCGCCCGAGGGGGAGAACGGGGTGGAGCTGGCGGCCATCAATACCGATGATGCGTGGGGCAGGCGGCTTGCCTCAGAGACTTCGAGCCAGGTCCTGTGCTACGGCCTCGGCAAGAAAGCGCACGTACGCGCCCTGGAGTTTCGCAACCGGATCGACGGAACGGACCTGAGGGTCGCGACTCCGAGAGGCGAGGTGCAGATCGCCACAAAGCTGATTGGGCGCCCGAATGTCTACAACGTCCTTGCCGCGGTGTGCGCCTCAGTCGGCCTGGAGCTGGATCTCGAGCATATCCGGAACGGAATCGAGGCGCTGCCGGGCGTTCCTGGCCGGATGGAGACCGTCGATTGCGGGCAAGCTTTTACGGTGCTCGTGGATTACGCGCACACGCCCGACGCCCTGGAAAAGGCCCTCGAAACGGTGTTGCAACTCCCTCACCACAAAGTCATCACTGTTTTCGGATGCGGGGGAGACCGGGACAAGACCAAACGCCCGGTAATGGGGGACATCGCCTCGCGCCTGAGCGATCTTGTGTTTGCTACCTCGGATAACCCGAGGAGTGAAGATCCGAAGCAAATCCTCGCGGAGATCGAACCCGGCCTTCAGCAGGGAAAGGCGCAATACCGGCTGATAGTGGACCGCGGCGAGGCTATCGCCGCGGCAATCCACAGTGCCCGGCGCGGGGACGTCGTGCTTATCGCAGGGAAGGGGCACGAGGACTACCAGGTCATCGGCAACAAGACCGTGCCCTTTGACGACCGTCAGCTGGCCCGGCAAATACTCACGCAGATCCGCCACGAGGGAGGCTCGTAGAGACGCTGAGGCGCATAGAAAGAAAATGGCAAATGACAAATCGTAGTTCGTTGTCCGGACTTCTGACTTCTATTTGTCATTTTTCATTTGTCATTGGTCATTTCTCATTGGTCATTTGTCATTTGACCGAAAATCCTTGCCAGGTCGCGAAGGATTTTCAGCTTAGTAGTATAGGAGATACGGAGAACGTGACGGGTTCGCCGTTGCACATCGGATTATGGAAAGTATGACAGCCGGAGAAGTGGAATCGAGCACCGGCGGCCTCTTGGTTTCAGGACCGCGAAACACCACCGTCAGCCGGATTTCCATAGATTCGCGCACGGTTCAGCCCGGAGATCTGTTTTTCGCCATTCGGGGCCCCAAGAACGACGGCCATCAGTTCATCGGTGCGGTCCTGGCCAGAGGAGCCTGTGGGGCCGTTGTGGATTTCAGCTACACGCTTGCGGAACCGTATCCCGAAGGCCGGATTCTGCTTCGGGTGGAGAACACGCACCAGGCGCTGAAAGATCTTGCCACGGACGTCAGGAGGCGCTGGCGCGGAAGTCTGGTGGCCATTACCGGCAGCGTCGGCAAGACGACGACCAAAGAATTTGCGGCCCACGTTCTGGAGACCGAGTACAGCGTGTACCGGTCTCCAGGAAACTACAACAACCTGTTCGGGCTTCCACTCTCGATCTTCGGCCTTTCTCCGGATGACCACATCGCAGTCTTTGAGATGGGGATGAGCGCCCCTGGCGAAATCGCCGAGATGTGCAGGATTGCGCGCCCGGATGTCGGCATCCTCACCAACGTGGCGCCGGTCCATCTGGAGTTTTTCAACTCCGTGGAGGACATTGCCCGGGCCAAAGGGGAGCTGGCCGAGGCGCTGCAATCCCACGGCACTTTCATCTACAACGCGGACGATCCCCTGGTGCGCCAGATCGCCGAACGTTTCTCCGGTCCGAAGATCTCATTCGGCCTGGGCGCAGACGCCGATGTCGGGGCGCAGGATGTCGAGATCGCGGGCCTGTATGAGACTCGATTCCGGGTTTCGTGGGCGGGAGTGACTCTCAAAGCCATGATCCCCATGGCAGGAACCCATTACGTCATGAACGCGCTTCCTGCCGTCGCGCTCGGGCAGCATTACAGGATTCCGCTGGAACAGATTATCGAGAGCCTGAGGGACCTGCGTCAAGCGCCTATGCGAGGTCAGGTGCTGCGTTTGAGGGGGGAGATCACGGTCATCGACGATTCCTACAATTCAAATCCTCGGGCGCTGACGCAGATGATCGAGATGCTCGCGCAGCTGCGTCCGACAAGGCGCCGTTTCCTGGTGGCCGGCGAAATGCTGGAGCTCGGAAGCGACTCGAAGACATTGCACTACGGCTGCGGCGCGCACGCAGCTCGATGTGGCATCGATCTGTTGGCGGCCGTGCAGGGCGACGCCCGGGAGCTGGCACGGGGAGCCGTGGAGGGCGGGATGCTGCAGACAAACGTGCGCTTTGCTCCCGATGCCGAAAGCGCCGTCCCGATTGTTCTGGAAACCGCGGAGCCCGGGGATCTCTTGCTGATAAAAGCCTCTCGAGGAGTTCACCTGGAGAGAGTAATACAGGCCCTGAAAACACGCTACCCGGAGGAGCGGGACTGATGCTGTACTACTTCCTCTTTTCGCTCCACGATGTGATACCGCCGTTCCGGGTTTTCCGCTACATCACTTTCCGGACCGCTGCGTCATACCTCACCGCCCTCGGGATCTGTCTGATCCTCGGTCCGTGGTTGATCAGGCGACTGCGCGAGTTCCAGATCGGCCAGCAGATTCGGGAGGAGGGCCCATCCTCGCACCGTGCCAAGGCGGGAACCCCAACCATGGGAGGGCTTCTCATAGTGATCGGAATTCTGATCCCGACCGTCCTCTGGGGAGATGTGACCAACTACTACGTCTGGATCACAGTCACGGCGACCTTTCTCTTCGGTGTTGTCGGGTTCATGGATGACTATTCCAAGATCAGCAAGAAGCGCTCCCTGGGCATGACAGGAAAGAAGAAGCTTTTCTTCCAGGCGTCGATCGGCCTTGGTATCTGCGTTGCCCTGCACTACCTGTCCGCGCGGGGGCTCTACAGCACGAAACTCAGCGTTCCGTTCCTCAAACAGTTCACGCCCGACATGGATCTCTGGAATCCTCTGGGGCTCCCGCTGATGTTGCCCCTGTCGTTCTTCGTCCTCTTCATCGTCATTGCGTCCTCGAACGCGGTCAATCTTACGGACGGGCTTGACGGGCTCGCGTCCGGCTGCGTCATCATTGCCGCCGCCGCCCTGACCGTGCTGTCTTACGTCACCGGTCACGCGCGCCTCGCCGACTATTTGGGATTGGTCTGGAACGTTTATGCCGCGGAGCTGACCATCTTCTGCGGGGCGATGGTGGGAGCCACGATGGGCTTTCTCTGGTACAACGCGCATCCGGCGGAGGTCTTCATGGGCGACGTCGGATCCCTGTCGCTTGGCGGCGCGATCGGAACGGTTGCCGTGCTCATCAAGCAGGAGTTTCTTCTCCCCATGATCGGCGGGGTGTTCGTGCTGGAGGCGCTGTCGGTAATCATACAAGTGGCCTCCTTCAAGTTTCTCGGGAAGCGAGTGTTCCGCATGGCGCCAGTGCACCACCATTTCGAGCTGATGGGCTGGAACGAAACAAAGGTAGTGATCCGGTTCTGGATCGCCGCCATTATTTTCGCACTCTTCAGCCTGACGACATTGAAGTTGCGTTAATGCGTCAGTTGCAAGGAGTTAGTGATTCTTCGCGCCTTTGCGTCTTAGCGGTGAATGCGGCGGAACCTGTTTTCACCACAAAGACGCGAAGACACAAAGAAACTCAGGAGTCATGGCAGCAGGGACGGACGAAGCCACTTACGAAGGAAAGACGGCGCTGGTCGTGGGCGCGGCAAGGAGCGGCCTTGCGGCAAGCGAATTCCTGCTTTCACGGGGGGCGCGAGTTTTCGGAACTGCGATTTCGTCGTTCTCAGCCCCGGCGTTCCTTCCGCTCTGCCCTGCCTGGAGGAGAGCCGGAGGGCGGGGATACCGATACTGTCAGAAGTGGAACTGGCCTTCCGCCACCTGAAAGGATCACTGTTGGGCATTACCGGCACCAACGGCAAGACTACGACCACGACACTGGTGGCAGAGTTGCTGAGCCGGTCCGGCTTCCAGTGCCGCGCGGCCGGGAATATCGGCACGCCGTTGATCAGTTTTGTCGCGCGCTCCGCGCCCGATGACATCTATGCCACGGAACTTTCCAGCTTTCAGCTCGAGAATATTCAACAACTCCGGCCCAAAGTCGCGGCTATTCTGAATGTGACGCCGAATCACCTGGACCGGTACCCGGGCTTCGAAGCCTATATGGCCGCCAAACAGAGGATCTTCATGAATCAGCGCTCCGACGATTTTGCCGTGCTGAACGCCGGCAACCCGCAAACGGCAGCCATGGCAAAGAAGGTTTCTTCCACACCGGTCCTGTTCAGCCGCTCGCCGGACGTCGAGCGCGGCAGCTTCGTTCGAGGCGGACGCGTAATCTACCGGGATGCTCGCGGGGAGGTCAATCTCTTCGAGACCCGCGATATCTCCCTGAAGGGCGCGCATAACCTGGAGAACGTCCTCGCCGCCGCGGCGATCGCCTTGCTGGCGGGAGGAAAGCCGGACTCCATGATCGATGTGGTCCGCGACTTTAAGGGGGTCGAGCACCGGCTCGAGTGGGTTGCCGAGATCGGCGGCATTCACTTTTACAACGACTCGAAAGCCACGAGTGTAGACGCGACCATCAAATCGCTCGAGGCGTTCAAAGGCGACATCCAATTGATCCTTGGGGGACGCGACAAGAACGGAGACTTCGCGCCCTTGCGTCCTCTGGTTCAGGAAAGAGTGAAGCACGTAGCGCTGATCGGCGAAGCCGCCGGGAAAATCCGCGACGCGTTGTCCGGCACGGCAGAAATGATCGAGGCCGGGACTCTTCCCGAAGCCGTGACCCTCTGCTACAGGCTCTCACAGCCCGGGGATGTCGTTCTCCTGGCGCCCGCGTGCGCGAGCTTCGACATGTTCGAAAGCTACGAACACCGCGGGAGGGTCTTCAAAGAAGCCGTGCGACGATTGACGAGTGACGAGTGGCGAGCGACAAATACGAGTGACGAATGACGAGTGACGAATAAGGCCATAAGATCCGCCACATTCTTTCATTCGTCAATCGTCAATGGTTTACTACTATGGCGTACAGGGCCCCCAGCGACCGGATGCTGTTCATCCTGACAAGCCTTCTCACCATTTTCGGCCTGGTCATGGTGTACAGCGCCTCTTCCGTCGTCGCTTCTTCCAGACACGGGCTGTCGTATTACTATTTTCTGCGGCAGCTTGTTTATGCGGCCGCCGGATATGCTCTCATGCTCGCCCTGATGAACCGCGACTACCACTTCTGGCAGCAGGACAAGGTAGTGGGGTTGCTGCTGATCCTGAGCGCCGGAAGTCTCCTCCTGGTTTTCACACAACCGCGTATCAACGCGGCCCACCGCTGGTTACGCTATGGGTCCTTCATATCCTTTCAGCCCTCAGAAATCGCCAAACTGGTGTTCTTGGTCTTCATGGCCGCCTTCCTCCACAAGTACGGGGACGAAATCAACCAGCCCGTCAAGCGGCTGCTCCCCTGTCTGCTGGTTCTGGGTCTCTTCGGCGGCTTGATTGCGGCGGAGCCCGACCTGGGACAGGCGGTCACCCTCGCTCTCATCGTCATTGTCATTTTGTTCGTCGCAGGAATAAGCTGGAAAAGTCTTGCGGGAATGGCCCTGTTGTCCGCGCCGGCAGTCTGCCTGGCTATTGTGAGCATGCCGTATCGCGGGGAGCGCATCAAAGCATTTCTGAATCCGTTCCACGATCCGCTCGGCACAGGCTGGCAGATCTCTCAATCACTCACGGCGGTGGGGAGTGGAGGCCCCTGGGGACTGGGCCTGGGAGCAAGCAGGCAGAAGCTGTTCTTCCTTCCCGAGGCCCACAGCGATTTCATCTTCGCCGTGATCGGCGAGGAACTGGGCCTCATGGGCGCCGGCTTCGTCGCGCTGGCCTTCCTGTTGTTCTTCTATCGAGGAATCAAGATCGCCCTGCGGGCGCCGGACCGCTTCGGTTTTTATCTCGGCCTGGGGATTACCCTGATGGTGGCCATTCAGGCGTTCATCAACATTTCAATGGTCCTGGCGATGATACCGACCAAGGGCATTGCCCTTCCCTTTATCAGCCAGGGAGGATCCTCGCTGCTGCTGAACCTGGTCGCCACAGGGCTCCTGCTTAATATCGCGCACTACGCTGAAGAACCATGATCTCAAATCTCAAATTTGAAATTTCAAATCTCACACGAGTGCTTTGGAGTGCGCAAGCTTGCTTGCGCTTTGACAGCGTCGGAGCATTTCCATTCGCACCAAAGCGGCAGCAAGCTGCCGCACTCCAAACAGCGCAGTGGAACTGTAGTTTTATTTTCGGTTGCGGCTGCTCTTAAGCAAACATGATTTCAAATCTCAAATCTCAAATCTCAAATTTCAGACGGTGAGGGTGATCATCGCGGGCGGAGGGACCGGGGGCCACATTTATATCGGCATCGCTGTCGCGCGGGAATTGCAGGCGCGCGCTGCCGCGGCGGATTTCCTGTTTGTGGGAACGCAACGGGGTCTGGAATCGCGCATCGTGCCCCAGGAGGGATTCCGATTGGAGCTGATCGAATCTGCGGGCTTAAAAAGGGTAGGTGTGGGAAATTTCTTTCGCGGCCTGTTCCTGCTTCCGCAAAGTATGATCCAGGCGCGAAGACTGGCCAGGCGCTATGCGCCGGATGTGGTCGTAGGCGTGGGGGGATACTCTTCGGGGCCCGTGGTCCTGAGCGCCTGGTGGCTCGGGATTCCCACCCTCATCATCGAGCCAAATGCTCAACCGGGCTTCACCAACCGGCAGCTGGCGTTGGTGGTGAACCGGGCGGCGCTCGCCCTGCCGGATTCCGGCGGCTATTTTCGCGGCAAAGGAGTGGTTACAGGCATCCCCGTTCGTAAAGAGTTTCAGAGTGTGCCGCGACGCGGAAGGACTCCGGGACAGTTGACCGTCCTCGTCTATGGCGGAAGCCAGGGGAGCCATGCTTTAAACATGGCGGTGTGCGGAGCTCTGAAGGAACTGAAAGATGCAGGGCCGGGACTTCGGTGGATTCACCAGACGGGCGAGAAGGATCTCGAAAGGGTCCTGCGCAGTTACCGGGAAGCCGCGATACAAGCGGATGTGCGCGCTTTTCTCCCCAGGATCTACGAGGAGCTCGCCGCCGCCGACCTGATCCTGTCCCGTGCAGGCGCAGGGACCATCGCAGAGCTCACCGTCGCGGGCAAAGCGGCGCTTCTGGTCCCCTTTCCCGGCGCCGCGGACGACCACCAGACCAAGAACGCCAGGGCGCTCGAGGACCAGGGGGCCGCGAAAATGATTCCTGAGGCAGACCTCTCGCCGGCACGCCTGGCCGCGGAGATCCGGCATTTTATGGCCCATCCGGAAGGTCTGGACCGGATGGAGGAAGCCGCGCGCAAACTGGGCAAACCTGATGCCGCCGCGCGTATCGGGGACCTTGTCACAGAGCTGGCGGCGACGAGGAAGCGATGATCTTCTTAGTGATTCTTCGCGTCTTCGCGTCTTGGCGGTGAATTTTCTTTTACCACAAAGACGCGAAGGCGCAAAGAAGCGCAAAGAATTTCGTGTCAAAGGTCAAAGGGATGTTTCGGAAGATACAGAGAATTCATTTTGTGGGGATCGGCGGCATCGGCATGAGCGGCATCGCGGAAGTCCTGCTGAACCTCGGGTACAAGGTCTCCGGTTCGGACCTGAAAGCCGGACCCACCACGCAACGGCTTGAGAAGCTGGGGGGAAAGGTCTCCATCGGCCACGCGGCGGAGAACGTAGCGGATGCAGACGTGGTGGTCGTTTCCTCAGCAGTGCGCCCCGACAATGTCGAAGGCGTGGAAGCCAAAAAGCGGCAGATCCCCGTAATCCCGAGAGCGGAAATGCTGGCCGAGCTCATGCGTCTCAAATACGGAGTCGCCGTGGCTGGAAGTCATGGGAAGACCACCACCACGTCTATGATTGCGACCGTCCTCGGTCACGCGGGCTACGATCCCACGGTCGTCATCGGGGGGAGGCTGAATGCTATCGGCAGCAACGCCAGGCTTGGAAAAGGGGACTTTCTGGTGGCCGAGGCTGACGAAAGCGACGGCTCCTTTCTGAAATTGAGCCCCACTATTGCCGTGATCACGAACATCGACAGAGAGCACCTGGACCATTACGCCGATCTCGCGGAGATCCAGGAGGCATTTGTGACGTTCGCCAACAAGGTACCCTTCTATGGCGCCGCCGTTTTGTGCCTCGAAGATCCGCACGTGCAAGCCATCATACCGCGCATCGAGCGGCGCATTGTAGCCTACGGCCTCAGCAGTCAGGCAGACCTGGCGGCCTCCGACGTTCAGTTTGAAAACTTCGGCTCGAGTTATACGCTGCAGCGTCACGGGGAGCGTCTCGGCGCGATTCGCCTGCAGATACCTGGACTGCACGGCATCCTGAATTCCATGGCCGCCGCGGCGTCCGGCTTCGAGCTCGAGATCTCCTTCGAAAAGATCTCCCAGGCTCTGGCCGCATTCCAGAATGCCGATCGAAGGTTCCAGATCAAAGGAGAGAAGCGGGGAGTCCTGGTGGTTGATGACTACGGACACCACCCGACTGAAATCCTCGCGACGCTCGGCGCCGCGCGCAGATCGACCGACCGCCGCATTGTTGTAGTCTTCCAGCCCCACCGCTACACGCGCACCGTGGCGCTCGAAGAAGAGTTTACTCGCGCCTTCAACCATGCGGCTGTCCTCGTGCTGCTCCCGATTTACGCCGCGGGCGAGCATCCGTTACCGGGTGTGACCGCGGAGCGCCTGGCCGCGCAGATAAATAAATTCGGACATCGCGATGTCAATTACGCGGAGAGCTTCGAGGAAGCTCAAAGGATTCTTGAAGAGAAGTTGCGGGAAGGAGACTTGTTGATCACGCTCGGCGCCGGCGACGTTTGGAAAATCGGCGACGAGTTCCTGGAGACGGAAGCGTAGGGGCGGCCCTGGAAATTCTTTGCGCTTCTTTGCGCCTTCGCGTCTTCGTGGTGAAAAGAACCGGCTTCACCGCCAAGACGCAAAGACGCGAAGAATCGCGAAAGGAAGCAAAGATGGAGATCAAGACCACAAAGAGTTCGAAGGAACCCTCGGATTCGGCTCCGGAGAAAGGCCATTCTCTTCGGAGAAAAACCGTTCAAAGAGCATACAGAAGCCTGCCTCGAAGACTAGTCTCCGTTCTGCCGGTGCTTGGCCAACTTACGCTTCTTGCGTTGCTCGCAGCTTTCTTCGCCTCGCTTCGCCACTATGTCTACACGTCGGAAAATTTCAACCTGCGGAGCGTTACCTTCGAGGGATGCAAACAGCTCAACACCAAAGCACTGGAGCAGAAGATACGGCGGTCGTCCCGCAAGAACCTGTTGAAAATCGATCTCAAAGAGCTGCGCAGCCTGGTTGAGGCGGAGCCCTGGGTGAAGCAAGCGGAGATACGCCGCATCCTCCCGTCAGATCTGGTGATCTATGTCGAGGAGCGCGTCCCTTCCGTAATCCTGGAAATAAAAGGCGCCTTGATGCTCGCCGACGACGAAGGAGCCCTGCTCGACAAGTTTGACACCAGGTATGGCAAGATCGACGTCCCGGTATTCAGGGGTTTCCTCGGCAACAGCCCCGAAAGCTACAAGCTGCATCAGGAAGAGAATTCGGCCCGTGTCCAGCTGGGCCGCCGGATGTTGGCGGAGCTGGAAGACGGCTCCAGCGCATTTGCCGGCAGTATCTCCGAAGTGGACCTCTCCGACACAAATGATGTGAAGCTTCTCCTGGTGGACGACACAGCCGAAATCCACATGGGCGACGCGGACTTCCTGAAGCGCTTTCGGACGCTGATGTCGAACATGTCGCAATACCAGGAACTCAAGGCCCAGTACAACGAGATCGCCTCGATCGACCTCAGATTCGACGGGCAGATTATTTATCGCCCGACGAAGTCTTCGGATGTGAACGTCAAAGCGGCGTCAATCCGCTAGGGTCTGACAGGTGCAATTATAAGTGGGAGTCAATTGATGCGGCCTTTAACTCGCTCGCAAGCTGGGAGAGTTTTAATTTGTGCTAATTTGTGAAATTCGTGGCGGTTTTTACTGATTTTTGGCCACGAATTCCACGAATTTCACGAAAAAGATCAAAAGATCACCTCACGGTAGCGCGGAAAAAATTTGACTCGCACTTCTAATTGCACCCGGGTCTGACAGTCGCAAGACGCGGAAGGTGGATGTGAGTAAGAAAGAACGGATTGTTTGCGGCCTGGACATTGGCACGACCAAGACCTGCATGCTTCTGGCGCGAGTGTCCAAAAATCAAAACCTGGAGGTCGTGGGTACCGGCTATGCACTTTCGAGCGGGCTCAACAAAGGGAATGTTGTGGATATCGAAGCAGCTGCGGCTTGCGTCCTCAAGGCCGCGGACGAGGCGGAGCTCAAGTCCGGCGTTTCAATCGACTGGGTCACGCTTGGTCACTCCGGAGACCACGTGCAGAGCTTTAACTGCCACGGAGCGATATCCATCGTAGGAAAGCTCAACCAGGTAACTCCGCAGGACATGTTGCAGGTAATCCGCGCTGCCAAAGCCATTCCCATGCCTCCGGGAAGGGATATCCTTCACATCCTCCCCCAGGAATTCTTTCTCGACAACAGAGGAGGCATCCAAAATCCGGTGGGTCTGACTGGATCGCGACTGGATGTGAATGTTCACGTGGTGACCTGCGATGAGTTTCTCAAACAGAACCTGGTCAACGCGGTCAACTGCGCCCAGATGAGAGTAAGGCGCATCGTCCTCCAGCAACTGGCGAGCGCCGAAGCCGTCCTCACTCCGGATGAAAAAGAACTGGGCGTCGCCTTGATTGATATCGGCGGCGGGACAACGGACATCGTCGCGTTCTTGAGAAAATCGGTCCACCATACCTCGGTTCTGCCGATCGGGGGCGATCATTTTACGCGCGACATTGCCATGGGGACGCGGATGCCTATTGAAGAGGCCGAAAGGATAAAGAAGGAAACTGGAACGGTCTCGGACGACGGGATAGCGGAAGACGCGTTGATTCAAGCGCAGGTAATTGGCAAACGCGGTATGTATGGCATCCCGCGGCGATTCGTGTGCAACATCCTGCGAGAACGGGCCATGGATGTTCTCGAGCTCATTAAGGCCGATCTCGAAGACTCCGGGATCGCGCCGCACCTCACCGCCGGAGTGGTGATCACAGGCGGAGGCAGCATGCTGGACGGATTGGTTGGACTTGCGGAAGAGACTCTGGGAATTCCCGTGCGGCAAGGACTTCCGCAAGGGATTCAAGGGATCACCGAGGACCTGTCGCACCCGGTTTATTCCGCCGTGATAGGCCTGGTGATGTACGGAGTTCTCAAAGACGGGGACCAGACGATGCAACCGGCCAGAGCGGGCGCCATGGCCTGGTTCCAAAACAGATTCCTCTCATGGGTAAGCAGCTGACGGAATTAACATTTTCCTCCTGGCGCGGCATAGCCGCAACCAAGAGTATGAACGAAACCACAGATGAACACAGATTTCTCCCGGGAGGGCACGCATCCTGCGTGCCGCGCGTCAGACGCGCAAAGCACGCTGGAAGCGTGCGCTCCCAGGGACCATCTTGCAGTTTAACGCAGACTTAAAAACCTAGGAGGCAGTGATGAAAGCGGAGAAGTTGAAATTCGAAGATGCAGGAATGAAATTCAGTTTTGATGAAGACCGGCTTCCCCCGGCCAAGATAAAGGTCGTGGGTATAGGCGGCGCGGGCGGCAACGCGGTGAACCGAATGATCCAGGCCGGGATCGCGGGAGTGGACTTCATTGCTGCCAACACGGATGTCCAGGCGCTCAGAAATTCGATTGCCCCGATCAAGTTGCAACTCGGCACCAAGCTCACCAACGGCCTGGGCTGCGGGGCCGTCCCGGAACGAGGACGGCAGGCTGCTCTCGAGGACACCGAACGCATCATCGAGCTGCTCGACAGCGCGGACATGGTTTTCATCACCGCAGGAATGGGTGGCGGCACCGGAACGGGTGGAGCTCCCATCATCGCTAGCCTGGCTACCGAGCTCAATGCCCTCACCGTCGGCGTGGTGACAAGGCCCTTCCGTTTTGAAGGCAAGAAGCGGATGATGCATGCCGAGGAAGGCATCCGGGAACTTCAGGAAGTTGTGGACACGCTCATCACGATCCCCAATGAGCGCCTTCTGCATGCCATGGGAACCGACGCGCTCCTGGAAGACTCCTTCCGCTATGCGGATGACGTCCTCTGCCAGGCCGTCCAGGGGATCTCTGACATCATTACGATGCCGGGCATTGTGAACGTGGATTTCGCTGACGTGCGCACCATCATGTCGGGAAAGGGCATGGCTCTGATGGGGACAGGCATGGCGGAAGGAGAACACCGCGCCGTCGAAGCAGCCCAGCGCGCCATCTCCAGCCCCCTGCTCGAGGAGACGTCTATCCGCGGAGCCAAAGGGGTGCTCATCAACATCACCGCAACCCGGGCGAGCCTCAAGCTGCACGAGGTGGACGCAGCGGCCAATATCATCGAAGAGGTTGCGACGCCCGAAGACACGATCTTCGGCGCCGTTTACGACGACTCCATGGGACACCGTATCAAGATCACCGTGATCGCCACCGGCTTTAACGATGTCCAGTCAAAGGGCAATGCAGATGCGGCGCGGTCCGGGAAGAACGTCCTGCCGATGGGCGCGAGCTCGGGTTCGAACCTCCGCATGGTTCCCGACGAAGGGCTCAGCGAACGGGCTCTCGAGTACCGAGCTGCCCTGGTGAAAGAGAATCTGGATGAGCCGGCGTTCAGGCGCCGCCGCCTCGAATAAGGCAAAGGGGTTTGGAGTTCAGCCTTCAGGCTGCACTGTGTCCGAGCAGGCTAAAGCCTGAACTCCGAACCACGAGCCCAGGTTTGGAGTTCAGCCTTCAGGCCCTCTGCTGCCCCCCTGCCGCTTTGCCCCTTGGTGTCCTGTTCCCTTGATGATACAAAGGCAGTCTCTTTCTATGGGGGCTGCCATGCGTAGACTCTTCCCTTTCGTAGTTGCACTTTTTTTTCTCTCCAATCCCCTCCGCGCCTGTCAGCCCGAGAGCCGCACCCCAAAGGTCGGCCTCGCTTTGAGCGGCGGCGGCGCGCGGGGTGCGGCCCACATCGGCGTGTTGAAAGCGCTCGAGCGTGAAGGGATCCCGGTCGATTACATCGCCGGGACGAGCTTCGGAGCACTCGTAGGGGGGTTGTACGCGCTCGGCTACAGCCCGGAAAAAATCGAACAGATATTCTCGTCGCAGAACTGGGATGATCTCTTCAGCGATTCTCCGGATCGCCGTCTTTCCCCCCTCGTCCAGCGCAAGAACTTTCGTTACCTCGGAGAGCTGCGGCTCCGAGGGTTTAACGTCGAAATCCCCGCAGGGCTCTGGGGCGGCCAGAAACTGACCGAGCTGCTGAATTACTACACCACCACGAAGGAAATCCTGGACGCTGGCTTCGACTTTGACCGGCTGCGGATCCCTTTTCGCGCAGTTGCCACGGATCTGCTCACCGGCAAACCGTACGTCTTCCGGCGCGGGCCGATGGCCGAGGCGCTGCGCGCTTCCATCGCCATACCGATGATGTTCACGCCCGTAGAAAAAGAAAACATGCTGCTCGTCGATGGCGGCCTGGCCAACAATCTGCCCGTCGATATCGTAAAGGAGATGGGAGCCGACATCGTGATCGCGGTGGACGTGAGCTCACCGCTTTACAAGAAAGAGGAGATTCGGACCTTCTTTGACGTGATGGATCAATCCGTGAGCCTTCTGACGCGACAGAGCATACAGGCCAACTTGGAACGCGCCGATCTCGTCCTCCGGCCCGATCTGCAAGGGTTCACCTACAGCAGCTACACGCGCGTGCGGGAAATCGCGGCGCGCGGAGAGCAGGCCGCCATGGGGATGAAAGAATCCCTGTGCAGTATCGTGGGGAACAACCGAAGCAACGCCTCGCCGGCCGGGCTCGTCCAACCGGCGGCCCCGATCATTGATTCGGTTGCCATTGAAGGTCCGATGCGGCTGGACGCCTTGCAGTTGAAGCGCGCGATCAAAACCAGGCCGGGTGCGCCCATGGATCTCGACGTCGTTCGCGCGGATCTGAGGCGGTTGTACGCCACCCGTTTGTTTGAGCATGTAGATTACCGGCTGGATCCTGCGGCCGGAAACCTCTACAGGTTGAACTATCAGGTTAAAGAATCCCCGGCCAATACCCTGGGCGCGAGCATGCGCTACGATCCGGACTACGAATTCGTAGGATTGGCCGAGGTCAATTCCAGCGCCCTTTTCGGAACGCCGTCAGCGGCGGCCACCTTTTCCAGCCAGTTCGGCGGCCTGGATAACCACAGTGCAAACCTCCACCTGGTCCACTCGCGGATCCCGATCTTCTTCCTCGAGCCCATGGTGCAATACCGCAAGCTGGAACGGCTCGATCTTCGTGACAAGGTACAGGTGGACAAGTACGCGGACAAGCGCGTCGGAGGGCAGTTCATGGTGGGAGGAACCTTTTTCAATCGCCTTGAGCTCTCCGCCGGGTACCGGTTCGACCGTGTCAGGATTTCCGGAGGGACAAGCCCCAACCGCCAGGACGATGCGCGCGACCTGGCTGGTCTCCGGCTGCACATCCGGCGCGACACACTAGATGAGCAGGAATTCCCGCATACCGGCATGTTTCTCGATTTGCTGGCAGAGAACAAGAGCCACGCCGTAGGCAGCGATTTCAGCTACTCCTCGCTGCAGGCGGACTTGCAGCGTTCGTTTCCGCTGTCCGGCAAATCGACTATCCGGCTGCGCCTGGGCGCGACAGTCTCGCGCGGCCAGGTGCCTTTCTACGACCGGGCTTATATCGGCGGCTACAACTTTTCAGAGCTGGCAAGCCGCCACTTCTTCGGCCTCAAACGGGATGAGCTGGTCGCGCGCCAGGCAGGGCTCGCGGCTGCGAGCTATCACCGCGAGATTTTCTCCAAGCCGCTGAGCTTCGTACGGCGCGGTTTTCTCCTGCTGGAGTACGACGTCGCCGCCCTGAGCGACAAGGATTCGCAGCCTTACGACTTCAAGGTCTTTCACGGCGCCGGCGCGGGGCTGTCGCTCGACACGCTCTTGGGGCCCATGAGATTTGCCGCCGGTCTGGCAGAGCGCGGCCGCGGGAGATTCTATCTGTCGCTCGGACCCTCCTTTTGATTGCGGATTGCCGATTTCGGATTGCGGATTGCGGATTTCGCATTGCGGACCGGAGGTTTAGTTAGCGTTAGAGAAGATTTCAACCCCGGCTTTTTTTCACCACGGACGACACTGAGGACACGAAGAAATGATGCCTCTGTGAAAACTCCGTGGCCTTCGTGATCTCCGTGGTGAAAAGGGTGTTCCGACTTCTCAGATTCGAGGCGCAAACCACCAAAAAATCCGCAATCCGAAATCCGCAATCAGACAGCCCACCCGCGCGCGCGCTCGACGGCCCGGACCCAGCCGGCATAAAGGCGCTCGCGCTCGGCGGCGTCCATTTTGGGCGCGTAGCGCCGCTCCACCCGGTGGTTTTTGAGAATCTCCTGCGTATTCTGCCAGAACCCAGCGGCAAGTCCGGCAAGGTACGCAGCGCCAAGCGCCGTCGTCTCCGAAACCGCAGGCCTCTCCACCGGAACGCCCAGGATGTCCGATTGGAACTGGCAGAGCAGATGATTGTGAGCGGCGCCCCCGTCCACTCCCAGCACCTCCAGCGAAATGCCCGAATCCCGCTTCATGGACTCCAGGACGTCGCGCGTCTGATATGCGATCGCTTCGAGCGTCGCGCGCGCCAGGTGCGCCCGGTTCGACCCTCGTGTCAGCCCGACGATCGTGCCGCGCGCGTATGGGTCCCAGTGTGGCGCCCCTAAACCGACGAAAGCGGGAACGAAGTAAACGCCGCCGGAATCCGGTACCGACGAGGCCAGGATCTCACTCTCAGCCGAACTGCCCAGCAGCTTCAGCTCATCCCGCAACCATTGGACGGCAGCGCCTGCAATAAAAACGCTTCCTTCGAGAGCATAGTCCACTTGCCCATTCAGACCCCAGGCAATGGTTGTGAGTAGATCCTGCGAGGCCATGGCCTGCCTCCCGGTGTTCAGAAGCATGAAACAGCCCGTGCCGTAAGTGTTCTTGGCCTGCCCCGGGTTGAAGCAGGTTTGCCCAAAGAGCGCGGCCTGCTGGTCTCCGGCATTTCCGGCAATCGGGATGGGAGCGCCGAACAGGCTGGCGGCAGACTCACCCACGATCTGGCTCGAGGGATACACCTCGGGCAGGATTTCCGGCGCAATCTGGAATTTGCGGAGGATCTCGTCGTCCCACCCCCGCTTGTGGATGTCGAACAGCAGCGTCCGTGATGCGTTGGAATAGTCGGTGGCGTGTACCCGGCCGCCAGTGAGATTGTAGATGAGCCAGGCATCGACGGTGCCGAAGAGAATCTCGCCTCTGGCCGAGCGGGACCGGCTTCCCGACACCTGGTTCAGGATCCACTCCACCTTCGTGCCGCTGAAATAAGCGTCTGTTACCAGACCGGTCTTTTGTTTGATCACTGTGTCAAAACCTTCTCGCTTCAGCTCGTCGCAGCGCCCGGCGGTGCGCCGGCACTGCCAGACGATGGCGTTGTGGATCGGCTTGCCGCTCGACTTCTCCCACAGGATCGTTGTCTCACGCTGGTTGGTGATTCCCAGCGCCGCAATTTCGTCGACCTCGACCCCGGAGTGGAGCACCGCCTCCTGCGCGGCCTCCAGTTGGCTCCTCCAGATTTCCTCGGGATCGTGCTCAACCCATCCCGGCCTCGGATAGATCTGGCGAAAATCTCTGCTCGCCTGGCCCGCGATCCGTCCTCTATGATCGAAGAGAAATGCCTTGGAGCTGGACGTGCCCTGATCGAGAGCAAGAACATATTTCTTTGCCATGTTTGATTGGAGATTGCGGATTCGGATTGCGGATTGAAAATTCAATCCGAAATCGAAAATCCGCAATCAGCGAATTGTCAGTCTTTCAATTTCGGATTTCGGATGTATCTTCGATGAGCGTATCCCAATTTGTCCAATCCGCAATCCGAAATCCGCAATCAGTGAATGGTGGGGCCCTTGTCCTTTTCTTCCTCGATCTTGCGGCGTACCTCGCCGTAATACACTTCGAATTGCCGCTTCAAAGCTTCGCGCTTGCGCTGCTCCTGGAAGAGCCGGAGCCTGTCCAGCCACGGTCTGCCTTTGAGAAAAACAAGACCGACGAGCATCCCTCCGAGGTGGGCGATGTGGGCGACACCCGGCTCGCCGCCGACGATCGAAAACCAGAAGGCTATGAATCCCATGAAAAGCACCAGGTACTTGACTTTTACGGGAAAGAGAAAACTCACCAGAACAATCCGCTCCGGGTCGATGATGGCGAACGCCAGCAAGAGCCCGTAGATGGCGCCGGAGGCTCCTATGATGACTGTGGCGCTGTTGACTCCGACCACCCAGGAGCACACCCCCGCGCCGATGCCGGTGAGAAAATAGTAGGTAAGGAAGCCTCGCCTGCGCCAATAGCGTTCCAGCTCATTGCCGAACATGTAGAGCGCGAGCATGTTGAAGAAGAGGTGAAAGGGATCCCCGTGAAGGAACATGTACGTGACAAACTGCCAGAGGAAGAATTCATGCGTTACGCGCCACGGAACAAGCCCGAAATACGGAACCAGAAAACTGACTCCCAAGAGGTGTTCAAGCGTCTGGAGCAGGAACACCGCAACGTTGATTATGATCAGGGTCTTGATGGTCGGGGTGGCCGGGCCGCCAAAGAGCACGCTGGCTCGCGAACCATAATAACTCATGGGTTAATCGTAGGGGAATCCCCACCCAAATTCAACCAACGCCCTTGCGAAAAAATCGAAAGATTTCGCAAAACCTGCTCGGCCGGGATTTGGAAACGGCCGGAAACCACCGATGAACACAGAGGAACACAGAGCAGCCCGGCCGCAACGAAAAAGCCCACAGGACTCACTTGTCCGAGGTTTGGATCTCAGCCTCCAGGCTGCCCTGCGCCCGTAGCAGGCTAAAGCCTGAACTCCGAACCTCACCGCAGAGACGCGGAGAACGCACAGGTCGCCCCTGGGAGCGTCCCGCAAGACGTGACTCAGCGTTTCTAACTCCCCGCACGCAGGGTGCGTGCGCTCCCAGGGAAATCGCAATCCTTTCCGGAGGACCGGCCGTCGTTCATGGTAAGATGTCGCTCTTTATGAAAAAGAGACGAGGCAATCATCGATGAGAGCCGGCGGACGTAAATCTGACACCATGCGGGAAATTCACATAGAGCTAGACTTCACCAGGCATGCGGAAGGATCCGTGCTTATCAGCGTAGGAGACACGCGCGTCCTGTGCACCTGCAGCATTGAGGACAAGGTACCGTCGTTTCTCAACAACATGAACCAGGGATGGGTGACGGCCGAGTACGGGATGCTCCCGCGCGCAACCAGCACCCGCACCGCGCGCGAATCGGCCCGCGGCAAGCAGTCCGGCCGCACCGTGGAGATCCAGCGCCTGATCGGGCGCTCGCTGCGCAGCGTGACGAACCTGTCGCTGCTTGGAAATCGCACAATGGTGATCGACTGCGACGTCATCCAGGCCGACGGCGGCACGCGCACGGCCTCGATCACAGGGGGATTTCTGGCGCTGGCCCTCGCGGTCCATCATCTCCTGAGCAAGAGGCTGCTCGAGTTCTCTCCTCTGCTGGACTTCGTAGCCGCCACCAGTGTGGGCATGCTGGGCGAGGAATCCTACCTGGATCTCGACTATTCCGAGGATTCCCGGGCGGACGTCGACATGAATCTCGTGATGACCGGCAGCGGCAAGTTCGTTGAAATCCAGGGAACAGCAGAAAAGCAGCCCTTTTCCCACGAGCAGTTGCAGAAGATGCTGCTGGTGGGAGCCCTGGGAATCGCCCAGCTCGTCGAGCGCCAGAAGCATGCTCTCTCGAGTCGAGCTCACTTCAAGCGCCTCTTCCCTTCCCTGTCTCCATGACAAAGAGCCGCACCCTTTCGAATTTGAAATTTGAAATGTCCTCCGCGCTCGATGACGTATTCCGCCCCGCCTATGGGTCGAAACTCTTCCACCCCGAAGGGGTGGGAGGAAATTAGCCAGGGGTGAGCGCTTTTTGCGAACCCCTGGAGACGGCGCCACAACAACAACCCCGCCCTGGAGGGGCGGAAGGACTGAGTTGATGGGATCGAATCCGGCCACGAAGCTCTTGAAAAAATAGCAGAGTTGCTTCAGTTGCGTGTCTTGATCCGCGAGATCAGCGTTTATCCGCGTCTCAATTCAACAGTCACCTCCTGCAACGGAATCACTACGCTTCAACCCAACCAGTTTTTCTTCGAGGCCTTGCCTTTACCGCCGCCGTATTTTTTGTTGAGCTCGTCGACGGCTTTCTTGGCTTTCTCCGTTCCCGGCCAGGCGTCGGGCCAGAAGCACAGGTCTATTGTCCACCAGTCGTGCTTCACACTCCCTTGCTGGTCAAGCTCGATCAGCACCGGCCCAAAATCCACCTTCCCCTCGCCGAACGGAGTGTGCGTGCTCGTGTGGTTGTCGTGCAGGGTCCCGTCCGAATCGATGAGCTGGATGTGGTTGATCGTGCCGCGCAGCCTCTTCGCGAAACCGAGAACGCCGCCCTCGACCGTCTCTCTCGGCCCGCCCGTCTGCCGCGAAGCGACGACTCCCACCATGTACGCATGGCACGTGTCGAACATGACACCGAAGTTGGGCTCGTTGATTTCGTCGACGATCCGGATGATGTCGCTCGGGCGATTGAAGCAGAAGCCGGGCTCAAATTCCCAGGACACGTCGATCCCGACCTGCGCCGATTCCCTGGCGCACTGCTTCCAGACTTTGACGACCTGCTTGCGCGCCTCATCGACCTGCGCCGGCTTCCAGTCCTTCATTATGTCGGGATCCTGCACCGTATCGACGCGGAAGACTTTGATGCCCATCTGATGGGTAAATTTGAGAAGCTTGCGGTACTCTTCCAGATACGCCTTGCCGCCGTCCACGGCATCGACGAGGTGCATTTCGTGGCCGGGGTAGTTCCAGAGATCGGCCGCGATTCCGGAGAACTCCAGGCCCGCGTCTTTCATGAGACCCTTCACCTTCTCCATTTCCGCCGGCGTCGCGCAGTTGACGGGGTTAGGGTGAGCGTCCTTATGGAAGTTGAAGGCCCCCAGCTCCAGGCCGTCAAACTCGAGATCCCTCAGTTTTTTCACGACCGTCTCGAACGGGACCGGATTGTTTTGGTAAGGCCCGATCGTGTAGGCCCACGTGCCGATCGAAATCCGCTTCATCTTTTCACCCTCTCCTTCGCGTCTTCGTGTCTTCGTGGTGAATTGGGGGCGGGCTTTACCATGAAGGCGCGAAGACATGAAGAATCGCCAGGTTTTGGTTGCGGCTGAGCTCCTCCGTGTTCATCTGTGGTTTATGCGCTAGAGCTTCTTCAACCAGAAATTCCGGAACTCGACTTTCATCGGCGCGCCCATATGCAGTTGCAGGCCGATCAGCCCGCCCATGGACCGCTTCGCGTTGTCGTCGTCAATCGCGACGCTCATCATGTGTCCGTTCAAAATATGAATGAGGATGTTCCCGCGCGCAATGACATGGACTTGATTCCAGTCGTTGGGTTTGATGAACTCCTTGAGTTGGTCGGCCTCCCCCAGTGAAGACACCACTCTGGGCTTCTTGTTCTCCTGGATGTATGTGGATTGGCCGCGCATCGCCAGGAATCCGCGTCCTCGCTCTTCGTAAAGCTGGCCGGTGTACTGGTTGTTGGCGTCCATATCGTATTGATAGCCCTTCATCACCCACTTCCCCACGTCCGGCAGCTCGACGCTGCGATACTGAATGCCGCTGTTCGTGGAGTTCATGCGAAATTCCACTTTGAGCTCGAAATCCCTTGGCTGCCCGCCACGCCAGATCATGAACGTATTCATCTTGAGCGGCCTGTCCCCAGTGGTCTCGCCTACGATGGCGTTGTTTTCGGCGCGCCAGAAATTCGGGTCGCCGTCCCAGCCCTTCAGGGTCTTGCCGTCGAAGATCGACTCAAAACCTGTGTGGTCGTCCAGAACGATGGGCTCGGGCCCAAACGCTCCACCACTCCCCCGTCCGCCTGGCTGCTGAGCGCCGCCCGGCGTCGAGCAAGACATCCAGATTGATGCTGCGAAAAACGCGGCCAGCGCGAACACACCCGCCCTTGGCCGGCGATCTCTGCTAAAGAGAGTGAACATTCTTACCCCGCAAACACTCCTGCTATCCCGCGCTACTATGCAGAAAATGCTTCGCAACGAATCGCCAAATGACCAATGACCAATGAAAAATGACAAATGGCAGTTGGTTGTAGGGGCTTCTGACGTGTATTTGTCATTTTGTCATTTGTCATAATTTGTCATTTGTCATTTGACCGGCGACATTCTCCCATCGCCTCGTTTTCGCGGACTTGAGGACTGCGTCGGTTACGTAATCGGTGGCCAAACCGTCGCGGAAATCGGGCGATGCGCTCGCGCCTCCGCCCAGCGCCTGTAGAAAATCCG
>WNGG01001607.1_pt1 | contig 43210 bp, 40 predicted proteins | sample 5400661 | NCBI WGS metagenome assembly WNGG01 (sample SAMN13153372, study PRJNA577476) | soil metagenome | isolation source: 100 cm soil or saprolite under Garry oak tree replicate 1 | place: USA:California | collected 2016-06-15 | reverse complement strand
GGGGGGTTTCTTCCGGAAGATTACGAGGGTCCGCAATGACGCCCCCTCACCCTGCCCCTCTCCCACGAGGGGAGAGGGAAAAAATCGCAGCCGATATCTTAAGCCCGCGCTTCGGCCTCGGGCATGAACAACGGGAATGACGCCTCGTCTTGCAACACCGGCTTGACCTTCTCGGCAAAGAGCCGCATGTTCTTCTCGCACTTTTCAGAGGGCATGCCACCATAACTAAACTGTCCGACGAAGTGGTCCATGCCCGTTCTATTTCTGATCTCCGTAATCTTATCAAGGCACTGCTGCGGTGTGCCTGACACATGTAGACTCACGAAGTAATCCACCGCTTTTGTCTTGACTGTGAGGTCGGAGAACTTCGAGTAGGTCTTGGCCATCTTAGCGTAAAACTCGTAGCCTTTTACCCCTTGCAGATGCCCGTCCGAGAAATGGTAGTGGGCATCGATAGAGTCAAACATCGCTCCCATGTAGATGTGCGCGTCCTCTACCGCTTCATCCCCGCTCTCACGGACGGACACGTTAATGAGACCGATCGGCGGCTTCGGGGTGAACCCCACAGCCCGGGCAGTTGCGCGATACCGCTCAACGTCCGCTACAGCGGTGTCCCAATCCTTTTGCGGCACGATCAGTACCCCGATGCCTAGCTTCGCCATAATCTCTGCCGACTCAGGGCTCACTGATGAAGCGGAAAGCCGCTTCTCAGGATGTGAGAGGGGACGCGGGCGGATGCTCGTCTCGGGAATTTTGTAGAACTGCCCATCATAAGAGAAGCGCTCATTGGTTAACGCTTGAATCACGATCTTCGCGACCTCTTCGAAGCGGGCGCGCGACTCGTCCATGGGGATGCGAAACCCGTCGTACTCGACCGTGGCCGCGCCCCGACCAAAGCCGAAAATCGTGCGGCCGCCTGACAGGTTGTCGAGCATGGACATTTCTTCGGCTACCCGCACCGGATCGTGCCAGGGCAGCACGATAACCGCGGTACCGAGTTGTACGCGCGTGGTGCGCCCGGCGAAGTAGGTCAGCAGTTGCACCACGTTCGGCACCATGGCGTAGCCGGTGAAGTGGTGTTCCACACTCCAGATGGAGTCGAACCCCAGAGGCTCGGCCAGGTCGGCAAGCTTCAAGTCATCACGGTAGATCTCACTGTCCGCCTTCTCCCCCACGTTCAACATAGAAACGGCGACACCAACTTTCATAGATCCTCCTTTGCGGGTCCTCTCTACCCGCCAAAATAACTGCGCGGATTGTCCACCGTCATGGTCCGAATGGTCCCTTCACTCACCCCGGCCTTGCTCAGGGCCGGCAGGATGTTTTTGCAGATGTGCGCGTAGTTCCAGTTCGGACATTTGTCCATGAATGCCTGCCACTCTTTGGTCACCCGACCGAGCCAACAGTGCACCGCATCGTGCGAGAGCATGACCCGGTCAAACCCTACGGCCAGCAACCCGATCAGCGACGCCAGGCGCATCTTGTCCGAGGCGATGGTCTCAATGCCAAAGCGGTCAAACCCTAGCCAGGCCCCGCGCTGCAGGATGTCGAAGTAATAGCGCATATTCCCAACCCCACAGGCATGGCCGATCAGCACCCGATTAAAGTCCACCGCTTCCTCGGCAAAGATGTCCAGGGTCTCACGGCCGAAGGGCGCCAACTCGTTGTTGTGGCACAGGATCGGGGCACCAGTAGCCTTGTGGGCCCGGGCCGCCGCCCGCAAGCACTTCTCCTCATTGACGGTGATGCGCTCATCCACCGCCGTCATACCCGGCACCCCACCGGTAGCAGTCTTGATGATCCCGGCCTTGATACCGGTCTTGCCAATCCCCTCGGTCAGCTCGCGGACATACACCTCAGCGATATCGTCCACCGGCAGGCCGCGGAAGTGAGGCGGGATGCCCAGGACATCGTTATAGAGCCCGGTGGCAATAACCACGCGCATCCCAGACTTCTCGGCCACTTCGGCGGCAAACTCCGGGTTCCGCCCCAACTCCATAGGGCAGGGATCAACAAAGCTGGTGACTCCTAGAGCTTTGATCTCTTTGAGTTTCTCTACTGCCGTAGAGACTTCTTTCTTGTAGTCGAAGCCGACGTTGTCCAGCTCCCAGCCGGGAAACCCGGCAGTCAGGTGTTCGTGGATGAGGGTGAACCCCAGATCTTGAGGTTTGCACGTACCTAACACCGTGTTAATGGTTGTCATGGCGCTCCTTTCATAAGCAGTTAGCTATCAGGAGTGTGAGTCATTATCCTGCAGCTAGTTGTCCGCTGTCAATCTTTGACAGTCATTATTTCGCTATCCCTTTCCAGGTTTTCCGCATGATCCTCAATGCTTCATCTATGTCAGTCTGAGAAATGCCGTAGTGGGTCACCGCGCGGAAACGGCCGCCACCGATATCACCGATCTTGACTCCTTCGCGAGCGAACGCCTGAGCGAAGGAGGTTCCGTCCGGCTGCCGCTTGTCAGTCGAGAAGATGACGATGTTGGTCTGCACGGTGTCCAGATCAAGACGGATCCCCGGCAACTCGGCCAGGCCCTCAGCCAGGATATGCGCAGTCTGATGATCTTCAGCTAACCGCTCTACCATCTCGGACAGCGCCACGACCCCCGCCGCAGCGATGACCCCAGCCTGGCGCATGCCACCACCCACCATCTTGCGGACACGTCTAGCCCTGGCAATGAAATCCGCACTCCCACACACAAGCGAGCCCACAGGCGCGGCCAGCCCTTTCGACAGACAGAACTGCACCGAATCGACCGAACGGGTCAACTCGCGCACGTCACATCCCAGCGCGACGGCAGCATTAAAGATGCGTGACCCATCGAGATGCACGGGAATGCGAGCACGGTCGGCGATGTCTCGGACTGCGCGGAGGTAGGCCGGCTGCGGCACTGTGCCGCCACAGCGGTTGTGCGTACTCTCTAGACAGATCACTCCGGGTGGAGCGTAGTGGATGTTAGTCGCAGCCGGCCGGATCGCCCCGGCCATCGCGTTTAAGTCCAGTTCGCCAAAGCGGCCCGTGGAAACGGGATGAAAGACTACCCCGCCCAGAGCGGAGGCTCCGCCCGCTTCGAAATGAAAGATGTGTGCCTGATCGCCCAGGATCGCCTCATCTCCTCGCCGGCAATGAGACAGCAGGGAAACGAGGTTGCCCATCGTGCCGCTCACTACCAGGAGTGCCGCCTCCTTGCCGGTCATCTCCGCCGCCAATGCCTCCAGGCGGTTCACCGTGGGATCCTCGCCCATCACATCATCCCCGAGCTCTGCCCGGTACATCGCCTCGCGCATCGCCGGGCTTGGCAGAGTCACGGTGTCGCTACGTAGATCAATCATAGGCACCTCATGCCGATTGCGGAATGTGGATTTTAAGATCCCCCTTCACCGACCCCCGACCCCCGATCCCTGGCCCCCTTTCCTACCGCCCCCGCAGCCTCTCCGTCTGGCGGCGCTCGCGCTTGGTGGGTCGGCCAAAGCCGGGCGGACGAAAAGGCAGAGAGCCAAAAACCACTCGTTCCTCTCGCGGCGGTGGAGGTGGCGAGAGGTCGTCGTACAACAGCCGCGCCTCAGGAGCCGGGCCGCGCCGTTCAGAGAGGGCGAGGACTTTGAGTTCTTTACGCCCGCTGGGGTGGGTGAAAGAAACCATGTCATGCACCCGCACCAGCTTGTGAGGCTTGGCCGGGTGACCGTTCACCTCTACCTTGCCGCCCTCGCACGCTTCCGCAGCCAGAGCCCGGCTCTTATAGAAACGCGTCGCCCATAGCCAACGGTCGAGACGGACGGCAGGTTCGCTAGTCGTCGGCTGTTCTGCCATGGAGTCACCCTTCGACTACCGGAGCACGAATAGTTAGCCTGCAAACGCCTCCAGTACCGCCCTGACACCTTTATCGTAATCCCCATCAATCGCGGTCGGGTACAGGATCACGTAGGACGCGCCCGCCTTCTCGAATTCCTCGATCTTTTTACGGCAGTCTTGGGCTGTGCCCATCGCAGCAATCTGCTCGGCCATCTGCTCTGAGACTGCTTCTGCTGCTGCGTTGGTATCCCCCTTTGTCCAGCCCGCCGTGACCCCTGCGGCCTCCTTCTGATATCCCTGCCGGGCAAACAAGCGATTGTAGAACGGCATCCGTCCATAGAATGCCAAGGTGCGTTTGACCGAGCGCAGCGCCACTGCCCGATCCGGGCACACGCAGCAATGCATGATGAGGGCGATCTTGACCTCAGCCGGCGAACGTCCGGCGCGTTGCGCGCCCTGCGCAATGCCGTCCACGACTTCCTTCAAGCCGTGCGGCGCGTAGTTGAGGGGCAGGCTGCCATCGGCCAGCTCACCGGTCAGAACAATACTTTTGGGCGAGATGCCGGCGACATAAATAGGAATCTTGTGCTCGGCGCGAGGCACGGCCAGCCCCCGGGCTGCCATCTGCGCGAGCCCTTCATACTCGCCCCGAAACACTTTGGTTACTGTGGTGAGGTATTCGCGCAGCGCCGTGAGCGGCTTCTCCATGGAAATGCCATAGGCTTTATTTGTCGGCACGTGGCTGGTACCCAGCCCCAAAAGCATGCGTCCGGGAGCGAGCCTGTCGATCGTCATGACGTGCAGGGCTGCCAGGAGAGGGTGACGCAGGTAAAGGTTGGTGATGCCCGTCCCGACCTGAATGCGGGAGGTCACAGCAGCCAGGTGCTGGGCCAGGGCTAGGGAGTCAGTGGCAGACTCGGTGACGAGAAAATTGCGCAACCCTCTGGCTTCCGCCATCTGCGCATAGGTGACAGCCCGCTCGACCGCGCCGGGGGCTAGGCTGCTGAGAATGAGTATACCGGGTGTCTGCATAGGTCCCTCCTAGAGGTTGGAAGTTCGGGGATACACTGTAAAACCCTCACCCCTACCCTCTCCCTTTCCGGGCGAGCGAGAATTCCCTCTCCTCTGTGAGGAGAGGGCTAGGGTGAGGAGCCTGTGCACTTCAAAGCACAAGCCGGCAACCACTGCAATACTTGCACCGCTCTCTTCCTGCAGGAAAGTCATCGTTGATGTGCAGCCAGAGGCGTGGTAGCGTGCGCCCCACAGCCAAAGGAGCGCGAACCATGCGGCAGATAAAGATTATTGTTGAAAAACACCCGGACGGATATGTCGCCTACCCCCTTGGCGTGAAGGGAGTGGTTGTTGGCGAAGGAGATACCTATGAAGAAGCACTGGCTGATGTGAAATCGGCCATAAGATTCCATATCGAAAGTTTCGGAGACGACGTCCTAGAAGTTGATCCCCCTATCCTCGAAGCTTTCGTAGCTGAGACTGGGGTGGACGTCTAATGGCCAAATTTCCTGTTGACGCACCAAAACAAAAGGTCATCAGGACACTGGAGGGCACCATGGACGCAAAAGCTGGGGCCCGTGAACGCTTCGACGCGGCCCGTGACAGCCTGATCGCGCTGAGCCACAGGATTCACGCCTACCCGGAACTCGGCTTCGAGGAGGAGCGGGCTGCCGCCTGGCTGTCGGAGGCGCTATCAAACGCCGGGTTCGCAGTCGAGACCGGGATTTGCGATCTACCCACGGCGTTCGTTGCCCGGGTCGGCACGGGCCCGCTGCACATCGCCATCTGCGCCGAGTACGATTGTTTGCCTGGCATTGGCCACGCCTGCGGTCATAACATCATCGCCGCTATGGCCGTGGGAGCCGGCATCGCCGCCGCACGGGTAGCCGACGAGGTCGGTCTGACGGTGAGTGTGATCGGCACCCCCGCCGAGGAGGTCGGCGACGCCGGCGGTAAGGTCCTGCTCCTGGAACGAGGGGCGTTCACCGGCGTGCACGCGGCGATGATGGTACACCCGGCCCCCTTCGACGTGGTCGAGATGCCGATTATCGCCGCTTCGATGTTCGAGGTCCGTTACACCGGCAAAGAAGCCCACGCCTCCGCGTTCCCTGAGTTGGGGGTGAACGCGGCGGACGCGCTAACGGTCGCGCAGACCGCTATCGGCCTCCTGCGACAGCATATCCGGCCGACCGATCGGATTCACGGCATCGTCACAAAAGGTGGGGACGCACCGAACATCGTCCCGGCTCACACCGCGGCGAAGTACATTGTCCGGGCCAAGACGGTTGGTGATCTCGACGAGATCCGCGCCAAGGTCCTACGCTGCTTTGAAGCTGGCGCGCTGGCCACGGGGGCGAAGCTGGAGGTTCTCGGCGGTCAGAAGCCCTACGCCGAGATGCGTCACGATCCCGACATAGCTGCGGCGTACCAGCGCAACGCCGAGGCGTTGGGTCGGGTCTCCCGCACCCCGGCGTCCTCATTCCAGCGTGCGGCAGGATCGACCGACATGGGCAATGTGTCGCTCGCACTGCCGTCCATCCATCCCGCGATCAGTATCAACTCGCTGCCGGCGGTAAACCACCAGCCCGAGTTCACGACACACTGCGTGACCGAAGCCGCCGACAAGGCTCTTATCGACGGGTCGCTGGCGATGGCGTGGACCGCGATCGATCTCGCCACGGACCCCCGAGTGCGCAGTCGCTTGCTAGGAAACCCGGCTTGATGCTTTCCGCAGAGGCGAAGCCTGTAGGTGGAGAAGACCGGTGGTTGACCTCGTTATAGAAAAGAACGTCCCGGTGCCAATGCGGGACAGCGTCCTTCTGTCCGCCGATGTTTTCCGACCGAGCCCGCGAGGGCGCTACCCCGTGCTGCTGCAGCGCACCCCGTATGGGAAGGGACAGGCGCAGATAGCCTTTAACATACTGAATCCCATCCGAGCGGCGGAAGCCGGATACGTAGTGGTTATCCAGGACACTCGCGGCCGGTACGCCTCAGAGGGCGAGTTTGCCCCGTTTCTCTACGAGAGCCAAGACGGCTTCGACACCGTGGAATGGTGTGCCGCCCAGTCCTGGTCGAACGGCAAGGTGGGCATGTACGGCATGTCCTACGTCGGCGCGACTCAGTGGCTGGCAGCGATTGCTGCGCCACCCCATCTGGTCGCCATCTTCCCGGCAATGACAGCAGCGGACTATCACGGCGGCTGGATCTACCAGGGCGGCGCCCTGTCGCTCGCCTTCAGCACGGCGTGGACAGCTCAGTTCCTTGCAGTCTCACAGCTTGCTAGGCTCGGCCTGTCGCTAGAGGAGCGCAGGACAGAGGAGGCCCGCCTCATGCAGGCGCTGGAGCGACTGCGCAAGACGCTTTCCCACCTGCCGCTGGCAGAATTGCCGCTGCTGAGGCGGGACGGCTTGGCACCCTACTATTACGATTGGATCGCCCATCCCGACGGGGACCAGTACTGGCAGCGGTGGAGTACCCTGGCACACCATGATCGGGTCACGGTTCCAGCCTTCAACCTGGGGGGGTGGTACGACCTGTTCCTCGCAGGCCCGCCCCGCAACTTCGCCGGCCTGCGCGAGCGAGCAGCAACCGAAGCAGCCCGCACAGGGCAGCGCCTCATCATGGGACCGTGGACCCACAACCTACCCTCTATCGCTGTTGCCGGCGAGATGAACTTCGGGTGGGCAGCCACGCTCTGCGTCGAGGACCTGCAACTTCGCTGGTTCGACTACTGGCTGAAAGAGATCGACAACGGCATCATAGACGAGCCACCCGTCCGTCTGTACGTGATGGGAGACGGTTGGCGTGACGAGCAGGAATGGCCGTTGGCGCGCACCCAGTACGTGCCGTTCTACCTGCACAGCGGCGGCCGGGCCAACAGCCTGGAAGGGGACGGCTGGCTGAGCAGGGATCCGTCGGGCTCTGAGCCTACGGATATCTTTCTCTACAACCCACAGAACCCCGTGCCGACGATAGGCGCCGGTGGCGTCTACGACCAACGCCCCGTCGAGCGTCGCTTAGATGTTTTGCTGTACTCTACACTACCCCTGCCAGAACCCATTGAGGTAACGGGGCCGGCGACCGTCATCCTGTACGCCTCCAGCGCTGCACTCGACACCGATTTTACGGCAAAGCTGGTGGATGTAGCTCCCAATGGCTATGCCCGGAATCTCTGTGAGGGCATCATGCGGGCGCGCTATCGGAACTCGCCAACGCGGCCAGAGCTCTTGGAACCGGAGCAGCCGTATAAGTTTACCATCGACCTACTAGTCACCAGCAATTTGTTCCGGGCTGGCCATCAGATCCGGCTGGAGATATCGAGCAGCAATTTCCCACGATTCGACCGTAACCCCAATACGGGCGAGCCCGCTGGCACGGCGCGCCGCACACAACCGGCCATGCAAACCGTCTACCACGATACTCAGCATCCGTCGCACATCCTGCTGCCGGTCATCCCTCGTGTTGGCTAGAACGCTGAGGGGATGCACACCAAGGAGGCTAATGCGGAGTGCGGAGTGATGAAACTACGGGTCTTTGCTCACCACTGTTTCTTCTCTCCCCAGACTCTCACGACAAGGTAGCTGACACCAGCGAAGACAATGGCGAAAAGTGCCACGACAACAAACTCCCATTCGTTCGGGCTCATATGTCAATCCTCCGGAATAATCGCAAGACCCACGATGGTCATAACGAATGAGAAACAACCGCGTAGGCAACACCCGCAAGCGTGCTGGTGCTTGCGCTCCACTTCCCAAGCGGAGTATAGAGCACGAGAAGGCTGCGCAACCATTTTTGTCTGGAGGAGGTCTGTATGGCGTTCAATCCCAAACACTGGAGTCACATCATTACCAATGGCCGTGACCGGGCGCCGGCCCGGTCCATGCTCAAGGCCATCGGTTTCACCGACGAAGATCTGGCTCGGCCGATTGTCGGTGTCGCCCACTCCTGGATCGAGACTATGCCCTGCAACTTCGGCCTGCGTAAGTTGGCGGCCAAGGTCAAAGAAGGCATACGCGCGGCCGGCGGTACGCCGATGGAGTTCAACACCATAGCGATCAGCGACGGAGTCACGATGGGGACCGAAGGCATGAAAGCCTCGCTGATCAGCCGCGAGGTGATTGCCGACTCGATCGAGCTAGTCGGACGGGGTCATATGTTCGACGCTATCGTTACCCTGGTGGGGTGTGACAAGACCATCCCCGCTGCAGCGATGGCGCTCATTCGCCTCAATGTGCCTGGTCTCATTATCTATGGTGGGTCGATCGCGCCCGGGCGCTTCCAGGGTCGTGACGTGACCATCGCGGACGTATTCGAGGCGGTAGGTGCCCACATGGCCGGGCGCATGACCGACGCCGAACTCAAACAAGTCGAAGATGTGGCCTGCCCGGGAGCCGGCGCCTGCGGCGGCCAATACACCGCCAACACCATGGCGACGGTGATGGAGTTCATCGGCCTGTCCCCTATGGGAACGGCCAGCATTCCGGCTACAGACTCGCGCAAGGATGAAGTAGGAGCGCGCTGCGGGAAGTTAGTGATGGACCTGTTACGCAGCGGGGTGCGTCCCAAAGACATCCTGACACGCAAAGCGTTTGAGAACGCCATCGCCTGCGTGGCCGCGACCGGCGGTTCGACCAACGCCGTCCTGCACCTCCTGGCTATGGCACGCGAGGCCGGCGTGCCGCTGACGATCGACGATTTTGATACGGTGAGCGAGCGCACCCCGTTGATCGCGGACCTCAAGCCCGGCGGCAAATACGTCGCCGTGGACGTGGACCGGGCCGGGGGCATTCAACTGATTGCCCAGCGCCTGGTGCAAGCCGGGCTCGTCGACGGAGCGCAGATGACGACGAGCGGCCTCACTTTAGGTGCAGAAGCGGCGCGAGCGGTCGAGACGCCGGGCCAGGACGTCATCCGGCCCCTGGTCAACCCGCTCAAGTCCACCGGCGGTCTGGTCATCCTGAAAGGCAACCTGGCACCAGAAGGCTGCGTGGTGAAAATGGCGGGGCATGAGCGCTTGCACCATCGCGGTCCGGCACGAGTCTTCGATCGCGAAGAGGACGCGATGGCCGCAGTAACCCGACGCGAGATCAAGCCCGGAGACGTGGTGGTGATCCGTTACGAAGGGCCGAAGGGCGGGCCGGGCATGCGAGAGATGTTGGGAGTAACAGCGGCCCTAGTGGGCGAGGGCTTAGGCGAATCCGTCGCGCTCCTAACCGACGGGCGCTTTAGTGGGGCAACCAGAGGGTTGATGGCCGGGCATGTGGCTCCAGAGGCAGCGGTCGGTGGGCCGGTCGCCGCGCTGCGGGAGGGGGATACAGTCGTGTTCGACATCACCGCCCGGCGCCTGGACGTTGAATTGACTGACGCGCAAATCAAAGAGCGGCTGGCGAACTGGAAAGCGCCGGCTCCGCACTATACCTCGGGCGTGTTCGCCAAGTACGCGGCCTCGGTTTTGTCGGCGTCGGAAGGAGCTGTCACCATCGCTAAATGGTAGGTGCTGGGTGTTAGGGGCCAGGGGAAGAAAAACTTTACCAATCCCCAGCACCTAACACCCAACCCCCTGCTTTCTTGCCAAGCCCCAGGCAAGTGGACTATAAGGCAGGGAGATAAACTTTAACTGCGCGTTGCGTGACGAGCGGCGCGCAAAGGAGGTGTTCGATGAGTGCGGAAACGAACAAAAAAGTGGTTCTCAGCTTCTTCGAGAACTTCTCGGCTGGTAAAGCAGAAGCCGCGCTGGGACTGATGGCCGACAATGCCACCTGGACGGTGATGGGCAAGCCCGATAAGTTCGCGCTGGCTGGCACGAAGACCAAGGCGCAGTTTACCGAACTACTCAAAGGGATCGGGGCAGCAATGCCCAAAGGGCTGAAACTCACCCCTAAAGGCATCACTGCCGAGGGCGACCGGGTGGCGGTAGAAGCCGAGTCATATGGCCAACACGCCAACGGCAAGGTTTACAACAATCAGTACCACTTCCTCATCGAGGTCCGCAACGACAAGATTCAGGCGGTGCGCGAGTATCTCGACACCATGCACGCGAATGAGGTGCTGGTAGGGTAGCAATCTTCAGTGTCGGGTGGGCACTGCCCACCCGACCTCTCCACAATCCCCAATCAGTATCACGCCTGCGTAATCGCCGACAGCTTCCACGGTCCGCTGCCCGCTGGGCGGGTAAACGTCCAGTACTCCTCGAACTTGGTCGGCTCCAGCTTGCTGCCACGCACGACCTCACCGCTCGATTCGTTCACGTCGTAGTCCAGACAGTTGGCGTAGAAGTACACCGTGGCAAAGTCTTGCCCAGCTTCCTGCCAGGCCTCGGTGAGTTCGGTGGTGCGCACAGCGATGTTCTCGACATGATTGACCTTGCCTTCGCGGTTGAGTCGGTCGACATCGGCCTGGAGCTGAGCGGCCAGCTCGTCGGTCACCAGCGACCGCAGCGGGCTCAGGTCACGCGCTGACCACGCCGCCTGCAACCGGAAGAAAAAGTCCATCGCCTGGTCGCAGAAGCGGGCCGGGTCAAATCCTGGATCGAGCACGCGCAGTTGCGCGATCCCCTGAGTCAGGTCCCGCTCTTGCGGAGAAGGGAAGCTCACTACTGGTTCTGGCGTGGCGTAGCGGTCAGAGCCGCGACCCGTATCATAGGATGGGGTCGGTTCGTACCCTTCAGAACGAGCCGCACGATTGAAGAAGAACCGGTAGGCGACGTAACCGAGGAGGCCAAGCAAGAGCAGGTCAAACAACCCTGGTCCTCCCCATCCCCCGCCACCATACCCCCCGTATCCGTAGCCACCAAACCCAAGGGAGCGGAACAGCAAGCTGCCGAGAAAACCGCCGAGCAGCCCACCACCGACGCTCCGCCAGAAGCCGCCGTACGGCGAGGACTGAGAACCCGGCGCCGGCCGGGAAAACGGCGCTTCTGTGCGGGGCGAGTAGGGCTGAGCGGACGAGGGGGCACGCTGGCCAAAGGCGTTGCCAGGGGAAGGGGTTGAAGGCCGCGCCGGCGCTGAGAAGCTCCGCGAGCCGCGGCTGCCCATTGAACCTCCTCCCCCGACGCGCGCGTCGACGAGCGTAGCCACCCCACACACCAGTACTGCAGCTACAATACCGACACCAAGTCGGAGTCCTCTTTGCTGATGTCCAAACATTCTCATAGGTTTTTTCTCTCCTATGCTCTCTCACGGTACTCAATCACTGCGGGAACAAGAATCCCCGCGTGTATTTGCCGCCGGGTCCCGCACCAGACCTCCGTTTTTTACGGAACAACTGGCCCGCCGTCTTATACTCAGCCTCCGACACCTTCTCTACCTTTTCAGCCTCTACTCCGCGCGCTAACACGTAAGCCCCGACAGTTTTTTCCAGGACAAAAGTACCAGTGACGTGACAGAGATCACCCTGCTTGCAAGGGGGCTTCTCCCAGGCAAACACAGACAATACCGTGTCGTCTGCATCCAGCAAGTCAAAGACCGTGTAGGGCGTGTCCCCGTAACGGGTGACCACGTTAGCCACCTTACCAACCACGCTGACTCCCTGCTGATCAAAGGCTGCAGGGGTTTGCACCACTTCAGCGATGGTGTGCGCTGAGACAACGGCCGGGAGGAGAACGAGGAATAAGACAGCACTGCCTGCCAGGCCTACGATTGGGTGTAAGACTAGAGCGCGTTGCATAGCTTGCTCCTCTGCGTCTTTGCCCTCTCCCGCACGCGGGAGAGGGAGAAAACAAGACGTGCCCCAAGGCAGAAAGCACTTGCCGTTTCCTTAGGTTGGGACCCATGCCTCCCAAGTCGCCCCTACGGCTTATTTGCCAACCACCTGCCACATGGCAGCTATCGCCGAGGACGTGGCCGCGGCCCGGGCTCGGGCCCACTGTAAGATTTTCCAGTCCGCGACCTTGGGAGCACGCAGGCCGCTGCTGAGATCGTCGAAGAACGAATAGACCACCGGCGTCACCAACAGAGTGATCAATAGGCAGAGCGCCTGCCCGCCAACGACGACGGTTGCGAGAGAGGCACGCGAGGACGCGCCGTCTCCCTTCCCCAGCGCGATCGGCAACATGCCGGCGATGATCGTCAGCGTGGTCATGAGAATCGGGCGCAGCCGCACCCGGTCAGCAGTCAACTGCGCTTGGTGGCGCGGCATTCCCTTCCCACGCAGGTAATTCGTGTAATCGACTTGTAGGATAGCGTTCTTCTTCACCACCCCCATGAGCAGGAAGACGCCAAGCACGCTGTAGATGCTCAAGGGATTCCCAGTCAGGATCAGGCTTAGGACGCCAAACGGTAGACTCAGAAACATCGAGACCATAATGGTCACCGGATGGACGAAGCTCTCAAACTGCGCAGCCAGCACGATGTAGATGAAGACGATACTGAGCACAAAGGCGATGGCGAAGTTCTGCAGCGCCTCGATCATGATCTTCCCGCGGCCTAGATAGGCCGTGGCGTACTCCGGCCCCAGGTTCAGTTCTTTGACCATGGCGTTGCCTTGGAGCATCGCTTGGCCGAGCGGTTTGTCATACAGATTGGCTATGACCGTCACTTGCCGCTCTTGCGCATAGCGGTCGATCTGGGCCGGACTCTTGCCCGGGAAAAGCGTGGTGACGTTGCTCAGGCGCACAAGTTGTCCGTCCCGAGCCGGCACCATCAGTTCGGCTACAGTGGAGACGTCCTTCCGTGCTCCAGGTTGCAGACGCAGGCGGACGTTGTACTGTTCTCCCCCTTCACGATAGAACGTGATCCGCTCTCCTCCCACCTGAGTGCGGAGGGCTGAGGCGATGTCCTCGACCCGCACGCCGAGATCAGACGCTTTCCTCCGGTCGATTTGTACCTGTACTTCGGGGTGGCGTAACGCTTGCCCGGTATCCACATCGACAAATCCAGGGACCGCGAGGAGCCGCTTGATCAACGCGTTGGCAGCCTGATCCAGCACATTCAGGTCCGGCCCACGGATCACCATGTTGAAGGGCGTCTGCCGGAACCCGCCGCCCTGGACCATACCGAAGTTCTGCACACTCAGGCGTAGGTCCGGGTACTTCTTCAGCAGGACACGCACAGCCTGCATGATCTCGTCCTGAGATCGTTGGCGGGTGGAGAGGTGCGTCAGGCCGACATAGATCGAAGCGTCGGTGACGTTGCTCAGGTACTGCCCCCGCACCCCTATGGTCGTGAAAAGGTGCTCCACTTCAGGAATCGCGCGCAGATCCGCTTCGACGGCCTGGAGTATGGCATCACTGCGCTCCAGAGACGAGCCGGGCGGAGTTTCGGCGATCACCTCGAACTCACTCATGTCGTCATCTTGGAAGACCTCGACCTTGGTCATGGGCAGGAGCCAGCGCAGCGAGCAGAACACCAAGGCCGCGACCACTAGCGTGATGGCGCGATGACGCAGACACCACTCCAGCACGTACTCATAGCTCTGCTCCAACGCCGCGTAGAACCGCGACTCGCGGGCGGTCTGGTGGTGAGAGGTCACTTTGAGGAACCGTGAACACAGCATCGGCACCAGAGTAAACGCGATCACCAGAGACACCATGATGGCGAAGGTGGCGGTCAAGCCAAAGCTGCGAAAGAACCGGCCAACGACAGCACCCATGAACGCGACCGGTAAGAAAATCACCACCAGCGATAAAGTCGTCGCCATGACCGCCAAGGCAATCTCTCTGGTTCCCTCTAGGGCGGCATCCCAGGGCGAACGCTTTTCCTCCTCCATGTGGCGGAAGATGTTTTCCAGCACGATGATAGCGTCGTCGATGACAATCCCGGTCGAGAGCGACAACGCCAGCATGGTCATGTTGTTGAGGGTGAACCCCATGTAGCGCAGGAAGGTGAAGGTGGCGATGATCGAGGCCGGGATGGAAATCGCGGCGATCAGGGCGCTGCGCCAGTTGCGCATGAAAAACAGCACAACGAGCGCTGCCAGGAACCCGCCCAGGATCAGGTGTTCCTGCACCTCTTTGATCGAGCGGCGGATAAAACGCGACTGGTCGCGGACGATCTCGAAGCGGATGTCCTGCGGCAGGGTCTTCTTGATCTCCTCAAGCCTGGCGCCGACGCGATCGACCACCTCGACGGTGTTGGTGCCCGACTGCTTGCGGATCAATAAAGAGACCGCGTTCTTGCCGTCCAGGCGTGAGAGCGTGCGTGCCTCTTCCTCACCATCAAGCGCGTAGCCGAGGTCCTTGATCCGCACCGGCGCGCCTTTGATATCAGCGACGATAATGTCGTTGAACGCCCCTGCCTCTTCGATCCGTCCCAGCGTGCGCAGCCCCTCCTCGCGCGCCTCCCAGGTCAGGCGACCGCCGGGGATCTCGGTGTTCTGCTGGCGAATCGCCCCCTTGATTTGCTGGATCGACAGGTTGTAGGCGGTCAGACGGTCGGGATCGACGTAAATCTGGATCTCGCGTTTGCGGTCGCCGACCAGGGTGACGGCGCCGATGTCCTTGATCGTTTCGAGCTGTCGCTTGACTTTCTTGTCGGCGATCTCGGTCACCTCGCGCGACAGCCGGGCGCCGGAGATGACGATAGCCATGATCGGCGAAGCATCGGGGTCGAAGCGTTCGATCACCGGCGGGTCGGTACCTGGCGGAAAGTCGCGCACCACGGTCGAGACCTTCTCACGCACCTCGTTGGCCGCGGTTTCGATGTCCTTCTCCAAGACGAAAGATACGAAGATCTGCGACTGGCCTTCGATGGTGGTCGAGCGCAGTTCGTCGAGGCCACTGATCGTGTTGACTGCCTCTTCGATCCGCTTGGTGATCTGCGACTCGATCTCCTCGGGGCTGGCGCCTTCCAGCCTAGTAGTCACAGTGACCGTGGGGATATCGACCTTGGGGAACAGATCAACCCCCAGGGTGCGCAGAGAGGCAAGGCCCAGAACGACCAGCGATACCACCAACATGGTGGCAAACACTGGGCGGCGGATGCAGATTTCAGGAAGGGACATAGCGCTCTCGCTAGCTTTTAGCTTTCTTTACCATTCACCACTCGCACCTTCGCCCCCTGATAGAGCTGGGCCAGGCCCGACGTCGCCACGGTCTCCCCGGGCTGCAGCCCCTCGGTGACCTCGACTAAGCTGTTGGTTCTGACTCCGGTCTTCACCTGGCGTTCCTGGGCGGTGCCGTCGCGCACGACGAAAGCTTTGGTGATGCCAACGAAGGAGTAGACCGCCTCCTCAGGGACAAACACCGCCTGGGGGTTCACGCCGATCAAGATCAACCCTTTAGCAAAGAAGCCAGCTTTGAGCAGCCCTGCAGAGTTAGGCACCTTGGCCTCCAGCGCCAACGAGCGGGTCTGCACGTCTACCGCCGGGCTCACTCGTTGTACCATGCCAGAAAAGACCTGTTCGGTAAACGCCTCAACCTGCACGTCGACCGGCTGCTCGATCTTGATCTCAGGTGCGAACCGCTCGGGCACCGTCCCTTGGAGTTTGAGAGGATCGGTGACCACCAGATGCAGTAGCGGGGTTTTTTCCTTTACTCCTTCCCCGATCGACACCAGGCGCTGCTGCACCTCGCTGGAGATCGGCGCGACGATTTCGGTGTCGCTCAGATGCTTATGCGCCAGATCGACCAAAGCCCGGAAGCGGTCGATGTCTGCCTCACGAGCATGGGCCTGCGCTTCAATAGAGTCAAAGCGAGTCTGGGCAACGTCGAGCTGGCTGGTCGCAATCACCCCTTCGCTGTGGAGTTGCCTAATACGTGTAAGGTTCAGGTCGGCATCGCGCCACTCGGCCTGGGCCTGAGCGAGAGCTTTCTTGGCTGCCTGGAGGTTGGCCTCGGCCTGGGCTAGCGCCAGCTTGGCCTCGCGCTGATCGAGGCGGATCAACAGTTGGCCTTTTTTGACCTTGTCCCCGAGGTCAACCAGGATCTTCTCGATCGTGCCGGCCGTCTCATTGCTGATCGTCACCTCTTCCCAGCCACTCAGGGTACCAACCATCTCAACCGTACGCTTGACCTCGTGGGTCTCGACCGGCCTGGTAGTAATGGTCACCGCCTGCTCGGTGTGCGCCTGGGACGCAGCCTCCTGCGGCTTGCCTCGGGAGCAGCCCCCCAAAAGGATAAAAGTGAAGCTGCAAGCCAGAATGAATCGCAGCACCGATGAGTAATGAGGATAGAGGGAAACCGGGCTCACAAACTTGGGGTATACTTCCCTTTCCGCGCTAGGCTAAAGATAGATCATCCCTATCACGCCCGTAGAGGAAGAAGAACCCCATTTTTCCGATAGGCTGACAGACGGGAGGAAAACCCTGGCCCCTACCCTCTCCCGCGCGCGGGAGAGGGTGCCAGAGCGTAGCGAGGGCGGGTGAGGGCTACGGCCAGAACAGTTTCTTGGTCTGCTTCGTCAGTTCCGGGCGAAAATCCGGGTGGGCGATGCTGATAAGCGCCTCGGCACGCTGGCGCTGGGTCTTGCCTTGCAAATTGACAATGCCGAACTCGGTGATGACGAAGTCCATGTACTGCCTGGGCGTGGTCAGCGTGCTGCCCGGTTCCAGCATCGGCACGATGCGCGAAAGTTGGCCTTTTTTCGCTGTCGAGGGCAGCACCATGATCGAGCGCCCACCCTTGGAGTACATCGCCCCGATCATGAACGTCATCTGCCCGCCAATGCCAGAGTACATCTGCGGCCCGAGCGACTCGGCCGCGGCCTGGCCAGTAAGGTCGATAGCCAGGGTGCTGTTGACCGCCACCTGGTGGTTTTGCGCAGCGATGGTCGGAATGGCATTGGTGTAGAGCACACTGTACAGCTCAAAGGCAGGGTTGTTATTGACATACTCGAGATCCGCTGATCCCACCACCATCGCAGCTACGGCCTTCCCCTTGTGCACCGTCTTATACTGACCAGTGGCTACACCGCGCTTGACCAGCTCAACATGGCTCGCCGTCATGAGTTCACTGTGAATGCCAAGATCGTTTCTGTCCGTCAGGAAAAGACCGATGGCCTCGGAAATGGCGCCAATCCCCATTTGTACGGTATCACCGTCGCGGATGAGGCTGGCAGCAAACTCCCCGATCACCTCAAGCGTCCCCCTCTCTTCTTCTGGAGGGGCAGCAGTCCCTACGGGGAAGGGTTTGGTTTCTTCCACCAGGTAGTCGATCTCCGAGACGTGGATCCAGTTATCACCGTGCGTGCGGATAAAAGTGGGATCGACCTCCGCCACAAACACCTTGGCATTCTTGGCCGCGTCTTTGTTGTACCAGAGGGCGTTGCCGAAGCTGCAATAGCCCTTCTCGTCCGGGGGCGACACCACACCGAAGAAGATGTCTGGCTCCCAGGTGTTGGTGCGACCGTCTTCTAGCTGCTTGGCGTACTGCGGGTAGTCGATGGGCAGAAAGTCCACGTAGTGTTTCTGCATGCCCTGCCGGCAGCCAACGCCGACATAGTCCACAACCAGGTTGAAGGACTGGTCGTACCCGGGCTCATTCCAGATGGGGTGGTTGTAAAGCGGATAACACTGGATCACCGTCACGTTCTCGACCTCTCCCTTGCGCTTGGCCAAGGCGTCGAGAATAGGAATCGGTGGCTTGCCGATGTGCAGGCGCACCAGGTCGCCAGACTTGACTAGCTTGGCCGCAGCCTCGGCGGAGATCAGTTTGTCCTTATATTTGTGTTGCCAGGGTTCCATATGTCCTCCTGATCTCGTCCTGTATTCTACCCAACCAGGCTATGCCCGCCATCCACGAACAGCGTCGTACCGGTCATAAAAGTGTTGGCGTCAGAAGCGAGAAAGATGATCGCCGGTTTAATCTCCGGCGGGTCCCCAACCCGCTGCATGGGGATTCGCTCTATGATTCCCTGCCCACCCTTGGTCTGCCAGAAGTCGTGGTTCATGGGGGTCTCGAAGTAGCCCGGGCACAGCGCGTTCACGCGGATGTTGTACCGCACCCACTCTAAAGCCAGGGTACGAGTAAAGGACACCAGGGCGGTTTTCGTGGCAGCATAGGCGCTCATGTAACGGGCAACAATCTTGGCGAAGAGCGAGGAGACGTTAATGATGTTGCCCTGTTTGCGCTTGATCATCTCGGCGCCGACGTGCTTCGCGCACAGCACCGGCCCCTTGAGGTTGAGGTTCATGTAATGGTCCCACTCTTCTTCCTTGAGATCCAGAACAGGCGTAGTGCCACCGATGCCGGCGTTGTTGACCAGGATGTCAATCTTGCCGAACTCGGCCATAACCTTCTGCACCATGGCAGCGATGTCGGCCTCTTTGGTGACATCAGCGGCCACGCCGATGGCCCGCCGGCCGGTGGCTGCACGCACCTCGGCAGCGACTTTGTCCAGGTCGGCCTGAGTGCGGCTGACCAGTGCGACATCTGCTCCGGCCTCAGCCAGGGCATGGGCCATCTGCTCGCCGAGCCCCTTGCTGCCGCCGGTAATGATGGCGGTTTTCCCGCTGAGATCAAAGTAGGAAAGCGTCATTTTCTGCCTCTCTCGTTGGGTGCTGGGTGTTGGGTGCTAGGTGTTGGTAGGGAAAAGGGACCCCCAGCCCCCAACACCCAGCACCCAGCACCCCTCAGCAGCCCAGTTGCCGTGCAATCACCATGCGCTGCACCTCGCTCGTGCCCTCGCCGATCGTCAGGATCTTCGAGTCGAGGTAGAAGCGCGAGACCGGAAACTCGCGTGTATACCCATAGCCGCCGTGGATCTGCACCGCCTCCTCAGCCGCTTTGACCGCGACCTCGGACGCCGCCAGCTTCGCCATCGCCGCCTCCTTGGCAAACGGTCTGCCCTGGTCGCGCAGCCAGGCAGCGCGGTAGACCATCAGCTTCGCCATCTCGGCCTGGGTGGCCATGTCCGCCAGCTTAAACTGAATAGCCTGATGCGAAGCCAGAGGCTTACCGAAGGTCTTGCGCTCCAGGGCGTACTTCAATGACAGCTCCAGACAGGCCTCCGCCAACGACACTCCCAGGGTTGCCACGGAAATGCGACCGCACTCTAGCGTCTTCAGGAACGCGCGAAACCCGGTCCCTTCTTGGCCCAACAGGTGCTCCCGCGGGACCCGCACGTTGTCGAAGATCTGTTCGCGCGTGTCTACGGTGTGCCAGCCGATCTTCTTGTAGGGTTTACCGATGGTGTAGCCTAGTGTGCCTCTGGGAATGATGAAGGCGCTGTAGCGCTTCTTGCCGTCATCAGTCTTGCCGGTGGTTGTGAGGGCTACCAAGCCGTAGCTTAATGGGGTGCCGGCATTGGAGATGAAACATTTGGTGCCATTGATCACCCAAGAGTCGCCATCCAGGTAGGCAGTGGTCTGGATGTTCGCCGCATCCGAGCCAGCCTGGGGCTCGGTGAGGCCAAAGGCGCCGAGGCGCTCGCCGCGAGCCAGCGGCGCGAGCCACTTATGCTTCTGTTCCTCGGTACCAAAGTGAAGGAACGGCAAGGAACCGATGGTCAAATGGGCCTGCAGCGTCGTCGCGATCGACTGATCCACCTTGCCTAGCTCTTCGAGCGCCGCGACCATGGCCACGGTGCCGGCGTTGGTGCCCCCATATTCTTCCGGAATCAGGAGGCCCATCAGCCGCAACGCGGCCAGCTTGCGGAAGACCTCGACCGGGAAGTATTCAGCGTCAAACCACTCGTCGGCATACGGCGCGATCTCCTTGCGGGCGAAGTCACGGCACAGGTCCTTGAGCATCTGTTGTTCGGCGGTTAGCTCGAAATCCATGATAATGGCATATAGCATATGGCTTATGGCTTGTGGTAGGAGCCATTTGCCAGAGACCATAAAGAGGACAAAGCCAGTAAGGAGGAAGAGATGGCACGCAAAATCCAGTTTGGCCTGTTCCAGCCCCAGATCGGGCTCCCTTTTTCTGCGCTCAAGGAGCGCGTCCTCGCCTGCGAGGAGTACGGGTTTCACTCGGTGTGGTTTACCGACCACATGTGGACGCGGGGCATGCCGCAGGTAGACTTTCTGGAAAACTGGACGGTGATGTCGGCTATGGCTGCAACCACCAGCCGTATCCGTATCGGCAGCCTGGTGATCTGCAACTCGTTTCGCAACCCGGCTTTTCTCGCCAAGATGGCCGCCAGCCTCGACAACGTCAGTAATGGGCGGTTGGAGTTGGGGCTGGGCGCGGGCTGGATGGAAGAGGAGTACAAAGCCTACGGATATCCTTTTCCCTCCGGCGGTGTGCGTGCCAATCAGCTCAAGGAAGGGGTGGAGATCATCAAAAAGCTCTTCACCGAGGAGAAGGCGACGTATACAGGGAAGTACTACAGCATCGCCGACGCCTACAACAACCCCAAACCGCTGCAAAAACCCTATCCCCCTATCACCATCGGCGCGGCAGCCGAGCAAAAGATGCTGCGCCTCGTGGCCCAGCACGCCAACCGCTGGAATTGCCCGGCAGCGGTGGCCCATCGGGTTGAGAAGAAGTGGGGCGTCATTACCGAGCATTGTAAAGCCGTGGGCCGGAATCCCGAGGAGATCGAGGTCTCCGAGCAAGTGGTGGTGGTGCTGGGCAAAGACGAGCAAGACTTTCAGCGCAAGTGGCCTGTGGCCAAACAAACGTTAGGACGGCTGACCGATCTGGAAAAGACCGCGCTGCGCGGCACCCCAGCCGGGGTGATCGAGGGCATACGGGAAAAGAACCGCAAAGGGGTGACCCTCTTTACCATGATCTTCAGCGACCTCACGCAGTCTGACTTCCTGGACACCCTGAAACTCTTTGTCCGAGAGGTGATGCCGGCGTTTCGGTAAAACTCGACTACCCCATCCGCCGGATGATCTCTTTAGCAAAGGTCTCGATCGTCTCGCGCGGATCGGTGATCGGCTGGATCGCCACCTGGTGGACGCCAGCTTTTTTCATGGTCTGGATCGCTTCCATGACCTCATCGCGGGTGCCGGTCAGTGTGGTGGCGCGGATCATCTTTTCGGTCACCAGGGGTTCGTGCTCTTTCTTAAAGCCCTGCAGATAGTCGGCGTAGAGCTTTAGGTGCCGGGTCTCGACCGGCTCGTCCGGGGCCCGGTAGGCCCCCTTGAACGCCATGATGTCATCGCGCAAGTCGGCCGGAAGGTCTTGGGGGTTCGGGCAGGAGAAGGCGTAGAGGTTGCTCGACGACGCCACAAACGGCCCGACTGCCCGGCGTACCCGTGGCGTCTCCAGCTTCTCGCCAGGTTTGGTCAGGTGAAAGGTGGTCATGCAGAGCATGTAGATCTTCTTGGGATTACGGCCGGCCCGCTCGGCGCCCGCGCGCACGTGGCCCATGACAAAGTCGATCAGGCTGGGACTCACCGCGCCAAACACGATGACGCCATCGGCGATCTCGCCGGCCAGTTCCAGGCTCTTGGGGCCACTGGCCGCGACGTAGATGGGAATCTTTTTCTTGAGGTTGATCCAGCCGCCCTTGGGATTCAGGAATTTGATCATCCGCCGCCGCTCGCCTTCCTGATAGGCAGTGGTCTTGCCAGCCAAGAGATCACGGCACACCTCAATGTGCTCGCGCATCTGCGCAAGACGGGCGGCCGGCATGCCCAGCGTACGCCGGGCGGTGTTGCCGGTGCCGATCCCCAAGATCATCCGCCCTGGCGCTAGCTCGTTGATCGAGGCCATCGAGCAGGCGGTGACTGGCGCGAGGCGCGAGGCCGGATTGGTGACCCCAGGGCCAAGAAAGATCTTCTTGGTGTTCACCGCGCACAGCGCCAGGGACGCATACACGTCGCTGAACAGCATCTGCGAGTCATAGAGCCAGCCGTGCGTAAACCCGCGCCTCTCGGCCAGCATGACTTCTTTGTAGATATGAACGCCACCAGGAAAAACGAAACCGTAATCCATATCTCCTTACCGTCTAGCGTCTAGGGTCTAGCGTCTAGGGTCCAAACTCTGAAGACCTGGCTGACTGCTGATCGCTGATTGCTTGCCTATAGTTTCGGAATCACCTTCTCCCCGAACAAGCGGATGGCTTCGAGGGTCTTCTGGTGTGAGGGGCCGCCCGGCTGACGAAAGCGCATGATCAGATAATCCGGCCGGATCTCCTCTTGCCACCGTTGCAGTTGCTCCAGACAATCGTCAGGCGAGCCGACGATGAGCCGATCTTTAGCCGCCTTGGCAAAGGTCAGATCCTCGGGCCGCTTGACGTCTTTCAGGTACTCATCCGGCACGTAGGCACCATAGTGGAAGTAGAAGCGGTGGGTGTACATGGTTGGCTCGCTCTGAGCCTCTGCCTCCTTCATGCTGTTAGCCATCACGGCATCACGCATGAGACAGATGTGGGGTTTGCGGCCGGCCTTCTCCGCAGCCGCGCGGTAGCGGCTCGCATAGTCTTTGATCACCGGCAGAGACTGCACGGGATCGGCAATCCAGCCATCGGTCATTCTGGCAGCACGCCGCAGCCCCGGCGCGGTCCACGCCGCCATCCATACAGGTGGGCCGGGCCGCTGGAAAGGGGTAGGGGTGATGAGGGTATTGGTGTAGTGAAAATGCTTGCCAGCGTAGGAGAAGCGCTGGCCGGTCCAGCATCGGCGTATGACCTCCAGCGCCTCTTCGGTACGGGTGGCACGCTCCGCTATCGGCACCCCGAAAGCCTCAAAGTCGTGCGGCTGATAGCCCACACCGATGCTAAGGATCAGCCTGCCCTTGGTGGCAAGGTCAATCACCGCACAATCCTCGGCCACATGCACGGGCTGATGCAGCGGCAGCAGCAGGACGCAGGTGCCGACTTTGATCCGCTGGGTCTTCATGCCTACCAGACCGGCCAAAAGCAAGGGGTTAGGCAGATAGCCGTCCTCTTGCTGATGGTGTTCGGTCAGAAAGCAGCCGTCCCAGCCGCTGGCCTCGACCGCCTGGGCCTCGGCAATAATTTCATCAATGACGCGCGTCATGTTAGCCCCGGAGGGGGGATCCTGAGTACAGGGGAGATAACCAACTGGAATCATCTTGCAGGTCTCCTTCTATGAGCATGCTTCGACAGAGCCTGTCCTGAGCTTGTCGAAGGGCTCAGCACCAACGGTTGTCGGATCAGCGAGGGGCAACCCTCGAAGGTAGCAAGCTATAGTGCACCCGCTAGGGGTGTCAATCGCCGCGACTGGGAGCCGCTTTCTATTGTATGTTTGCCCCGCCGTGAACCTTATAAGGGAGGATAGGATACAGATAGTTTTACAGGTCCTGAGAAAATCTGTAGAAGGGGGCAAAGGAGGCAAGCTATGAAGGGTGCTCTCTTGTGTTGCGCTAGTTTCTTGATGGTGGCTCTGCTAGGGGCTCCTGTCCAAGCGCTGGAGCCCCTGGTTCCCTACGACAACTTCAATGCGAAGCGCCTCGATCCAGCCAAGTGGTTCGGGACCGAAGTTGGCGGTGGTGGATATGAAGCCGTCCGAGAGGTCCGGGACCATCGCCTCCATCTGGCGAGCCGTGTCTACGTTAACATTAATAGGTTCCGTCCCTCCTGGATCGAGAGGGGGAGGAGGTTATCCCTGCAGAACTTCGACAGCCTCAGGTTAAACGCCCTCACTTCCTCTGCTGTCACTGCCATGGAGGCCACAGTCCGGGTCAAGAAGGTGGAGGTTACAGAGTGCTCTATCCCTACCGTTATTGTTGGGGCTGACCTCACCAGCGTAGCCCAGGTCTGGGGGACGAGCCTCACTAGCGTAACCCAGGCCCGGGCAGGGCTCTTCGGGTTCTTTTTCAACACCGCCACCCCTACGCCAGGAAGTGCCGTAAACGACGTGCTTGCTGGTATTGCCATCGTGCGCCAAGCCCCCTCGACGGACACTGAAAAAATCCTGCGGGTGCAAGCTTTCGTCTTGCATTGTACTGACGCGTCATGCATTGGTGGAACACAGCTCGACTTACAGGATATGGGCCCCATTAAACGGGGAAAGAAAGCGAGACTGCGGATTCAGTGGGATCATGCCAACCATCGGTTTATCTTTCAGCGGGACGGAGAACCTGAGGTATTCTCCCCCTACACGGTGTCAGACACAGCCCCGTCGGGCTCCCAGGTGAAGTTCCTCGGTACCGCCAATACTGTCCCCTTCTGCAGGTTACAGGCCGGGAGGCCCCGGCCGGCAAGTTTCATAGATGCCTTTTTTGACGACGTGCTCGTCAACGAATCAGCGACTGATGTCTTCGTCGATCTGAGCGGGGCAAATTTTCCCTAGAGAGATGGTGGGCGGTGCCCCTACGGCTGCTCCAGCGCTTTCTTGCTACGAGCGGTCGCAGGGGTGAGTTTTTCTGTTTCCTCCCCCTATGCACCAATTTAGCGTAGACACGGTACTACTCATCAGACTCCAGACCCTAGACTCTAGACCCTAGACTTTCCCTTCACCGTAGCCCTGGCATCACTTCTTTGGCAAACAGCTCCATCGACCGCTGGCTCTTGGCCGGAGCCAGGCCGGGCAGGTGCATTCCCATGACCAGGTGCGTGGTACGCACGTTTTTGCAGAACTGCTCGATATCGCGCCTGACGTCCTCTGGGGTGCCTATCATCGGCGCGCCGATCAGCCCTTGGCTGGTATGGCGTAGCTCAGATGGCGGCGGGAGCTGGCCAAATCTGCTGTCACTCTTAAAGTCCTTGGCCTCAGCATAATAATCCTTGGGGTCGCGGCCATAGCGACGCAGCGTGTTGTCGTAGACCTCCTGCGCGGTCGGGTCAGCTGCCCCCAGGAAATGGCAGCCGAGTCGAGCGGCCCGCTCCACTGCCTTCTTGCCGCGCGCGCCGATCCACAAGGGCGGGTGTGGTGTCTGTGCCGGCTTGGGCATCAGACTAATGTTCTTCAAGTGATAGTGCTTGCCTTCATAAGAGAACGGGTCCCGGGTCCACATACCCTTGATGACCTCGATCCCCTCTTCCAGGCGTGAGGCCCGCTCGTTGCGGGGAATACCGTAGCCCTCGAATTCTGACGGTGCATACCCCTGTCCCAGGCCGAGATCAAAGCGACCGTTGGCAATCACATCCACGGTTGCCGCATCTTCCCCCACTCGCACAGCATTGTGCAATGGCAACAGCAATAGGAATGTACCAATCCGCACACGGCTGGTCAGAGCAGCGATCGCGCCAGCGATGGGCAGGAGCGCAGGCGAGTACCCGTCCTCGGCGAAGTGGTGTTCAGTGAGCCAGATAGTGTCATAGCCCAGCTCCTCGGCTAGTCGTACCTGGCGCAACTGCTCGGCGTAGAACTGGGGAAATGGCGTGCGCCACTGGGGTGGATTACGAAAAGGAAAGAGTAGACCAGTGTTCATAGCGTCCTCCTTGATCAGAAGCAATCAGCCGTCAGCATTCAGCAGCCAGCAGGGCGAGGAGCAATGAAAAGAGCAGCAAGTAAAGAAAGAGATGCTTTCAGTGCTTCACTCTTCATTCTTCCTGATAGAGGAGCCCTCCTTGTGATCGCGGGCCGGGCAAGTTCTGCTTGCGTGTATACCAAAATGAACAAGTGATCAATCTCACCCTATTCGGGATCTATTCCTTGCCGCTGAACTCGCAGCAGCCTACCGAGACCGTTTCCGGTAAAGCCTCACCCAATCTCTCACGATGCTAGGCAGCCGCTCGACCACCTCGTAACCGAACAGGATTTCGTCTACGTAGCCCATGTGTAGCATATCCACCAGACGACAGAGGTAGGAACGTCCACAGGTCCACCACGTATAGTGTGCGTCCACTATGAGCAGGTGTCTCACATCTATACTCTCATGCTCGCGCAGTTCTTCAAGTTCCAAGCCATCGAGCAGGGTTTCGTATACGCCATCAGCAACCCGGCTGCCGAAGGTCGTGGTGTAGTAGTATTCTTTAATCTCCCAGATCGCGATGGGATTAACTGTGCTGGGAAAGCAACCATCGACGCGACGTGCCAACGTTCGTAGTGGAGTTCCGTCGCGGGTGACAGTCGTCAGCACGCGAGGATCATAGTCACAAGGCAGCCCGCGACAGTTCGCTTCGATGAGCATGTTGACGATGCCGGTCAGATACGCAGGTGCGGCCTTCTCTCCCTTTTGCTTGTTCATAGGCAGGGAACACTGTGGATTGAGCTTTGACCTCAGATCGTTGAAGGTCTTTGCGGCACGCGTTACGTCCATCAGCCGTGGCTCAACAAAGGTAGTGAGAACATGCGCACGGTATTTGAAGTATTCGTGCAGGTCATTCCCAAGCTTCGTGGGGTTCCCGTCAGTTCCACAGAGGTGGTCAGCGCCGAGGCCGACGGATTGCATCGCCACCATCATGCCTGGAACAGAATGGACCTTGATTTGTCCCGTGCCCCGAACGGTGTAGCCACTCTGCTGGCTAATAGTCCGTACGTTGGCCCAAAACTCTTTACCAAGGTTCATGAAGCGCTTTTCTGGTCCCATTACTTTTTGCTCGACAGGAGGGCTTCGAGTCGTTGTATGAACGTCGCGAATGGCATACCAACCGCGACGCAGATTTGACGAAGCTCTAGCACATCGAGCCGACGTTCCCCGGACTCGTACTTGCTTACGAACGACTGCGGTTCACCAATATGGGCGGCAAGATCCTGCTGGCGTAAGCCTGCGCTCTGCCGTATCTGCCGTAACAGCTCCTGAAGAATGGCCCGCTCTTTCTCGGGAATATCCATATTTGTCGTGCCCTCTATGGAGGATGGGCACTACTGTACTCAGGCTTGACCAATATCCCAAATTGGGATACTCTCTTGCGCCTGAACCTCTTGTGGTCAAAGTAGGAGGGACACTGTGGACGCTGCGCAGCTTTTCCTTTTTAAACCCAGCTCTGGCTTGGGTACCGCACCAACCAGGTCAGTGGCCCCGTTCGGGACCCAGCTGCTGAAGTGGGTCGGGAACAAACAGCGCTTCGCTCACGAGATCATTGGCTATTTCCCCGAGAAGTTCGGAACGTACATAGAGCCGTTTGTTGGAAGCGGCGCGGTGTTGGCGACCCTGGCTCCGGAGCAAGCGATTGCCTCCGATATCCTTAAGCCTCTTACAGAGATCTGGCAGACGCTCGCCGCAGACCCTGACCGGCTCAAGGACTGGTACGCGAAGCGATGGCATACCTTTGTGTCTTCAGGGGACAAAGTGGAAGCCTACGAACGAGTCAAAGCCGCGTACAATGCTAACCCGAACGGGGCGGATCTCTTGTTTGTAGCTCGGTCGTGCTACGGAGGTGTGGTCCGGTTTAGGCAACAAGACGGTTATATAAGCACCCCTTGCGGTGCGCATAGGCCGATCAAGCCTGCATCGTTCAGCAACCGGGTAGACCTCTGGCACGCCAGAACGAAAGGCACTACCTTCAAACATAGCGACTTTGAAGCCGTGATGGACGCTGCAAAACCGGGCGACATGGTTTACTGTGACCCCCCATACTCCCATACGCAAGCGATTCTGTATGGCGCACAGGTGTTCAGCCTACGCCGGTTGTTCGACGCCATCGCAGGCTGCAAAGCCCGGAGCGTGTATGTCGCCTTGAGCATCGACGGTACGAAGCGGTCAGGGAACATGCTCTGTAATCTGTCCATTCCCAAGGGGCTTTTTGAGCGAGAGGTGACAGTGAACTGTGGCCGCTCGATGCTCCGGAGGTTCCAGATGGGCGGCGAGACACTTGAAAGCGAAGTGGTCACAGACCGACTCTTGCTCACTTATTGACGGAGGAGAGAGACCAAAGCCCGGCTCTCACAGGTTGATGAGTAGCCATTATGCCTAAAAACGTTGGTGTCGTGATGGCAAAATTGAATTGGCAGAAGCGCTTGGCAACGTGCCTGACGAGACACGCTTCATCGAGACGTCGCTCGAATCTAATCCTGTCGATTTCTGGGCAGACTGCTGCGTTGAAGAGGCGCATATGGACGGCTACGACGACCATGATGCTGCCAAAGCCCACTCATAAGTATGGTGGGGGCTGCCGTGGTTCGTCAGTTAATCGAAGCCTACGCCTAATGCAGGCCGCAATGCGCCACCATTTTTAGCCTACTAGCCCTTTGGTGGCACAGGTCAGTGGCCTGTGCGGGGTGTCGTTCACGACGCGGCCTTCCGCCGCCGGTATTTTTCCACCATGTATGCGCCAGCGGCTACCGAGCCGCCGTCTACTACTAAGACGGTACCACTGATAAAGCCCGAGTCCGGAGAGGCGAGGAACAAGGCCGCATGAGCGATCTCTTCGACTTTCCCCAGTCGAGCGATCGGCAGGTGCTGTGCCCGCTCCCGCAGGGCGTCCGCCGGCCAGGTGCGCAACAGCTCGGTATCAATAGGGCCGGGAGCAATAGCATTGACGGTGATCCCGTAGTCCGCCAGATCCAGCGCCGCCGCCCGGGTGAGGCCGATGATGCCGGCCTTTGCTGTGCCGTAGGGAGCGAGGTCGATCGGCCCCATCATGCCGGCGACCGAGGCGATGTTCACGATACGACCATACTTGTGCTTGACCATTTCCCGCGCGGCAGCCTGTGCGCAGTAGAAGGTACCAAAGAGGTGGATGTACAGGTGGCGCTCCCAGTTCTCCTTAGTGATTTCCAGAAATGGCTGCGCCTTGCCGATGCCAGCGTTGTTGACCAGGACATCCAGCTTGCCGAGCGCGCCCACTGCCTCTCGCACTACCACCTGGACCTGATCGTAGTCACTGATGTCAGCAGTTTTGACGAAGACCCGCCTGCCGAGCCCCTTGATTTCCTCGCCCGTGGCCTGCGCCCACTCGCCGTTCAGATCCACCACCGCGATATCCGCTCCCTCCCGGGCAAAGCGCAGGGCAATCGCCTTGCCGATGCCACGGCCGGCACCGGTAATGAGAGCAACCTGACCTTGGAGTTGCATAATCTCCTCCTTTTCACCCTTTCGCCTTTTTACCTTTTCGCCTTTTACCCCTTCGCCCGTTTATCCTCGACTAACACCCCACGCTCCTGTAACTGCCGGATATGCTCAGCCGAATACCCGCACAGGTCGCGCAACAGTTCCTCGTTGTGTTGCCCCAAACGCGCGGCCGGTCCGGCAATGCGCGGCGGACTCTTCGAGAACTTGTGCGGCGACTTGAGGAGTAGGAGTTCGCCGTAGTCGGGGTGAGGGGTCTTCTCAATCATGCGCGCACCGAGATGAGGGTTACGGGCGAACTGGCCGACCGACAGGATCGGCGCGGCCGGCAATCGCAGTTCATCGGCCAGGATGCGGATCGCCTCTTCGTCGCTTGGCAGCGTTTGTAGCCACTCCTCGATGATGACCCGGAGGGCATCAGCGTTCTGGATGCGCCAGCGGTTGGTCTTGAACTCCGGCGAAGCTAACAGTTCCTCTCGCCCCATCTTTTTCACCATTGCCGCCCAGTGGGCATCGGTGATCAGACCAATGGCGATGTAGCCATCCTTGGACTTGAACGCGCCGTAGGGAAACGCGCCGGTGCGCTGGGTGCCGCCACGCTGGGGATCGACCTCTCCATTGGTGATGCTATAGGCGGCCAGCGCCCAGTCATGGGCGTTATAGGCACAATCGACCAACGCTAGATCGATGTGCTGGCCCTCGCCCGTGCGCTCACGGTGGAAGAGGGCGGCGCAGATGGCGCCAAAGGCGTTGAGCGCGCCCATGTGGTCGCCGATGGCCGAGGCCGGGTATGCGGGGTAGCTATCCGGCTCGCCCATCATGTGCAGCAACCCACCCGCGGCCAAGGCCACGAGGTCGTTGCCGATACGTTGGGCATAAGGACCGGACTGCCCGTAGGTCGAGACCGAGCACATGATGATGCGTGGGTTGATCTGCGACACCACGTCATACGTCAGGCCATAGTGGGCCATGATCCCTGGCGTGAAGTTCTCGAACAGGACGTCTGACACCTTGATCAGGTCTTTGATCACTGCCTGTCCATCGGGGGTCTTCACATCCACGCACAGGCTCTTTTTGCCCCGGTTGTGCATGATGAAGTAGCTGGGAATGGCGCCGTCCTTGCCATCCTTGGGCACGATGCGGATATGGCGGCTATGTTCCCCTTTGGGCGGCAGCTCAACCTTGATGACCTCAGCGCCAAGATCGACCATCAGCCGGGTGGCCTGTGGTCCGGCCAGCCACTGGGTGAAATCGAGTATGCGAACCCCTTCAAGAATCTGTTTGGGACTACCCATGGTTGCCTCCATTAGCAATCAGAACCCCTTGCCGGCCGCAAATCCGCCATCGATGGGGAAGGTTGCTCCGGTGATGAAGTTGGCCTCATCCGAGGCCAGAAAGAGAATCAGACCCGCAATCTCTTCGGGCTGTGCCCAGCGACCCGCAGGATGCACCTTTTTCAGAGAGGCAACGAGCGCAGTATTACCAAAGTACGACGCCGTCATAGCAGTCTCCACCACGCCAGGAGCAACGGCATTCACCTGAATATTCTTCTCCCCTAGTTCCATCGCCATCTCTTTGGTGAGCCCAACAACCGCGTGCTTAGAGGAGACATACGCAGCGCGGTTGGGGACCGCCATGAGGCCAGCGACAGACGCTAGGTTCACAATTTTGCCCCCTTTGCCCTGCGCGACCATATACTGGGCCACAGCTTGGCTGCACAAGAAAGTGCCGGTCAGATTGGCCGCGATCACGCGCTGCCACTCCGCGAAAGGCAGCTGTAAAAAGGGCACAATCTCTCGCACGCCCGCGCTGTTGACGAGAATGTCGAGGCGGCCTAGTTCAGCGACGACGCGGTCCACCATGGCCTTCACGGCAGCCGGATCGGAGACATCCACCTGTAGAGCGAGAGTCTTCCTGCCGTTTTTTCTCACTTCCTGGGCAGTCGCTTCAGCTCCCTCCAGCCTTACATCCACTACGCCAACGTCACTTCCCTCGCGGGCAAAAGCGAGACACACCGCCCGGCCGATGCCACTCCCACCACCAGTGACCAGAGCGCACTTGTTGTCGAATCGCATAATCGTCCCCTCCTTGCGAATATCAGGTTCACCCCTACTTGCGAAAACTCGGCAGCACTTCCTTGGCAAACAGCTCCAGTGACCGTGTCGCTTTTTTGGGGTCGAGGCCAGGGAGTTGGGTGCTCATGATGAAGTGGGTACAGAGGAAGTTCTGCCGGAACCGTTCCAGTTTTTGCGCCACTTGGTCAGGGGTGCCGATCATGGCGGCTCTGCCAAACGCGGAGTGACGAATATCTTGCGGCCGCTTGAACTGCCAGCCCTGCTCATCCCCCGGCGCGTCTTTGGCCTCGGCCAGGATCTCCCCGTAAAACTCCATCATGCTGTGGATGTGTTCCTGCGCGTCCTCCCAGGCCTGATCCTCTGTCTCGGCAACATAGACGAGACGCAGTTGGGCAATGAAGAAGTTAGCAGGATCACGCCCACACTCCTTGAGCGCCTCTACGTACCAGGGCGCCGGGTCAGGTCCAATGGTCGCCATGAGATGGCATCCCAGGCGGGCAACCCGACGCGTGGCCTTCTCGGCCCGTGCCCCGATCCAGAGAGGGAGATGAGGTTGCTGCACCGGCTTGGGTGCGAGGGTCAGGTCTTTGACTTGTGTGAATTTACCCGTGAACGTCACCCGCTCCTCAGTCCACAGCCGGCGGATCAGCTCCACGCCTTCAGCCAGCCGGGCTGAACGTTCCTCACGGCGCATGCACAGGGCGTTAAACTCCTTGTACGAGTACCCCTGGCCGACCCCAAGGTCAAAGCGGCCGTTTGACCAGATATCCACACAGGTGGCGTCCTCAGCGACCCGCACCGGATGTTGGAAGGGGAGCAGCAAGACAAAGGTGCCGATGCGGATGCGGCTAGTACGCGTGGCAATGGCGGTGGCAGTAGGCAAGAGCGAAGGATTGTACCCATCCTCCGTGAAGTGGTGTTCGGTCAGCCACACCTGGTCATAGCCCAGTTCCTCGGCGCGCACGATCTGATCGAGGAGCGCGCGGTACAGCTCCGGGTATGGCCGCCGCCACGGTTGCGGGTTACGAAAATCTTGCATGAAGCCAAATTGCATTGTGTCTCCCTCCCGTTGCTGGGGTTTCTCTCCTTCAGTGATACTGCCGACGAAATCCTCCCTGTCCCTCCTTTGCTAAAGGAGGGGACCCAAAAGCCCCCTTTTGTAAAGGGGGCCGCGCGTAGCGCGGGGGGATTTGGACACGTTGCGGTCATGAAGAGAACATTCGCCAGCAGGATCTTCAGTTGTGAAACACGACCTTACAGCCAGCGCTCCACCACCACTTTCTTCTCGGTATAGAACTCGACCGCATCGCGCCCTTGCCCATGCAGGTCCCCAAAGAAGCTATCTTTCCAACCACAAAAGGGAAAGAAAGCCATCGGCGCCGCGACTCCCACGTTAATACCAATGTTGCCCACCTGCGCCTGATAACGGAATTGACGCGCCGCGGCCCCGCTGCGCGTGAACAGGCAGGCCATGTTGCCATAGCGGTGACGGTTGACCAATGCAATGGCGGCGTCGATGTCGTCCACATGCATCAGGCCCAGCACAGGCCCAAAGATTTCTGTCCCAGCAATCTGGCCATTGGCAGGCACGTCAGCAAGGATCGTCGGCTTGAGGAAGTAGCCCTTCTCGTAGCTAGGAAGACGCGTACTACGGCCGTCCACCACCAGCTTGGCTCCTTCTTCCACCCCTTGCTGGATCAACTGCTCGATCCGGGCTTTGCTCTCGGCTCTGATGACCGGCCCCATCTCGACCCCTTCGTCAAGCCCGTACCCTATCCTGCGGGAAGCAGCCACCTCGGCCATCGCTTCGGTGAATGCCTGCCGTGCCTCACCCACGGTGATAGCTAGTGAAGAGGCCAGGCACCGTTGCCCGGCACAGCCAAAAGCAGACTCAGCGGCCAGGCGAGTCACGTTCTCCAGGTCGGCGTCAGGCAAGACAATGAGAGGGTTCTTGGCCCCGCCCTGGCACTGGGCACGTTTGCCGTTGGCCGCAGCCCGACCGTAGATATATTTGGCCACTGGTGTAGAGCCCACAAAGCTGATCGCCCGCACATCGGGGTGGTCGAGAAGAGCATCAACCGTCTCTTTCGCGCCGTTGACCAGGTTGACGACACCGTTCGGCAAGCGAGTCTGCTCAATGATCTCGAAGATCTTCTGCGCCGTCATGGGCGTCTTTTCCGAGGGTTTCAGGATAAAGGGGTTGCCGCAGGCGATGGCGTAGGGCAGGAACCACAGGGGGATCATCCCAGGAAAATTAAAGGGTGTGATGGCCGCGACGACGCCGACCGGCTGACGAACCAGCATTTCGTCGATGCCACGGGCGATGTCCTCGCTGTAGGAGCCCTGCATCAGGATGGGGATACCACAAGCGACCTCCACGTTCTCAATGCCGCGTCGCAGTTCGCCCACAGACTCCGCGTACGTCTTACCGCATTCGTTGGTGATCGTGCGCGCCAGATCGTCCAGGTGCTCTTCGAGCACGTGCTTCAGCTTAAACAGGTATTGCACGCGCTCTACAGCGGGAGTCTGTCGCCACTCCCTAAAAGCGTCGGCAGCAGCCCGCACGGCGGCGTCTACCTCAGCAGCCGGGGACAGCGGGAGAGCGGCGATCACCTCCGCTGTGGCAGGGTTCATGATGTCAAGGTGTTCCCCGGCACCGGAGCGGCACCAGGCTCCGTTAACGTAGTTGAGCAGTTGCTTGGTCATAATTGCTCCCTGTACTTCTCAGAGAGAGAAGAACGCTCTTTGTTCAGCATCCTTCTAACAGGCTGCTGAAAAACCCTCCGTTCACCCTTCGACAAGCTCAGGGCGAACGGAGGGAGGCTTGCAATCGTTGGAGATTTTCCGTTCGTGCTGAGCCTGTCGAAGCACGAATCCGACTTTTTCAGCAGCCTGCTAAGTGAACCCTCCTGCGTTGTTGACCCTAACGGCAGAAGACCTACTAGGAGGAACAGATGACTAGGTACAGCCTATTCCACAAGCGAATCATAGGAGTGCTTGTCGGCACTCTGCTGGTCACTACAATGGGCTGCTCTCAGCCTCTGACCACACGCGAGAAGGGTACGCTCCTCGGCGGCGCGCTCGGCGCCGGCGCCGGGGCGCTGATCAGTGGGGGCAAAGGCGCGGCAATCGGCGGCGCGCTTGGCGCGGTCGGCGGCGGGCTGACGGGCGACCAGTTACAGAAGCAGGAGAATATACAGGCCGAGCAGCAGCGACAGATCGAGGCGCAGCAGCAGGAACTCCGGCGCCAGCGTCAAGAACTGGAGCGCATGAGACGACAGCAAGAGTATTAAGTCCTCAAAGTTGACAGGATGAGGGGCGGGTCTCAGACCCGCCCCTACGCCGGCTGTACAAAAGATCGCAAAAATACAAGAGCAATACCTCTCTTACCCTTCCCAGCTGTAAAAGAGGCCGCGCGGGCCTCTAGCCCCGGCTTTGCCTGAGTCGTACGATCTCCTGCTCAAGCTCTTCGATCTTTGCGAGCAAATCCAGCACGACCCCAATGCCGACCCAATTCACCCCAAGATCTTGGTGGAGGCGGAGGATGCGGCGGGTCCGTAGGACCGTTGCCACGGCAAAAAGCGGCTCTGGTGTTGTTTCTGTCGGCTCGATGAGCCCGAGAGCCATGAGCCTCTCTACCAATGCAGGATGAATACCCGCCAAGCGTGCGACCTCATCTAAGGACAAGAGGGAGCCGTGGAGAGGCCCGACCCTTGGCTGTCGCACGATTAAGGGAAAGCGCGTCGTCGCCATCTACTGGGGTTGCCTTTCGTGACGAGGATTAAACGAGGAGCGGTGCGCGAGTTGCTGAAAGAGGTCTTGCTCGTCGGCAGTTAAGGTTTTGGGCACGACAATCTGCACCGTGGCATAGAGGTCACCGCGCTCGCCGCGCTCTTTGGGCAAGCCCTTCCCGCGCAAGCGAAAGCGTTGTCCACCCTGGGTTCCAGGCGGAAGGGTCATTTGCACTGGACCGTCCAGGGTTGGCACCTCCACTTTCGCTCCCAGCGCGGCTTCCCACGGCGTAATAGGAACCGTCACGAGCAAATCGTGCCCGTTCAACTGAAAGACCGGATGCGGAGCGATACGTATCCGCAAGAAGAGGTCACCTGGTGCCCCGGTCCCGACCCCAGCACTGCCTTGTCCGGCTAGCCGAATCCGGGTTCCGTCAGTGACTCCGGCAGGAATCGTCACGGTCAATTGTTTGGGCGTCCGGTGGAGTGTACCGTCAGGACCAGCTTCGACCGTTTGTAGCGTGAGAGTTTTGCTCGCGCCTCGATAGGCCTCTTCTAGGCTAATCATCAGGTCTGCTTCCAGATCTTGGCCACGCATCGACCAGCCGTCGGCCTCTGCTCTGTTCATCCCAGGCCCACGCGCATCCCCACCGAGACCTGCGCCGAAAAGCATGTCAAAGAAATCACTGAAGCCGTGACTGCCGCGAAATCCTCCGAAGTCAAACCCGCTCGTTCCTTCCGGATACCGTCGGAACTCAAAATGGGACTCTTCCCCTCCTGGTGGCGGGGTAAAATCTTGCCCGGCTTGCCAGTTGGGTCCCAAGGCATCGTATTTTTTCCGTTTTTCCGGATCTTTGAGGACCTCGTAGGCCTCGTTGATCTGCTTAAACTTCTCCTCGGCTCCCGGCTCTTTGTTGACATCTGGATGGCACTTGCGGGCCAGCTTACGGAAGGCCTTCTGAATTTCCTCTTGTGAGGCCGTGCGCGCCACGCCAAGGACGTCGTAGTAGTCTTGAAATTTCACTGCCATCAGGTTGCTCTCTCTTCTACGCCACAGTCAGAGCGCTACGGAACCTGCTCTCGTTCCTCCGACGGTCCACCTCCTCCCGAGACAAATTCGGCAAGTTACTGATCGTAACGATGAGTGGCGTGCCCGTCTGGTGATCACGTGCCTGTATAGCGAGAAGCCCGTTCACATCGAGATCAAAAGTGACCTCGATGTGGGACGTGCCCCGCGGCGTTGGCTGGATGCCTTCAATGATGACCTCAGCAATCTGCTGTACGCTTGCTGACGTTCCCCACCCACCTTGCCGCACAGCAAGATGCAGGGTGGACAGATGACGCTTTGCAGGGGAGAAGAGCTTGGTTACGCGACAGGGAAGGGGAGCGTTCCGCTCGATGACCGGGGTAAGGTCTCCGGTTGGGTTGCGCACGCTCAAGGCGAGCGGCGTCACGTCAAATAGCAGCCTCCCTTCCACGACACCACTGAGCATCCCTGCCTGTAGTGCTGCGCCGGTAGCGACTCCTTCGTCCGGGTGCACCCACAGTGTTGGTGCCCTGCCGTCCATCAGTTTCTTGACCAGATCCCGCACGAGTGGCATGCGGGTTGCTCCACCGACCAGCAGGACAGTATCGACATCCTTAGAGTTCATCTTGGCATCGCAAAGCGCCTGTTCTATGAGCGCGGCACAGCGCTGCGCGAGAGGTGCGGCGAGGGCGGCAAATTGCGTCCGCGACAGCGGCACGTTGAGGTGGAAAGGACTGTGGGCGCCAACAACGAGATGGGGGAGCTGGAGGGTAGTCTGCATGACACTGGAAAGCTCACACTTGGCGCGCTCCGCAGCCTCGCGGAGCCTGTGAAGGGCTTGACGGTCCGCTTGCAGGTTGATCCCGTACTGTCGCAGCACAACCTCGCTGACGTAGTCAACCAGGCAGTGATCAAAATTGTCGCCGCCAAGATGGAGGTCTCCAATGCTGGCGCGCACCTCGCAGACGCCTCCACCGATCTCGGCGAGGGAGACCTCGCAGGTCTCACTGCCAACGTCAACCACCATAACCGTTGCGCTCTGTTGCGTTTTCAGCGCGTACCCTAAAGCCGTTGCCGTCGGTTCGTTGATGAGCTGCCGGACGTGCCAGCCGGCGAGCGTCGCAGCGTCCCAGACGGCTTGCCGCTGAGCGTGGGTAAAAGAGGCAGGCACAGCGATAACAGCTTCGTGTACAGGCTGGCCGAGAACCCGTGCCGCATCGTCCAGAAGCTCGCGGAGCAGGAGAGCGACAAGTTGCTCAGGCACATAGAGGCGCTCGTGCACGCGCATACCCACACTGTTGTGAGGCCCGCGCTCTACACGGTACGGAACCCGCTCTGTCTCCTCAGGCGCTACGTCCTCATAGGAGCGGCCTAAAAAGCGCTTGATGGAAGAAATCGTGGCATGCGGCTGCAGAATGCTCTGCCTTTGGGCTCTGGCCCCCACCAGGAACTGTCCGCCGGGCATCACTGCAATGACGGCAGGCGTGGTGTAGCTCCCTTCGGCATTGGCAACCAGTACCGGCTTGCCGTCTTTCACCACGGCCGCCGTGGTTTTCCCCGTCCCCAAGTCGATCCCTACTACTCGGGACACACGTTCTCCTTCCTCCCTTCGCTCATCATCAGATGCAAGGTGCAAGCCTCATGCCGTCCACCACAGCAGGGGTGAAGTTTTCTCCTTGTTCCTTGTTCCTCTCCTAGCAAGCCTGGAGGAGGGTGCGCATGCATGAAACGTAAAACGTGAAACGTAAAACGTAAGAAAAGAGCACACTCCTCTGTGTCCCATTACGTTTTACGCATTACGTCTTCTTCTTTTTCACAGACTCTTTTCCAGCTCCGCACGGAAGTCCGGGTGCGCGATCCCGATCAGCGCCTCAGCCCGAGCGCGGAGGTCCTTGCCTTTGAGCCGGACCGCACCATACTCGGTCACGATATAGTCAGTGCAGAAACGCGGGGTGGTCACCACCGCGCCGGGGGTCAGACGGGGCACGATCTTCGAGTGCTTGCCGTCCTCGGTGGTCGAGGGGAGGGCGATGATCGATACCCCGCCTTCGGAGAGGGCGGCGGCTTCGATGTAGTCCAGGCTCCCACCCACGCCGCTGATCTGCACGTCACCGATCGTTTCCCCGTTGCTCTGGCCATGCAGGTCGATTTCCACTGCCGAGTTAATCGAGACGAAGCGAGGGAGCTTGGCCAGGCGCAAGATGTTATGCGTGACGCTCGACGTCGCCATCTCTACCAGCGGGGTCCGGCCGCAGAAGTCGTACAGCTCCTGGTCGCCGGCCAGCTCGCCGGTGATGAGCTTCGGGGTGTGCCGGGTGTGTTCGACAAAGTGGATCAACCCTTGCGAGAGCATGCCGGAGTACAAGTTGATGCGCGGTTTCTCCGCCAGGCGGTAGAGCACTAGGTCAGGCACCGAGCCGACCCCAAGCTGCACCCAGGCATGGTCAGGAATCAGCTCGAGCACGTACTCGACGATGCGCCGGTCACGCTCACTCTGGTGCGGGGTGTGGTACTCGCCCAGCGGAGCCGAGGACTCGACTGCGAGGTGAATCTTATTGATCGGCACTCGGCTGTTGCCCGCGGTTACCGGCATATGGGGATTGATCTCGACGATCACCAGCCGGGCGCTGTTGATGAAGTCCTGGTACAGGCTCACGGAGATGCCAAGGCTGACCGTGCCGTCCTGGTCTGGCGGCGAGACTTGGGTGACTACCACGTCGGGTTTGACCGGCCCGTCTTTACTCACCAGCCGGGTGATTTCGCTGAAGCGCATTGGTACGAACCCGACCTTTTTTTCCTTGAAGAGCTGGCGAATCCGCGGCGCGGCCTGCCAGGTGACATAGCGAAAGTTCGTCCCCAGTCCTGTGCGCAGAAACGGGTAGTCGCCGAAGGCCAACCCGGAATAGATGGTCAAATTGTGAAACCGTTCGACCTCTTGCTGAAAGGCGGTGTAGAGACTCGTCGGTTCCACGCAGCCGTGCGGGAAGATAACCGTGCTGCCGTCGGGAATGGCGCGTATGGCTTCAACGGGGGTCACGAGTTTCATAGTTTCCTCTATTGGCCTATGGCATATGGCTCGCTCGCTACGCTCGCTCTATACTGCCCAGTCCAGTCGGGCAGTCGCATCCTGCGAGATGGGCATATAGCGTATAGCTCGCTCACTGCGTTCGCTCTATACTGCCCGGTCCAGTTGGGCAGTCGCATCCTGCGAGATGGGCCTATGGCCCCTACCATAAGCCATAAGCTATAGGCCATAAGCCATAAGCCGCTCAGGGAACTACTGCATACTTGATTCCCTCGCCCCGTTGCAAGAGGTCGAAGGCGTGGGTGAGCTGGGCGAGCGGGTACGTGTCGCTGATTAGGTTGTTGGCTGGGATCTTGCCCGAGGTGAGCAGCTCATAGGCGTGCCGCACCGCCTCGGGGGTGAAGTGAAACGGGCTCAGTATCCGGACCTGGTCGTAATGCAGGCGATACGTATCAAAAGACGCGGTCGTGCCTGATGGACATCCACCAAACAGGATCACCTGTCCACCCGGCCGTGCCAGGAACAGCGCCTCTTCCCACACACGCGGCTGCGCCGTGCATTCGATCACCAGGTCGGCTCCACGTCCGGCGGTCACGTCCAACACTGCTTCCCGTGCCTCTTCGGCTGAGCGCGGAATGATACCGTATGCGCCCAGATCCTGAGCAGTTTTTGCCCTTTGCGGGTTGCGGGCGATTACATAGACCCGTTCTACCCCTAGTGCCCGTAGCACAACCAAGTGCAGGAGGCCAATCGCGCCAGCACCAATGATCACCGCGGTATCATCCGGCCGTAGGGTGGTTTGTTGTAGCCCGAACACTACGCATGAGAGTGGCTCCAACAGCGCAGCTTCGGCAAACGGCAGTCCAGCGGGTTTAGGGAACAGGTTGGTGCGGATCACCCGGGCAGGGATGGTAAGATATTCAGCATAGCCACCCAATGCGTACGTCTCCATGAGCGAGGTGCAGAGATTTTCCTGCTGGCGTTGGCAATAAAAGCAGCTTCCGCACGGCCCGGTGGGGACCAGCATCACTTCGTCGCCTTCGCGTACAGTGGTGACCCGCGCTCCCCGTGCTGCGATCGTGCCAGCATACTCATGGCCAAAGCGGGTCGGCGGCGGCATTTTGGGGTGGCCACGCAGGAGGGCCTTGAGGTCAGTCCCACAGGTGAGGGCCGCGCCGATCTTCAGGACAATCTCATCCGCCCCGGGCTGAGGGATGGGAATATCCTGATACGAGAGCTGGCCTGGACCAAGCAAGAGCACAGCCTGCATAGGTATTCCTTTCACCACAACAACGGCCGCACGTGGAAATGGTAGTGGTCTGGGATCTGCCGCATCTGATGGTCGAAGATCCACTTGGGAAACTTGCCAGCAAACTTTTGCTCGGCCACCAAGTTGAGGGCCTTTTCCATGTAGGCGACCTCTTCCGGTGTGACCTCGACCCGGTGCTCACCCAGGACAGCGATCGGCACATCGCACGAATCACAGTCGAGAATGGTGAAGCGGAAAGGGTAATGAAACTCGGCGTACCACTGGGTATAGTGGGCGAGCTGGCACAGGTCGCAGGGACGGTCGGCCACGCGGCTTCCTCCTTTAGCCTCGACTGCGCGTCATAAGACACAGCAGCATAGTCGCTGGGCGGCATCTTACGGAGGAGTCTAGCGAATGGCAAGGCGTGAAGGCACCTGCATCAAATAGACTCTACTAAACCGAGAGGCATGAGATTGGCACAGGCACCGCCTGGCGCTCAAGCACCAGGCTCAGGTTACAAAGGGGGCTGACGCCCCCTGGGAGTCCGGTTGACCGGGCTTGGTACTGTAAGCCCGCTGCTTGAGCGTCGGGCGGAGGCGGCACGAAGTGGAACCGTCGTGTACGAATCTTTTGCTGTCTGGTTTAGTTCACCGCATTGATTTTGATGATCTGTCATTCTGAGGCCGCAGGCCGAAGAATCTCGGATACAGTTGCCCGTGAGGCGAGATTCTTCGCCTTCGCTGCGCTGCGGCGAAGAATGACACCCCCCATCTTCACTGCAGCGAAGCGAAGAATCTCTTCGTTGCGGGCAAAAACGAGACCCTTCGCGGAGTTTATCCTCAGCGTAGCCGGCGGGCTCAGAGTGACAAGAAGAAGTTTTGTTAGGGATTCTAAACACCGCATTCATTTCCATACCGTTGCTAGGCGTTATAGCACTGATGGCCCCGATTGCGCGTCATGAGGCATGGCAGCATAATCGCTGGGCGGCATCTTACGGGGGAGTCTAGCGCATGGCAAGGCGTGAAGGCGCGCGCACGAAAAGGACCCTGCTCTGGCTGGCATTGCTGGTTGTGTTCACTGGTTACTTGATCTGGGCGCTGCGGGCGGAAGAGGCGTTCCAGGTCGCAAACAAAAAGCTGGAATACACCGATGCTGGGGTGGTGGTCAGCGGCGAGGTCCGCAACACGGCGGCGACTGCGTCTGCGGTCAATGTCGAGGTCACGTTCTTTGACGGCCATGGCCGCCAGCTTGGCAAAGAGGTCATCGCCCTCAGCAACCTCGAAGCCGGGGCCACGGCGGCGTTCCGCACCCAACCCCAGAGGCTCGCCGACGTGAAGGACTACACCATCTACGTCAACACCGGCAGAAACATGTACGGGAATTAGAGGAAGAGTCTCATGACACAGACACCAACGCAACACAACCTTGGCCTCGCCCTGCCGGTGCGGGAAGCCATCGGCTTTCGTGGGAGCTTCGAGCTGGCACAGGAAGCGGAGCGACTCGGGTATCGCTCCCTGTGGACCGCTGAGGTGAGCGGGCTGGACGCGTTCACCGTGCTCGCCGCCTACGCCACTGTCACCACCCGTGTGCAGCTCGGGACCGGGGTGATCGCCATACAAACCCGCACGCCGGTGATGATGGCGATGAGCTTCGCGTCGCTTCATGTTCTCTCTGGCGGTCGGGCTGTGATCGGCCTGGGCGTCGGCAGCCCGGTTATCGCTGAGCGCTGGCACGGAGTCCCGTATCCGCCGCCGCTGACCGCCATGCGCGAGGCGGTGACGATCCTGCGCCAGGTGCTGCGTGGCGAGCGGACCAACTTCGAGGGCAAGCATTACCGCACCAAGGGTTTTCAGCTTGGCGGGTCTCTGCCCCAGGACAAGCCGGTGCCGATCTACCTGGCCGCGCTCAACCCGCCGATGCTGCGTCTGGCCGGCGAGATCGCCGATGGTGTCCTGTTCAACTACTCTCCGGCTGAGGCGATTGCGCCGATGATCGCCGAGGTGCGCAACAGTGCAGAGGCAGCTGGGCGTGACCCCAACGCGATCGACTATGCCATGTACGTCCGGTGCTGTGTGACTGACGAGGTGTCTACCGCCGTGCAGGCGTACAAGCGTGAGCTGTCATCGTACGGGTTTGTCGAGCCCTACGTGCGCATGTTCACTCGCTACGGCTTTGGCGACGACCTGCAAGGGTTTCGCAGACTGTGGCAAGCCGGCAAGCGGGACGAGGCTGGGCAATGCATCTCTGATAAGATGGCGCATACGCTGGCGGCGATCGGCCCTAAAGAGAAGGGACGGGAGTACATTCAGGCCTGCCGGGCGGCCGGGCTGACGCACCCGATCCTGTTCCCGATTGGCGCGCCGAAAAACGCGCCGCTGGAGCTGCCACGAACGATGCGTGAGCTGGCGGAGGCCTGAGACGATCCGTGCTGCGACACGGTCAAGACGAACGGCTATCACACGAAGTAATGTAGCCCGGATGGAGCGGAGCGCGATCCGGGATTTTTCTTCCCCTCCAGAAAATTAGGGTCAGGTCTTGAATTATCAGTTTCTACTGGTATCGTGCAAGCATGGCCAGCCCCCTACGCCTTGCGTATCCGGGCGCGCCCT
>WNGG01000476.1_pt1 | contig 43235 bp, 41 predicted proteins | sample 5400661 | NCBI WGS metagenome assembly WNGG01 (sample SAMN13153372, study PRJNA577476) | soil metagenome | isolation source: 100 cm soil or saprolite under Garry oak tree replicate 1 | place: USA:California | collected 2016-06-15 | reverse complement strand
GGCGCAGCAAAGCCTTGGAGCTCTTGTAGGAGCAGTGCTCCGACCAGAGCACGCCGAGCATGCCCAGCTCGACCTCGTTGGGGGCTCGCTTGAGATTCTCCACGATGACTCTGTATTCCTCTGGGGTGAGCGCAACCTCCCGGAGCTTGCGCTCGTCCACAGACTTAATGCTCAAGAAGCCAGCACCTTCATCGCGCTTTGCGCAGCCGACCGGAAAAGCTTCAGCCCGTCGGTGCCGCCGAGCTCGGCCTCGGAGCAGCGCTCCGGGTGCGGCATCATCCCCAGGACGTTGCCGCGAGCGTTGACGATGCCGGCGATGTTGTGCAGCGAGCCGTTCGGGTTGGCCTGCGGGACGACCCGGCCGCCGGCGTCGCAGTATCGGAAGACCACCTGACCTCGCTGCTCCAGGCGGGACAGCGCGGCCGGGTCGGCGAAGTAGCTGCCCTCGCCGTGAGCGATGGGCACCCGCAGGACCTCACGTTCCGTGCACTCAGAGGTGAATGCAAGGTCGGTTCGCTCGACCGTGAGGTGTGCCCACTCGCAGCGAAACTCGAGCGAGGCATTGCGGATCAAAGCTCCGGGCAGCAGACCCGCCTCACACAGCACCTGGAACCCGTTGCAGATCCCCCACACCAGGCCGCCGCGGTCGGCGAACTCGCCGATCTTCTCCATGACCGGGGCGAATCGCGCGATGGCGCCGGTGCGCAGGTAGTCGCCGTAGGCGAACCCGCCGGGCAGGATCACGCAATCGCAGCCCTTCAGGTCGGCGTCCTTGTGCCACAGATACGTCAGCTCCTGGCCGCACACCTGGTCGATGACCCAGCCGCAATCGCGGTCCGACCACGTCCCCGGGAAGACCACCACGCCGAATTTCAACGGCGCTTGCGCTCCGGTTCGAGCTCGAAGCGGAAGTCCTCGATCACGTGGTTGGCCAGCAGCTGCCGGCACATGGCCTCCACGCGCTCGCGGGCCTCGTGCTCGCTCGAGGTGTCGAGGTTGACCTCGATGTATTTGCCGATCCGGACGTCGTTGACCTCCTGGAAGCCGAGCAACGCCAGCCCCTGCTTGACCGTCAGCCCCTGGGGGTCGTTGACCACCGGCTTCGGGGTGACGATGACGCGGGCAATCATGTTTCGTTCCTCGGCTTGGGCGGGAACAGCTGCTTGCCGACCAGACGCTGGTAGGCGGTCAGGTAACGGAGCCGCGTCTGCACGACCACCTCTTCGGGCAGCTTCGGCGGCTCGGACTCCTTGTCCCAGCCGGAACGCGTCAGCCAGTCGCGAACGAACTGCTTGTCGTAGGACTCGGGCGAGGTGCCGACGCGATACGTTGCCGCGTCCCAGTAGCGCGAGCTGTCGGGCGTCAGCACCTCGTCGATCAGGATCACGTCGTCGTCGATCTGCCCGAACTCGAACTTGGTGTCGGCCAGGATCAGGCCGCGTCGGGCGGCAAACTCAGAGGCGTACTTGTAGAGCTCGAGGCTCGCGTCGCGAAGCTTGGTCGCGAGCTCGTCACCCAGCTCCTTTTTCATATGGTCGAACGTGATGTTCTCGTCGTGCCCGGTCTCGGCCTTCGTGGCAGGCGAGAACATCGGATAGGCGAGCTTCTCGCTCTGCTGGAGCCCCGGCGGCATCGTCTCTCCGGCGAGCGTTTGCGACTCCTGGTACTCCTTCCACGCGCTCCCCGCCAGGTAGCCGCGGACCACGCACTCGAAGTCGACTCGCTTGGCCTTGCGCACGATCATGAACCGGCCGGCGAGCTCCTCCCGGAAGTTCTTCAGCACAGCCGGCAGGTCGGGGACCATGCCCGAGATCAGGTGGTTGGGCTGGAAGGTGTCGGTCTGCGAGAACCAGAAGATCGACAGCTGCGTCAGCACCTTGCCGCGGTCGGGGATGCCGTTGGGCAGCACGTGGTCGAAGGCGGAGATGCGGTCGGTCGCCACCATCAGCAGGCGGTCGGGGCCGAGCTCGTAGGTGTCGCGGACCTTGCCGCGGGCAAAAAGCTTGAGCGGGAGGTCAGTCTCGATGACCGCCGGGCCGGCGATCAATGAGCCTTGACCCCGGGGAGGGCACTCCCAAGGTTGAGGCGGTCGAAAGCCAGCTCCGTGTGCTCGAGCCCTTTCCACGGATCGAAGACCTCATCAAGCTTTGAACCGATGCGGGACACGACCTCTGTGTCCTTCTCCAGAATCGCGCGGAACCCTGGCGCATCGTCCTCGAGCGCGCGCATCGCCGCCTTCTGCACCAGCAGGTAAGCATCTTCCCTTGACATCCCGCTTTCGACCAGCGCCAGCAGCACGCGCTGCGAAAAGACCACGCCGCCGCCGTACTGCAGGTTGCGAAGCATTCGCTTCGGGCGCACCTCCAGTCCGTTCAGCACTTTCGCCATCTCCTGCGCCATATAGTCGACCGCGGCGCAGGCGTCGGGAAAGATGATCCTCTCCGCCGACGAATGGCTGATGTCGCGCTCGTGCCAGAGCGCAGTGTTCTCGAGCGCCGTCACCAGGTGTCCGCGCACGACCCGCGCCAGCCCGCAGACGCGCTCGGTCAGCACCGGGTTGCGCTTGTGCGGCATCGCCGAGCTGCCCTTCTGCTCCTTCCCGAAGGGCTCGAACGCCTCGCCGACCTCGCTGCGCTGAAGGTGGCGGATCTCCGTTGCGATCCGCTCCAGTGTCCCGGCCAGCTGCGCCAGCGCCGACATGAAGCTCGCGTGCCGGTCGCGCGCGACCACCTGGGTCGAGACGGGATCCGGCACGAGCCCGAGCTCTTTGCAGATGTGGTCCTCGACCCGCGGGTCTACGGTCGCATGCGTGCCCACTGCTCCGCTCACGCGTCCCACAGCGACCTCCTCGGTCGCCGCCGCCAGGCGCGCCTGGGCGCGATCCAGCTCGGCCACCCACCCCGCGACCTTGAAACCGAAAGTGGTCGGCTCGGCGACGATTCCGTGAGTGCGGCCGGCCATGAGCGTCCGCCGGTGCCGGACAGCGAGCTCGGCGGCGACATCGCGAACTCGCGCGACGTCGGCCGAAATGATGCGCGCCGACTCCATCAGCTGCACCGCCATCGCCGTGTCGTTCAGGTCCTGGCTGGTCATGCCGAGGTGGACGTAGCGGGCTTCCGGCTGGCCGATGGACTCATTGACAACGGTGAGAAAGGCGATCACGTCGTGGCCGACTGCGGCCTCGACCTCGGCGATCTTATCGACGTCAAACGCAGCCTTGCGAATCTTCGGCAGGGCCGTTTCCGGGATGCGGCCGAGGCTCGCCCACGCCTCGCAGGCCAGGAGCTCGATGCGCAGCCAGAGCTCGAACCGGTGCTGGTCGGCCCACACCGCCCGGATCGCAGGCGGACAGTATCGGTCGATCAATTAGGGCGCCGGCTCCCAATGAACACCAGGGACAGGGGGATTATACCGGCCGACCGGCTCGACGCAGATGTTGTGGGTGGCCCTGGAGCGCCCACTAGATGGTGTGGCGGTCCACTGAGGAGGCCAGCGGCGGGCGCACCCGCACCCATAATCGGTGGGCCGATGCGCAAATCGCCCCCGCTCCGCTGTAACCACTCTCACGGGCATCTCGTTTGAACCCGCACAGGCTGAATGGCCCGTGAGCGACCTGCAGCGCGCGGACGAGCGGGAGCTCGTTGAACGAGCGAAGCGGGACCCCCGAGAGTTCGGGGTGCTCTACGACCGCCACTTTCAGCAGATCTACAGGTTCGTGTATTCAAGAGTGAGGGAGCAAACCGCGGCAGAAGACGTCACTTCAGAGATCTTCATGAAGGCTCTGAGGGCCATGCCCCGATACCAGGACACGGGGCGGCCTTTTGCTGCCTGGCTGTACCAGATCGCGGTCAACGCCATCGCGGACCGCTTCCGGACGCTCAAGCCGTCACAGCCGCTCGAAGACTTCCACGATCTCTCGATCGCCGGCCCGCCGCTGGAGGAGGTGGCCGCCCAACGCGACGAGGTCCGCCGGATCTGGGCCCTGGTCGAGGCGCTGCCGGCGCAGCAGCGCACCGCCCTTGTACTCAAGTTCCAGGAAGACATGAAGATCGAGGACATCGCTGTCGCCATGGGCAAGACGTCCGGCGCCGTGAAGCTTCTGATCCACCGCGGCGTCAGCCGCCTTCGCGAAGAAGCCGGCGTCCTGAGGCCGGCCGAATGAGTCCCTTGCGCGACCCCGAGCTCCACGACGTCCTCCAGGATGAAGAGCTGATGCGGATCGCCGAGCTGCTGCATTCGGCGCGGCTGCCCGATCCGCCTCTCGACGACGCGTTCCGATCGGCTCTGCGCAGGCAGCTCATGCAGAAGGCATGGGGCACAGGCGACAGTACTGTGCCCTGGTGGCGGAAGGTTTTCGCGCCGCCAGGTCTGGCCTGGGCGAGCGCGACCGTCGGCGTGGTCCTGATCGCCTCCCTGGTCGTCTTCATGAGCACGCAGGCACCAAGCACGCTGGACATCGAGATCCAGAGCCCAGTCGCCGACAGCAGCGCGGTGAAGCTGTCTCAGCCGATCCTGGTCGCTTTCAACCAGCCGATGGACCATCCGTCCACCGAGGCTGCGGTCCAGATCACCCCCGCGACGACGGTTGGCTTTTCATGGAGGGCGAACACCCTGGCTGTGCAGCCGACGAGCGGCAACCTGGCGCCCAACACCCAGTACCAGGTGACCATCGGTCCTGGGGCAAAGACGGCGAGCGGTCAGCTGCTGGCGGAGCCGAAGACGATCACGTTCGTGACGCAGCCCACCAAGCCTGCGACCCAGCCCACGCCAACACCCACGGCGTCACCGAACACGCTCCCCGGCGGGTTGGTGCGGCTGGCGCCGATTCCGCAGGGTACCTTCTACACCCCGCAGTGGTCGGCCGACTCATCCACGCTGTACTTCGTCGGCGCGGGCGGCGCCCTGCAGTCTGTGCCGGCCAGGGGCGGGGAAGTCACAGTCCTGGTGCCGGACGGAGCGACCCTCCCCGCGATCGCACCAGCGGGGGATCGCATCGCCTTCGTGCGGGGCGGCAAGTTGGTGATCCTGACCCTCGCCGGCAGAACGAGCACCGAGCTGGTCGTCACACCAGCTCCGACCACGGTCGGATGGGTCAAGGACAAGCTCCTCTTCGGAACCAGCGACGGCGTCTACGGCATGACCCCGGACGGCCCCGTCAAGCTGGGCGCGCTTCCAACCTCCGCCGAGTCCGCCGCGGCGATCTCGATCGCGCCCGACGGTGCCCACGCCGCCTTCCAATCCGCGGGTGGACTGTTCGTGCTCGAGGTCGCCTCAGGCAAGACCTCGCCGCTTGGAAGCGCCGGGGCCCCAGCCAACTTCCAGGGCTGGTCGCCGGACGGTTCGCGCGTCGTGTACAACGGCATGATCGCTGACCTCGAAGGGCATACGGTGACTACCCTTCCCGGCGGGGACCCGAGCTGGTCCGCCCAGAACCAGATCCTTCTGGGCAGTGACACGGAGCTCAATGAGGTCCGGCCAGATGGCTCCGGCTTCGTGAAGCTGGCCGACGGCACCTATCACCTCCCAGCGTGGGCGCCGAACTCCACGTCATTCGCCTTCGTCAGGGGACAGGTGCTCTGGGCCTCGAGCGCGCCGGCGCCGCAACCACCGCCCTCCGCGGTCGATGCCGCCTCGGCGCGGGTGACGCCTTTCATGGAAGCTCGGCTCCGAGGCGACTCGGGCGGAGCGAGCGCATTCCTGGACGCCGATGGGAAAGCCGCTTACGCAGGCGGTGGGCCCGCTCTCACTCCTGAGAAAGATGCCGGCTTCAAGCGCTTCTACATCCTGACCGCCGAGCCCGATCCATCCGCCCCCAACGCCGTTCGCGTGGTCGTGCGCATGGTGTTCGGTCACGGGAAGAACGAGAAGAGCTTTGTCGAGGAGACGCTCACGCTGCGCCGCCAGCTGAGCATCGACCCCTTCCTGATCCACACCGCGACGGCCGGCAAGGAGCGCGAGCTCGGAAAAGGGGCCGAGGTCGTGGCGATCGACGTCCAGGCCTCCACTGTGAGGATCACCTTCGACTCCGACCTGACGCCCGACACAGTGGCCGGGGGCGTTGTCCTGACAGACAGCAACGGCAAGCAGGTCGGCGACACCGCGACCTACGCCAACCGGACTGTCACCATCACCGGCCTGCAGCTGACGCCAGGCGACATCTACAGGTTGCAGGTTCTGACCACGGTCCAGGACGTTCACGGCAAGGGCGTGCCCTCCGAGTACGACCTCGACTTGATCGGGCCGGGGGCTGCGAACACGTCCGGTAATCACCAGGACGGCGGCACGAGTGCATCGCCATCGCCATCGCCGACGCCGGGCACGCCGAGCCCAGCGCCGCAAGGCTGAAAGGGCTAGATCAGCTTCAGGGCTCGAGCCGCTCGGGCCAGCGCCGTGACGGAGCCGGAGTGCCTGATGTCCCCGCCCAGCGCAGCCTCCAGCGCCTCGAGGAACGGCAGCCGGAGCACCTCCATGTCCTGCTCATAGGACTCGGGGTGCCGCTGGCTCTCGGAGAGGTCCTGGGCCAGAAAGATGTGCGCACGCCCGGTCAGGAACGCGGCGCCATGGACGGTGCCAAGCGAGGTGTAACGCTCGGCCACAAGGCCCGTCTCCTCCGCAAGCTCGCGTCGAGCGCAACCCAGGATGTCCTCGCCGTCGTCACACGTGCCTGCGGGCACCTCCCACGAGGACTCGTCCCAGGCGTGGCGCCACTGCCGCACCAGCAAGGTGTCGCCATTGTCGAAGCAGGGCACGATGAAGGCCGAGTCCGGGTTGGTGACCACGGTGTAGACGGCTTCGGCGCCGTCCGGAAACCGGATCACGTCCTCGCGCAGCACGAACATCCCTGATTGGCCGCCGACCTCGGAGCCGGTGACCTCGAACGGCCGACCCTGGTCAGGATGCCGGAGCTTGCTCAGCTGCGATTTACCAGTGCTGCGACCGCCGCGGCTGCAGCGGCAACGTGACGCGGGTCGGGCCCGTAGTCGAACGGCGACGTGTCGGCGGCGAGGTGCTTCGCCTTCTCGACGAGGTCGGCATGATCCTCGATGAAGCGGGTGCTCAGCTTGCCGGCGCGGAAGTCGGCGCTCTCAAGGATCGCCCGGTGATAGCTGATCGTGGTCGCGGGGCCGACGACCACGAACTCGCGCAGCGCTCGGCTCGCGCGTGCGATTGCTTCGGCGCGGTCGGCGCCATGGACGATTAGCTTTGCCACCAGCGAGTCGTAGTTCGGCGGCACCTCTGAGCCGGGGCCGAAGCCCGCATCGACGCGCACGCCAGGGCCGCCAGGAACGACCCAGCGCGCGATCCGTTTCGGGTTGGGCAGAAAGTTTCGCGCCGGATCCTCCGCGTTGATGCGCATCTCGATGGCGTGGCCGGTCCAGGAGACGTCTTCCTGCGTGAAGCTGAGCGGCAGGCCGGCGGCGACCCGAATCTGCTCTTTGACGAGGTCGATGCCTGTGACCGCCTCGGTGATGGGGTGCTCGACCTGGAGGCGTGCGTTGACCTCCAGGAAGTAGAAAGCGCCGTCGCTGAAGATGAACTCCACCGTGCCGGCATTGACGTAGCCCGCAGCTCTTGCTGCGCGGATCGCGGCCTGTCCCATTGCCGACCTGATCTCCGGCGTGACGGCGGGCGACGGCGTCTCCTCCATGATCTTCTGGTGGCGCCGCTGGATCGAGCATTCGCGCTCGCCCAGGTGTACGGCGTTGCCGTGGCCGTCGCAGATGACCTGGATCTCGATGTGCCGCGGCTTGCGGACGAATCGCTCGATGTAGACGGTAGGGTCGCCGAACGCAGATCGCGCTGCCTGCGCGCTGCTCTCGATGGCGGCCTCGAGCTCGTCCTCCGACTCGACGACCTTCATGCCGATGCCGCCTCCGCCACCAGATGGCTTGACCATCACCGGCAGGCCGATGGAACGTGCCGCGGCCGCTGCCGCCGCAAGATCGGAGACAGCCTCGCTCCCTGGAGTCACCGGAACTCCGTTGTCGGCCGCGAGCCGGCGCGCTGCCAGCTTCGAGCCCAGGGCACGCATGGCCGAGCCGGGCGGGCCGATGAACTTGATCCCAGCCGCGTCGCACGCGTCGGGGAAGGCAGCCTTCTCGGCGAGGAAGCCATAGCCTGGATGAATCGCCTCGGCGCCGCAGTCGTGGGCGACCTTGACGATGCGGTCGAGCTGTAAATAGGAATCCGCGGGCGCGGCGCCACCGATGTGGTGAGCTTCGTCCGCGTAGCGAACGTGGATCGCGTTGCGATCGGCGTCCGAGTAGACGGCGGCGGTGGCGATGCCGAGCTCGCGGCACGCGCGCATCACACGGATCGCGATCTCGCCACGGTTCGCGACCAGAACCTTCTTGAAAAGCTTGCTCTTCATACCTGCCAGGTCACGCGATCGCCAACAGCGGCTGACTCGGGCTGACGACCTGGCCCTCTTTGACGTAAACCTCGCGAACCTGGCCGGCGACCGTGGTGACGATGTCGTTCTGCATCTTCATCGCCTCCAGGACGGCGACCACGTCGCCCAGCTTCACGCTGTCACCAGGGCTGACGGGGATCTTCACGATGAGTCCCTGCATCGGCGCGATCACCGTTCCCTCCCCGACTTTGGGCGGAGCTGGCGTAGTGGGCGCGGCCGCACCCGCTCCACCGGAAACGGGCGCGACGGCCATCCCCGACCCGGTCACTCTGACCTTGAAGACCTCCCCCTCGACCTCAACCTCGAACTCGGCGCTCGCCGGCGGCTCGGGCGCGGGCGCTGACGCCGGCGCGGATTGAGAGGAGGAGGGATTGGCGGGCGGGTCGGGCGCCACCGACACCGCCGCCGCCGTCGCCACCTGCGCAGGCTCGGGGCGGGATCGGTCCATAGAAGGCTGTGGTGCACGCAGGTAATCGATCGCAAGGTTTGGAAACAGGAGGTGGATGAGCACTGAATCGTCGCTCGCCTCGAAGCCCATCTTCTTCAACTGCTGGCGCGCCGCTTCCACCTGAGGCTCGAGCAGGTCGGCGGGCCGGATGGTTATCGGTTCCTCACGACCCAGCACCAGGCGGCGGAGCTCGGGATCGGCGGGCACGGGCGGCTCTCCGTACAGGCCCTGGAGATAGTCCTTGAGCTCCTGCGTGACCGTCGCATAGCGCTCGCCGCTGATCACGTTGTAGACGGCCTGGGTGGCAATCATCTGCCGGATCGGCGCGACCAGCGGCGGATAGCCGAGCTCCAGGCGGACGCGATTGACCTCCTCGAACACGTCGACCATCTGCGCACCCGCGCCGTGCGCGTCGAGCTGATGATGGATGTCCTCAAGCATCTGGCCGGGCATGTGGTAGCGAAGGATGCTGGCGTCGACGCGATCGGAAACAGGGCTCAAATCGCCGATGTGGCGCCGCTTCAAAGACTCGACGTCGTGCTGGACGTCCCACATCTTGTCGAGCTTGAGCCCGGTGTCGTACTCGCCGCCCTCGAGCGCCGCGACCACGCTTTCGGCTGCCGGCTGTGACGTCCCCCATGCCAGCGGCGACATGGCGACGTCCAGGATCTCAGCGCCGGCTTCGACAGCAGCCATGTAGGCCATCGGCGCCATGCCGCTCGAGCAGTGAGAGTGAACGTCGATCGGGACCTTGACCATCTGCTTGAGCGCGGTGACAAGCTCCCACGTCGCCTGCGGGCTCAAGAGGCCCGAGGTGTCCTTGATTACGATGTCGTGGCAGCCCATGTCGACCAGGCCCTTTGCGAGCGAGCACCAGAGCTCGAGGTTGTGCGCCGGCGAGACGGCGTAGCTCAGCGCGCCCTGCACGCGCTTTTTCGCTTTGAGCACGGCACCGATCGCAGCCTCCATGTTGCGGAGATCGTTGAGGGGATCGAAAACGCGAAAGACATCGACCCCGCACTTCGCCGAGTGCTTGACGAAGAGCTCCACCACGTCATCGGCGAAGTTTCGATTGGCGACGAGGTTCTGGCCGCGGATCAGCGCCTGGATGGGGGTGTTGGGGGTGGCCTTGTGCAGCTTGCGTAGATAGTCCCACGGGTCCTCGCGGCGGCGGACCTGCGTCTCGAAGGTGGCGCCGCCAAACGACTCCATCGAGAAGAAGCCGATGGCATCCATCTTGGCCGCGATCGGAATGATCTCCTCGCCTTTGAGGTTCCCCCCCAGCAGCGACTGCTGAGCGTCGCGAAATGTGGTGTCGAGGAGTCGGACCCGCGGCGCCTTTTTTGCCACTACGCGGGACCCGCCAGGGCCTTGCGCTTGTCTGCATGCATGCGCTCGACGTCGGCGTCGGCAAGGCCGAGGATGCGGGCCGCGAGCCAGGCCGCGTTCCTGGCGCCCGCCTCGCCGATGGCGACGGTGGCGACGGGAATGCCCGCAGGCATCTGCACGATGGAATAGAGCGAATCCACGCCTCCCAGGTGCTGGGTCGGGACCGGGACTCCGATCACGGGCAGATCGGTCCAGGCGGCCACCACGCCCGGGAGGTGTGCCGCCCCGCCGGCGGCGGCGATGACGACCTTGACCCCGCGGCCGCGCGCAGCGGTCGCGTACTCCATGACACCGCGCGGGTTGCGGTGGGCCGAGCACACCTGTACCTCGTGCGGGATCTCGAGCTCCTGGAGCACCTTGACGCACGACTCCATCAACGGCATGTCGGATTTGGAGCCGAGGATGATGCTGACGACAGGGTTCAAGTAAGCGCCTCCTAGGAGTCTGCGGCCTCCTGAGCAATATCTGTACGGAAGAAGGCCCCCTGGAATCGTACCTGCCGTGCCCCGGCGAGCGCCTTCTCGCGAGCCTCGGCCACGGTATCGCCGAGGGCGACTGATGTGACGACGCGGCCGCCGTCGGTGACCAGGCCGCGGCCTGGTTCGAAGCGGGTGCCGGCGTGGAAGATCAAGACGCCGCGTGGCATCTCGGCCAGGCCTCGGATCGGGAAGCCCGTCTTCACGTCTTCGGGGTAGTTCGCCGACGCCACGACGACTCCGACGCACGCACTCGGGCTCCACCGGGGGTCGGGATGGTCGGCGAGGTTGCCCTTTGCGCACGCCAGGGCCAGGGCGACGAAATCCGTCTCGAGGCGAGGCAGCACGACCTGCGCCTCGGGGTCGCCGAACCGTGCGTTGAACTCAAGCGTCCGCACGCCCTGGTTGGTGAGCATCACTCCTGCATACAGCACGCCTCGGAACTCGTCGCCGGATGCCGCCAGCTTGCGCACCGCCGGCTCGAGCACGTCGGTGAGGACCTCTTGCATCACAGCCTCATCGACGCCGACCGGTGGCGAGTAGGCGCCCATGCCGCCGGTGTTCGGCCCGCGGTCGCCGTCATGCGCACGCTTGAAGTCACGCGCAGCGGCGAGCAGGACGACGCTTGTCCCATCTGTGACGCCGAGCACGGAGAGCTCCGGTCCCTCGAGCAGCTCTTCGAGCACCACGGTTGCGCCGCTGCGCCCGAACTTGCCCTGCACGAGCATCGCGTCGATTGCCGCCGAGGCGTCGTCGACGCTGTTGCAGACGACCACGCCCTTGCCACGGGCGAGACCATCAGCCTTGACAGCGACACGCCCGCCCCGTTCGCGGGCCCAGGTCTTGGCCGGTTCAGCCTGCGTGAAGACGTCGAAAGCGGCGGTCGGAATGCCGGCATCGACCATGAGCCGTTTCGCGAAGGACTTGCTCGATTCGATGCGACCGGCACTGCGGTTGGGCCCGAACACGCTGAACCCCGAGCTGCGCAGGGCATCTCCGACCCCCGCATCGACCGCGGCCTCGGGACCGAGAATGACCAGGCCCACGCGCTCTCGCTTGGCGAAGTCGACAAGCCGGACGACATCCGCCGCCCCTATCGGGATGTTGCGGGCCATGCCCCCTGTGCCGCCATTGCCCGGCGCGCAGTAAACGCGCTCGACGAGCTCTGACTGCACGCATTTCCACACGAGCGCGTGCTCACGCGCTCCGGACCCGATGACGAGAACCTTCATGCCCGGCTAGAGGTTAGCCGGGCCGCGATTCCGCACGTTTGGCGCCAAAAGCGCGTTTACGAGACTCGAATTCCGCACGTTTGGCGCCAAAAGCGCCGAATGACGCTATGAGGTCACTCCCACTCGATGGTGCCCGGCGGCTTCGACGTGATGTCGAAGACGACGCGGTTGACGCCCTTCACCTCATTGACGATGCGGTTGCTGATGCGCGACAACACCTCGTAAGGCACGCGGGCCCAATCCGCGGTCATGGCGTCTTCGCTCGTGACAACCCGCACAGCGACCACGTTGGCGTACGTCCGGTAGTCGCCCATCACGCCCACCGTCTCGAGAGGAGTGAGCACCGCGAACGACTGCCACACCTGCCGGTAGAGGCCGTAGTGCTTGATCTCGTCCACCACCACCCAGTCCGCGTTGCGAAGGATCTCCAGCCGCTCGGCAGTGACCTCACCCAGGCAGCGGATCGAAAGGCCAGGCCCAGGGAAGGGCTGGCGGTAAACCATCTCCTCGGGCATCCCGAGCTCGAGCCCGACGGCGCGCACCTCGTCCTTGAAGAGATATCGGAGCGGCTCGATGAGCTGGAACCTCAGACCGGGAGGCAGCCCGCCGACGTTGTGATGAGTCTTGATCTTGGCCGCGGTCGCAGCGACGTCGGGCGCGGTCGATTCGATGACGTCCGGATAAAGGGTGCCCTGGGCCAGGAAATCGATGTGTCCGAGGCTTGAGGCTTCGGCCTCGAACACTGAGATGAACTCGCGCCCAACGATGCGGCGCTTTTCCTCGGGGTCGAGAACGCCGCGCAGGGCGTCGAGGAATCTCCCTGTCGCATCGACGTATCGAATGTTCATGTCGAGGTTGCCGTGCATGACCGCGAGCACGCGCTCTGGCTCTTCCTTCCGCAGCAGCCCGTTGTTCACAAACACGCACGTGAGCTGATCGCCGACGGCGCGATGGACGAGAGTCGCGGCCACCGCCGAGTCCACCCCTCCCGACAGCGCGCATATGACCCGCCCGCTGCCGACCTGGGCCCGGATGCTGTCGATTGCATCAGTGATGAAAGAGCCCGCGGTCCAGGTCGGCTCGCAGCTGCAGACCCTGAACAGGAAGTTCCGCAGGAGCTCCCGGCCGCTCGGCGTGTGCACCACCTCCGGATGGAACTGGATGCCGTAGATGCCGCGGCCGTCGCTGAAAGCCGCAACCGGTGAGTTGCCGCTGGAGGCGAGAACCTGGAAGCCTGGCGGCAGCTCGGAGACGTGGTCTCCGTGGCTCATCCACACCGGCAGCTCTTCGTTGAGGCCTTCGAACAGGCCGCCCGGTTGCCGCACGGCGAGCAGCGCAGGGCCATATTCATGAGCGCGGCCGGGGCGAACCTTGCCGCCCAGATGGTGGGCGATGAGCTGCATGCCGTAGCAGATGCCGAGCACCGGGACGCCGGCGCGGAGCGCGGCGGGATCGATCTGGGGCGCGCCCGAGTCGTACACGCTGGCCGGCCCGCCGCTCAGGATCAGGCCGGCAGGATGGCGCTCTTCCAGCTCCGACCAGGGCGTCGTACCTGGAACGAGCTCGCAGTAGACCTTGGCCTCACGGACGCGCCGGGCGATGAGCTGGCTGAACTGCGATCCGAAGTCGAGGACGAGCACAGTCGGCTGCGCCCCGCGCCGTTTGGTTTCGTTTCGGGGGTCGCCTGCCGTGGCGGTCCGGCTCAGCTACTTCCCCATCCCGACGTGCTGATCGCGCTGCAGCGATTTGCCTTCGGACGTGATCGTGGGCGCGATGACCATCTCGACATGCTGGAACTCGGCGATGTCGCGCGCGCCACACACGCCGAGGGCCGAACGCAGCGCGCCGGCAAAGTTCTGCGAGCCATCGTCAACGCGGGCGGGGCCGACCAGGATCTCTTTGAGGGTCGCCTTTGTGCCCACGTGGACCCGAGTCCCCCGGGGCAGGCTGGGATCGGGCGTGGCCATGCCCCAGTTGTAGCCCTTCGACGCCGACTCCTCGGCGCCCGCAAAGGGCGTGCCGATCATGACCGCGTCCGCGCCGGAGGCGAACGCCTTGCAGACGTCAGCTCCGATGCGCATGCCGCCATCTGTGATCACGGCCACTCTCATGCCGCCACGGCGCATGTGCTCGTCGCGAGCCGCCGCCACGTCCGCCGTCGCGGTCACCTGTGGGACGCCAACACCCAGCACCCCTCGCGTCGTGCAGGCGGCGCCCGGACCGACGCCGACCAGGATGCCGGCGATGCCGGTTTCCATCAGCTCGAGCGCAGTGTCGTAATGGACGCAGTTGCCGACGACCACGGGGATGTCGCAGCTGCGCACGAGGTCGTCGAACGACAGCTGGTGGTAGGACCGCGACGAGTGTCGCGCGGTGAGCACGGTGCCTTGAACCACGAGGACATCGGCGCCCGCGGACTGCACGACGTCGGCCCGCTCCCGGGCGCGGCCGGGGATGCTGGAGACAGCGCACGGGACCCCGGCGGCCTTGATCGCCTTGATGCGCTCGGTGATGAGCTGAGCCTTGACCGGCTCGCGATACACCTCTTTGAGGACGGCGTTGATGGTGGTCTTGTCGGCCGCCGCCACCTTCTCTATCACCGGCTTGGAGTCGGAGTAGCGGGTGTGGACGCCGTCGAGGTTGAGGACCGCGACGCCGCCGAGACGTCCCATCGCGATCGCGAAGTCGACGTCGACGACGCCGTCCATGGCGGCTGCCCAAACAGGCAACGCGAGGCCGAAGCGATCACCCATCGCAAAAGAGATGTCGACCTCGTCCGGGTTGAGCGTGACGCCACCCGGCACGAGAGCGACCTCGTCGAAGCCATAAGCGCGGCGAGCGTACCGCCCGATCCCTATTTCCAGGCCAGACTGCTCCCCGGTCACCTGTCCTCGGGTTGCGATCCGGCTCTGATTCAGGGTGTGTTTACTCCAATGGTGGCGGGGTTCGATGAATTATAGGAGATGCAGGCGACGCAACGGCAACGTGCTGCGTGCCGGGTGGGGACGAACATCAACCCATTACCTCCCCACATCGTGGGGAGGTCGGCACGCGCAGCGTGCCGGGTGGGGCCGAGCAGCAACGCATTACCTTATATATGTGTATCGGACGCTCGAGTACCTTCGCGGTATCTCCGACGCCGACGTCCGGCGGCTGCGCTCGCTCGGGATCCGACACACCAACCAGCTCCTCCATCGCACCTCACTCGACATCGACCGTAAGCGCCTGTCGAAAAAGACTGGGATCACAACAGCACGACTGCTCGAGTTCGCTCACCAGTGCACGCTGCTCGAGGTGTCGGGGATGGACCGCCATCTGCAGACCGTGCGCCGCTTCGGCATCGAGTCGATGAGCGACCTGCGCGCCCAGGACGCGAGCGAGCTGCATGCAAAGCTTGTCGACGCCATCGGGCTGGCCGGCGCACCCAGCGAGTCCGACGTTCAGTACTGGATCAGCCAGGCAACTGGGCTGGACATCATCGAGCAAAGTGACGAAGAGCCGGCCCCGCTGCCAGTGGTGAAATAGCTCAATCCCAGGCCGTGCGCTCTCGGAGCCATTCCACCGCGATCTCGCCCTGGGCCGCCTGAAAAGCTCGCAGAGTTGGCAGCCCCTGCGGTGGCGGGCGGCGCGACGCCGCCAGGAAAAAGCCGGCCAAAGTCGCTACGACGGCCGTGATTGCGGTGGCTGAGACGCTCCCGACGTCGAAGCGCCGGAGCAGCTCCTCAGGACCGGGGCCGCCCTGCATGGTGACGCTGGGCGCGAACAGCACCCAATCCACGAAGGCGGCTCCAGTTCGAGCCCAGGGCCAGTCCACGAAATAGACGCCGCGATCCGAGAGCAGGATGTTGTCGGCGCGAATGTCGTTGTGCAGCAGCGTGTCCCCCTCAATCCATTCCGGTGCCGTGGCTTCGAGATCTGCCAGCTGTTGAAGATTTCGCGTTGACCAGCCATCAAACTGCGGGTCAGGCGTTTCCAGTAGCTCGCGCCAACCGCAGATGTTCCTGGCGAACCACGGACTCGCGGGCTCCAGTGGCAGCGGTGAAGGCGCCAATAAAGAAGAGAGCTGTTGCATGGCAGCGACAACTTCCGACAGCTCCTCAGGCATCCACGGCTGGGCTGGCAGCCTCCCATCGATGTCTTCGAAGCACAGCACCACCCAGCCGCCCTCGTCATGAGACCAGAGCAGGCGAGGAACCGGCGCCTCCGCGGGCAGCGCGGCTACCACTCGGGCTTCGCGACGATGGATGTCAGGCGAGTCGGGATTCCCGGCCTCGCTGACCGCCTTCACGAACACCCGACGGCCATCGGTGGTGCGCAGGCGAGCGGCAAGCCCCGGCGAAAAGCCCCCCGGCTGGGTCACCGCCTCGACCACGCGGCTGCCTATGCGTTCCTCGATTGCAGCCCGAAGTTGAGCTGGCAGCTGCTCCCAGTGGACGCGGACGCCTTCCGCTGGAGGTGGGTTAGGCAAAGGGATCTCTGGTAGCGGACGCACCTGGCACACTACAAGCGATGCAGGGTTGGCCGGGGTCTCCCCGGCCATGACTTTGTTCTCCGTAACTCCCAACCATTGCGTGGAGTGACGAATCCTTCACAAAGCCAATCCTTATACCGGCATGGGAGCAGCGCCCCGGCGCAGCCGGCGCGCGAGAGGGAAAACCATCCGGGTTTTCCCTCATATCTCTAGGCGAAGACACCTCGGCGCAGCTTCAGATTGGCGTAGACGCCCTTCTGGATGGTGTCGCGCACCTGGTCCGACAGCGCCAGCACAAGGTTCTGGTCGTCGGCGGCGCTGGGCGGCTGCTCTTCGACGTGGACCGCTGCGTGGAACTGTATGCGCCACTTGCTGGGCAGCGGGATCATGCCCAGCACGCCCAGCCAGGGCCAGAACGGAGTGACCGGAAAGTAAGGCAGGCCGAACATCCTCGCCACCGGCGTGGCGTCGGCGATCATCGGATAGATCTCCTCGGATCCGACGACGGAGATCGGGATGATCGGCGCCTGAGCCCGGATCGCGGTGGCCACGAAACCGCCGCGGCCAAAGCGGCGCAGCCGGTAGCGGTCCTTGTACGGCTTGCCTGTGCCGCGGACGCCCTCGGGAAACACAAGCACCAGCTCGTCCCGCTCCAGTAGGCGGCGCGTGTCGTCGGGGTGTCCGACCGTCTGGCCGGTGCGACGCAGGAACCAGCTCAATACCGGCATGCCCATGAAGAGGCTGGCGACCAGGGCGCGCACATGCCGTGGATGCGGATGCTCGACGAACAGCGAGGTCTTGATCATCGCCCCGTCCCATGGCAGCACGCCCGCGTGATTGGCAACAAGCAGCGCTCGACCGGTGGTGGGAACGTTTTCGATCCCGGTCGTCTCCACCCGCCAGTAGTCGTGGTACAGCGCCTTGAACATGGTGAGAAACGACTCGGTCCACTGGGGATCGAATCCGAAGTCGTCGACGACGTAGTCGGCTCCGCGCTTTGCGAGCTCGCGCTGCTGGTACGCGAACTGAATGAGCTCCATGACACGGTTCATGTCGATTACTTCGCGTCCGGTGAGCTCGCGCAGGCGAGTCGACAGCTCGCTGAGCCCTTGCATCGCGTACATCGGCGCGTGGCGCTGCAGGCGGTGGATCTGCTTCGGCATGCGGAGCCGAGGAGCGGGCGGAGGCGCGATGACCCGGGCCTTCTTGCTCCGGCGACGCAGGTCGCGCGTGGACTCGATGGTGCCGGCACGCTCCGCCATCAGCTCCTCCCCGCCAGGGCCGCGCCGCCGCGATGGCCGTTGCCCTGCGCGCGCCGGCGGCGCTGCAGGTAAACCTGCAGCTCATATTCCTGCGGCGGCGAAGGCAGCTCGATGATCTCCTGGTCCTTGCCACGCGCGAGGCTGTCCATGGTGGCCCGGCTGCTGAAGGCAGGCTTCCAGCCAAAGGTTGCGGCGAGTCTCGAGCAATCGACGATGGAGCCGAACGTGACTGCGTCGGCGAGATGCGCGGGTAGGTCGACCCCGGTCAGCGTACGTAGGCCCATTCGCCCAAACCAGTGGCCATATGGCGGCAGGATCGGGACCGGCTTGCCACCCATGATCTCGATCGCCTGGCTCAAGAGCACGACGCCATCTGCTGCGACGTTGAACACGCCCACGTGAGGCTGCGTCACGGCACGGACGATCGCCTCTGCGGCGTCATCCTCGTGCAAGAGCTGCAGGCGGGGATCGAAACCGGCAAACGTAGGCACGATCGGCAGCGAGAGGTAGCGCCCGAGCGTGGTGCCTTCGCTGACGCGGTAACCAAGGCGCAGCAGGCAGACACCGCACCGCGGAGTGCGCAGCCCGAACTCCTGCGCGAGCTGCTCCATCTCGAGCAGGTCGCGGCGAACGTCCGATGCGTACCGGTCGGAGCCGGTCATGTCCTCAGAGAGGAAGGACGGATTGCTGGGCGACGAGCCGTAAACGGCCTGGCTCGACTTGACGACAAGCCGCCTCACCGGGCTCGCCGGGCCGGCGCATCCCGCAAGCACGTTCATTGTCCCGATCACGTTCGTCTCGTGAGCGGCGCGATGCTCGGTTGGCGAGTCGACCGTCACCGCGAGATGGACGACGGTGTCGATTCGAAGCTGGCGAACGAGCTTGCCGATCACAGACTGTCGCGTGTCCGCGTGGACGAAGTCCATCTCCTCGATCGCGCTCACAGGGTCGGCCACGTCGCAGCCGAACAGGGCGGGCACCTCGGCCGCGAGCCGCCGGGCCACATCGGCTCCAAGCGGATTGGACACGCCGATGATGAGGACGCGACCAGGAACGGGTGGGGTCACCCCCCGATTATGGGTAAATCCCTCGCACCGTCGTGGCGTTGGCCACCCGCTGCACGGCCAGCGCGTACGCAGCTCTCCGCATGTCGACTCGCTTGTTCACCGACGTGTGGAGGATCTCGTAGAAGGCGCGCGTGATCACATGATGGAGCTTGGTGTTGATCTCCTCCTCCTCCCAGAAGAAGGCCTGGAGGTCCTGAACCCATTCAAAGTACGAAACGATCACGCCGCCGGCGTTGGCGATGATGTCCGGGACCAGGAAGATGCCTCGGTCGTGGAGGATCGGGTCGGCCTCCGGAGTGACTGCGGCGTTCGCACCCTCCGTGATGAGGCGGGCACGGATGCGCCCGGCGTTCTCGGCGGTGACCTGGTCCTGAACCGCCGCCGGGACCAGCACGGTGACCGGCAGCTCCAACAGCTCGGCGTTGGTGATCGTGTCGGCCTTCTTGAACCCGCTCACGCCGCCGCGGACCTGGCGATGCTCGTCAAGCGCCGGAAGGTCGAGACCCGCCGCGTTGTAGACCCCGCCCCTGGAGTCGCTCACCGCGACGATCTTCATGCCGGCCTCGGAGAGCAGGTGCGCCGCAGACCGGCCCACCTGGCCGTAGCCCTGCACGGCCACTGTTGGGGTTTCGTCATCGACGTGCAGGTACTTGATCGCCTCGAGGGTCAGGTATGTCGCCCCACGCCCGGGGGCGTCGACCCGCCCCTCGGAGCCGCCGACATCGACCGGCTTGCCAGTGACCGAGGCCGTCACCGAGTGGCCCGAGTGCATCGAGATCGTATCCATGATCCAGGCCATGATCTGCGGGTCGGTGCCCATGTCGGGCGCGGGGATGTCCTTCTCCGGGCCGATCAGGACCGAGATCTCTGTCGCATAGCGGCGGGTGAGGTGCTCGAGCTCGCTCATAGAGAGCTTGGACGGATTGACGGCCACGGCGCCTTTGGACCCTCCATACGGCAGGCCCACGGCGGCGCATTTCCAGGTCATCAGCATCGCGAGCGCCTTGACCAGATCGAGGGTGACGTCCGGGTGGTAGCGGATGCCGCCCTTGGCAGGGCCGCGGCTGATGTTGTGCTGCACGCGCCAGCCGGTGAACACGTGGACGGATCCGTCGTCCATCCGGACTGGGAAGTGAACGGTGAGCTCGCGCTTGACCTCGCGGAGAGAGCGGCGTGCATCGTCCGGGAGGTTGATGACGTCCGCCGCAGCGTCAAAGCGCCGCTGGGCGGTCTGGAAGGCGGAGGCGCGGGTTTCGACCGCCATCTGCGGACATCGATACTACTCCCGGCGCCACGGCGCGCGACACACCAGGAGAATTGCGACATGTCGCGCAGGCGGTTGCTGAGCATCGGAGTCGTTGCGGTGGTGGCGATGGCGACCGGATTCCTGGTCGCGGGGCAGGTCAAGGCCCAGCTCCTGACCCCGTCCAATCAGGTGGCCCGTTACCAGGCGCTCGTTCGCAGCGTGCAAGACCTCGAGAAGACAAACGAAGACCTGAGGGCGAAGATCGCGGCGCTCAGAGCGCAGATCGGCGCCCTCGAGACGCAGGCGGCGCAGCGCTCCGCGAGCACGCAGGCCCTCCAGAACCAGGTCGCAGACCTGCGCGCACATGCCGGCCTGACGACAGTCCACGGACCTGGCGTGGAGGTCGAGCTTCGCAACGGCATCCCCGGACCCGACGAGTCGGGCCAGACAGGCTACCTGGTCAACTTTCAGGACGTTCAGGACGTCGTCAACCTGCTGTTCGCGGCGGGCGCCGAAGCCGTCTCCGTCAGCGGTCGCAGGATCACCCCTCTGAGCGCTTTCTCGGGCTCAGAGGGCGCGGTGGTCATCGACCAGGGTCCGCCGCTGCTCGCGCCCATAAAAGTCATGGCCGTTGGCGATCGCAACCGGATGGAAGCGGCGCTCTACGATCCTTCGTCCCTTTCCGATATTCGCGCGCGCCAGGTCCGCTACCGGCTTGCACTCAACGTCATCGGCCGGCCCGACCTCACGCTTCCCGCTTACGACTCCAGCCTGCAGATCCCGCATGTCAGCACGCTCTAGATCCAGCCTCCGGAGCCGCGCGCCTCGGCCGCGAAGGTCCTCGCGGGCGATCAGCGTCTGGCTCATCGCGCTGCTCGTGGCGCTGGTCGCCACCGTGCAGATCCGCAGCGAGCTAGAGGTGGAGCGCAGCCTGGTCGGCACCGACACGACAACCCTCGCGTTCCTGATCGACGACCTCCATCGCGCCAATGACCTCTTGCTGGCGGAGACGAGCGACCTCACGCAGCGCCGTGCCGCCCTTCAGTCGGGATCGAGCGGAGCGGCCGACCAGGAGCTCACGGCGGAGGCCAACCGCCTGCGCACGGTTGAAGGCCTGGTGCCGGTGCACGGCCCAGGGGTGGTGCTGGTCGTCGACGCATCGGGCCTGCAGGCGTTGGACCTCCAGGACGCCCTCAACAACCTGTCCGCCGGAGGCGCCGAGGCGATCGCGGTGAACGATCGTCGGATCGCGGTCGGCGTCCCCATAGTGCAGACGGCCAACGGCGTGGCCATCGACGGCAGCCTCGTGTCGCCTCCGTGGACGATCGCAGTCATCGGTGACGCCAACCGTTTGGCGGAAGTCGCGGCGGTGATGACGCAGCAGCTCCGTGGAGACCGCCGCGTCCGCCAGGCAACCTACCGAGTCGAGGCCGACGTGGTGATTCGCGCCGTCGTCAGCCAGCGCCCCTACGTTTACGCGCTCTCGCCCTAGCAAGCCCGGACGCATCGAGCTTGGAGAGCTGCGCTGAAAGCTGGTCGATCCGCGCGTTGAGCCTGTCGATGTCGTGCCGGCTCGGGATCCGCAGCCTGCGGAGCGCCCGCTCGATAGCCTCATCGATCATTCCCTCGAGATCCAGGCGCCGCCGTTCCACCTGGCCGACCAGGTCCCCAGGGACGTTGAGCGTCTTGCGCACATAGTCGAGCAGGGCCTGGCCTCGTTCCTGCAGCGCATCGGCGCCCGCGTCCACGAGCCGTGCCGGCCCGCGCTTCTCCTCGGACAGCACGATCTGAGAGAGGATGACCTGCGTCAGGTCGTGACCGGTCTCACGGTCGACGACACGTATCTCGTGGCCGTCGCGCACAAGCTCCGCGATGTGTTCCAGCGTGACGTAGCGGCTGGCCTGCGTGTCGTAGAGCTTGCGGTTCGCGTACTTCTTGATAAGGTGTCGTTCGGGGGCCACCGTCACTTTATGAGCGAATACTAACGCGGTGCGTTATGGCCAACCGCACGGCGCGTCACGGGAGGTAGGCATGGCAACCAGGAAGCGTTCGTCAACCCAATCAAGGCTCCTGAAGCGAGCCGTCAAGGCCGGCCGCTCCGCTTTTCGACGGGCCGAGAGGCAGGTGCCTCCGGACGTGCGCCGGCAGATCGAGCGCAGCATCAAGGAAGGTCAGAAGACGGTCGAGGGCGCCCTCAAACAGCTGCGAACGCGCGTGGACCGCACCGCACGGCAGGCGGACCTCGAGGCGGCGTTGAAGCGCCTCGACGGGCTGACCAAGCAGGTGCAGCAGCTGGCGCGGGCGGCGACCGGCGGAGCCGCAGCTCCACGGCGCGCAGTACGCCGACCAGCGGCTGTGGTCAAGAAGACGGTCAGGCGACGGGCTGCCACCGCCGCGTCCAAGCCCGCATCGAAGCCGGCTCCGAAGGCGCCTCCCCGTCGGCGCGCGGTAAGGACCACCACCATCGTGACGCCGTCGGTCGTCGAGACCCCGCCGATGGTGATCACGGACCCCGAGCCCCGCGAGCCCTCCGGCTAATTAGCTCAAGGAGCCGAAGACCGGGACGCCGCCCAGCAGCACCGCGATCGGGCGAATCCGCTCCCAATCCGCGGGCTGCTCGTCCAGCGGATCGCGCTCATAGACCTGGATGTCGGCCATCATTCCAGGCTCGAGAGTTCCTTTGGTGCGCTCCTCGAAGCTGGCATACGCGCCCCCAGAGGTGTAGGCACGCAGGGCGGCCAGGATGGAGACGCCGTTGATGCGGTCTTCAACGGCGGCTCGCAGGCCCGGCCATGGATTGGGATCGGTGACCACGGGCAGGTCGGAGCTGAACGCGATGTGAACGCCGGCCCGAAGCAGCGGGCCGTGCGCGGCGAGGTGCCACCGGGCGTGGGCAGGGAAGGAAGCCGAGGGAAACTCTCGGGCGAAGCGAGCCGCCAGAGGCTGCATCACAGCCACCATCGAAAGCCGGGCCAGGCGCCGCTGCAGCTCGGGCGGGCAGATCGTGCAGTGCTCTACGCGGTGCCGCAGCTGCATCCCGCCGGATGCTTCCACCGCATCGCACATGGCCGCTATCGCGCCATCGCCGATCGCGTGAGCCGCGACCTGGAGTCCAGCTCGTGCAGCCCGTCCAACCAGCTCATTGAGCTCGGCCGGCGGCGTCCGCCATACGCCCTTGCCCGAGCGCATCGCCACCCGCTCGGCCCCGCCGTCGACGAAGACCTTGACCGGGCCGGCGCGCAGCAGTGGCCCGCCGAATCCCGCCCGCACCCCGAGGTCCCTGGCAGCTTCCAGGAGCTCCCACGACAGGAACTCGTTGACCCGCATCCTCAACCGTCCGCTCTCCGCCAGGAGCTGGTAGGCGCGCAGGTCGTCGGCGAAGCCGCGGTTGACCGCCGCACCCACGGAGGTGACGCCGCGGGAGAGCAGCAGCCGCTGCGCCCTGAGGATGCCCTGCATGCGGCGGCGCAGCGGTGGCGCCGGCTGCACATCAGCGACCAGCCGCATCGCTGACTCCAGGAGCAGCCCGTTCAGCGAGCCATCGCGATCGCGCCCGACCTGCCCGCCCGATGGATTCGGGGTGTCCTCGCCCAGACCGGCTGCCGCCAGTGCGGCCGAGTTGGCGACACGAGAATGGCCGCCGCGCTCGTCGATGTAGGCGGGTCGGTTACCGGTTGCTCGATCCAGCTCGGTGCGGTGCGGTGGCCGCTGCTCGGCCAGCTCGCTCGAACGGAAGCCCATGCCCTGCTGCCACTCGCCGGCCTGCAGGCCGCGGCCGTGCGCTCGGAGGCGATCGACGATCTCCCCCACGCTGCGCGCTCCACCGAGGTCAGCTCCAAATCGAGTCAGCCCGTAATAGACGACGTGCGCGTGCGCGTCATTGAAGCCCGGCAGCACGGCCCCTCCACGCAGGTCGACTACACGAGTGCGCGGGCCACGCAGCCCCATCAGCGCCTCGCCCCCCGCGGCCATCACGCGTCCGCCTGCGACCGCCAGGTGTGAATGTGCCGTCAAGCGATCGCGCCCCAGGGTGCGGATGCGGCCGCGGGCGAGGATCAGGTCAGCCTTCACGGCGCGGATAGAGTAGTGGTGTGGGCGTGATCGACCTGCGCTCCGACACCGTCTCCACGCCGACAGCCGAGATGCGCCGCGCCATGTCGGCGGGGACGCTGGGCGATGACGTCTTTGGAGACGACCCCACAGTCAAGCGCCTGGAAGAGGTCGCAGCCGACCGCATGGGCAAGCAAGAGGCGGTGTTCGTGCCCAGCGGGACCATGGGGAACGTCGTCGGCGTGGTCGTTAACGCACGCCTCGGCGAGGAGCTTATCGCCGACTCCCAGGCGCATGTCTTCCTGTACGAGGGTGCGGGCGCCGCCTCAATCGCCGGCGTGCAGATCCGCCAGGTGGCGACCGAGATGGGTGTGATGTCGGCGGCGCAAATCGAGGGAGCGATTCGGCCGCGCGGTGATCCACCAGCCCCGCACGGCGGCGGTCAGCTTCGAGAACACGCACAACCGCCACGGCGGGGTGGTTTGGCCGCTTGCCGACCTGAAGGCGGCTGCGGCTGCGGCTCGAGCGCACGGCCTGCGGGTGCACCTCGACGGCGCGCGAATTTTCAACGCCGCTGTGGCACTCGGCGTTGACGCTGACGAGATCGCGGCCTGCGGCGACACAGTGACGTTCTGCCTGTCGAAGGGCCTCTCCTGTCCTGCCGGCAGCGTCTTCTGCGGCAGCAAGGAAGACGTCGAAGAGGCCCGCCGGTGGCGGAAGCGGCTGGGTGGCGCCATGCGCCAGCCGGGGCCGCTGGCAGCGGCCGGGCTGGTGGCCCTCGACACCATGGTCGACCGGCTCGCAGAAGACCACACCAATGCGCGCACGCTCGCCGAAGGCCTCTCCGAGCTGCCTGGCATCAGCTGCGACCTGTCGCGCGTGCAGACCAACATCGTGTACTTCGATGTCACGCTCATGACCGGCCGCGCTTTCGAGGATGAGTGCCGTACGCGCGGCCTGCTGGGTGGCGCGACAGACACGAATCGCGTGCGCTTCGTCACCCACAGCGGCATCTCCGCCGCCGACGTGCAGTCGGCCCTTGCCATCTGCGCCGAGGTCCTTGGTGCCTGACCTGAAGCTTTCTGCTGACGGTCTTTACTACTGGGACGGGCAGGAGTGGATGAGCACATTGTCGGCGGACGGTCGCACTCGCTGGAACGGCGCGGAGTGGGTGCCGGTGGGCGGAATAGCTCCACCCATGTACGTCGGGACTTCGCCGAGTCCGCGTGTGCCCACGTCGTGGACGAAGGCGCTTCAGTACGCGGTGGCCGGGTGGTACGTCATCCAGGCGATCTGGGCGATCGCGGTGCCGTTCTTCCTCGTGGGCCCGATCGTCGACTACACAAACAAGATCATCGAGCGCAACCAGCAGCTCAACCCTGACGTGCCGCCTCCGCCGGCGGACTTTCTCGCGACCATGAGCGGATTCATCACGGCGTCTTTGATCATCGGCAGCGTGGTCGGGCTCGCCATCTGTGTCGTCGCGATCATCGGCGCGCTCAAGCGGTGGACATGGATCTACTACGTGATTCTGGTGCTGCTCGGGCTGGGGGCGGTCTCGCTGCCGATCAGCTTCGCGACCCTGTTTGCGGCGCCGGGCACCATCAGCCCGGTGGCGATGCCCGCCGGCGTCACATGGGCTCAGACCATCATCGGCATACCGGGCGCAGCGCTCTTCGTCTGGATGCTGGTGGCCGCGGTGCGGTATGGGCCCTGGGCCATGACCAGGAGCTCTCAGATCCCCCGTTAGTGGACTGTAACGGCCAGAGCTGGAGCAGGCCGAAGGCTCGAAGACCGGCGTTCCAGGCGGCCGGTGCCAAGGCGCGGGTGGCGAGAGGAGGATGGCATCGGTAGATGCCTGACGACGATCGCCGGGGCCCGCAACGCAGGCATCAGCGCCCGCGGGGCGCCCGGCCGTCTGGGACGTCGGATGCTCCAGTTATGGCTGGTACGGTCCGCTAGTCGCCGGACAGGAGCTCGGCCAGCAGCTTCGGATCGATGTTGCCGCCGCTGACGATCGCGACCGTGGGCGGCCCGGGCTGCAGCTGCTCGAGCGCGGCGTAGGCCAGGGCGCCCGCGCCCTCGGCGACCACCTTCCCAGCCGCGGCCAGCTCGGGTATCGCCGACCGCAGGCGAGGCTCGGGCACGGTCAGCCACCGATCGACGCAGCTCTTCAAGAGCTCGAACATCCTCGCATCGAACGGCGCTGTCGTGCCGTCGGCGATGGTCGCGGGCGTGATCGTGACGGGCCCGCCTGCCTCGAGGGATCGGGTCCACAGCGGATAACCATCCGACTGCACGCCGATGACCTCGACCTCCGAGCGCTGTGCCTTCAGGGCGGAGGCGATGCCGCTGATCAGCCCACCGCCGCCGACTGGGACCAAGACGCGCGCAACGGCGGGCACATCCTGGATGAGCTCGAGGCCGATGCCGCCGTGGCCGGCGATCACCTCCGGGCTGGCGAAGGGATGGATGAAAGCTTCCGGCTCCGACCTCCAGCTCTCGTTCGCGAGCCATTCGAGCAGGGCGGGCCGCGGCATCAAGATGGGCTTCCCACCCCAACGCTTGACGCCGTCGATCTTCGCTGCCGGAGCAGTTTCGTACATGACGACGCGGCATGGGACTCCGAGCATGTGAGCCGCGTACGCGCACGCCTGGGCGGCATTGCCCGCGCTGACGGTGATCAAGCCTCGCTCGAGCTGATCGCGGGGCAGCGCCAACGCGGCGGCAAAGAACCCGCGCACCTTGAAGCTGCCCGTCGGCTGCAGGCACTCGAGCTTCAACAGCGCGCCATCCACAGGTACGAGCGGCGTCCGCTGCACGTGAGGCCGGGCCCTCTCTGCAGCCGCACGCACGCGTTCCAGCTCCAGCATTTCCACACCATAGATAATTCGTAGGTATGCCGATTTACGAGTACCGGTGCGAGGAGTGCGGCAAGCGGTCGTCCGCGCTTCTGGCCAGCTACTCGTCGCCTGACCCCGCCTGCCCGCACTGCGGCAAGTCCGCGCTGCGGAGGCTCATCTCCACCTTCGCGACCGTGAGGTCGGGGGACGATGGAGGCGACGACTTCGGCAGCGGCGACCATGATCACGTCGAAGACGACGACATGGGCGGGGGCGACGACTTCGGTGGCGACGACGACTACTAGCCCCTAGCCGGCAGCCCCCAGCACCTCGTTCGCTGCTTTGATCAGCTCGCGCCTGTGCTCGGTGTCGTGCGCGAAGATGCGGAACAGGGCCATGCGCACCGGCAAACGCCTGAAAAGGTCCAGAACTCGACTCTGCTGGTAGCGGTCTTCGAGCGGCTCGTAGATGAGGATGTCGGCGGTCTCGGTCATCGGGTTGAAGGCGCGCGACTCCTGGGCGGCGACGTCGACCTCGAACTCGATCTGTCGGAGCTTCGCCGGCAGCCGCTCGCGAAGCTGGTCTGCGAACTGCTGTCGCGTGATGCTCAGTGCCGTTCCGGGTATGTCCCGCGCGTCGGTGTGGCCCTGATAGATGAGCCGCCATTTGAGCTTGCGCGCCACGACGTCGGCCCACGCGCGGCCAAGCTCGCGCCGCTGCTGATCTCCATCGCCCAGCGCCCAGCGGTTGACCTCCGAGAGCAGGGACCACTCGGTGAACACCTGGTAGCGGTCCAGACGGTCGAGCGGATTGCCGCCGAGCAGAAGCTCGACCGTCGGGCGGAAGACCTCGCGGAGCTGCAGGTCGATACGGCGGACCGTCCGGTGGAAGTAAACCTGGTGATACAGGTAAAGCCGGGCGCTGAGAAACATGTAGAGGGCCTCCGCGGCGTGGGCATGGAGCGTGAGGCCCCGCTCCGAGATGAAGGAGTAGTGGAGGATGCGCTGGACGTCGACAGGCCCCGCGGCGACGCCACATATGTAGGAATCGCGAGGGACGTAATCCATGTTGTCGGCCGAGTACGCGCCGACCAGCGCCGGCTTCAACGCGGCCAGCCAGGGCGGCGGCTTGAAGCCATCCAGCTCAGCTGAGGAGATCAGATAAGCAACCCAGCGTGGGTCGATGCTCTCACCCGTCTCGAAGTCGTAGCCGGGTGACGCTCCCAACTCGCCGACCATCTCTGCCAGCGGTCCGGTGATCAGCGCCCGCCCGATCACCTCATGGTCGATGCGCCACGTGTCGAGATAGTTCTCGTCAAAGAAGTGCCCGAACGGGCCGTGCCCGACATCGTGGAGCAGACCCGCCATTCGCATCGTCTCCTCCACGAGCGCCTTCGACGGCGTGCCCGAACAGGCGGCGGAAAGAGTTGGGTACAGGTGTCGCGCCCACTCGCCGGCCAGGTGCATCGCGCCCAGCGCATGCTGGAAGCGCGAGTGCTCGGCGGTCGCAAACACCCACCACGCGCTCTGCAGCTGGTGGATTCGACGGAGGCGCTGCAGCCACGCGCTGTCGACCAGGTCCTGCTCAGAGGCGTGGCCTGGCGCGCCTCCGGGACCGCCTTTGGTGATGCGAAGGTATCGATAGATGGGATCGCTGGAAAGGTTGACCCGCGTGTACTCGGGCGGGGTGTCGGTCATTGAGCGATTATCGCCATGACCTCAGGCCTGAGGGAGGGCGTCGAGCTCTTCAACGGAGGCCGCTATTGGGAGGCGCACGAGGTATGGGAGCGCGAGTGGACGCCAGACCGAGCAGGACCCGAGTCGGGCTTCTACAAGGGGCTCATCCAGGTCGCAGCGGGCTGCCTTCACTACGGCCGGCGCAACCGCCGCGGCGCGGTGAACAAGTGGCGGAGCGGCGCGGACTACCTGCGGCCGTACCTGCCGGAGCACAAAGGCGTCGCTCTCCTGCCGCTCGTGGCGGCGGTCGACGACTACCTCGCCGCGATGTCCACGACGGGATGGCCGGAGCTGACCATGCCGGAGATCGGCTACAGCGAGCGTCGCCAGTAGGCCGGATTCACTCCGGCCGTCTCCAGTAGCGCGTGTCACACCAGGTGTGGCAGGGAGAGACTCTAGATCGGCCTATCCGCCCTGGAAAAGGAGCAGCAGATCGGCCACCTACCGGGGCCCCCGCGTCGTGGTCGCGGGGAGCGTGAGGGAAAACGGGACGTTTTCCCTCATTCTGAATAAGGCGGAAAGCGCCGCCCTGCGCCCGATTCGATGAGCCCGCCGTGCCCGAGTCGACGCAGGTCACCGGCGTCGGCCCGGCCGTACGCGAATACAAAAGGAAGGAGGAGGTCGAGGGAGCTCGAGCGGCCGAAGCCCGCGCACGATGCGACGCCGACAACCGCCGCTTCGCCGAGCCGAGCCAGCCATAGCATGCTGCCGGGATGCATGGGAGCGCCCAGCTGGAGCAGCTCCCCGCCGGCTCTCGAGAGCTCTGCGTATGCAGGATCGAGGGGATCGATCGCCGACGCCCCCGCAAACAACACAAGCTGGGAGTTCATCTCGGCCGCCTCTCGGTAGGCCTCGGCGACCGCCTCAGGCGTACGCGCCACCTCGCGCACGGCCAGGACCTCAGCCCCATACCATCCGAGCTTGCTCGTGACCGCGGAGCGGAACAGCTCGCGCGCCTTGGGCTTGAGGCGCTCGGTGGCCACGACGAAGGTCCGCAGGGGGCGAAAGGGCAGCAGCTCGAGGATCGGGCCCTGCTCGAGGCAGATCCGCTCCGCGGCCTCGATCAGCGCGCCAGGGACCGCGACCGGGGTGACCTTGCAGCCGGCGACCTCCTCGCCTTCGGCGATGGCCTGGCCGTCCATGAGCGTGAACACGGACATGGAGCCGAGGGCGTTGATGGCGTCGACAAGCTCCGCGCGCACTCGAAGCAGACCACGCTGGACCGCGATGAGGCGCGCCTGGCTCTGCACCGGCGGCCTTGTCTCCAGGTTGGGGCTGAGCAACGCTTCCGCGAGACGGCGAGCCGCTTCGTCCTCGTGAACATCTCCCGGTTCGAGCTCGACGACGTGGACCGAACCGGCCTGGCGGACGCGTTGAAGATGATCGCGCGCAAGCACGGCGCCCTTGCGCAGGTCAGGCCCGATGTCGTGGACGAGGATGCGACCCACGATCTCGTCTTCGCGCACCGAGCGCCCGTCCAGTATGTGCGCCTTCACCTCCCCGCCCTGCCGGGAGGTGGGTCCGGCCCGAAGGGCCCGACCCGGAGGGGGCGCACAGGCACCCGTATACGACCCATTACTGGCAGCATAGATTCGAGTTGTCTACCACCGCCGTGCGCCTGTACAACACCTTCTCTCGGCAGAAGGAGGAGCTCCGACCGCTGGCCGGGGATCGGGTCGCCATCTATTCGTGCGGGCCAACTGTCTACAGGTACGTCCACATCGGCAACCTGCGCACCTTCATGCTCCCCGACCTCCTTCGGCGCAGCCTCGAGTACCTCGGCTACAAGACGCAGCACGTGATGAACATCACCGATGTCGGCCATCTCACCGATGACACCTTCGACCGCGGGGAGGACAAGATGCTCGTCTCCGCGCGACTCGAAAGCAAGTCACCCGCGGAGATCGCCGATTACTACACGGCTGCCTTCATGCAAGACGCCAAGCTCGTCAACATCCGGCCGGCCGACAGTTATCCGCGTGCCACCGAGTACATCCCGCGGATGATCGAGATCATCTCGATGCTGATCGCGAAGGGACATGCATACGAGGTCGGCGGCACTGTGTATTTCGACATCGCGAGCTTTCCGAGCTACGGAAAGCTGTCACGCAACACGACCGACCAGCTGCTGACAGGAGTCCGCGGCGAGATCGACCCGCGCAAGAAGCACCCGGGCGACTTCACCCTCTGGAAGGCGGCAGGCGAGCATCGGCTGCAGGTGTGGCCGAGCCCCTGGGGACCCGGTTTCCCGGGCTGGCATATCGAGTGCTCCGCAATGTCGATGTCGCTTCTCGGCGAGCGGTTCGACATCCACACGGGCGGCGCGGACAATGTGTTTCCGCACCACGAGGCCGAGATCGCGCAGTCGGAATGCGCCACCGGCCATCGCGTGGTCAGCCTATGGATGCACGGCGGCCTGCTCTTGCTCTCGGGAGCGCGCATGGCGAAATCGGCCGGCAATTTCTTCCGCGTCACCGAGCTCGTCGAGCGGGGCTTCGACCCTCTTGCGTTTCGATATCTCGCGCTGCAGGCGCGGTATCGCACGAAGCTGAACTTCAGCGAAGAGGGCCTTGCAGGTGCGGACCGCGCGCTCAGGCAGCTTCGCGAGCGCGTGTCGGAGTGGTCGCGCGACGGCGGGACCGGATCGCGGTCGGGGAGCGAGGAGGTGGCGAATTTCGAGGCGAGGTTCCAAGCCGCCATCGCCGACGACCTTGATCTGCCGGCCACGATGGCGCTGGTGTCCGAAGTGCCGCGGTCGGGACTCAGCGCGGCCGACAAGGCTGCACTGCTGCTGCGCTGGGATCAGGTGCTCGGGTTGGATTTGGGCCGGCCGGCTCCGACCGCTCAGCTGCCGAACGGCGCCCAGGCCTTGCTGTCTGAACGGGAGCGCGCACGCGCCGCCAAGGACTTCGCGGCGGCCGATCGCCTGCGCGACGAGCTGCGAGCGATGGGGGTGATCGTCACCGACACCGCCGAGGGTCAGCGCTGGAGAGCCACTGCACCGAAGTAGGTTTGGTGCTCGCTCCCCTCACCCCCGCTTCGCGGGGGAGCTCCCCACAAGTGGGGAGCAACTTGGTGCTCGCTCCCCTCACCCCCGCTTCGCGGGGGAGCTCCCCACAAGTGGGGAGCAACAAAGAGGCCGGGCTTCGCGGGGCCCAGCCTCTCACATCCCCACCCTAGCTATTGATTAGCTCTCAGGAACTCCGGCCGGTCCCGGGTGTACGAGCCCGGGAGGCGTCGTGGGCCGGTTGCCGGGCTGCTGCTCGTTCTGGCCCTTGTGCTTGCCTTTGTCCTTGCCGTTGCCATTGCCATTGCCATTGCCGTTGCCGTTCTGGCGCGCGTTGCTGGCCCTGTGCTCGGCGCTGACGATCTTCCCGTGCTGCTTGGCGAACTGGCTCACGCACTGGCCGATGCCGCGCGTGCCCGAGGCCCGCAAGGTGTCCTTGCAGTTCTGGACCTGTTGGGTTACCTGCTTGCCCCAGTCGGCTGGGTTGAGGCTGCCCGTCACGGCGACCTCCGTCGCCGCTCCGGCGGCGGTGGCGGCGAGCGCTGCGACAGCGAAGCCGCTCGCGATCTTGACTGCAAGCGCCGCTCCGGCGCCCCCCAGCAATTTCCTCATTCGCCCTCCTGCGTATTCGGGTCGTCGAAGGGGGATGGACTCTGCTGCGATCGGGTCCAGGACCCTATGCAGCTCTCGCTCCAACTCCCGCTCGAAGTCGTCAGACCCGTTCATCGGCAGAAGAAACCAGCCTGGCGCCGGACTTACCCAATCTTTCTTTCGCGGCCTCGCTCGAGAGTGCTGCGCAGGCGGACTCGGGCAGCGGCCAGGCGAGAGGCAACCGTGCGCTCGGGGACGTCGAGGGCGATCCCGATCTGACGGTTGGTGTAGCCGTGGTAATGGCGGAGCACTATGGCTGCGGCCTGCTTCGCGGGGAGCTTGCGCAGGGCCTTGACGAGCTCCGAGCTCTCCGCGACGGCCGCCGGGTCCGAGGGCGGGGCGGGATGGCCGATGCGGCGGAGAACCTGACCCACCTCCTGCAGCCGCTGCCGCCTCTGGTTCGTGATCGCCACGTTGATCGCGATCCTGTGCAGCCACGCCTCGGCCGGGGCATCGGGCCGCCAGGAAGCCCAGGCCTTGAACGCCCTCTCGAAGGTGTCCTGGGTGCAGTCCTCGGCAGCCGCCCGGTCGCGCAGCATCGTGATCAGGGTGCCAAGGATCCGCCTGTACGAGGTGCGGTACAGGCGTTCGAAGTCCGCCGCCGAACCCGGCGAGTACTCCGCGACGACTTCAGGCTCGCTTGACTCCGAACGAATGTTCGTTTAACCTCCCTGACGCGGCATGTCCAGCTTTCCTCCCTTCCACGTCGCCGACTTCCCTGGGGAGGTGACCCTCGACCATATCGTTCCTGGAGCAGCGGCCCAGTTTGCGCCGCTGCCGTCTGACCTGCGCCCCGAGCTCACCGCCGCGCTGGCCGCTCGCGGAATCCAGCGCCTTTATACCCACCAGGCGGATGCATACCACGCCGTGCGCAACGGCAGGCACCTGGTGGTGGTTACGCCCACGGCTTCTGGTAAAACGCTCTGCTACAACCTGCCGGTCGTTCAGCGTCTCCTCGAGGATCCCGACCGCCGGGCGCTGTACCTGTTCCCAACCAAGGCCCTGGCGCAGGACCAGCTCGCCGAGCTCAGCGCCCTCAAGCAAGGCCTTCCGATCGAGCTTCGTGTGGACACCTACGACGGTGATACTGCGCCCGGCCGCCGCACAGCGATCAAGGAAGGCGGGCACGTCGTGATGACGAACCCGGACATGCTGCATACGGGGATACTGCCGCACCACACCCGCTGGCGGCGCCTTTTCTCGAGCCTCGAGTTCGTGGTCATCGACGAGCTGCACACGTATCGCGGCCTGTTCGGAAGCCAGGTCGCCAACGTGATCAGGCGCCTCAAACGCATCTGCGCCTTCTACGGCTCGTCGCCCACATTCATCTGCGCCTCTGCAACCATCGGCAACCCGCTGCAGCTGGCGACAAGCCTGCTCGAGGAGCGCGACATCGAGCTTGTCGAGCGGAGCGGGGCGCCTCGGGGTGAGCGACGGATCATCTTCTACAACCCGCCCTTCCTCAACCGCGCCATGGGTGTCCGGCGCAGCTCCATGCTCGAGGCGCGACGGATCGCCGCCCCCTGGATCCGATCCGGCGTGCAGACCATCGTCTTCTGCCGCAGCCGTCTCCAGGTCGAGGTGATGCTCAGCTATCTCCGGCAAGACCTCGCCCCGCGCCTCGACGCCAACCAACGCGTGCGCGGATATCGCGCCGGGTACCTCCCGCTGCACCGCCGAGAGATCGAGGCCGGCCTTCGCAGCGGCGACATCACCGGGGTCGTCAGCACGAACGCGCTGGAGCTCGGCATCGACATCGGCAGCCTGCAAACCGCAATCCTGGTCGGCTATCCAGGCACCATCGCGTCGACCTGGCAGCAGCTTGGTCGAGCCGGGCGGCGTTCCGGCTCTGTGGGCGTGCTCGTCGCTTCGAGCTCGCCGCTGGACCAGTTCATCGTCCGCCACCCTGAGTACTTCCTGAGCAGGGACCCGGAAGAGGGCCTGATCGACCCTGACAACCTCCTGCTCCTGGCCGGCCACCTCCAGGCCGGACTCTTCGAGCTTCCCTTCGATTCCGGCGAACGCCTCGGAAGCGCCGACGTGCGGGAGCTCCTAGCGCTGTTCGAGGAGGACGGCTCGGCCACCCAAGCCGACGGCCGCTGGTTCTGGAGCCGCCAGGCATTCCCCGCCGAAGAGGTCCACCTCCGGCGCATGGCCGCCGACAACGTGGTGATCATCGACACCTCGCACCCTCGCCCCCAGGTGATCGGAGAGATGGACCAGTTCTCCGCTCCGGTCCTGCTGCACGAGGAAGCGGTGTACCTACACGAGGGAGCGCAGTTTCACGTCGAGCGTCTCGACTGGGATGAGAAGAAGGCCTACGTGCACCCGGTGCAGGTCGACTACTACACCGATGCGCTCGCGTCGGTGACGGTGCAGGTGCTGGACACGTTCGACGGGCCCGACCGCGATGCGGTGTCGCGCAGCCACGGCGAGGTGAAGATCACCTCGCTCGCCAGCATGTTCAAGAAGATCCGCTTCCACACGCACGAGAACATCGGCTCAGGGCCGATCCACCTGCCGGAGCAGACGCTGCACACCACCGGTTACTGGATAACAGTCGACGAGGAGCTGTGGCGAACGCTTGGCCGCGAAACGCTCGAGGCAGGACTGCAGGGGATGGCGCACTCGCTCCGCCACGTCGCCAGCCTTCGCCTGATGTGCGACCCGCGCGACCTGGGCGCGGTCGCCGAGGTGCGCTCGGTGACGACGCGGCTGCCGACCGTGACGGTTTACGAGATCTATCCCGGCGGTGTCGGCTACTCCGCGCGGATGTTCGAGCTGCACTCCGACCTCATCGCCGACGCGGCCGCGCTCGTGCGTGATTGCCCCTGCGATGCGGGATGTCCATCCTGCGTCGGGCCCCTGCACCTCGTCGAGGGAGCCAAGAGCGCATGCCTGCGGTTGCTGGAAGCAGGTTGCCGGTTTCCCTCCGCGAGCGCCTTACCAGCCTAGGGGCGCCTCCGCGGCCGCGGCCCAGGGCTGCGGCCGAGATGCCGCGTGGCTTCGAGTCGGTCGCCACCCCGCTGGGCGCCGCGTGGCTGCGTCAGGACGTGATCCCGCTGCCTGCGCTCGAACCAGACCCCGGCGACATCGCCTATGTCGACACCGAGACGACGGGGCTGAGCGGCGGAGCCGGAACCTACGTCTTCGCCGCGGCCGTCGCACGCCCAATCGACTGCGGGCTGCGGCTGGCGCAGGTGTTCCTGCCTCAGCCGGGGATGGAGCCGGCCTTCCTCTACGCGCTGCGGTCGGAGCTGGACGGCGCCGACGGCGTCGCCACCTTCAACGGGAGCTCGTTCGACCTGCCCATCCTTCGAACCCGATGGGTGATGGCGCGCATGGCCGGCGAGCTGATGCATCCACCGCATGTCGACCTGCTGACGCTGGTGCGCGCGCTCTACCGCCATCGCCTCGAGAGCTGCACGCTGCGGCTGGTCGAGGAGCGAGTGCTCGGTTACGAACGAGAGGATCCCCTGCCCAGCGCGCTCGTCCCGGACGCCTATTTCGCCTACCTGCGCAGCGGTCCCGACCGGATGCTTGAGGCAGCGCTCGAGCACAACCGGCTCGACGTGATCAGCCTCGTGCACCTCCACTCGCGGCTGCTCGGACGGCTGCAAGGCCGCGACGTCGACATGGACGCCTCGGACTGGCTCGCGCTCGGCCGCCACCGACTTCGCCGCGGAGCTCGGGCCGACGCCTGGCGCGCACTGCGAAACGCGGCGCGCTTCGCCAGCGGCGAGCCGTCCGCGACGGCGGGCCTTTACCTCGCGCGGAGGCTCGCCCGCCGCGGCGCATTCGCGGGCGCCGTGAACCTTCTGGAATGGCTCGAAGCAAAGGTTTGCGACGACGTGCGGATTCCAGTCGCCCGGGCAAAGCTGCTCGAGTGGCGGCGCCGCGATCCGCAGCTCGCCCTGTCGGTTGTGGAAGCCGCCCAGCGCCGGCTGCCGGCGGAGGCGAGCGGGCTGGAAGGCCGCCGGGCGCGCCTGAGCCGCAAGGTCGCCAAGCGCCAGTTCATCACATTGAGCACGGAAACGCCGGCTGCTTCGTTATTCGGTTAAACATGCTGCAACCAGCGGTCCGATCGGGTTCAATTCCACACGTGGCTGCAAGAGCCAGATCCAGGGCACGCCGCCGCCAGCGTGGACAGTCGCTGGTGGAGTTCGCGATCTCGTCGATCGTCCTGCTCCTGCTGATGATGGGACTGCTCGACCTGTCGCGTGCCTTCTACTTCGCCGTGAACCTCCAGGGCGCCGCCCGAGAGGGCGCCCGCCACGGAGCATGGTTCGACACCGCGAGCCGGAGCAACACCTACCTCGACGACGCGGACATTATGGATGCGGTCAACTCGGCCCTCGCCGGCTCCAACCTGACCGGTAACTTCCAGTCGGCAGGTGGATGTCTCTCCCCGACCGACGGCAACGCCTTCAACAACAGGCCTTACAACTCCGCGTCGTTTCCCGCCGGCACGCAGCAGGTCAACGTGTTCATCTGCTACACGTACCCTGGCGGCGGAATGCAGCTCGGCACGCTCGCTGCCCATCCCACGGACAACTCATGGCGGCTAGGTGACCTCAACGTCTCCCTGCTCATGAACTTCGGGCTGATCACGCCCTTCATCCAGAGCATCTTCGGCCAGGGCATTCGGATGACCTACAACGAGCATTTCACGATCCAGGGGAAGCCATGACGAAACACGCCAGGCGTTGGACGAAGAGCCAGCGGTCGCAGGGAATGACGGAGTTCGCGCTCATCGCGCCGGTCATCCTGCTGCTGACCTTCGGCATCATCGACTTCGGGCGCGGCCTGTACTTCTACATCACCCTGCAGCAGGCGGCGAACGAGGGCGCGCGGGTGGCCGTGCGCGCGTCGTACTTCATCGACCCCAACGGTTCAACGCACCAGTGGCCGACCGACGCCGACGTTGCCACGGCCGTCCAGGTGCACGCGGTGACCGAAGTCCTCGCCAACCCATGCCCCAACGGCCCCATCCCCAACGGTGGCAACCCGGTGGGCTCGGCCCAGGTGCCGCCCTCCAACACCGGCTGGATATTCATCACCGATCCCAGCGCCGCCGGCAACGGAACCCCCAACGGCCCTCGCGGTGGCCTCGGCACGCTCCCCGCCCCGGGCCCCGGCTGCAACACCATCACGCCGGCCGTCGGCAACGAGCCGATCAAGGTGACGCTCTGGTTCAACTTCCAGCCGCTGACTCCAATCATTCAGCAAGTAGTCGGCAACAGGATCGTCATCACTGCGTATGCGGTTTACCGAGCTGAGTACTCGAACTAGGCACGTGAAGTCGCCCCAGCGGCGGCTTCAAGAGGGCCAGGCGATCGTCCTGATCGCCCTGCTGATCCTCGTGCTGTTCGGCATGCTCGGACTGGCCATAGACTCGGGACGCGCCTACGTCGACAGGCGCGACCAGCAGGCCGCCGTCGACGCCGCCGCCCTCGCGGCCGGGGACTGGTTCGAAAACTTCGGCAGCCTCTACGGCAGCGCGCTGCCGCAGTCGAAGCAGATCTTCGAGACGAACCTGCACCTCTACGGGGGCCCGACGTCGGACAACATCACTACCATCTTCGTCGGACCCGGCGCAAACCTGCAGCAAGACACCGACGTGGTCGTGTACCCCGGCGGCTACACGCTGACCATCGTGGCCACCAACACCCAGTTCAACGGCTACCAGTTCACGTTCACATCGGTCCACGGCCTGCCGCTGGCCTTCATGCAAATCTTTGGCGGGCCGGCCAGCGTGACCATCACCGCCACCGCCACCGCCATCGTCGGCAACCAGCGACAGACGCCGGCTCTTCTGACCTTGAGCACTGACAACTGCGCCATGGAGCTCAAGGGAGGTGCTCAGCTGACGGTCCTGGGAGACGTGTACTCCAACGGCACGGCCTGCGTCGACGCCGACCTTCATGAGGCCGGCAACTGCTACGGGGCAGCCGGATCGACCTGCAGCTCCGCCCAGTACTACTGCTACAACGCCACCCCGGGGTTCGTCCCGTACCCCCCGCCATGCAACCCCGGTGACATCATCGGTGGGCCGAACGTGCCTGCGCCGACCCTCCCCGACCCGGGTTACCTGGCGCCCTCGGTGGGCTACTACAACCTGGCGCAGGGGTACAGCCTGTACAACCGCGGCACCTGGACTGAGATGTATCCGGGTATCTATGGCAACTTCCACCTTTCAGGTGGCACGGCCAGCTGCGCCTTCCTGAACGCAGGCGTCTATACGTGGTCGGCGGGCTACTCCTCGGACGCCAACGGCAGCCTGCTCTCCAACGAGCTGAAGCCGCCGGACGAGGAGAAGTACACAGTTCCCGGTACGACCAGCGTCGCGAACCCACAGTTCTGGGACATGAACGGCGCCGGCTGCGCCGGGCACTTCAACCTGGAGGCGGTCCCCGCGCCCGGGTTTGCCATGAAGCACCAGGGTGGTGGCGGAAACTGGGGCATCGAGCTGACCTCCGTGCGGTTCGACCAGTTCCTCGACCCGACCATCGCGCCCAACCTGTGTCTGAACTGGCCAGGCTGCCGGCGCGAGAGCGCCCCGTCCGAATGCAAGTCAGTCAGCACCAACGACGTCGACAACAGGGGAATCAACGTCAACATCACCCAGAACGCGCCGGGGGCCCAGTACTACAACGTGTACATCAACCCCGACGGCTGCAACGGAAACCAGAACAACTTCTCGTTCGTCGGCCGATACAACGCCCCGGGCTTTGTCAACGGGGCTCCGGTTGGCCCGTACCCCAACGGCACCGACAAGCCTCTGCTGCTGGGCACAAGCGGCTGGGCCTGCGGCATCCCGGCGGACACCATCTGCGGCATCACCTACAACAGCCTCAACCCGACCAACCTGTGCTTCGCGCAGATCCGCACCAAGCTCTGCCAGGTGCCCGACGACGAGCTCTCACCGCAGTGCTTCAGCAACTGCCCGCCACCGGCCGGGCTCCTGTCGCAGGAGAACCCACCCATGAGCTTGCAGTACCCGCCATACACGGGCGGGGACGTGGCGAACGAGAACTTCTGCGTGGTGTCCCCGTTCCCGGGCGACCCGAGCCAGCCCTGTTCGACGGCCAAGGTGACGCCCGGCGCCGTCCAGTTCTACTTCCCCGCCGGCTCTTGCTTCAACCAGAACTCGCAGGGCGCCACCTACGTCTACGCCGGCGAGCAGTACAACTGGATAGTCATCTACGCGCCCACCAGCAACAGCTGCAGCGAGACGTTGAACGGTGGCGCGTCCACCCAGTACATCGGGACCATCTACACGCCCAGCGCCAACTGGACGATCAACGGGGGCGACCGCTCGCCGCTGGCCGGCCAGGTGATCTGCTACACCGCCAAGGTCTCTGGTGCCGGCTCGGTCGGCATCGACTTCAACCCCAACTACTCCCCCGCGCCGCCGGCCGCCCGCCTGATCAACTGACACTTTCCGACGGCTGATCAACTAAGGGGTCGGTACTCTTCGCCAGAACGCCGGTGGGTCAGAGCTTGACCAGGCCCTCCCTCACAGCGAAAAGAGCCGCCTGCACCCGATCGTAAATGCCCAGCTTGTTGTAGAGATTGCTGAGGTGATTGCGGACCGTCTTGTCGCTGATGCCGAGCTGGCGCGCGATCTGTTTGTTGGCCATGCCGGTCGCCAGGACCTTGAGGATCTCGATCTCCCTCGGCGTGAGCTTCCTGCCTTGTTCGGACGCCCCTGGGCGGGCCGCGGTCTCAAGGACCTGGCTGCCCACCGAGGCTTCCCCCGACCCGGCGATGCCGAGTTCAGGACTCTGTTCAGCCGCCCTTGAATGGCCCACGACCCGTCCGCGACTTCTCCCTTCCCAAGGCAAACGCCCTCGAGCGAACCCAAGGGTTGGGAGCTCGAAACCGGCAACGCACACATTAGGCCTTCGAAAACTAAAGATCAAGCAAATTCGTTAACTGGCGCAACGAGAGCGGTTAACAGGACATCCGTACCATTGCTCGCCCCGCCGGTTGGATCGCACCATCACGGAAACGCGGCGGCCTATCCACAGCGGAAGAGTCGCCGCGCGTTTGGGGATCCGTTGACGGCGACCGGTCGCCTCGACCTGCCGCCAAAAATTAAGGAGTGGCCGCCTTTTCAGCTCGGGCAGCTGTGTAGTCCTCCTGATCGCCAGGGGGTGGTCTCTTAGTGGAGGTCTCACATGTTTCAATCAAACGCGGCGAGGCACGCCTCGCCCGCGGACTGTACGAGGGAGGTGACCGTTTGTTGAACCGGATCACTTCCAACATCGCACAAGTGGTGGCGCCGGCAAAGGGCAGATTGCGACGCCTGTCCCTGGCGGGGCTTTTCATTCTCGCCGCGGTCATCATGGGCCCATCGCCCGCGATCGCCGTGCACGACACCGGTGCGTTCCAGCTCGATGGGAACGCACAACAGTCGGCACCCCCGGCGACGCCTGGCGATGACTGGGACAACGTCTGTCACCAGTACTCAGGCGCCAGCAATCCCGACACGTTCTGCGCTACAACCGCGAACACGACCGGTTCGACTGCCGGGTTGTGGACCAGCGACGGCAGCCTGAACGCGACCATATTCACCGGCGGCGGTTCCAAAGACCCCCAGAACATCGACCAGTGGGCCTGGAAGGACGGGGCCGGCGGCCTGCCGGACAAGGACAATCTCTTGCACGCCTTCTCGGCGCGCTACTCGTTGACCCCCAGCTCGACGTGTCCCTCCGGTGGAGCGGCGACATGCGAGGTCATCTATTTCGGCGCCGACCGCTTCGACAACAGCGGCGACGCTCAGCAGGGCTTCTGGTTCTTGCAGAACAAGATCGGCCTCGGCAGCAACCCCGTCGGCGGGGGCAGCGGGTTTACCAGCCTACACAAGACCGGTGACGTGCTGGTCATCAGCGACTTCAGCAACGGTGGCGGCACCTCGACCATCACCGTCTTCACCTGGGATCCCGCCTGTACGGCAACCAACAAGCCTTTCTCGTACTGCGGCGACGCCAATCTCCACACCCAAGAGACATCCGCGGCCGCCAAGTGCGCGCCTTCGCTGGTGGCCGACCCCTTCTGCGGCATCGTCAACCCGACGAACGGAACCATCGTGCCGTGGAGCAGCGACTACACCGACAAGAGCGGCAACCACTCGTACTTGAACGGCGAGTTCTACGAGGCGGGCATCAACCTTTCCACTCTCGGCCTCGGCGGCGAGTGCTTCTCGAGCATGCTCGCCGAAACACGTTCTTCGACCTCGACCACGGCGACCCTGAAGGACTTCGTGGTCGGCACTTTCGGTGGCTGTGTTCCACACATGACGACCACGGCATCGAGCAACGGGCCTCTCCTGCCCGGACAGCCGGTGCACGACACGGCAAACATGACCGTCACGGGCGCAACGAGCCCGGACGACCCGACCGGAGATGTGACATTCTTCCTTTGCGGACCGATCGCAGCAGGCGCTGACTGCTCGAGCGGCGGCTCGAACGTCGGGACGGGCGCCCTCAACGGCGGGAGCAACACGAAGGACGGAAGCGCGAGCGCGGATTCGCCGACCGTCAACGACATCAGCAAGACCGGCGCCAACGGTCCTCTATCACCGGGGCACTACTGCTTCCGGGCTGAGTGGCCGGGTGACGCCAACTACGCGGGCCCGGTGACGTTCACGGACAGCACGTCCGAGTGCTTCGACGTCGCCAAGCTGCCGACCAACACGGTGACCACCCCGGTCGACGGCAGCGGGACCGAAACTCACTCGATCACGCTTGGTGACTCGATCTTCGACAAGGCTGTCGTGACTGGCTCTGCCGCCGGCGGCGACCCCACCGGCGACGTCAACTTCTTCGTCTGCGGACCGGTGGCCAGCGGCACCTGCGACACGGGCGGAAGCGCGGTCGCGGGCAACCCGCAAACACTGGTCTCAGACGGCAACCCCAGCACATTTACATCCAGCGCCACCTCTGGCTCATTTACACCCGGATCGGTCGGTAGGTACTGCTTCCGGGCCGAATACGGTGGCAGCCTCGTCTACAACCCTTCCAGCGACAGCGGGCCAAACGAATGCTTCGTCGTCAACGACACGACATCGCTCGGTTCGCACCAGACCTGGCTCCCGAACGACTCGGCCACTCTCACTTCGGCGCATGGCGCGCCCCTGAACGGAACCCTGTCCTTCACGCTCCACGAGGGCGGCGACTGCACGGGAACCGTGCTGCGTCCGGCTGAATCGTTCACCATCACCAACGGCACTTCACCCGTGACCAGGTCCACGACCAACACCACGGTGAGTGTCGACGCGTCCGACACCGTCTCATGGGAGGTGGTGTTCACCAGCACGGACCCGAACGTAGCGGGCTCGAGCAAGTGCGAGATAACCACCCTCACGATCACGAACTGACAAAACATGTTCGAATTAGGTCCGCTCGAAGGAGCGAGCGGTCATAGCCGTTAATAGATAGAGGGCCCCGGCGTTCGTTGCCGGGGCCCTCTCTCATTTGATCTACGTGCGCGTCAGGCCAAGACCTGGAAGGTCAACGTGGCCAAAGACATCGTCCGCGAGCCCTTGAAGTAATAGAGCTCAGCCGTGCAAGCGCCGGCGCCCCCGGTCCAAGCGGGCGATGACAGCGTCATGGTTTGTGTCCACGGCCAGGGATAGCCGGCGTAATAACCGGTGACCGTCTGATAGACGACAGCTCCGTTTTGCGTGCAGCTCAGATTGACATGTGGTTCGGTGGTCGCGCTCGTCGAAACCTTGAACGTTATCTGCTGGCCGTAGTGCGCCTGGCCGTCGGTCGAGCTGAGGAGCACGAGTGTCAGGCTCGACGTCGATGCGGCGCCCGAATGGTGTGACGCGGCTGGTACCAAGTTGATGCCGGTGATGCTCGTGACCAGGATGATGACCCAGATCCCAAACAGCAACGGGCCGGCTCTTAGCGCGAAGCGCTTGATCATAGAAAC
>WNGG01000800.1_pt1 | contig 43268 bp, 54 predicted proteins | sample 5400661 | NCBI WGS metagenome assembly WNGG01 (sample SAMN13153372, study PRJNA577476) | soil metagenome | isolation source: 100 cm soil or saprolite under Garry oak tree replicate 1 | place: USA:California | collected 2016-06-15 | reverse complement strand
GGACCCGAGGTCGAGCTGCTCCCCATCGTCGATCTGGAAGGCATCCGGACCGAGGAGAGCGACCCGTTCGTTCAGCGCGTGCTGCAAGTCGTTCGCGAGGTCGCGGGCGAGCAGGTCACGCCCGGTTCCGCCACGTATTTCACCGACGCGAGCGTGCTCACCCCGGCCTACGGCGGCGTGCCCACCGTGGTGCTCGGGCCGGGCGAGATGGCCCTCTGCCACCAGACCGACGAGTGGTGCTCGGTTGCGCGCATCGAGCAGGCGGTGGAAGCGTACCTGCGCATCGCGCGCAGTTGGTGCGAGGCATGAGCGCGCCCCACGAGCTGTCCGTCGCCGAGGCGCTCGAGGACCTCGCCCGGCGCGAGCTGACGGCGGAGGAGTTGGTCCGCTCTTGCCTGGCGCGGATCGCAGAGAGGGAGCCCCGGGTCCAGGCGTGGGAGATCCTGGCCGCCGATGCCGTCGCCCAGGCACGGCGGATCGACGCGCAGGCTCAGCGCCCGCTCCTCTGCGGGCTGCCGGTCGGCATCAAGGACCTGATCGACACGGCCGATCTCCCGACCACCTACGGGAGCCAGATCTACGCCGGCCACCGCCCGAAGGCGGACGCGGCGTGCGTCGCCGCGCTGCGCGCCGCGGGCGCGGTGGTCCTGGGGAAGACCGTCACCACCGAGTTCGCAGCGTACCGCGGAGGGAAGACCCGCAATCCGCGCGATCCTGCCCGGACGCCGGGCGGATCGTCGAGCGGCTCGGCCGCCGCGGTGGCGGATCGGATGGTGCCGGCGGCGCTCGGCTCGCAGACCGCCGGGTCGGTGATCCGGCCCGCCTCGTTCTGCGGCACGGTCGGGTGGAAGCCCACCTTCGGCACGTTCGACCTGCGCGGCGTGCACCCGCTGGCCCCGTCGCTCGACACGCTCGGCTTCTTCGTCCGCAAGGTCGCGGACGTGCCGTGGATGGCGGCCGCTCTGTCCGGCGCGCCTCGCCCCGCGGCCATCGCGGAGCCGCCGCGCGCACCGCGCCTGGGCTTGTGCCGCACCGATCAGTGGCCGAAAGCGGAGCCGGCGACGCAGCGGCTCATCGAGCAGGCCGCGGCGCGCCTCGAGCGCGCGGGCGGCGAGGTGCGCGAGGTGGAGGCATTCGCCGGACTGGCCGATACGCAGGCCGTGATCATGTCGGCCGAGGCGGCGGCCGCGATGCGCGTCGAGCGGGAGCGGCATGACGCCCAGCTCAGCGACCGGTTCCGCTCCTTCCTGCTCGAAGGGGAGCACTGCCCGCCCCAGCGGCTGCGCGAGGCGCGCGAGCGGGCCCAGCACGGGCGCCACGAGGTGTCCCGCGCCTTCGCCGAGCTCGATGCCCTGCTCACGCCCGCGGCGGTGGGAGAGGCGCCGCCCGGACTCGAGAGCACCGGCGATCCGGCCTTCTGCCGCGCGTGGACGTTGCTCGGCTGTCCCTGCATCTCGCTGCCGGCGCTCGCCGGGCCCGAGGGCCTACCCGTGGGCTTGCAGCTGGTCGGGGCGCCGGGCACGGACGATCGGCTGCTCGCGGTGGCCGCCTGGGTGGAACGCGAGCTGACAGCCGCCGCCGTATTCGGCGGCGCTGCGCCTTTCTGAGCGCCGACTCCTCTTATCGAGCGCTCCAGCTCCCCGAGGCCAGCACGCGCCCGCTGGACCGCTCCTGGACGAAGGCGACCAGCCGCAACGTCGCCTCGCGTGCGCCGAGCTGCACCTCGCCGGACCAGGCGCCCTGATCGACGCCGCCGATGCGCCGCAGCTCGCGCACCACCCGGACGTGGGACAGCGTACGGCCCGCGTTCTCGCCTCGCGCCACTCGGCCGGCCGGCGGGTCCTCGACGGCCGCGAGCAGCACCTCGGCGCCGCGGTGGGGCGGCAGCTTGGCCTCGAGATGGAGCGCGTTTCCGTTCCGCCGCGCGGTGATGGTCCCGTGCGGCTGCGCCGCAGCCTCCGCCGCCGCGGAGCGCGCCGCGGCCTCGTCGCTGCCGACGACCTCCGCGCGGCCGTCGATCACCGCTTGCGGAGTGTAGATGCCGCCGCGCCGCAGGCGCGACGCGTATGTCTGTTGACGCTCGGTGAACACAGGGCTGGAGTACGGGTCCTTCCAGCCCAGCGAGTCCCAGTAGTCGACGTGCTCGGAGAGGGCCAGGATCTCGACCCCGCGAACGGGCTGGTCGCGCACCAGGCGCGCCAGGAGGTCGTCCGCGGCCGGGCAGCTCGAGCACCCTTCCGAGGTGAACAGCTCGACCAGCACCGGGACGCTGTCGCCGGCGCGCGCCGGCAGGGCGGCCAGGACCAGGGCGGCGGCGAGCGCGCGGAACATCCAGAATGCATCTCATAACGTCCGCGCGGTGAAAAGCGCACCGCCGCCCCATGGGCGGCAAGTGTCTACCAGCGTCGCGACCAGGTTGAGCAGCTCGTCCAGGGCAGGGTAGCGTAAGTTTCACCAACAGTGAAATGACGATCGGCCGTGGTACACGGAGGCGATGCCGCCGCTGGAGCCGGGCATCCATCTGCTGCACAAGCCGGCGGGCCCGACAAGCTTCTCGCTGGTGCAGCCGTTCCTCTCGGAGGCGCGCGGCCGCAGGCCCAGGATCGCGGTTTGCCATGGAGGGGCTCTCGACCCGTTCGCGGAGGGGCTCCTGCCCATCCTGGCGGGCCGCGCCACGCGCGTCTTCGAGCTGCTCCATTCCATCTCGAAGGAGTACGACGCCGAGGTGTCGTGGGGCGCGGAGACCGACAACGGCGATCTGCTCGGATCGGTCGTCGCCCGCGGCGACGCGTCGGGACTCGACCCGGCGCGCCTGGACGCCGCGCTCGCGACGTTCGTCGGTTGGCGCGAGCAGGTGCCGCCCGCCACCAGCAACAAGCGCGTCGGCGGGGAGCGGGCCTATGTGCGGGCGCATCGAGGGGAGCTCGTCGAGCTTCCCCCCGTGCGCGTCTACCTGCACGAAGCCCGCTGGGTGTGGCACGACCTCCCGCGCGCGAGCGGGCTGCGGCTCGTGGTCCGCGGCGGGTACTACGTCCGGTCCCTCGCGCGGGACCTCGGGCGCGAGCTCGGCTGCCGCGCACACCTCACGACCCTCTCGCGGACCGCCATCGGGCCCTGGCGGGATCCGGGGCCTGGGCGCCGCGAGCTGGTCCGGGGCGCGCAGATCCTGCCGTGGAGCCCTGTCCGCGCGATCGGCGGCGAGGAGGCCCGGGCGTTGCGAAGCGGGCCCATTCCCCTCGGGCAGCTGCACCCGCCGGAGTGGCGTTTGCCGGCGGGGTTTCCCGATCCGGTGGCGCCCGTGCGCGCGCTGCTCGACGGAGAGCTCGTTGCGCTGCTGAGCGAGCGCGACGGGATGCTGTGGCGGGAGATCGATCTGCGCGGGGTGTGACCTGCGCCGGGCCGCCCCTGCTGGGCGGCGGCCCGGCTTCGAAAACAAAAGCACATCGCCGCCCTATGGGCGGCAAGTGGCTACGCGGCAAACCGGCAGCAGGCGCTGGAGACGCTGTTCCTGGATCCCGCCCGCCGCCTGCCGGGGCGCTCACGTGTAGTCGCGGATGATCACTTCACCGGGCTTGGGGTCGGCGAGGAGCAGCTCCAGCGCGTCCATGAGGATCCATTTCTGCAGGGCTTCGTCGTTGGGGCGGCCCAGGGAGTGGCCGGCGATGAAGCCGCGGGGAGAGAGCGCGCGGGGTGGGCGGGCCTGCGCGCTCTCCTCGGGCTCCACCGTGATCAGCACCGTGGGAACGCCGAGCATCTCGATCGCCCGCTGCACCGTGACCACGGTGCGGTGGCAGAGGCGTCAGCCGCCGGTGAGGAGGACGGCGTCGGGCCGGGCGGCCGAGACGGCGCGGGCGAGCTGCGGGACGGTGGTCTCGCGCAGCTCGCGCAGCGCCTGGGAGTAGCCCATCGTGAAGTGCTCCTCGGCGAGGCCCGCGATGCGCCCTTCGCGGGCGAGCGATCGGAGCCGGTCGATGGGGAACACGCAGTTCACGTCCTTGTCGATGCAGCCGTGGTCGTAGTGTGAATCGTCCACCGCCAGGTCGGCCGCCGACAGGCTCCCGTCGATGCGCCGGAACGAATTGTCGCCCTCCAGGCTGAAGGGCGCATCGCTCTTCGCGCGCACGCCCGCCGTGCTGACCAGGCAGACGAGCGACTCTTCCAGCTTGCGCTTGAACGGCGTGAACGGCACGCAGTAGCGCGACAGCTCGAGCGGCTTCTCCACGGCTCACCTCAGCTTGTCGAGCGCCTCCATGATCTTGTCCGTGGGCGGCTGCTCCGCGATGTCGTGGATGTCGATGTAACGGATGACCCCCTGCCGGTCGACGACGAAGATGGCGCGCTCGGTGGTGCCCGAGCCGCGCAGCACTCCGTACTGCACCGCCACGTAGCCGTAGGGCCAGTTGTCGCTGCACAGCGGATAGGACAGGCCGCCCATCGACCTGGCCCACGCCTCGTTGCTGAACACCTGGTCGGTCGAGATGCCCAGGACCTGGGCATTGCGCCGCTCGAACTCGGAGAGGTCCTCCTCGTACGAGGGCATCTGCGCGGTTCAAACGGGGGTGAACGCCGCCGGGTAGAACGCGAGCACCACGTTCTTCTTGCCCCGGTAGTCGCTCAGGCGGACCTTCTTCTGTGGTCCCCCCTTGCCGGCCCCCTCGCCCGTGGCGGTCAGCTCGAAGTCGGGAGCTTCCTCGCCGACCTGCAGCCGCCAGACCGGCCTCTTGGGTTGTGCCATTTGCGTTCCTTTCCGCGCCCGAAGCGCTCGCGCACTCTACTCATTTGCGCGGCGGCTTGCCTCCCCGCGCACGCCGAGGGTCGCCGGTTGGACGCCGATTGCGTTGCGCCCGCCCCGGAGGCGTGGCATGCCTCGGACATGCGCTGGGCGTCCGCGTTGTCGAGGAAGGAGCGGACCGACGAGGCCGTCGCCGACGCGGCGGCCGAGGTCCGGCGCGGGCTCGCGGGCGCGTCCGCCGACCTGGTGGTAGCGTTCGTGTCGCCCCACCACCTGGATGCGTCCGCGCGGCTGCCGGCGCAGGTGGAGGCGGTGCTCCCCGGCGCGCTGCTGGCCGGGTGCACGGGCGGCGGGATCATCGGCGCGGGACACGAGGTGGAGGATGCGCCCGCGCTGTCCTTGACCGCCGCGTCGCTTCCCGGAGTGCGGCTGACGCCGTTCCACCTCGAGCAGCACGAGCTCCCGGAGAGCGCGGACGCGCAGGAATGGCGCGACGCGATCGACGTAGACCCGGCGACCCGGCCCGACTTCCTGCTCCTGGCCGACCCGCTCACCGTGGACGCAGGGTCGGTCATCGCCGGCCTCGATGCCGCCTACCCCGCGGCGAGCAAGGTGGGCGGCCTCGCCAGCGGCGGTCCCGTTCCTGGCGCGAACCGCGTCTTCCTCGGGACCAGGGCGCACCGCAGCGGCGCGGCGGGCGTCGCCCTCGCCGGGAACGTGGCGGTGGAGACCATCGTCGCGCAAGGGTGCCGGCCGGTGGGCAAGCCGATGATCGCGACCCGGTGCCAGGGGAACCTGCTCCAGGAGGTCGACGGCCGCCCGCCCATCGAGGTGCTGCGCGAGCTGTACCCCTCGCTTCCGCCGCGCGATCAGGAGCTGTTCCGGCATTCGCTCTTTCTCGGCATCGAGATGCGCGACTCCGTCGAGTACCACGAGGGCGAGCTGCTGGTGCGAAATCTCATGGGGATGGATCCCCGGACGGGGGCGCTGGTCGTCGGCGCGGCGCTGCAGCCGATGCACGTGGTGCAGTTCCTGCTTCGCGACGCGCGCACGGCGGAAGAGGACCTGGCGCGGCTGCTCGACCGCAGCACCGCGCGCGGGCGCCCTCCCCGGGGAGCGCTGCTCTTCTCCTGCCTGGGCCGCGGGGCCCACCTCTTCGGCAGGCCCGACCACGACACCGATCTGTTCCGATCCAAGGTCGGCGCGGTGCCGCTGGGCGGGTTCTTCTGCAACGGGGAGATCGGTCCGGTCGGTGGCGCCACCTTCCTGCACGGGTACACCAGCGCCTTCGCGCTGTTCCGCGAGGCGGCGTCATGAAGTTGAACCGCCGCATGCAGCGCGACCTGGGCGAGCTGCGCAGCCGCAGCATCGACGCCGAGCCGCTGCTCCCCGGGAAATGGCCCGACTTGACCGTCGCCGAGGTGAACGGGCTCGTCCTGCTCGAGTCGTTCCGCCGCAAGCCGTCGCTGCGGCCGGCGGACTTCGACGGGCCGAGCGCGCTGGAAGCGTGCGCCAACAAGTTCCTGATGGAGAAGATGCTCGATCCGCGCCTGGTCGCGGCTTGCCCGCTCTTGCTGCTCACCGCTGGCCTGCTGATGGCGGAGGCGATCTCGCGCAAGCTTTCGGCGCTGCCCGGCCGCTTCAACGTGATCGTCTCCTACGACGGCGAGAGCTGCGCGGTGCGCTTCCACAAGATCCGCCAGGGCGAGCGTTGGCTCTCGGAGGACCTCGAGGCGTACGTCGACGAGGGAGTGCTGGTGGTGGAAGCGGGGCCGGGGCTCACCCCGTTTGCGCAGCTCGCCGCGGCCACCGGATCCTAGAGCGTTTCGCGCAGAGCGCGCAGAGATCGCAGAGCAAGTCAGGGATAATCTTCGGCGTCGTGCGCGTGGGCCATCGCCTGCTGGATGCGCTCGGGCAACTTGCTCGGATCGACGATCACCTTCTCCTCCACGACGGCGGTCACGGCGTCGAGGGGGATGACGAAATCGCCGGCGTTCTCGATGTCGACCACCAGCTCCGGGCGCCCGCCCGGCGCCACCTCGCGCACCGCGCCGACCTCTTCGTCGCCGCCCTCGGGGAAGATGTGGAAGCCGACCTCGATCATGGGAAGCTTGCGCGCCATGCCCGACAGGTTTGCCACCAGCCGGTCGCGCCGTAAAGCCCGCCCGTCCGCTTTCCGGGCGCTCTCGCACGCGGCGCGCGCGATGTGCATCTGTGGCCCGACCAAGGAGGAACGCCATGGCACAGGGGAAGGTTGCTTGCCTGCTCGGACCGGGCTTCGAGGACTCGGAGCTCCGCATCCCGTATGACCGCGTGCGCAAGGAGGGCTACCAGGTCGACATCATCGGGCCCAAGGCCGGCATGGAGCTGAAGGGCTACAGGGGCAAGGAGGCGGTCAAGGCCGACAAGGGCATCGACGAGGTCCGGCCGGAGGATTACATCGGCTTGCTCATCCCGGGCGGGTACTCGCCGGACCACCTGCGCGTCGACCCGCGGTTCGTCGAGTTCGTCAAGCGCTTCGACGCGCTCAAGCGTCCCCTCGCCGCCGTCTGCCACGGTCCGCAGCTGCTCCTCAGCGCGCGCCTGGTGCGCGGCCGGACGCTGACCGCCTGGCCGACCGTGCAGGTGGACCTCGAGTTGGCCGGAGCCGACGTCAAGGACGAGCCCGTGGTGATCGATCAGAACTGGATCACCAGCCGCAAGCCCGAGGACCTGGAGCAGTTCAGCGAGGCGTTCGTGCAGGCGCTGCGCAAGACGGAGCGGGCCACCGCGAAGGGCGAGGTCCGCGTTTGACGGGTGCCTGCTAGACTCGGAGAGTGAAGGTCCACCAGGAGGAGATCGACTTGCCGGCGCGCGGGCGCGGGCTGCACGACGTGACCTCCGAGGTCCGCCGCGCCGCCGCCCGCGCCGGCGTGCGCACGGGGCTGTGCAGCGTGTTCGTCCAGCACACCAGCGCATCGCTGGTCGTGCAGGAGAACGCCGATCCTGCGGTCCTTCGCGACCTGCAGCGCTGGGCCGATCGCATCGCCCCCGAGGACGCCGACTACGAGCACGACACCGAAGGCGCCGACGACATGCCGGCCCACATCCGCTCCGCGTTCACCCGGACCGCGGAGACGGTCCCCGTGCGCGACGGCGAGCTGCTCCTCGGCACTTGGCAGGCCATCTACCTGTGGGAGCACCGCCGCGCACCGCACCGCCGGCAGCTGGTGGTGACGGTCGTCGGCGTCTGACGGCGACGCCTATCAGAGCGCTGCGCGGAGGATGCCGAGCAGATCGTTCTCCGAACGCTCCGCGCTGGCGACCGGGCGCACCGCCTCGCGGAGGTCTTCGTCGGACAGCTTGTACGTGGCGAGGTGGATCGGGAGGCCGAGCTGCGAGACGAGGCGCGCTATGCCGTCGGCCGCGGTGGGCGCCTCGAGCGCCTCGGCGATGCGCTTCATCGTCTCTGGCGCGCTCGGGGCGAGGTAGCGCAGGACGTGCGGGAGCAGCAGGCAGGAAGTGACGCCGTGGGGGATGTCGTGGCGCGAGCCGAGGCGCTTGCCGAGCGTGTGGCTCAGGCCCTTCGCGGCGGGGCCGGGGAGCAGGTACGAGTGCCACGCGCCGAGCTGGCATTCGGTGCGCGCCGCCAGGTCGGCGGGGTTCGCTTTGGTGGCGAGCAGCCCCTTGCGCAGGCGGCGCAGGCCGTCGAGCGCGGCCACGTCGGGCAGCGGGTGCTCGCCGGGAGCGAGCAGCGTCTCGACGGCGTGATCCACTGCGCGGATGCCGGTGGTCAGCCACAGGTCCAGCGGCGTCTTCACCGCCAGCTGCGCGTCGTAGAACACGGCGGCGGGGCGCAGCTCCGGGGCGGCGGGGTGACGTCCAGCCCGGTGGCCAGGGAGAACGCCACCGTCTTCGCCGCGTCGATGGGCGAGCCGCCGCCGAGCGAGAGCAGGGTGTCGGCGCGGGCCTCGCGCGCCGCGCGCACGGCGTCCATCACCGACCGCGCGGGTGCGTGCTGGCCGATGTCCGCGAATCGGCCGGCGAAGCGATCGCCCAGGAGCGCCTCGACGGCCGGCGCAAGCGCGCGCTCCCGGACCGCGCTTTTCGTCGTCACCACGAAGACGCGGCGGCCGCCCACGCGGCGCAGCTCGGAGTCGAGCTTCTCGCGGAGGGATTCGGCGCCCCAGTGGATCACTTCCGGGTTCGAGTACTGGAAGGTCGGCATGGCGCTCCTCGCCCCACCCGGCGGCATGGCCTGGAGTGCATGTCATAACGTTCGCGCCATGAAAAGCGTAGCGCCGCCCTATCGGCGGCGGCTAACATGGCGTTCGCGTGCCCGCCCGCAAGGAGCTTCTCCAGATTTCCGGACGAGAAGTGGCGATCTCGAACCCGGACAAGGTGTTCTTCCCGCGCGCCGGGTACACCAAGCGGGACCTGGTCCTCTACTACCTGGCGGTCGCGGAGGGCGCGGTGCGCGGTGTGCGCGGCCGCCCGATGGCGATGAAGCGCTTCGTCGACGGCGCGGAAGGCGAGTTCTTCTTCCAGAAGCGCGCGCCGGCGCAGCGGCCGGTCTGGGTCGACACCGTCGAGCTGCGCTTTCCGTCGGGCCGCACGGCGGTCGAGGTGGTGGTGAACGACCCCGCGCAGCTCGCCTGGGTGGTGAACCTCGGCTGCATCGACCTGAACCCGCACCCGGTCCGCGCCGACGACCTCGAGCATCCGGACGAGCTGCGGGTGGACCTCGATCCGGTCCCGAACGTCCCCTGGTCGCAGGTGCGCGAGGTGGCCCTGCTCACGCGCGAGGTGCTCGAGGAGCACGGGCTGCGCGGGTTCCCGAAGACCTCCGGCTCGCGCGGCATGCACGTCAACGTGCGCATCGAGCGCCGCTGGACGTTTCCGCAGGTGCGCACCGCCGCGCTGGCGCTCGCGCGCGAGGTGGAACGCCGCGCTCCAGTCATCGCGACCAGCAAGTGGTGGAAGGAGGAGCGCCACGGCGTCTTCCTCGACTACAACCAGAACGCGAAGGACCGCACCGTCGCCTCGGCATACTCGGTGCGCCCCACCCCCGACGCCCGCGTCTCCACGCCGCTCGACTGGAGCGAAGTGCCGGACGTCGATCCCGCCGACTTCACCCTCGCCACGGTCCCGAAGCGCTTCGCGGAGCGAGGCGACCCCGCGGCGGCGATCGACGATCAGGCCGGCTCGCTGGACCGCCTGCTCGAGCTGTCCGAGAAGCAGAGCGCGGCGGGGCAGGGCGACGCACCCTGGCCGCCGCACTACGCGAAGCAGGAGGGGGAACCTCCCCGCGTACAGCCGTCGCGGCGGAAGCATTGAAGGACGGTCGGGGTCGGGGTCGAGTCGAGTAGCCTCGCCGGTTTTTCGCTCCGCTCCGGCTCGTGGGCTACGCTCCTCCGCGGTGCCCCAGAATTCCCGCATCCAGGCGTTCGACTGGCTCCGCGGCATCGCCGTGGTGGTCATGATCCAGACCCACGCGCTGTCGCTGCTCCGGCCGGAGCTGCGGACCGGCCCGCTGTGGATGCGGTTGCAGTGGATCGACGGGCTGGTGGCGCCTGCGTTCATCTTCTCCGCCGGGTTCTCGCTCGCCCTGGTGCAGGTCCGGGGCGCTTCCGCGGGAGCCCGGTGGCCGCGGATGCGCAAGACGCTGCGCCGGCTCGGGGAGGTGCTGCTCGTCGCCACGCTGGTGAACTGGATGTGGTTCCCGCTCTTGCGCGAGCCGCGGTGGATCTTCCGCATCGACATCCTGCACTGCATCGGGCTCTCGCTCCTCATCGCGCTGCCGATCCTGGCGGCGCTGGCGCCCCGGCCGCTGGTGTTGCGCTGGGTCGCGCTCGGCCTGGCGGCGATCGCGTTCGGCGCCTCGCCGCTGGCGGAGCGCGTGCACGGACCGCTCGCGGCGCTCGCCAACGGGAGCACCGGCTCGGTGTTCCCGCTGCTCCCCTGGGCCGGGTACGTGTACCTGGGCGCCTCGGCCGGCGCCACGGCGGCGGCGGGCGACGCGCGAGCCCTGGCGCGCTGGATCGCCGGCTTGCTCGCCGCGGGCGTCGCCCTCTGGCTGCTCACGCCGCAGCTCACGGCGATCTACCCGCCGCACGAGTTCTGGGTGACGAATCCCGCGAACCACGCGCGCCGCTGGACGCAGGTCTGCGCCCTGGTCCTGGCGCTGATGGCGGCGGAGCGCTCCCAGGCGCGGTGGCGCACCTCCGCCCCCGTCCGCTTCATCGAGGTCTTCGGCACCTCGTCGCTGGCCGGTTACTTCTTCCACCAGATGCTGCTCTACAAGCAGATCGGCGGGTTCTCCTTCGACGCGGTGTGGGGCAAGCGTTGCGACTGGACGCAGTACGCGTTGCTCACCGCGCTCCTCATCGCCTGCACCTTCGTGCTCACCTGGGCGACGGACCGCATCTACCGGCGCGCCTGGGCCGGATTCGGCGCGCCGATCACGCAGAAAGCCTGACGGATCAGTTGGCCTGCGTCTGCGGGGGCCGTTGCCCACCGGGCGGCATGTTCTTCGCCGCCCACTCCCGGGCACCCCGGGAGATCTCCTCGGGGCTGAGGTCCTTGACGTGAGTGGCGACGCCCCACACGTGCCCGAAGGGATCGGTCACCGACCCGTAGCGGTCGCCCCAGAACATGTCGGCGAGCGGCATGGTGACGCGCGCGCCGGCCTGCACCGCGGCCTGGAACACGGCGTCGCAGTCCGCCACGTAGAGCTGGATGATCGCGGTCGGCTTGTGCGTGGGCGAGGGCGCGGTGGTGGGCCCCTGGGGCATCTCGTCGCTCAGGTACACGACGGAATCGCCGATGCGGATCTCGGCGTGCAAGATGCCGCGCCCGTCCGGCCCCGGCATGCGCATCACCTCCTGCGCGCCGAAGGCCTGCTTGTAGAACTCGATGGCCCTGGCCGACTCGCGGAGGGTGAGCTGCGGCGTGACGGTGTGCATCCCGGCCGGCGCGCCCGGCGCCCCGGCCGCGCGAGGCGCGGAGCGAGTCGGGCGTCCTGCGGAGCGCCGCGCGCCGGCGCGGCGGCCGGCGGACTTGCGAGCGGGTGCCTTGCGGCGTGCGGCCTTCTTCGAGGTCTTCTTCTTCGCCATGGTGTCCTCCCCGGATCGCCTCCGGAAACCATGCCGGGAGCGCGGCGTCAACGAAACTCTACGATCTGCAGATTGTAGCTCAGCGCGTCACCCGGCCCTGCCCCGGGGCCCGCCGGATTGCCTGCGGGCGGCCGCCGCGAACCCGGCACGAGACGTGAAAGACAGGTCCCCCGGGAACAGACCCCGGAGGAAGACATGACGCGCTTGGGAATGGTGGTGCTGGGATTGGTGGCGACGGCCGCGGCGATCGCCGTGGCGGTGGGAGTCGCGACGGGCCCCTCGCAGCAGGCCGTGTCGGCCGAGCTGACGCCGGCCCAGGTGGCGGAGCTGCACTCGGCTCCAACGCCCGCGAAGGTCCGCGCGCCGGCTCAGCCGGCCGGCGACGACGACGACGGCGGAGCGCTGTTCTTGCCGCGGGACGGCGACGGCGAGGACGGCCCCGGGTCTTAGGGCATCCCGCGACGTCCGCGCCGTGAAGGCGCAGCGCCGCCGAATACCCCGGCGACTGGCTCAGGGGCAGGACGGCAGCACGATGCCGAGTGGCGCGACGGTGCCGGCGACGTTGCGGCTCCAGCAGTTGCCGTCGCCGGTCCCGGTCCACACCAGGTCGCCGGCCAGCTCGGCCGGCAAGCGGGCCAGGTCGGGGTTGCGGCCGTTGCGGAGCACGATGTTCTCGGCGATCCGGTTCCCGTTCGGCAGCGGCTCGATGTCCAGGGTGGCGCAGACGTCGGGAGGCACCCCCGCGGCGCTGCAAAAGTCGGTCAGCGCGATGCCGAGCGAATCGTTACCGATCACGAGGTTGCGGCGGATGACGTTCCGCTGGGTGGAGACCGCGAGGATCCCGGTGCCTGCGGGAACGAGGCAGACGTCGCCTCCGGTGCACTCGTTCGCCAGGTTGTTGAAGGCCGACACGTTGTCCTGGAGGGTGTTCGCCTCGTTCGCGTGGACGTCAAGTCCCGGGAGCGCGAAGGTGAGGAAGCCGCCGGTGTTGCCGGTCGCGAGGTTGCGCTGGACCGTGACGCCGGAGCTGTTCTCGACCTCGAACCCGCTGACGTTCGCCTGCGCGACGTTTCCCTCCACCAGCACGTCGCGCGACTGGCCGACGTAGATCCCGGTGTCCTTGGCGCCCGAGGCGTGGTTGCCGATCACGCGACCGCCGACCACGTGCGACGGGAAGATCCCGTACTCGCGGTTGTCGACGGCCGTGTTCCCCTCGACGACGATCCCATCGGCGCACAGCAGGAAGATGCCGTCGTCGGAGAACCCGCGGACAGTGAACCCGCGCACGGTCGCGCCGTGCAGCCGCTGCGACGCCGTCGAGACGCAGGTCGCCGGCTGCGCACCCGCCGGCGAGAAGGCGATCCCGTCGTTCTGGCCGGCCGCGCTCTTCAACGTGGCGCCCTTCGGCGCGATGAGGCTGATTCCGTCGGTCGTCACCGATACGGCGCAGAGCTCGGATCCATCGTGCGGGCAGGGCCGCCCCGCCTCGGTGTACGTGCCGGGGAGGACGGTGACTGTGTCCCCCGGCCGGGCGCGATCGACGGCGGCCTGGATGGATTGACCGGGCCGGACCACCAGGTTGGCCGCCGCCGCCGGAAGCGACGCAGCCAGGCACAGGGCGAGAGCGCGCATGGAATTCCCCCTTCCCGCTGGCTCTGTAGACACGCCGGCGCCTGCCTGTCCAGCCGCGCCCTGCGTCGATTCTGGCCGACCGCGGCGTATCCGGCGCCTCTCCGCTGGCTGGCTCCGGCCGGCCGCGCTAGGCTGCGGCCGTGAGGAAGATCTACCTGGTGCGCCACGCGATCGCCGGCGATCCGGACGAATGGAAGGGCCCCGACGATTCGCGGCCGCTCAACCCGAAGGGACGTCGCAAGTTCCGCGAGACCGCGCGCGCCTTCGCCAAGCTGGGCGACCGCGTCGACCTGCTCTGCACCAGCCCCCTGGTGCGCGCGGTCCAGACAGCGGAGCTGCTCGCCGATGCGCTCGACTTCGACGAAGTGTGCGTGCTGGAGGAGCTCCGTCCCGAGGTTCCGGTGCAGCGGTTGCTCGAGCGCGTCGCCGAGCTTCCCGCGAAACGAGTCGCGCTGGTGGGACACGATCCCCAGCTCAGCGGCGCCGCGGCCGCCCTGGGCAGCGTCGAGCCGGCCCGCGTCGACTTCCCCAAGGGCGCCATCGTGCGGTTCGACGTGGACGATCCCGCCGCCCGCAAGGCCGAGGCGCGCTGGTGGCTGGAGCCGGGCGAGAAGAAGCCGCACGACGGCCTGCCGGTGAAGTGAAGCGCTGAATGGCCGAGCCCCGTGAGCTGCCGCGCGTCGTGCGCCGGACGGAGAGCCGCGCGCAGGCCGAGGAGTGGGCCTACGTGCTCACCGCGCTCGGCATCCTTCACGAGCTGCGCGACGAGCCCGGCGGCGTTTCGGTCGCGGTGTTACCGGAGGACGCGCCGGCCGCGGAAGCGGCGCTCGCGGCTCACGACGCCGAGAGGTCGCGGCCGGCGCCGCGACCCCAGCCGGAGTACGGCCGCAGCTTCCTCTGGCTTGCGTACGCGGCCCTGCTCGGCTCGTTCCATCTCGCCACCGGCCCCCGCGACGAGCGGGTCGTCTGGTTCGCCCGGGGGAGCTCGGACGCGGAGGCGTTCCTGCGCGGCGAGTGGTGGCGCGCCGCCACCGCGCTGACTCTGCACGCAGACTACGCGCACGCCGCCGGGAACATCGTCGTTGGCGCCGTGCTCCTCTGGGCCCTCGCCCGGCGCATCGGCCCCGCCGCGGCCGCCTGGATCGCCCTGGTTGGGGGCGTGCTGGGCAATGCGCTCACCGCGCTCGCCGTGCGCCGCGGGTACGTCTCCGTGGGCGCCTCGACCGCCGTGTTCGCCGCGCTCGGAGCGTTGGCGCTGCTGCAGGCCGTGGCGCGCCGCCGCATGGCGCTGCTCGCCCTCGGCGCCGGATCGGCGCTGCTGGGCCTGCTCGGAACGGGGCAGAACGCCGACCTGTTCGCGCACCTCTTCGGATTCGCCGCCGGCGGTGCGCTCGGGGCAGCCGCGGCGCCGCTGGCGAGGCGCCCGCCGCGCCGGACCGTGCTGCAGCCAGTGATCGCGCTGGCGGCGCTGGCTGCGCTCACGGCGTGCTGGAAGCTCGCCCTCCGCGGCGTCAGTTGAGCTCGGTCCGGGGCGGGGCGGGCGCCGCTTCGGGGCGGGCAGCGGGGCCGGCGTGGTGGTGCACCATGCGGAAGCGGCCGTCCTCGCGGACGAAGAAGTTGGTGGCGATGAGGGTCGCTCCGGGGAGCCGCTCGAGGCAGGTCACGAAGGCCGCCTCGCCGAGCAGGTGCGCCACCGCGCTGCCGCAAGAAATGGGCGAGGCGCCGCCGCCGCGCAGGATGCGCCGCCAGCTCTCCATGACGCGGTCGCGGCCGACCAGGGCTTCCCATCCCGGATGCACGCAGGCGACGGGCGCGCGCCGCGCCCAGACCGCGTCCATCGCCTTCGCGTCAGACGCGGCGAACGCGGAGTAGAAGGCCGCGTTGGCGGCGAGCACCTCGTCTTCGTCCGTCATGCGGGCGCCAGCATAACAGGGCTACAATGCGGCGATGGATCGAAAGACGCTCGAGGGGCTGCACCAGGCGCACGTCGCGCGGCTGGCCGCCGACACCGCGCCGGCGCTGCGGCAGCACGGGTACGACGCGCTGGTGGTGCACTCGGGGTCGCCCCAGAAGCGCACCCAGGCTGACGACCAGTACTGGCCGTTGCGCGTCACGCCGGAGCTCCAGCACTGGCTGCCGCTTTTCGAGGCTGGCTGCGCGCTGGTGGTCGAGTCCGGGCGCAAGCCCCGCTTGCTGCGCCTTCAGGAGACCAACTTCTGGGAGGCGCCAGCCCCGCCCGACACGGACCACTTCTGGGGCGCGTTCGAGGTGGCGGAGGCGAGCTCTCCGGCGCAGATGCGCGATCTGCTCCCGCGCGGGCGCCTCGCCTTCATCGGAGACGAAGGGGCGGTCGCCGCGTCGTGGGGCATCGCAGACGTGAACCCGCCGCAGCTCGTCGCCGCGCTGGACCAGCTGCGGGTGCAGAAGACGCCCTACGAGGAGGAATGCGTGGCGGAGGCGAACCGCCGGGCGGCCGCCGGGCACCAGGAGCTGCGGCGGCTGTTCGCGAGCGGAGATCGCGCGGAGCTGGAGCTGCACCTCGCGTTCCTCGGCGCGACCAGGCAGGACGACGCGGAGACGCCGTACAAGAACATCGTCGCCCTCGGCGCCCACTCGGCCACGCTGCACCACGTGAGCTACTCCAAACGCGCCCAGCCGGCGCAGACCCTGCTGGTGGATGCCGGCGCGTGCTTTGCCGGCTACTGCTCGGACGTGACCCGCACCTGGGTGAAAGGCGGGGGCGCGGCGGCGTCTGGCTTCGCGGGGCTGGTCGCGCAGGTGGAGGCGATGCAGCAGCGGCTCTGCGCGCAGGCGCGCACGGGGTTGCCCTACGAGGCGCTGCACGACGAGTCGCACCGCCAGGTGGGCGGGATCCTGCGCGAGACGGGCTTGCTCAAGACGTCCGGCGAGGAGGCGGTCGCGGCCGGCGTGACGCGCGCCTTCTACCCGCACGGCCTGGGCCATTCGCTGGGCCTGCAGTGCCACGACGTGGGCTGCGCCACGGTGAAGCCCCGCCCGGACAACCCGTTCCTGCGCAACACGACGGTGATCTCCGAGCGGCAATGCTTCACCATCGAGCCGGGCATCTACTTCATCGACGCGTTGTTGCGGCCGCTGCGGGAAGGACCCCTCGCCCGGGCGGTCGATTGGAAGCTGGTCGACGCCCTCGCCCCGCTGGGCGGCATCCGCATCGAGGACGACGTGGTCGTCCACGAGAACGGCCTCCGCAACCTCACCCGCGAATCCCTCCCCCAAGGCGGCGGTAAGGCCTAAAGCGTTTCACGCGGAGCGAGCGGAGAAAAAAGGAGAGCGCGCGGAGATTCCGTTCGAAAAACAAGATCTCAGCGCGCTCCGCTTCCTCGGCGCGCTCCGCGTGAAACGCTTGTAGTCAGTGCAGCGGCTCAGTGCACTCCGGACATCAACTTCTTGATGGGGCGGGTGAGCAGGGCGAGGAGCACCGAGGAGCCGATGGCGAACGCCGCGACGGAGAGGAAGAGGCCCGGGAGGGAGCCGTTGGGGTCGAAGTGGCCGGCGACCCAACCGCCGATCCGGTTCCCCACGGCGAGCGAGGTGAACCAGACGCCCATCATCAGGGAGGCGAAGCGGACCGGAGCGAGCTTGGTCACCGTCGAGAGGCCCACGGGGGAGAGGCACAGCTCGCCGATGGTGTGGCAGAGGTAGACGCCCACCAGCCACCAGGGGCTCACTCGCTGGCCGGTGCGCTGCGCGATGGCCGCCGAAGCGGCGACGAGCAGGAACCCGGCGCCCACCCAGAACAGGCCCCAGGCGAACTTCGCCGGGCTGGACGGCTCGCGGTCGCGGAGCCGCACCCACAGCCAGGCGAAGACCGGCGCGAGCGCGATGATGAAGATGGAGTTCACCGCCTGGTACCAGCTCGAGGGGAAGGCGTGGCCGAGGATGCGGGTGTCGGTGAGCCGGTCCGCGAAGAGGTTGAGGCTGGAGCCGGCCTGCTCGAACGAGCTCCAGAAGATGCAGGAGAAGAGGAAGAGGACGCCGATGGCGGCCATCCGCATCCAGTCCTCGCGCGCGAGCGGCGCGTGCTCCTTGGCCTGCTGCGCCGCGGCGCGCTCCCGCGGCCCGTCCGCGCTGGCCCCGAAGTCGCGCTGCCCGAGGACGTACTGCAAAAGGCCGAACACCATGCCGAACCCGGCCATGGCGAACCCGAAGTGCCATCCCAGGCGCGGGTCGACGCCGTGCCGCTCGAGCAAGCCGCGGAACATCTCGCTCTGCGCGAGGAACCCGCAGACGAGCGGGGCGAGCATCGCGCCGATGTTGATGCCCATGTAGAAGATGGAGAACCCCGCGTCCCGGCGCGGATCGTTCTCGCGGTACAGCCCGCCCACCATGGTGCTGATGTTCGGCTTGAGGAACCCGACGCCGACGATGACGAGCAAGAGGCCCAGGTAGAGGAAGGCGAGCCTTGGCACGGCCAGCGAGAAATGCCCCAGGGCGATGATCACCCCGCCGAGCAGGACCGAGCGCCGCTGCCCGAGGAACCGGTCCGCGATCCAGCCGCCCGGGAGCGCGGCCAGGTACACGCCCATCGTGTACCAGCCGTAGATCCCGGTCGCCTTCTCGATGGAGAAGCCGACGCCGCCCTGCGCGACGGTGGCGGTCAGGTACAGCACGAGCAGGGCGCGCATCCCGTAGTAGCTGAAGCGCTCCCACATCTCGGTGAAGAACAGCGTGCGCAGACCTCGCGGGTGTCCCCCGAAGGTCGTCGCCTGCAGAGGGTCTCCGGCCCGCAGCGCTTCTGCGGTCGCGCTCACCAGCCGCACCTCTGGTCGGTGATGTAGGTGTTCTTGATCCACGAGGCCGTCTGCGACTTGACCCCGAGCTCCTTCAGGTCCTCGTTCACCTTCGCGGCGAACTCTTTCGCGCCCGCGGGGTCCGGCGGCGAGGCCGGCCGGGGCGGCGTGGCGGGCGCGGCCGAGCAGGCGGCGAGCAGCAGGGCGGGGAAGGCGATTTTCATGGCCGCGCAGAGTATGCGACCTCGGTCGCCGCCGATAGGGCGGCGCTGCGCTCTTTCAGAGGGCGGACGTCACGGATGCGCTCAGTGAGGACGCCGCTTGGCTCGCGGCAGCTCGGGCTGGGTGTCGCGGATCTGCGTGACCTCGTCGCCCGCCTCGTCAGCGTAGGCGGTGATGCGGACCGACGCCCTGCGCAGCCGGCGGCACAGCTCGCGGTTGATGTTTTGCAGCACCAGCACGTACGACTTCACGTCTTCCTGGTAGAGCTTGTACAGGTCCGCGTTGGTCAGCTCGAGCAGCCTCGCCTCGTGCTCGACCACCACCGAGAAGGGCCGCGGCTGCATCTCGATCAGAGTGGTCTCGCCGAAGAAGTCGCCCGGCTTGAGGTGCATCAGCCGGACCGCCCGGCCGGAGTCGCCGCTCTTGAGCGCCACCAGCTCGCCCGACTCGACCACGTACATCGAGCGGCCCTGCTCGCCCTCGCGGAAGACGGCGATCCCGCGCGGGAAGATGCGCTCGTTGGTCATGGCGACCACGTGCCGCAGCGCGATGTCGTCCAGCCCGCCGAAGAACGGCGTGCGCGAGAGGAACCTGGCTAGCCCGGCGCGGTCGCGCGGCATGGGGGCATTGTACTGCCCGGAACGTCCGCGTCGAAAAACGCGGCGGTTCCCCAGGCGGCCCGGGTACTGTTGTGGGATGGAAGAGGAGAAGGTAGGACTCGGTGCGGCTGCTGCGGCGCTCGAGGCGGAGCTGCGCCGCTTCGAGCAGGTCGCGGAGCTCGCCGCGCGGCTCGAGCTCAAGTCGCAGAAGAACCTGGAGCGCGCCGCGCGCGCGGCGCAGGACGCCGCCGAGGCGCAGGCGCGGGTAGCGGCGCGGGTGCGCGCGCTGGTGGAGCAGATCGCGGGCGCTCGGCAGCGGCAGGAGGCCCAGGCGGCGCAGCTCGAGGAGCGCGCCCGGGAGATCCAGTCCCGGCGCGAGCTGCTCGACGCGCTGCTCACCCGGTTCGCCCACCTGGGCGACGAGGCGGCCGAGGTCAATTCGCTGCTCAAGCAGGGAGGGGGCGTCGACGAGGCGGAGGAGCGGCTCGGGCGAGTGGCAGCATCCGCGGAGGAGCTTCTCCGGGACGCCGAGCGAGACGGGTTCGAGGACGCGGTCCGGCAGGCCGAATCCGTCCGCCAGCAGTCGCTGTCCGCGCGGAACAAGCTCAAGCTGCTCCGCGAGAAGAAAAGCTAAATGCGCGACCTTGTGCGCGACTCGGACGAGCAAGGTTCATTTCTTTCTCGGATCGTCTGCCGGGTTAGCGTATTTTATGTCCCATGGGCCAACTCCATGGAGCTGGATAATTGTCTCTTCTGAAGCCCATCCAAAATGATGGATCACTGCAGGCATCGTCGTGACGCTTCCAGCCGGCAACGCCTTCCCTTTTGTCTGATCTAACTCATCTCCCATTCCCATGTTGAAGGTGCCGGAGATTACCGTCACATACACCGCGATGGGATGCCAATGGGGCCGAATCTTGTAGTTGGCAGGAAACCTGAGACGCACCACGAACGGCCCAGGGCTTTGCAGACTTCCTTCGATGATGGCCATTGTCGCGCCTGGAGGGAGCGCCGGCGGGCCGCTGGCCCACTTGAGGTCCGCCGGTGTCACCATGAGATGCCCAGCTGGACCAACGGGAGGCTTCTGTGGGCAGGGGATCACTTCACGATTGGTCTCGCCCCGCGTGTCGAGTTCCTCGTCGGAAGCGTGCGCACCTGGGCGCTGAGCTTGCCCCTCAGCATCTCCTGGTCTTGGTACCTGTGACGACCGATGGGACGGCTGCGTCCGTACGAGCTTGAAGCTCCGTTGCGAGATGCATTGCGGACCTTGATAGCTCGCGGGCTGCTCCCATTCGCCGGGACGGTATATCGGGCGATGCGGCTCAAGTACTCGAGTCCAGACGACGCGATCAGCGGGGCTGGAGCCGCCAACTGGGGCGGTCGCTGGAACCCGCCCGGCCTCGCGACCTTTTACGCCAGCACCACATACGAAGTTGCTCACAAGGAGGTGGCCGCGGCGGCCAAGTACTATGGGGCAAGCGTCATAAAGGAGCTTCCACGAGTAGAGGCGGCGTTCGATGTCCGGCTGGCGAGAACGCTCGATCTCAGCGCCCGGCGCGCGCTGCGGTACCTGCGCCTGACGCAGAAATCGCTACGAGCGGTCGACTGGCGCGCAGCGAACGACCGGGGTCACGAGGCGCTCACCCAAGCGATAGGGCGGTTGGCTGCCGCGCTCGACGTAGAGGGGTTGATCGTGCCCTCAGCCGAGATCCGGGGCGGAAGGAATCTCGTTGTGTTTCCAGGGGTCTTGATGCGCGGGAGTCGGCTCGAGGCTAGAGGCTTGGAGCGACTACGTGGGCTCTTGTCGCACTGAGGCAGGGTACTGGCGGCTATGCATGCAGAAGTGCATGCACTTGCGCGCGCAACATCTCACGTCTAGACTATACTCATGCCGACGAAGAAGACGAGTGGTCGCAGGACGGCATTCAAGGGGTCCGCCACCGCTTTCGCCAGGGGTATTGTGGTGGGGGCCAGGGACACGAAGAGGCCGGTCATGGCGCAAGGCGGGCAGCCGAGGCGCGGCCAGGAAGTGGTCAGGCTTCGGGAAGAACTTGGCCTCAATCAGGCTCTCTTTGGGCGGCTCACTGGCTACTCCACGCGGACTATCGCGGCGCTCGAGAGCGACGAAGCAGAATTCACGCCAGGCATCGCCCGAAAGGTCACCGAGGCCGCACGCCTCAAAGAGGCGCTGCTCCACGTCATTCCGCAAGACGCCGTCGCGCGTTGGCTGGACACGCCGAACCCAGCGTTCGATGACTTGAAGCCCATTGAGCTGGTCGAGCGAGGTCACACAGACAGGCTGTGGCGCATGATCTACGAGCTCGAGTCAGGCCAGCCTGGATAGCGTCGGATGGAGCGGCGGTGTTCACCGCGAGCCGGCCAGTCGTCGCCGCCCTTCGAGCTTCGCCACCAGCGCGCCAAGAAGGCGTAGCGTGCGAGGTGACACCCGGCGAAGCCGGCGCAGAAGGCTTCGCAGTTCTGGCGGCACCGAGGCGCTTTCCGGGTTGGGCTTCAGCGGCGGCGTGACACCTGTCGCTCCGATACGACCGACCAAGGCATCTGTCGGGACATCGAGCGCCTCTGCGATCCTGACGAGCGTCGGAACACTCGGCAGCGTCCGCCCCCTCTCGATCCTTCCGTAGAATTCTGCGCTGACGCCGATTCTTTCCGCGGCATCCTGCTGCGTGAGCGAGCGGGCACGCCGGGCGGCCCTCGCTGCAGAACCGATCCTCTTCGCCAGGTTTGTGTCCATCCTGCCCAATCAGGGCGGGTGGACCAATAGGCCCTGTCGGGTTGACTGTGAAGGAACAGTCAGGTAGGATCCATGGGATGGCCTGTCAGTGTGGTCTCAAACTGCGCGGCTGACAAACTGCGCCCATTTCGTCGCAACACGCATTGCGAGATGCCCGCGGACCAAGGCAAAACGATGCAGAACAGCGGTGGAACCGTGCTGATAGTCGATGATGCTGAGCCTATCCAGATCATGACGCGCCGTACGCTGGAGCGCGCCGGTTATGTCGTGCTGCTGGCCGGGAACGGCGAAGAGGCGATTCGGCTTTTGCGCGCGATTTCGGTCGACTTGATCCTGTTGGACATGCGCATGCCGGTGATGGACGGAGAGGAGTTCCTCGCGATTCGAGCACAGGACCACCTGTTGAGGAGCATCCCGGTTCTCGTGCACTCGAGCGAATCCAAGCCGCCGGTTCGGTTGGGCGAGGTGTGTGGCCATGTCCTCAAGCCCGCGCAGGACGACGAACTCCTCGGGTCCGTGGCACGAGCGCTTAGAGATTAGCGAGCCGGGGTTTGTACCCATCGTCGCGATCGAGCTCTCACCTGCGTCACCTCCCATGGAGCTATGCTGCCCGTTCGACCCTCCGATGGTGACGAATGACCACGATGGAGACAGAGCGAGTCCGGCGCATCTGGGAGAAGCTCGCCCCGAAGTACGACAAGGTCATCAAGGTTCCAGAGAGATGGCTGTTCGCGGGCGGCCGCGACTGGGTCTGTTCGCAGGCGACTGGAAACGTGCTGGAGATCGCCGTCGGAACGGGCCGGAACTTCGAACACTACCCAGCCAATGTCCGGCTGACGGGCATCGATCTCAGCGAGTCCATGCTTGCAATCGCAAAGAGGACGGCGAAGTCGCTCGGCCGTCAGGCGGATCTTCGGGTCGGGGATGCGCAGGCGCTCGAGTTTCCACCTGAGAGCTTCGATACGATCGTCTGCACGTTGTCGCTCTGTTCCGTCCCGGATGACCGCAAGGCGGTCAGTGAGGCAAAACGCGTCCTCCGTCCGGGTGGAAGATTCCTGCTTCTGGAGCATGTGGCCAGTCCGCGGCGAGCTGTACGCGCCGTCCAGAGAATGCTCGATTTGATCACAGTCCGCCTGGAGGGAGACCATCTGGTTCGAGAACCGCTCGCCCACCTTCGGCAAGAAGGTTTCGAGGTGGAGCGACTCGAACGCCTCAAATGGGGCATCGTCGAACGCGTCGCCGCTCGGAAAGCGATGGCGACGCGTCCGCCGTGAGTCTCCTCAAGCCGACGAGTCGTCCTCACTGCACCAGCAGCGTGCCGCCGATCATTCCCATGCCGCAGGCGTAGCGGATCTCGCCGGACTTCTGCGGCGTGAAGTCGATGGCGACCGCCTTGTTGAGCGGCAGCTCCTTGCGGATGCCCTGGTCCTGGATGACCAGCTCCTTCGCGCACGTAGCGTCGGTCTTCCGCGTTACGACGAGTGTACCGGGTCTCCCTTCTTTACTTCGATCTTGCTGGGCTCGAATCCCTTGTCGGTCACCGCAAGATCGATGGTGCGCGCGGCGGGCGCCGCGGCGAGCAGGGTGGCGATCAAGATCGCCTTCATGTCGTTACTCCTTGTGCGAGTTGATCGGCACGGGCTCGGCGCGCTCTTCGGATCGTCCTGCACGTCCCGGACCGTTTGAGCTCGCGTCACAGCGTCTTCAAGAAGTCGATCAGATCATCCTTGTCCTTCTCGGACATCTTCCAGGCAACGCCCGTCACGGCGACGGATCCGTCGCTTTTCAGCTCTTCATCCAAGAAGCGCTTGATGAGGTCTTCGTTGTAAGGAACCGAGTGCTTGGCAGGGTCAGAGAGATCCTTGAATCGAATCGATGGCACGGTCCGCATCATCATCATCATGCCGCCCGCTCCATTTGCGCCATGGCACATTGCACAGGAGTGCGCCATTTTCATCTCGGACCTGTCCAGATCCTGGAGTACGACGCCTTTCAGGTTCTTGCCGGTGCGGAAGATGGTTTCGCCGTTGGTCGCGAAGACCGTTTGGTCATTCATCATCGATCCACCCGTCATGCCGCACTGATTGCAGCTCGTCAGTGCGGTCACGAGCGTCAACACCGGCAGCAGGAGTACGGGAGACTTCCGCGGCTGCAGCGCTTGCGCTCGTGCAACGGTCGGCGCTGCCAGGCCAAGAGCCAGCAATACCATCGGCGCTGTTCCGCGCTGTACGGTTCTCATGTGGCTTCTCTCATTCGCACGCGATCCCTTCCTCGCTCCCGAGGCTCTCGGTCATCTTGGGAGGCGGATTGCAATCCTTGGTGAGCCAGAAGCCGATCCCGGTTTGGGCGGGTCTCGCGCATTCGGATAGCGACTACCAGGCCGGACGCGAACGTCACCGCGGCAACGACCCAGATCGCGGCATGGATGCCCAGCACGTCGGCGGTCACGCCCGCGAGCAGGGCGCCGACCGCGTAGCCGAGGTCGCGCCAGAGCCGGTAGACGCCGACGGCCGACGCCCGCCAGATCGGGTGTGCGACGTCGCCAATGGCCGCCAGCAGCGTCGGATAGACCATCGCCGTGCCTGCGCCGAGGAGCGCGGCGCCCATCGCGAAGCCGGCGAGATGCGCCGACGATACGACGAGCGCGATGCCGGCCGCCTGGATCCACATCCCGCCCGCTATGAGCCATTTGCGCCCGATCCGGTCTGAGAGCGCACCCGTGAAGAGCTGACCTGCGCCCCACACCGCGGGATAGATGGCGGCGAGCCATCCGATGCGTTCGAGGGAGAGCCCCGCTGCCGCGTACAAGAGCGGAAAGAGCCCCCACGCCATCCCATCGTTAAGATTGTTCACCAAGCCGGCCTGGCTGATCGACGAGAGTTCGCGGTCGCGGAACGACGTGCGAACAAAGACCTCTCGCTGCGAGAGCGTCGCTTCTTGGTGCGCGGTCGGCCGGTCCTCGGCTTCGAGGCGGGCATGGGCGCGCGTCTCGCGGACCAGCGCCGCGGAGAGCAGAAGACCCGCCGCCGCGAACCCGATGCCCAGGTAGAACGGCTGGGGCCGGAGGCCGTAGGCGGCCGCCACGTAGCCGGTCGCGAGCGCAGCCAGCGCGACGGCACCGTAGCCGGCGAACTCGTTCAACCCCATCGCAAGACCGCGTCGCTCGGGCCCGGCGAGGTCGATCTTCATGATGACGGTGGTCGACCAGGTGAGGCCCTGGCTGACGCCGAGGAGCGCGTTGGCGAAGAGCACCCAACTCCAGGACGGCGCCCACATGAGCAGGAAGGGGACCGGGACCGCAACGAGCCAACCGGCTACGAGGACCGCCTTTCGGCCCACGGAATCCGAGAGCCGGCCGGCGAAATAGTTCGTCAGCGCCTTGACGACGCCGAATACCACGATGAATGAAAGGACTGCGGCCCTCGCAGCGAGGTGGAACTCCCTCTCCGCGATCGCCGGGAGGATCGTTCGCTCGAGACCGACCATCGCACCGACGAAGGCGTTCACGACCACGAGCAACGTGAACTGTGCGAGGTTCGGCCCGAGGCCTAGTCGGATGCCGGTGTCGTGCACCGTCTCCGGCTCGGCGCTCTTCATGGCACGCGCCCCTGGTTGAAGCGGAGGGTTGACTCGATCTCCGGCGGCGGCGCTGGGACGCCGCGCGTGACGTGCGCCACGAAGGCCTCGCGGTCCATCGAGAGGACTGGGTTCCAGCGCTTCTCGAACGCCAGGGTGCTGCTGGGTTTCCCGCTCAGACCGGCGCCACAAGCCGAGCCTGAGAAATGGGCAGGGTGGATCTCCAACTCGCCGGGAAGCGAGAGCAGCTTGTCGTGAATCGAGGCGTGGAGCGCCGCAGCGTTCCGCTCCTTCTCGCCCGGCAGGTCGGGGCGTCCGACGGCGCCTACGAAGAGTGTATCCCCAGTCAGGACGAACCAAGGCTCGGGGCCGCGCCGCAAATCGGTGACAAGCAGCGCGATGCTCTCCGGCGTGTGCCCGGGGGTATGCAGGACCCGAATGAGCGTGTTCCCCAGCTCGAGCACCTGCCCATCCCCGAGTGGCTCGAACGGGAAGGCCACATCAGCGGCGCCGTGCAGATGATAGACCGCACCGGTCGCGGCGGCGAGCGCGCGGCCGCCGGATCGGTGGTCGGCGTGCACGTGCGTTTCGATGATGCGCGCGATGCGCATTCCTTTCGCGCTGGCGAAGCTACTGTAAGAGTTGACCTGCGACTCGCGCGGGTCGACAACAGCGCAGAGGCCTGCGGTCCCGCAGCCGAACACGTACGAGGCGCAGCCGCCCTCGATCGAATAGAAGGGTTGGAAGATCATCGGTGCTCCTTGGAAGGCGCCCGCGTAAGGAAGGGCGCCCCGCGTGATCAGCTCGTGACCACTCGGTCGGCGGCGGCTACTTTCTCCGCCAGCAGCTTCGGGGTGAAGAATCCGGAGCCGGACCACGGCCTGACCTGCTCCTCCGCGACCGCACGGGCGCGGCAGCAGGCGCCTCAGCCATAGACCGGAATCTTGTTCTCCCTGCAGAACGCGAGCAGCTCTTTGACGGGCGGCAGCCCGACCGGCTGTACGTTCTGCGCCACGGTATCGTTGAAGAGGACGACCGCGTCACCCTGAAGCGCCACCTCGACGTCATGGCCCGCTTCCTTCGCGCCCTTTGCCATCAGGAAGATCAATCCCGCCCGGGTCGGATCCTCCGACCCGTGCGAGCCGATGTAGAGGAACCTCATGCCGTTACCTCCTGCTCGATGACCGCCCACAGCATGCCGCGTTCGACGGGAGCGACCAAGGCTGCCCAGCGAATGCTTTTGATAAGTTGGAACGATGAACCTGGACCGACTGCGCACGTTCCAGGCGGTCACCGCCACGCTCCACTTCGGGCGTGCGGCGGAACGGCTGGGATTGTCGCAACCCGCAGTCTCGCAGCAGGTCGCCCACCTCGAAGAGGAGCTGGGAACGGCGCTCTTCGAACGGATCGGCCGGCGCATCTACCTCACGCCCGCGGGCCAGGCGCTCTCGGTCGAGGCCGGCAGGATCTTCGCAGCGATCGACCGGGCGACCGAGGCGGTGCGGGCGCTCGCGAGCGGAGAGGCGGGAAGCCTGCGCGTCGGTGCAAGCACGACGCCGGGTATCTACCTTGTGCCCGAGGTCCTGGGCCGCTTCCGCTCCGATTTGCCGCAGGTGAAGCTTGCGTTCCGTATCGCCAACTCGGCCGAGATCGAGCGCGCGCTCCTTGCGAACGAGCTGGATCTCGGAATTGCTGGGGCGCGCTTCAACCACGATGAGCTCTTCGAGGTGACGCTTGGACAAGATCGGATCATGGCCATCGGCTCGCCGACACTACTCGGCCGCACGCGGCGCGCCCGCATCGACGATCTGTCGCGATGGCCGCTGCTCGGACGAGAGCAGGGCAGCGGCACGCAGGCGGCAGTCTCGGCCGCCCTCGCCCGACGAGGCGCGCGGGTCGCTCAAGCGTTCGAGTTGCCCTCGCCGGAGGCGCTCGTCCACGCGGCGACAGCGGGTCTCGGCATTGCCTTCGTTCCGCGTCGGGCTGCGCGAGATGCCCTTCGGACCCGGGGCGTCGTCGAGCTGCGCATCGACGGGCTCGAGATCGTCCGCCCGATTCAGGCCGCCTACCATCGCGACAAGCGGGTGACGCGCGCAATGCGCGACGTGATCGATCTGCTTCGCGCGCGGATGCGGCAGCCGGTCTGAAGCTGTTTGGGGGACGGCTCAGAGCCAACGTCGCACCCGCGCCTGGAACGCCCGGTGCTCATCCGCGAATTTGCGCGCGAGGTAGGCTTCCTCGCGCGCGATCACGTGCGTCTGGACGAACCCGAGAGGCCATCGGATCGGCTAATGAGGTCTGGGATCGTTCGTGGGGTCTAGGTAGTTGATCTCCCAGGGTCCGATCCCGTGTACTTGGATGATCGTCTCCTCGCTGGCCCAGCCGAAATGGTGGATCTGCTCCGGCATCACGGTGATCCCGCCCGCAGGGAGCGAGTCCCCCTTCTTGGGGTCGAATCGATCTCCGAGCCCCATGTGAAAGGTGCCGGAGATCACGGTCACGTGAACGGCGCGGGGATGCCAATGAGGCGGGATCCTGTACTCGGCGGGGAACCGAAGACGGAACGTGAATGGCCCGGCGCTGCTGGGGGCCCCCTCGATCAGTGACATCCTCGCGCCCGACGGCAGGGCAGGTGGACCGGCCGTCCATGTGAGGTCCGACGGCGCAAGCATCATGACGTGCCCCGTCTTCGGAGGACCGGCGTCGGTCGCCGTTTTGTCGTCGGCTCGAGCGGCGGTTCCCGCCCGCGTGCAAATGACGACCGCAATCAACACGGTCGCTCTCTGGACTTGCGTCCTCACGTGACGGACTCCTTTCCAAGCATTCGTGTGCCCAGTGTCCTGCACACCGCGGAAATCGTCCGTCACAAATGTTACGGGCGAGGTTCTCCAGCACCCGTGTCGTGCACCGTCGTCTCGCGACGAGCGTTTCCGTCAAAGACTTCTTTCAAAGCGTCCAGGTCGGGAATGCGGACGGCTTCCCGTGTCAGACCGATGACGCCCCGCTCGGCCAGATTTCTCAAACTCCGCGACACGTGGACGCGCACCACGCCCAGCAGAGGGGCGATCTCCTCTTCGCGCAGCCGATCTCGATGTACTAGAATGTCGCGTCCGGCCGAGGCACCCTCCCCAAGCGCCAGCTCATAGAGCAGCTTGGCGAGCCGCGCCGTGGCCGTCTTCAAGGCAAGACTTTCGGCCAGCTCGACGAGCGTGCCCATCTGCTGTCCGGCAGCCCCGAGCAGCGACACGGCAAACGCGGGGTGCTCCTCGGCGACTCGCTTGACTGTCAGGACATCGAGTACCAGCAGCCTTGTGCGCGTCACCGACCGCGCGCTGACGATGTGTATGCCGGTACTGAAGGCGGACGCGATGCAGAAGGTGTCCCCGGGTCGCTCAAACACTCGCAGGATCTGCTCCCGACCATCCGCATTCGCGCGATAACAACTCACGCGCCCTGACTCCAGGACGTATACCCAGCGACACGTGTCGCCCTCGTCGAAGACCAGCGCGTTCCGGCTGACCTCCCGAGGCCGGCTGCCGGCTGCGAGTGCTGCACGTGTGGCAGGCGAGAGATCGCGAAATACCGGTGTACTTTCCAAAGCTCCCGTCGGCACGTCTCGATGCTCCATGGTGCTTCCTCGTTCCTTCTCATCCGCTCATCGAACCGGGTTGCCGATTTCCGGCATCCGGCTCTGCGCTTCAGCCGTGCAGCGGACCGAGGTCCATCACGACGCGCTCGGAAGTGAGCTTTCCGTCCGCGTCAAAGCGGTAGAAAGCGACGAACGGGAGCTCCACGTCGCGCTGCGTCGGCGCAAAGCCGAGGAACTCACGCGAGTGTTTCCCGCACAGGTGGCCTTCGATCGCGGTCTCCGCGTCAGTGAAGTGCTCTTCGTCAATGACGGCGCGCAGGCCGGCGAGCGCGCCGGGGGCGGCGCTCATTCCCATGTAGCCGTGCGCCCAGCGGATGGTCTCGTCGCTGGGGAAGCTCTGTCGGTTGTAGAGCATCACGCCGTCCTTCGAGAACGTGGCCATGATCCGCTCCAGATCGTGGTCGTTCTCGGCGGCGTAATGCGCGCGCACGAGCGCTCGTCGCCGTTCGCGTTCTCGGTCGTCGATGGGCATGGTCACTCCTTGGGTCGGGTTCTCTCGTCACTCTCGAAGCAGCGCCGCGCCGCTTCGATCGCGCCCTTCGCGATGTTCTGGAGCAGGCGCTGATCCTGGCCCGCGCGGCCGAGCACGCGAATCGCGACCGACGACGCGAACAGCATCGCAGCGAGCGGATCGAGATCGACGTCCGTGCCCGCTTCGGCCTGCGCCTCGCGCAGGCGCGCGCGCAGGAGCGCCTGCATCGCCTTCAGCCCGTCCTGAAGCTGCGCCCGCGTTTCCGAGGAGAGCGCGTGTGACTCCGGAATCGCGTTCAAGATCAGGCAGCCGCGGCGCTCCGGGTCGCGCGCAGTGAGTCGCACCACCGTCTCGAGCACGTGCTCCGCGGCGTCGAGCCCGCTCTTGTCGGTCGAGATCGCCGCCGCGAGACCCGCGACGTAGCGCTTCGTCGCGGCGCGGAACATGTCTTCCTTGCTGCCGTACGCGGCGTACAGACTGCCGCGCAAGAGACCCGTCGCCTCGGTCAGCTCCTCGATCGACGTGCGCGCATAGCCGCGCGACCAGAACACACCGAGGAGCGCTTCCTCTACTTCGGCGGGATCGAACTGGCGCGGGCGAACCATCGGTTCGTAGAATACGCGGTTATTGAACGTCTAGTCAAGAACACCAGCAGGACAATCGACGCGAGCGCTAGCGGCGCAGGGACAGCATCGGGTCCACCCGCGCCGCCCTACGCGCCGGCGCCCAGCTGGCGAGGGCGACGATGGTGTACGTCCTGCCGTTCAGCGTGGTGGTCTGGCCCAGGATACGCGGGTCGCCGGAGAACTCGCGCTTCCACAGCTGGAAGGTGAGCACCACCTCGTGCGCGGCGCCCTGGTAGTCGGTCTTGGAGGACAATCCGCGGCCGAGCGCCGGGTGCATGTTGAGCGTGGCGAAGAAGCTCGCCGTCACCTTGGCGGCCGGGAGCTGCTCCGGCCCGGAAGCGACCGTCATCGACAGCCGCGAGCTCTGGACGGCGGCGACCGACTCGAACGCGCCGTTCTCCTTCGCCAGGTCGAGGTAGTCGAGCGTCGAGTACGGTTCGCGGCCGTGCCCCGGTGATTCTCCCGGGACCGTCTCGTACAGCCGGACGAGCTGCTCGGGCTGCGGCGCGGGGAGGGGGCGGAGGACGACCCCTTCGAGCACGCTGAAGATCGCGCTGCTCCCTCCCACTCCCAGCGACGCCGGGCGACCGGTCGCGGGATCGCACAGTCCCACAACCGGACAATGACTTGGGAGCGCGCCGCGCGCTATACCCGTGCGCGCTTCAGCCCGGAGGAACACATGGCCACCACCGCCCGCGTCGTCCGTGCCCACAAGACCGGCGGCCCCGAGGTGATGCAACTCGACGAGGTGCAGCTCCCGCCGCCCGGCCAGGGGCAGGCGCTGGTGCGCATCGAGGCGGCGGGGGTGAACTTCATCGACATCTACCATCGCGGCGGGCAATACCAGTTGCCGCTGCCGCTTGCGTCAGGTGTGGAAGGCGCGGGGGTCGTCGAGCAGGTGGGCCCCGGCGTGACTGACGTCCGCGTCGGGCAGCGCGTGGCGTGGACCAACGTGAACGGTTCGTACGCGACGCACGCTCTCGTGCCCGCGGAGCGCCTGGTGCCGGTGCCGGAAGGAGTCTCGGCGAAGCTCGCCGCCGCCGTCATGTTGCAAGGCATGACCGCGCACTATCTGACCCACGACACGTATCCGCTCAAGCGCGGCGAGTGGTGCCTGATCCACGCGGCGGCGGGCGGCGTCGGGCTGCTCTTCTGCCAGATGGCGAAGAAGATCGGGGCCCGGACGATCGGGACGGTCGGCACCGACGAGAAGGCGAGGCTCGCGCGCAAGGCGGGCGCCGAGGAGGTGATCGTCTACACCAAGGCCGACTTCGAAGCGGAGGCGAAGCGGCTCACCGGCGGCGCCGGCACCAGCGTCGTCTACGACTCCGTCGGGAAGGACACCTTCGACCGCAGCCTGAAATGCCTGCGGAGGCGCGGGATGATGGTCCTGTTCGGGCAGTCGAGCGGACCGGTGCCGCCCTTCGACCTGCAGCGGCTCGCGACCGGTGGTTCGCTCTACATCACCCGCCCGACGCTGGGCAGCTACATCACCACCCGCGAGGAGCTGCTCGCGCGCGCCGGCGCCGTGCTGGACATGGTGCGCAAGGGCGAGCTGGAGGTCCGCATCGAGGCGGAGCTTCCGCTCGGGCAGGCGGCCAAGGCGCACGAGCTGCTCGCCTCGCGGAAGACCACGGGGAAGATCATCCTGGTGCCGTAGGTCGAGCTCGACGCTACGCCGCGTACTCCTCGATCGGCGGGCAGCTGCAGATGAGCTGCCGGTCGCCGAGCACCGCGTTGATCCGCGCCACCGCGGGCCAGAACTTCTTGCCGCGCACCCAGGGCAGCGGGAACGCGGCGCGCTGGCGCGAGTACGGGCGGTCCCACGAGTCGGCGGTGAGCACTTCGGCGGTGTGCGGCGCGGCCTTGAGCACGTTGCGGTCGCGGGGCTGCTTGCCCTGCTCGACCTCGCGGATCTCCTCGCGGATGGCGATCATCGCGTCGCAGAAGCGGTCCAGCTCGGCCTTGGCCTCGCTCTCGGTCGGCTCGACCATCAGCGTGCCGATCACCGGGAACGAAGTGGTGGGCGCATGAAAGCCGTAGTCCATCAGCCGCTTCGCCACGTCCTCCACCTCGACCGAGGCGTCGCGCTTCACCTTGCGCAAGTCGAGGATGCACTCGTGCGCCACGGTGCCGTTCTTGCCCACGTACAGCACGGGGAAGTGCGGCCCGAGCCGCTTCGCCATGTAGTTCGCGTTGAGGATGGCGATCTTCGTCGCCTGGGTCAGGCCCTCGCCGCCCATCAGCTTGATGTACGCCCAGGAGATCAGCAGGATCGAGGCGCTTCCCCACGGCGCCGCGGAGATCGGCCCGATCGCCTCCTCGCCCCCGACGCGCACCACCGGGTGGCCCGGAAGGTAGGGCGCGAGGTGCCTCGCCACGCAGATGGGGCCCATGCCCGGTCCGCCGCCGCCATGGGGGATGCAGAACGTCTTGTGCAGGTTGAGGTGGCACACGTCGGCGCCGAAGTCGCCCGGCCGGCACAAGCCGACCTGCGCGTTCATGTTCGCGCCGTCCATGTAGACCTGCCCGCCGTGCTGGTGGACGATGCGGCAGACCTGCTGGATGCCTTCCTCGAACACGCCGTGCGTGGACGGGTAGGTGACCATCAGAGCGGCCAGGTCCTTCGCGTTGGCCCGCGCCTTCGCCTCGAGGTCCGCGAGGTCGATGTTCCCGTTCTCGTCCGTCTTCACCACCACGATCTTGAGCCCCGCCATCGCCGCCGAGGCCGGGTTGGTGCCGTGCGCCGATCGCGGGATCAGGCACACGTTGCGGTGGGACTCGCCGCGCGCCTCGTGGTAGCGCCGGATGACGAGGAGGCCGGCGTACTCCCCCTGCGCGCCGGCGTTGGGCTGCAGGGAAACGGCGTCGAAGCCGGTGATCTCGCGCAGCATCGCGGACAGCTCGTCGAAGATCTGCGTGTATCCCTGCGCCTGGGAGCGGGGCACGAAGGGATGCAGCTTGCCGAACTGCGGCCAGGTGACGGGCACCATCTCCGCCGTCGCGTTCAGCTTCATGGTGCACGAGCCGAGCGGGATCATCGAATGGGTCAAGGACAGGTCGCGCGACTCGAGCAGCCGCATGTAGCGCAGCATCTCGGTCTCGCTGTGGTGCGTATTGAAGACCGGGTGGGTGAGATAGGCGGAGGAGCGGGCGAGCTGGGGCGGGAGCGCGCTGTCCGGCTCGAGCTGATCGAGCGCCACGCTGCTGCCGAAGACCGCCAGCACGCTCTCCACGTCTTCCCGCGAGCAGGTCTCGTCTAGCGAGATGCCCACGGTGCGAGGGTCGATGCGCCGCAGGTTGATGCGCCGGGCCGCTGCCGCCGCGACGATCTGGTCCGCGTCGGCCTCAACCGCGAGGGTGTCGAAGAAGTGCTGGTGGCGGAGCTTCAGCCCCTTCTTTCGCAAGCCGGCGGCGAGCAGCGAGGTGAGGCCGTGCACGTGCTGCGCGATGGCCTTGAGCCCGCGCGGCCCGTGGTAGACGGCGTACATCCCGGCCATGATCGCGAGCAGCGCCTGCGCCGTGCAGATGTTGCTGGTCGCCTTCTCGCGGCGGATGTGCTGCTCGCGCGTCTGCAGCGCCATGCGCAGCGCCGGGCGGCCCTGGGCGTCCTGCGAGACGCCGATGATCCGCCCCGGCATGTGGCGGACGTGCTCCTCGCGGCAGGCGAAGTAGGCCGCGTGCGGCCCGCCGTAGCCGAGCGGCACGCCGAAGCGCTGCGAGGAGCCCACCGCGACGTCGGCGCCCAGCTCGCCGGGCGGCGCCAGCAGGCAGAGGGAGAGGAGGTCGGCGGCGACCACGGCCAGTCCCCCGTGCTGGTGCACGCGCTCGATGAAAGCGCGCAGGTCGCGCACGCGGCCGTCGGTCGACGGGTACTGCACCAGCGCCCCGAACACCTTGGTCTTGAAGTCGAAGGTATCCGGCTCGCCGACCACCACGCGCCATCCGAGCGGCTCGGCGCGCGTGCGCACCACCTCGATGGTCTGCGGGTGGCAGTCGCTCGCGACGAAGAACGCCTTCGCGTCGCCCCCGGCGACTGCGTGCACCAGGCTCATCGCCTCGGCGGCGGCGGTCCCCTCGTCGAGCAGCGACGCGTTCGCCACCGGGAGGCCGGTCAGGTCGATCACCATCGTCTGGTAGTTGAGCAGCGCCTCGAGGCGCCCCTGCGAGATCTCGGGTTGGTACGGGGTATACTGAGTGTACCAGCCCGGGTTCTCCAGGACGTTGCGCTGGATCACCGCCGGCGTGACGGTGTCCGAGTAGCCCATCCCGAGGTAGCTGCGGAAGACCTGGTTCTTCGCCGCGCGCTGCTGCAGGTCCTGCAGGAGGCCGTGCTCCGAGAGGCCTGTCGGCAGATCGAGCGGCCGCTTCAGGCGGATGCCCGCGGGGACCGTGGCGTCGATCAGGGCGTCCAGAGACCCTTTTCCCAGCACCTCCAGCATCTCCACCACGTCGCGGGTGTCGGGCCCGATGTGGCGGTCGACGAAGCAGTCCGGGTGCCGCGGAATGTGCATTGCTTTCCTGCTCCTTCCAGGGGTTGGCACTCCCTACCACGCCGGACGCCGCAGGGTAACCGCGATCAGGCGACGGCGCACTCACCCCGGCATCGCGGCCCGCGGCGGTCGGAGAGACTTCGGCTCGTGCCGTGACACTACCTGTCATCAAAAGCGCAGCGCCGCCGAATACGGCGGCGACTGGCTTGGCACGGGGCCTGCTTTAGACCCCGGGCATGGAGGACGCGATGACGACGATCAAGATGACGATGCGCGAGTGGGGCTACCCGGCGCTGGTGCTGATTTCGTGGATGATGGCTGCGGCCTACACGCTCTCGATGGTGATCTGACCTGTCCGGTTCCGGGAATGGACGCGGAATCCGGACAGGGTGCGGTTGGCGGGCGAGGTGGGACGCGGGCAGGTCGCCTGGGATGGGCGGCGGCTGCGCCTTCACGGGAGCCGGACGACGATCTTGCCCCGGGCGTGCCGCGTCTCCAGCCGCCGCAGTCCCTGTACCGCGTCGCCGAACGGAACCACCATCTCGACGACGGGGCGCAGGCCTCCCCGCTCGACGAGGTCCGATATCCATTCCAGGTCCGCGCGACGCGACCGCGCCACGACGAGACGGGCGCGGGGGTATCCAGCCAGCGTGCGGATCGCATCGCCAAAGACTCGTCTCGACGGAACTGTGGTGACATAGACGCCGCGCGCGTCGAGCGCCGGCCGCACCCGCGCGAAAGAGAGGTCCCCGAAGGCATCGAAGATGACGCGAAAACGGTGGGCGCCAGAGAATGCGTCGCCGCGGGCGTAGTCGAACGTTTCGCTGGCGCCGAGTGAACTGCAAAGGTCCCGGTTGGCCTCGCTGGACGTAGTGGCCACGGTCGCGCCGAGCGCCCGTGCCATCTGGACCGCGGCCGTGCCTACGCCTCCGGAAGCCCCGTGCACGCAGACCCTCTCTCCGTCGCGGACTCCAGCCACATCGCGCAGCGCCTGGAGCGCGGTGAGCGAGACCAGCGGGAGCGCCGCGGCCTCCTCGAAAGCGAGGGCGCCCGGCATGGGCGCGAACTCGCTGTCTCGCACCGCGACGTACTCGGCGAGCGTGCCGCGCCGGTAGCTCCACTGCTGCAGCGCACCGTAGATCCGGTCCCCGACCGCCACGCCCCGGATCCGCGATCCACGGGCGACCACCTCGCCGGCGAAGTCGAGGCCAACGCCCTTGGGGAATCGCCGGCCGCTCAGCAAGCGAAAGCGCCCCTTTCGAACCAGCACGTCCTTTGGATTCAGCGCCGCGGCCCGGACGCGGACCAGCACCTCGTCCGGGCCCGGCGCCGGCAAGGCGATCTCGCAGGGGCGGAGGACGTCGAGCCCGCCATAGCGATCGTACAGGAGGGCGCGCATACGCCGCGGAAGATCTTGTACTTGCGCCGTGGCAAAGGGGACGGGAGACCAAATGGGCGGGATCACGACGGCAGTGTAGTTCGGAGCAACTCGCGCAGCGCGCGCGCGAGCCGCTCGATCTGCCCGCGCGAGTTGTAGAGCTGCGCGGCGATGCGGACCAGGCGGCGCGGGTACTGCGGAAAGACGAAGATCGGTACTTCGACGCGGTGCTGATCGAAAATCGTACGCTGCAGCGGATCGTTCATCGAGCCGGCCACCGGCGGCGGGCCTTCGCTGTCCGGGAGCGGGACGGCGGCCAGGGTGCCGATCATCTCGGCGGGCGCGGGCTCCGGGATTCCGAGCGACTCGCAGAGCAAGGCGCGGCCGGCGAGGGCAAGCTCGCGGTTGCGCTGCATCAGCGCGGGCCAGCCGCCGGGCACGAGCGAGGCGAGGAAGCGGATCGCCTCGGGGATGCAGAGGAACGGCGTGGGGTCGTCCGTGCCGCCCCAGTCGAAGAGCAAGCGGAACCGCGACCGGTCGGTGCGCGTCGAGTTGAAACCGTGGCTCACGGCCAGCGGCAGCACGCCGTCTTGCCGATCGCGGCGGACGTGAAGGAAGCCCGCTCCCTTCGGCGTGCAGAGCCATTTGTGGCAGTTGCCGGTGTAATACGCGGCGCCGATCCGGCGCACGTCCAGCGGCAGCATCCCCGGCGCGTGCGCGCCGTCGACCAGCGTGTCCACTCCGCGCTCGGCGAGCGCGCGGACCAGCGTTTCGACCGGGAACACCAGCCCGGTGGGGCTGGTCACGTGATCGATCAGGGCCAGCCGCGTGCGCGGCGTCACCGCGGCGAGCACCGCAGAGGCCACCCGCGCGGGCGTGACGCCCGGCCAGGGCACGGCGGCGGTGACCACGCGGACCCCTGCGGGCTCGAGCACGCGGAGGGCGTTGCGGCAGGCGTTGTAGGCGTGGTCGGTGGTGAGCACCTCGTCGCCGGGGCCGAGGCGCAGAGAGCGGACCACGGTGTTCACCCCGCTGGTCGCATTCGGCACGAACGCCAGATCGTCGGCGTCGGCGCCCACGAACCGGGCCAGTGCGGAGCGCGCCTCGTCGAGCAGCGGCTCCAGCTCGCGGGAGAGGAACAGCACGGGCTGCCGCTCCATCCGCGCGCGCAGCTCCTGCTGCAGGTCGAGCACGCGCCGCGGGCAGGCGCCGAACGAGCCGTGGTTCAAGAACTCGACTTGCGGGTCCAGCGTCCAGCGCCGGGCGAACTCGGCTTCCACGCGCGCTCCTCAGCCGCTGCCGATAGGCCGGCGCTGTGCTTTTCAGCGTTATGAATCCAGCCGCGCGTAAGTAGCGTCGGTCCCACTGAACGCGCGCTGGATGTCGTCGATGCGCACGCAGAGGTCCGCGGCGAGCGGCTTCGCGCACGCGTCGATCCCTGAGTCGAGCTGCGACACGTCGGCGGGCCCGAGCAGAACCGAGTCGACGCCGGGCCTCGCCGCCAGCCAACCGTAGGCGAGCTGAACCGGCGTAAGGCCGGCCTCGCGCCCCAGCCCCGAGTACGCTTCCACCAGCTCGAAGAACCGGTCGGAGAGATACCGCCGCTGGTACATCTTGTTGCCGTCGAAACGGGACCCCTTCGGGGGCTCGGTGCGCAGCGCGCGCCCGGCGAGCAGCCCGCCGGCGAGCGGGTTGTAGACGGTGGTGTGGATCGGATGCTGCCTGGCGAACGCCCAGTACTCGACGTCGAGCTGGCGGACGAGGAGGTTGTAGATCTGCTGAGCGGTCGTCGGCCCGGGCAGGCCGTTGCGCGTGCAGATCCGTTCCATGTCGACGATTTGCCAGGACGCGTAGTTCGAGACGCCCCAGTGCGCGATCTTGCCCGCCTGGATCAGCTTCTGCAGCGCGGAGAGCGTCTCCTCGAGCGGCGTCCGCATGTCCGGCCAGTGCAGGTAGTAGAGATCGATCCGGTCGACGCCCAGCCGCTGCAGGCTCTCGTCGCAGGCGCGGAGCACCACGTCCGTCTTGAGGCCTTCGCGGGCGCCGCCCGCGGGGCGGCTGCCCACCTTGCTCGCGATGCGCGCTCCGCGCCGGCCCCGCAGCGCGCGGCCCAGGATCAGCTCCGAGTCCCCGTACGCGTTCGCGGTGTCGAACAGCGTCACGCCGCGCTCCAGGGCGCGCGCGACGATCCGGTGCGCCTCGTCCTCGGGCGTGCGTTTGCCGAAGTTCATCGTGCCGCAGACGATTCCGACGGGAGCGCCCGCGGGCCTCGGTTCCAGCCAGTCGGTCATGCGCGCTTGTGTACCGCACCGGGGCCGCTGCGGCGAGCGGCGGTCACCAGTGGACCGCGGGGAAGGCGCGACCCGGCCGCGCGAAGAGGAAGCCCTGCTGCAGATCGCAGCCCAGACCCTCCAGCGCGTCGCGCTCCTCGCAGCACTCGATGCCTTCCGCCAGCACGGTGATGCCCAGCTCCTTGCAGAGCGAGGTGATGGTCCGCACCAGCTTCCGCTTGGTGGGCTCGCGGTGGAGGTTGCGCACCAGCGCGATGTCCAGCTTCGCCACCTCCGGGTCGAGCTGGACGAAGCTGGTGAGCCCCGAGTAGCCGGCGCCCAGGTCGTCGACCGCCACCGAGAACCCCATTCGCTTGAGGCGGTCGATGCGGGCGCGGACGTCCGGCACGCGGTCGAGGCCGGCGCGCTCGGTGATCTCCAGCACCGTCCGGCCGGCGATCAAGGAAAGCGGCGCCTTGGGATCGTAGAGCGCGTCGTCCAGCAGCTCTTCGGAGTGCAGGTTGACGAAGAGCCGCATGGGGCTCTTCTGCATCCGCAGCGCCGCTCGGGCGCGGATCGCGCGTCCCAGCTCGTGCACCCTCCCCAGCGTCTCGGCGGCGTGGACCAGCTTCTCGGGCCGCGGGAAGCTCGGCTCGGTGGTCCGGAGCAGGGCCTCGTAGGCGACGAGGCGCTTCTGCGGCCACCGCACGATGGGCTGGAAGGCCAGGTCGAGGCCGGCGAGCGCGTTCGAGAAGCGCTCCGAAAGGCCGGGGTGCTCCGAGTCCTGCTCTTTCTCGAGATATTCCTTCGCCTGGCGCTTGATGTCCGCCAGCTTGTGGATGCGGACGGCGCGCTCGACCACCTCGACGAGCTGCTCCGCGTCGATCGGCTTGAGCAGGTAGCGGAAGGCGCCGAACTCGACCGCCTGCATCGCCGTGGAGAGCTGCGGCGAGCCGGTGACGAAGATGACCGGCACCTCCAGGCCGCGCTCGCGCACGGTCCGCAGGAGACCCATGCCGTCCATCCCGGGCAGCGCCAGATCGGTGATGATGGTGTCGAACTGCGCCCGCTCGAGCAGCGCGAGCGCGTGCGGACCGTCCGCGGCGGTGTCCACCGCGAAGCCGGCGTCGTGCAGCACGTCGGCGAAGATCCGGCTCAGCCGTGGATCGTCGTCGACCACCAGCACGCGACCATGGTTTCCTGGGCGTCCCTCCAACACGTTCTCCCGGCGTCGCAAGATGCGGGTCAGTGACGGCTTCCCGCAAGAGGCAAGCGACCGCTCGGCTGCCTTGGACGGGGAAGCGCTGGAGGTCTGCGGTGGTGAACGATCGACGCGGACCTCCACCTCGACCTGTAATTACCTTCGCCGCTCGGTCCCGGCCACCCCATTTCAGCGATATTTGAGACCGGTGCCCGTGTTGAACAGCACGACCGTCTCGCCGGGCTTCACGAACTCGTCCTGGCGCAGCCGGCGCAGGGCGGCCCATGCCGTGCCGCCCTCCGGGCAGATGTCGAGGCCGCTGCGGCGCGACAGCTCCGCCGCGGCGGGGGCGATCGCCGCCTCGGAGACGGCGATCGCGGTCCCCGAGGTCTCCCGCAGCGCGCGGAGGCAGAGGAATCCTCCGATGGGCGAGGGGACGCGCAGCCCGTACGCACCGGTGCGTGGATCCGGCCAGGCCTGCGTCGCTGCATGCCCGGCGTCAAAGGCGGCCACGACCGGAGCGCAGCCCTCCGCCTGGACCGAGACGAGCCGGGGCCGCTTTTGCGTCCACCCCAGCTCGCGCATCTCGCCGAACGCCTTCCACATGCCGACCAGGCCGGTGCCACCGCCGGTCGGGTAGACGATGACGTCGGGCAGCTCACCGAGCTGCTCGAAGAGTTCGTAAGCCATCGTCTTCTTGCCTTCGACGCGATAGGGCTCCTTCAACGTCGACACGTCGAAGGTGTCCCGCGGACCGTTCGCCTTGAGCCATTTGCCCGCGTCCGCGATGCTGCCCGGCACCAGGTGCACCTCCGCGCCGTAGTGCCGGCACTCCTCCGCGAACGCGCGGGGAGTGTCCTCGGGCATGACGACCACCACCGGCAGTCCGGCGGCAGCGCCGTAGGCGGCAAGCGCTCCCGCGGCGTTCCCCGCCGACGGAGCGGCCAGCGCCCGCGCGCCCAGCGCCCGTGCCAGCGACACCGCCAGGGTCATCCCCCGCGCCTTGAACGAGCCGGTTGGATTGCGCGCCTCGTCCTTCACCAGGACGCCGTCGACCTCCACCAGCGGGGTGAACCCTTCGCCGAGCGTCACCGCGTCGGCGGCGCGGATTGGGAGCACTTCCTCGTAGCGCCAGAGCGACGGCGGGCGCGACCGCACGGTCTCGAGCGCGAGCGAACCCGGCCCAAGGCGATAGTCGACCCGCAGTGGCAGCCCGCAGCTCGTGCAGACCGTCTGGAGGACGGCCGCGTCGTGCGTCGCGCCGCACGAGAAGCAGGTCAGCCCGGCGAAGTTGGGCCCGAATGGCATGTGGTCCCCGTTAGCGCGCCGGCGGTGGACAGGCAAGCTCGTTCACGAGCCCGGCGAGCTCGCGGTTGCGAGACGGTCGGAGACGCGGGAAGCCCACTGCGGCTCGATCTCGAGGCACGCCGCGCGCCGGCCGAGCCGCATGGCCGCGGCCGGGATCGATCCACTCCCCGCGAACGGGTCCAGGACGAGCTGGCCGGGGCGCGTCCACGCGCGCAGCAGCGCTTCGAGCACGCTGAACGGCTTGTGGTTGGGATGGCTGCCCCAGCGCGCGGCCTCGCCATCGTCGTCATAGCCCGCGGCGACGCACCAGCAGCGCGGAGGGTCGGCCGGTGCTAGCGGCGGAAGCGGGTCGCGCAGGAAGACCAGCGCCGTCTCGTACACCCGTAGGAGTTGCTCGTTCCCGTCGTGCTCGGTGGTCCGCTTCGCCCACACGAGCTCGCCGGCCGGTTGGTAGCCCAGCCCACGGGCGACGGAGGAGATCGGTTCCTTGCCGAGGAAGTTGGTCCACACGGCCAGTGGCGCGCCTGGGCGCAGGTGCGAGACGGCGCGGGGCAGCCACTCCTCCGTGAACGCCCGATAGTCCCGGACCGACTCGAAGCGGCCCACGGGCTCGCGGTCGATTTTGCGCCCCGCGTGCGGATCGCGGAGGTCGCCGCGCTTCCGCCGCCGCGTGAGCAGGCAGTATGGCGGATCCGTCACCAGGGCATCGGCGCGCTCGCCGCCCAGGGCGGCGGCGTACGCGTCTTCCCGGCAGGCATCTCCCTGCACGCAACCAGGCACGGGGGCAGGGTAGCGCACCAGGCGCCAGCCGCCGCCGTATTCGGCGGCGCTGCGCTTTTCGCGCGGACGGTCAAGAGTGCTCATTGTCACAGTTGCAAGATAGATGATTCAGCTGTATCAAACTCAACCATGGACCTGCTCTTCGAGGTGCGGTCCGCCGCGCGGAGCCTGCGCCGCCAGCCCGGGTTCGCCGCGGCCTGCGTCCTGGTGCTCGCCGCCGGGATCGGGGCTGCTTGCGCGGAGTTCGCGCTGGTCGACGCGGCGCTGCTCCGGCCGCTGCCGTTCCGCGATCCGGACCGTCTGGTGTGGATCTGGTCGACCCGCACCGACCGGGCCAAGGCGTTCTTCTCGCTCCCGAACCTGGCGGACACGCAGGCGCAGGCGCGCGCGGCCCAGGTGGTTAAGTTTAAGTCAGCCAGACACGCCGGCAGGTCCGCAATGCTCCGCCCAGGCTCTACTTCAAGAGCCGAGGAAAACCGGGGGTGCGCTGCGATGTCGGAGGTCTATTGATCGTTGAGTGGCGAATAGGCGTACGAAGAGATCGACCAAGGGCCAGACCCGTTTAACAGAAACCGAGAGCCGTTTTACAGACGGAGAAAATCGGCGCCAACACGCGAATACGCCACCGGCGCGATCGCGCGTGCGGAAGCCTGCGGCTCTCCTCCGCAAATCGATCCGAACCTTCGCGCGGCGGTCGCGTTGAACAGCCGCAGAATGATCTCTTCCTGCGACTGGAGCGGACCCGCCTACTGGCAGAAGCCGCAGCGGAGGTTCGGATCCGCGTCGAAGTAGCTGCCACCTACGCAGGCGGGCATCTTCCCCGCCGGGCAACTCACGCTGCATGCCGGATCGGATGCACAGTTGGAGCAGATGGTCCCCGGACACCAGGACCCTTCGCCGCCGCCTCCGCAGGCACCGAGGGCGATCGTCGCCAGTAGTGCAAACGCCGCAAGAATCGTTTTCATTGGGGAAACCTCCAAACGCCCGTTCGGTGCGACCAACGTAGGATTTCGCGCGAGCGCGAGTCAACGCGCAACGCGCTACGCGAACCTCGAGACGGCGGCTAGTCCGGTGGCTGGAACGGCAGGACGAGGCGAGCTCGATCCATGCTCAGATGTACCGGGCTGCTCGCGTCGAGGAGCATCGCGTCGACCTCGACGAGCGCCGTGACCGCCCCAACCCGCCGGAGCTCGGAAAGGTGCTGGTTCCGGCGGGGCGCACCGGCAACCTGGACCTCGCCGCCTTTACGGTTAGGCCCGCGCAGCCGCGACATCGCGCGCCTCGTGCTGCTGGACTCCGCGCGCCCTATCGCGGTGGGGCTGGGCGCAGGGCTCGCCTCCGCTGCCCTCACCGCGCGCGCCCTCTCGGGGCTCCTCTACGGCGTTGGCGCGCTCGACGCGTGGTCGTTCGCTGCGGCGGGCGCCGCGCTCGCCGGCTCGGCCCTGCTCGCGAGCTGGCTGCCCGCCCGCCGCGCGACGCGCGTCGATCCGGTCATCGCGCTCCGCGCCTAGCCGCCGCCGATAGGGCGGCGCTATGCTTTTCAGAGGGGGAGAGTCTTGCGGTTAGAGCGAGAACGGTCGCCGGGCCACGCGGTACAGGACGATGCCCATCACCGCGAACAGGGCGACGCCGAGGATCTGGTAGCCGCCCCCTCCGAGGCCGTTGGTGAGGACCGTGCTCACGTCGAGCGGATCGAGCCAGGACGCCTTCCCCGG
>WNGG01001050.1_pt1 | contig 43306 bp, 44 predicted proteins | sample 5400661 | NCBI WGS metagenome assembly WNGG01 (sample SAMN13153372, study PRJNA577476) | soil metagenome | isolation source: 100 cm soil or saprolite under Garry oak tree replicate 1 | place: USA:California | collected 2016-06-15 | reverse complement strand
CTCGGGGACGTGTTTTGCGGTCAGCGCGACGACCGCGGCCGCGATGGGGACGTTGATGAAGAATATCCATCGCCACGACGCGGCTGAGATCAAGTAGCCGCCGATCAGCGGCCCGGCGGCGACGGCAACACCACCAAGGCCTGACCATGCCCCTATCGCCCTGGCGCGATCGGCGGGCACGAACGACGCTTCCAAGATCGCGAGGCTTCCGGGCGTGAGGAGCGCTGCGCCGACACCCTGCAACACCCGGGTGACAATAAGGAACAGTGCGGTCGGGGCGAACCCGCAAGCCGCAGAGGCCAGGGCGAACCACACGATGCCAATCGAGTAGAGCCTTCGCCGGCCGAAGCGGTCGCCGAGCGAGCCGCCAATAAGCAGGAACGCGGCAAGCGTCAGGGTGTAGCCATTCATCACCCACTGCAGGGCGCCAACGCCGGTATGGAACTCGCGCCCGATGGTCGGCAGGGCGATGTTGACGACTGTGGCGTCAAGCGCGGCGATCCCCGAGCCGAGCACGGTGACCGCCACAACCCAGCGCCCCGGTGCCGAGGAGAACAGGAGTGCGGGAGCATCCGTTGTGGTCATGTCGCGTGCCTGCTCCGGTGATTGAGGGAGCCATAGTACGGCCTGGCCCGTGGTGGCTGTCGGCGTCCGGCGCGGGTTAGGTCTGCGCTGCTGTGAGCGGGACAGCGGCCTCGGGTGTGTGCACGAGGAAGGTCATGGACTCGACGAAATACAGCTGAACGCGTTCGGTGTCGTGGGACTCATAGCCGATGGACAAGTCCTGGCCGAGATGCAGCTCGTAGTCCCCGCCGCGAACAGAAAGCACGAACGCGCCGTCCGTGGCGGGCGCCCAGATGATCTCCCCTTCGACTACGCGCGCGAGGTGGTCGCGGACGGGGTAGCCATGATCGGATGTCTCGCTGACAGCGGTGTAGGCATCCGCGCTCAGCAGCAGCGAGTAGGGCCCGCCAACGCCGGCCAGCCGCAGTGAGGTGACGGCCTGGCTGAGCACGTCCGGGTAGGCGCGGGCGTCGGCAGGCAGGGTCAGCGGCGGGTTCGGCGCGCTGCCCCGGACACCCGGGATACCGGCGGCGGCGTATCCCTCAAATATGGCGCGGTCCTCCGCGAAGGCGATCCTCCTGGCAGCATCCTTCACTGGTTGCCAGTCTGGGTCCTTGGCCCCACGCTCGACATCGTCAACGGCCTTGCGGGCCAGGCTGAATGGCACTCGCAGCTCGACGAGCGGCTGCGCTTGGCGCACGCGGGCGATGACCCCGTCCGCCGGAGGGTCGGCGTCAGCGAGGTGACCGGTTCCGACGGCCGCCAGCGCGGTGCCGCCCGGCCCACGTACGTCGGCGACCCGGCGACCCGCCAGGTGCAGCGCGAAGGTTCGCCGTGCCTCCTCGTCGATGCTGGCCCATGCGGCACTAGAGATGGGGGCTAGCTCGCGGTGCAGGTTGTTCATTGCTGGACGCTCCTGTTCAGGCTGCCGATCCGCAAGGAGCCGTCGGGCGGCTGGGAGCTGCCTGGCGGGGCGCTGTCATCGGCCACGCCAGGCCCTGCCGCAGCGGCGGCGGGCAAGCAGGACGATTCCGGGGCGCCAGTGGACCGGGCGGGCGGATCGGGCAGGTCGTTGAGGAAGTCGGCGGATGGCACGAAGAACAGGCCGCCGGTGATGGCGGTGGAGAAGTCAAGTACCCGGTCGTAGTTGCCGGGTGGGTTGCCGATGAACATGTTCTCCAGCATCTGTTCGATGACGGTGGGCATGGCGGCGTACCCGATGAAATAGGTGCCGAACTCGCCGCGCCCTGCGCTGCCGAACGGCATGTTGTCGCGCAGGATCTGGCGCTGGGCGCCATCGGGCCCAGTGATGGTGGTCAGGGCCACGTGGGAGTTGGCGGGCTTCACGTCGTCGGGCAATTCGATGTTGGACAGCTTCGTGCGGCCGATCACCTTCTCCTGTTCCCCGGTTGGCAGCGCGTTCCATGCCCGCATGTCGTGCAGGTACTTCTGGAGGATGACGTAGCTGCCGCTGGCGAACAGCGGGTCCTCACCGCCGATCATGACCGCTGCGGCGGCGGCCAGCCCGCTGGGGTTTTCCGTTCCGTCGACGAAGCCGAGCAGGTCGCGCTCGTCGAAGTAGCGGAAACCGTGCACCTCGTCGTGTACGGCGACCCAGCACGCGAGCCGGTCCATGATCTGGGCCGCAAGCTCGAAGCAGAGGTCAAGATGCTTGGCCCGGATGTGAAACAGCAGGTCACCAGGTGTGCGCACGGCGCGATGCTTCGGGCCGGCCAGCTCACGGAATGGGTGCAGTCCGGCTGGCCGTGGCCCGCTGAACAGGCGGTCCCACGCCGACGAGCCCACCCCAGCGACGCAGGTCAGCCCGCCCTCTGGGATGCGGAAGCCCACCGACCGCTGCAGCCCGGCCAGGTCGGCCAGCAGGCCGCGGACGGCAGGCTCACCGTCGGCATTGACCGACATCACCAGAAAAATCGCCGCACCTGTGAGCGGACTGAGCACCGGCTGCGGGTTGGGGTGCACTGCCATGAGCACGCGCTCCTTCGCCGTTGGAGCTCCAGCTGCGGTCGGGACAGGCACCAAGCATCGCATGGCCGGTCATCGGCGCAGAAAGCCCACCGCACCGCCTGAGCCCTCTCGCTGAGGTCAGCCCGCTCCGTCAGTTCAGCCATCCAGCGGTTGAGCTGGATCCTGGAGTTGAGGCCCAGCTTGGTGAGGATGTTGGTGATGTGGGTCTCGACGGTGCGCTCGGACAAGAACAGCTTGGTCGCGATCTGCCTGCCGGGCAGATGCTTGGCATCAAGGAGTTCGGTCTGGCCCTGGCCATCGCCGTCGAGGTGGACGCCACCCTGGTCAGCTGCCTGCTGGTGCCGGCGAGGGCTCCGACATGGCAGTCCTGGAGCGCCGGAAAAGCCGTGGCCTATTACGCCTGCCGGAAGAACCTACTATGGGTGCATGCAATCGTGGGCTGGCCGCGAATCTGAGAACGGCGCGCGGTCCGGATGCCGATGACGGCCACGGACGGCGCGACCCGCACTGCGATCATCACTGTCGACGACGACCCAAGCGTGTCCCGCGCGGTAGCCCGCGACCTGCGGCGCCGCTACGGTGAGCAGCACCGGATCGTGCGCGCCGAGTCCGGCGAAGCAGCCCTGGACGCGCTGCGCCAGATGAAGCTGCGCGGCGACCTAGTAGCCCTGATCCTGGCCGACTACCGCATGCCGCAGATGAACGGGATCGACTTCCTCGAGCATGCGATGGATGTGTACCCGGGAGCGCGGCGCGTGCTGCTGACCGCCTACGCCGACACGGGCGCCGCGATCGACGCCATCAACGTTGTCGACCTGGACCACTACCTGCTCAAGCCGTGGGACCCACCGGAAGAGAAGCTCTATCCAGTGGTCGACGGCCTGCTCGAGGCGTGGCTGGCGTCGGATCACCGGCCCGTGCCAGAGACCAAGGTCGTCGGTCACCGGTGGTCGGCGCGCTCGTCAGGGGTCCGTGAATTCCTCGCCCGCAACCAGGTGCCTTACCGCTGGTACGCCTCGGATGAGCCGGAGGGGCAGCGGCTGCTCACAGCTGCGGGCGCCGACGGTCTTTCGCTGCCGGTCGTGATCCCGCCGGATGGCGCAGCCCTGATAGAGCCCACCGACGCCGAGCTGGCCAGCAGAGTGGGACTCGCCACCACGCCCTCGACGGACTTCTACGACATCGTCGTCATTGGCGGCGGACCGGCCGGCCTTGGCGCCGCGGTATACGGCGCATCCGAGGGACTGCGCACCGTGCTGGTCGAGCGTACGGCGACGGGCGGCCAGGCAGGCCAGAGCTCGCGGATCGAGAACTACCTCGGCTTCCCTGACGGTGTGTCCGGGGCACAGCTGACCGACCGGGCCCGGCGGCAGGCCGCCAAATTTGGCGCTGAGGTGCTCACCACGCGCGAGGTGGTCGGCCTTGAGGTCAACGGCTCCGCGCGCACTGTCCGCTTCGCGGACGGCAGCGCCATCGACGCGCACACCGTCATCCTCGCGACAGGGGTCTCCTACAGGCATCTCACCGCGCCCGGTCTGGACGAGCTAACCGGGCGCGGAGTGTTCTACGGGTCCGCGCTCACCGAGACCGCTGCCTGCTCCGGGCAGGACGTGTTTGTCGTCGGCGGTGCGAACTCCGCTGGGCAAGCCGCTGTCTACCTGTCGCGGAGCGCCAAGTCAGTGACGATCCTGGTCCGCGGGCCGTCGCTGGAGAAGTCGATGTCCTACTACCTGATCCAGCAGATCGCTGACATCCCGACGATCTCCGTCCGCACCTGCACCGAGGTTATCGCCGCTGGTGGCACAGACCACCTGGCGAGCCTGACGCTACGCGACATCTCCACCGGCACGACGGACACGATCAGCGCGCAGTGGCTTTTCCTGTTCATCGGCGCAGCCCCGCTCACCGACTGGCTGGACGGTGTCGTGGCGCGGGATGGGCGCGGCTTCGTGCTGGCGGGCCCCGATCTGTCTATCGAGGGGCAGCGACCCAAGGGCTGGACGCTGGACCGGGCCCCGTACCACCTGGAAACCAGCGTCCCCGGCATCTTCGTGGCAGGCGACGCACGGGCCGAATCGGCCAAGCGGGTGGCCTCCGCCGTCGGCGAGGGCGCCATGGCCGTCATGCTCGTGCACCGGTACCTGGAGAAGCTTTGACCGAGCAGGCACGGCCGACGCCGTGCAGCGCCGAGGAGCTTCGCACGCTCTTTCTTTTCGAGAAGCTGACCGACGAACAGCTGGCGTGGTTGTGCCGTGCCGGACACGTGGACCTCATCGGTGCCGGGCCGGTGTATTCGGAAGGCGAACCCGCGAACCGCCTTTACGTGCTCATGGAAGGCACCCTGGTGCTGTCACGCCGTGTGGGGGCCGACGATGTCGAGGTCGTCCGCACATCGGAGCGCGGCGTTTACGCCGGAGCATTCGTCGCTTACCTCGGAGACCAGGTGCCGCAGGTCTACAACAGCTCGCTGCGGGTGACGGAGCCCTCGCGGTTCTTCGTTCTGGACGCCAACCTGTTCGCTGAGATGATGCACGGGTGGTTCCCGATGGCCGTGCACCTGCTCGAGGGATTGTTCTTCGGCACTCAGAGCACCCAGCAGGCGATCGGTCAGCGCGAACGGCTGCTGGCGCTTGGCTCACTGTCGGCCGGCCTCACCCACGAGCTGAACAACCCGGCCGCTGCCGCCGTTCGTGCGACGTCGGCGTTGCGCGAACGGGTCGCCGGGATGCGGCAGAAGCTTGGCATCATCGCCTCGGGGCGGTACAGCCACGCCACCCTGGAAACCCTGATCCAGCTCCAGAAACGAGCCGTGGAACTGGTCTCGAAGGCGCCTGCGCTCAGCCCGATCGAGGCCTCCGACCGCGAGGATGCCGTCGCTGACTGGCTCGACAGCCACGGCGTCGCCGACGGCTGGATTCTCGCGCCAGTATTCGTCCAGGCCGGCCTCGACACGGACTGGCTCGACCATGTCGCAGCCACCGTGGACGACGCGACCCTAGAACCTGCGCTGCGCTGGCTGAATTACACCGTCGAAACTGAGTTGCTGATGACCGAGATCGAGGACTCCACCACCCGCATCTCAGTCCTGGTCGCGGCAGCCAAGCAGTACTCGCAGCTGGACCGGGCACCCTACCAGGTCGTTGACGTGCACGAACTTCTGGATAGCACGCTGATGATGTTGGGAAGCAAGATCCCTCCCGGCGTCACCGTCGTCAAGGACTACGAGGCCGGCCTGCCCGCGATCCCTGGGTATGCGGGCGAGCTGAATCAGGTATGGACGAACCTGATCGACAACGCGGTGTCGGCGATGAGCGGGACGGGCACCCTCACAGTGCGCACCGGGCTCGACCGCGACCAGTTGTTCGTCGAGTTCGGTGACACCGGCCCTGGCGTGCCGACGGAGATTCAGCAACGGATCTTCGAGCCATTCTTCACCACGAAGCCAGTTGGCGAGGGTACCGGGCTCGGGCTCGACATCTCATGGCGCATCATCGTGAACAAACACCATGGGGACCTCCAGCTAGAGTCGGTCCCCGGTGACACCCGCTTCCGGGTGCGGCTCCCGCTTACCGCCCCGGAACCCGAAAGGCAGGAGCGCGGATGACCGTGGTGCCAGGGATCGACCCCTCAGTCCCGCCAAGCGGGGTCGGCTGTGTGGAGTGCGACGCTAGCGGCGGGTGGTGGTTTCATCTGCGGAGGTGCGCCCAGTGCGGGCACATCGGCTGCTGTGACAGCTCTCCGTCACAGCATGCGAGCGCCCATGCAGCGGCCACAGGGCATCCGTTGATCCGCAGTTTCGAACCTGGTGAAAGCTGGTTCTGGAGCTACCAGACCGAGGAGTTCCTAGAGGGCCCCGAGCTGACCCCGCCCGAGCACCACCCACTCGGCCAGCCGACGCCAGGGCCAGCAGACCGCGTTCCCCCGGACTGGCAGCGCCACCTGCATTAATGTCGCGCGTTAAAGCAGGCGCGCAGACAGTTTCTTGCCAGTTGCAGGCGAAGAGCTGCGGTTCAGCCCCGCGGCTGGCCGCTGGGTAATCGCGGAGGCATGGCATGTCCCATCTTGTCCGACCGCAACCGCTCAACGCGCAGACGCTGGCGTACTGGAGCGGCCGGCTGCCGACGCCGGCCTACAACCGTGACCTCGTCACGCCGGGTGTCGTCCACGTCGGTGTCGGCGGCTTCCACCGTGCGCACCAGGCGATGTACCACGACCGCCTGATGAACGAAGGCAAGGCGCTTGACTGGGGGATCTGCGGCGTCGGGGTGATGGCGGCGGACCTGAGGATGAGGCAGGCGCTTGACGCGCAGGACGGCCTCTACACCCTGGTTCTCAAGCACAGCGACGGGACCTACGAACCGCGGGTGATCGGATCCGTCGTGGAGTACCTGTTCGCGCCCGACGACCCGGAGGCGGTCACCGAGAAGATGGCGGCAGAGCCGACCAGGATCGTGTCGCTGACGGTCACCGAGGGCGGGTACAACATCCATGACGCCACCGGCGAGTTCGACGTCGCCAACCCGGACGTGGTCCACGATCTCGAACCCGGTGCGGTTCCGCGGACCACATTCGGCCTGATCACCGAGGCGCTGCGGCGCCGCCGGGAGCGCGGCCTCGCGCCCTTCACGGTCATGTCCTGCGACAACCTGCAGGGCAACGGTCACCTCGCCAGGCGGGCGTTCACCGCCTTCGCCCGGCTGCGGGACCCGGAACTCGGCGACTGGGTCGAGCGCGAGGCGCGCTTCCCCAACTCCATGGTCGACCGCATCACTCCGGCGACCACCGACGCGGACCGGGCCGAGGTCCGGCAGCGGTTCGGGATCGAAGACCAGTGGCCGGTCGTCTGCGAGCCCTACACGCAATGGGTGCTCGAGGACGCCTTCACGGCCGGGCGGCCACCGTACGAGCAGGCCGGGGTGCAGGTCGTCGACGACGTCGAGCCCTACGAGCTGATGAAGCTGCGGCTGCTCAACGCGAGCCACCAGGCCATGTGCTACTTCGCCTATCTGTCCGGCTACCGGCTGGTGCACGAGGCCGCCCAGGACCCCCTGTTCCAGGCCTTCCTCCTCGGCTACATGGACCAGGAGGCCACCCCGACCCTGGCCCCCGTGCCAGGGGTGGACCTCGACGGGTACAAGCACACGCTGATCGAGCGCTTCTCCAACCCGCAGGTCCGCGACACCATCGCCCGGCTCTGCGCGGAAAGCTCGGACCGGATCCCCAAGTGGCTGCTGCCGGTGATCCGTCAGCAGCTCGCAACCGGTGGCGAGATCAGGCGTTCGGTTGCGGTGGTGGCGAGCTGGTCGCGCTACGCCGAAGGCGTCGACGAGCAGGGCAACCCGATCGAGGTGGTCGACCGGCTCCGGGACAGCCTCACCCGGCTCGCCCGGCGCCAGCGTGAGGACCCCGGCGCGTTCATCGCCAACCGTGACGTGTTCGGTGACCTCGCCGACAACGAGCGTTTCGTCACCGTCTACCGGTCCGCGCTGGCCTCGCTGCACGAGCGCGGGGCACGAGCGACCCTGGAGTCGCTGGTCTGACGATCACACCTCACCCCGCCGCCCGGCCGCGGTGCCACGGCCGAGCCTGCGATTGTGCCGTCCATCGCGGGGTTGCTGCCAGCAGCGGTGCGGAACACCGCCGGTAAGATCACCCGCCGGCCTGGGGCCAGCGAGCCGCTCTTGCGTGCCGTGCGCACCTTGACTGACCCGGGGACGCCGTGGCGGGCCGGGACAGCCAGCTGCCGCAGGCTGAACTCGTCGCTGCGCTGCGTGACAACGTGGGCAACCCGTGGAAGCCGCCCGGCGGCGGGTATGAGGGCGCGCTCAGCCATGACATCATCCACGGCCTCGACCTACTCCTCCTGGTCGCCGGGCGGACGATCCCGCGTGATCTGTTCAGCGGTCCCGGCGCGCGGCGACTCGGGGAAGCGGATCGGTGACGACGGCAACAGTCGGCGACGACCTGAGCATCACGTTCGCCGCACTGGCAGATCCGACGAGACGCGCGATCCTGACCCGGCTGGCTGCCGGCGACGCGACGGTCGGCCAGCTGGCCGAGCCGTTCTCCCTCACCCAGCAGGCGATTTCCAAGCACCTCAAAGTCCTGGAGCGAGCCGGGCTCATATCCCGGACCAAGGCCGCACAGTCCCGGCCGGGCCGGCTCGAAGCCGGCAGGTTCGATACCGCGGCCGAATGGATAGGCCGCCACCGGCAGATGTGGCAGGACCGCTATGACAGGCTCGATGAGCACATATCCGCCTTGCGGCTGTGTGGACCGAGCCCGGCGTGGACCGAGCCCGGCGTCGAAGGCGGCATGACCACGACCATCACTTTTACCGAGCTCGACAACGGCCGGACCGAGGTCATCACGCAGCAGACCAACGTGTCTGCGATGGTCGCCGATTCGCAGGCAAGGAAGGGCTTCGAGACGAGCCTGAGCCGCTTCGAGGAATACGTTGCGGCACTCACCGCACGGCGGCGGTGAGCACCCGGGTCGCGGATGGCACAACGTCCCGCGACTGTCCCACATAACCCGAGGTGCATCCCAGCAGCAAACCGGTGAAAGTCATACTAGGGGGGCAGGCGGCAATGAGTGGGGCAGGCAGGCAGCACTTCGAACATGTGGAGGGACATGAGCTTCCGTCCGCGGGTAGCGATCGACCTCGGCACGGTGAACACCCTCGTGCATGTGAGTGGGCGGGGGCTGGTCATCGAAGAACCCTCTGCGGTCGCCATTGACCGGTCAGCCGGCACCGTTGCGGCGGTGGGCCTGCCCGCGGACGCGCTCGCGGGCAAGGAACCCATCGATGTTCAGGTCATTTACCCGCTGCGGGATGGGGTCATCGCCGATCTGGACGCTGCGGCGGCCATGCTGACCGCGTTCCTGCGCCGCGCGCGCATCCGCCGTGGCCTGCTGCTGCGGCCCCAGGTACTGGTTTGTGTGCCGAGCGGTGCCACGTATGTGGAACGCCGCTCCATTCCCGCCGCCGTACGGGCCCGCAGCCCACGGTGCGTGCTGACGCTGGTCGATGAGCCCGTCGCCGCCGCCGCGGGCGCGGGGGTCGATCTCTCTGGCGGGGATGGCGCTTTTGTCGTGGACATCGGGGGCGGGACCACGGAGATCGCCGTGGTGGCAGGAGGCCGCGCCGTGCGCGCGCGGTCGCTGCGCCTCGGCGGGAACGCGATGGACGAGGCGATCGTGGACGCCGCCCGGGCCAGCCTTGGGCTGCTCCTCGGCCGCAAGGCCGCCAAGCGGCTGAAGATGACGCTCGGGCTCACCGGGGGCGCCACCGGCTCTGCCGAGGCGATCGGGATTGACGCCCGTTCCCGCACCCCCCGCGTCGAACAGGTGCCGGGGGAGCTTGTGGCCGCCGCTCTCGAGCACCTCATCGCCACGATCGTGGACGCCATCCAGGAGATCGTGTGCGACGTCCCGCCGGACCTCGCCGAAGACGTGCTCCGGGGGAAGATCCGCCTTGCCGGTGGCGGGGCGTTGCTGCTGGGCCTCGCCGACAGAATCGAGGCGGCCACTGGCCTCCCCACGTTCGTCGTGGACGACCCGCTCCGCTGCGTGCTGCGGGGAGCAGCAGAGATCCTCGACAACGAGGTCGGGATCGTGGCGCCAGTGACCCCCGCCTGAGCGGCCTAGCGGCTGGTGAGCGCGCCGGTGGCCGCCGAGCCGACACTTTCGGTGTACTTGCGGTAGACGCCCGGTGGCGGGGTTGGCTTGGGGCTGGCCACGGGTGAGCGGGCCGCCAGGTCAGCGCCGAGAACGTCCACCGCCCGGCGGGCGACGTCGATCTCGATCTGGTCACCGTCCCGGAGCCTGGCGATGGGGCCACCGGCCGCCGCCTCCGGCGCCACGTGCCCCACCATGAGCCCCCGGGTGGCGCCGCTGAACCGGCCATCTGTCACCAGCGCCACCGTTTCTTCCAGGCCACGCCCAACGATGGCAGCGGTAACCTGCAGCATCTCGGGCATGCCGGGGCCGCCGCGGGGGCCCTCGTACCTGATCACCACGGTGTCACCCGCAGAAATCCGGCCTGCCAGCACGGCGGCGATGGCGTCAGCTTCCCCATCGAAGATTCGCGCGGTGCCGCGGTGGTGGCGGGGCGTTTTCTCCGTCACCTTCACGACCGCGCCGTCGGGCGCGATGTTGCCGCCCAGCACACACAGGCCACCCTCGCCGCTGAGCGGCGTGTGAACAGGCCGGATGGCACGCTGGCCCGCGGCTGGGCCGGGCTGGCGCCCGACCTCCTCGCCCAGACTGCGGCCGGTGACGGTGATGGCGGAACCGTCGAGGAGGCCGGCCGCGAGGAGTTCGCGCAGCAGCACCGCTACCCCGCCCGCCTCGTGCAGGTCCGCTGCGGTGAACTCGCCGCCCGGCTTGAGGTCGCCGATCAGGGGGGTTCTGCGGGAGACCGCGTCGATGTCGGCCAGTGACAACTCCACGTCGATCTCGTGGGCCATGGCCAGCAGGTGCAGCACCGCGTTCGTCGACCCGCCCGACGCTGTGGCCGCGGCGACCGCGTTCAGGAAGGCCGGCCGGGTCAAGATGTCGCGGGGCCGCAGGCCGGCTGCGAGCACATCCATGGCCATTGCCCCGGCGTCGCGCGCGGCGCCGGTCTTGGCCGGGTCGGTCGCTGGTATCGAGTTGAAGCCAAGCGGTGACAGGCCGAGCGCCTCCATCACCATGGACATCGTGTTCGCCGTGTACTGGCCGCCGCACGCCCCGGCACCGGGGCAGGCCACCCGTTCCAGCTCATCGAGGTCACGCGCTTCCATCCGGCCCGCCGCGACGGCGCCGATCGCCTCGTACACCTCACCGACCGCGACGCGCCGGCCCCGGAACACGCCGGGCATGATCGTCCCGCCATACAGGAGCACCGCGGGCCGGTTGACGCGGGCGAGCGCCATCGCGCACCCGGGCACGGTCTTGTCACAGGAGGCGATGCATACCAGGGCGTCGAAATGGTGCCCCCGCGCGACCAGTTCGATGGAGTCGGCGATGACCTCCCGGCTGATCAGCGAGGAACGCATCCCGTCCGTCCCCATCGTGATGCCATCGGAGATGGCGATCGTGGAGAACTGCATGGGGGTACCGTCGGCCTGGCGGACGCCGGCCTCGGCGGCCGCCGCGAGTTCCCGGTGGTTGAAGTTGCATGGCATCGTCGAGGTCCACGAGTGGGCCACCCCGACGATGGGGCGATTCAGATCCTCCCGCGTGTACCCGATGCCGTAGAGAAACGAGCGTGCACCAGCCCGCTGGAACCCCTCATACAGCGTGCGGCTGGGAAGGCTCTGGTTTGCCGTGACCGGTGCCTCGTGCATGTTCGCCTCCGTGCTTCGCCTCTACCACATCCTGGGGTTCGGCATTCAGCTTGGGCAACCTCGCGGACGGGTGGCCGTCAGGCGTGTACCTGGGGGCGCCGCTGGTGCCAGGGGGCTGCGTGCTCGAGTTGGCTGGCGACCTGGATGAGCTGGTCTTCCCGGCCGTAGCCCGCGACGAGCTGTACCCCGACGGGCAGGCCGCCGGATGTCCAGTGCAGCGGCAGGGTGATGGCGGGCTGGCCGGTCATGTTGAACTGCGCCGTGTAGGGGATGAAACTGGCGATTCGCCGCCCTTCCACTTCCGGCCCGCCTGCCGTGAACCAGCCCAGCTCGGGTGGGGGAGCGCCCAGGGTTGGCGTGACCAGAAGGTCATGGTCTTTCCACCAGTCCGCCATCCGGCGCGCCCACTGCCCGATCCAGGTCTTGCTCCGCAGATACGCCACAGCATCGAGCGCCTTGCCGGCATGCCGGTAGGCGGAGTTGCGCGGTTCGATCTCGCCGTCGGCGACCGGGCGGCCGAGCAGCGTCTCGAATGCCTGCATGGTCGCTTCGGTGTCGGCCGCGATCACCGTGTTGAAGTTCGGCGAGAACTCCTACCCGGCATCCGCGTGCTGATCACGTCAAGAACACCGGCGGTGTCCCGCACGGTACGGGTCACCACGCCATCGATGGTCGCGCCGGCCCACCCCTCCGCGACCACCGGTCCCTGGCTCACCCGCCCGCGGGTCGGCTTGAGGCCGACGATGCCGCACTCGCTCGCCGGAATGCGAATCGATCCGCCGCCGTCGTTGGCGTGCGCCACCGCCACCATGCCGCTGGCCACCGCCGCGGCCGACCCGCCGGAGGAGCCACCGGTGGAATGACCCGGATGCCAGGGGTTGCGCGCTGGCGGGAAACTGCGCGCTTCGGTGGTCACCGTCGTGCCCAGCTCGGGCACGTTGGTACGGCCGAGCGGGACGAACCCAGCCGCCCGGAACTGCTCCGCGAGGTAGGACGTCACCGGCAGGACCAGGTCACGCAGTGGGCCCAGGCCGAATGCCGTCACCTCGCCCGCGACCAGGCACCCGAGGTCCTTGAAAAGAATTGGAACACCACAAAACGGACCGTCGGGCAGGCTGCCGCTGGCCGCCTCCCCCCTCGCCTGGTCGAACCTGGTGCGGATGACAGCATCCAGCTGCGGGTTGACCGCCTCGATGCGGGCGATGGCCGACTCAACCAGGTCCTTGGGGCTGAGCACACCCCGGCGCACGAGATCGGCTTGGGCGGTGGCATCCAGCCACGTCGTCTCGATCACGCCACGCACGCTACACGCGGCGCGTGGAACCGTAAATGGTGATCACCCTGGCCTGGGAAACGCCGGCCCGGGTGCGAGGCTAGTTCTGCTGTGCGAGGACAGCCTGTGGCAGCGGGGTCCCAGAGGAATCCTTTGTCAGGGTGTCGTCGGTGTAGATGATCGACGTCTTGCCGTTCTGCGGGTTGAGCGCGACCTCGAACAGGTCGAGCAGGTTGCGCGTTCCCGGAGCGCAGGAGATGCCTCCCAGGCACACCACGCCAACGTGGTTGGGATGCGGGCTGACCTGCGTTTGGGTGAAACTGCCGCCCGCGTTCGTGCTCTGCGCCTGGTAGACGTTCCAGACGGCGCTTGAGTCGTTGTTGCTGGCGCTGTTTGTCCCGTAGTAGACGACGTCGGCGGTGCCGTTCAGCGCCGACACCCACGGCATCACGGGTGTATCCGCCAGAGCTCAGGTACCTCGTTCGTCCGGAGCGGAACTCCACTCGTGTGCTGCCAGCGTGAAGGCAGCCTCGCCGCCGGCCCGGGCTCCGACCACCACACCACGATCGACGAGTACGCCCAGCCGCTCGAAGACCGTGTCGTCATCAAGGCCGCACGCCGCCGCGATCTCCCGGCGGGTCGGCGGGTGGCCGGCTTGCTCAAGCGTGGCGATGGCCTCATAGACGTGGAGATCCGCGTCGGTGAGGCTCTGCGGCTCAACAGGTGGCTGCCCGTTGCGTGCCGTCATGGCTCCTCCTCTCGACCGGTGGAGCCGTTCACGGTGGATCCCCCGCTCACGGTCAATCGACTCGCAGTCAATCGCCCGCTTACGGTCAACCGCCCGCTCACGGTCAACCGTCTTATGGTCAGGCGCCTGCGCTACCCCTGCCTGGGGCTGTTACTCCGCTTTGGGGCAGTTCGCCGGTACGGACTTCAGCCGCCCACCCACACCGGGTTGACCTCGCCACGCCTGGAGCAGAGCATAGGAAGCGGTCCTGGAAATGCCGGGTTCATAACGATATGCGCGGGCCGGGTGAGATCATGGCGATCCCCTCTGGACCCATCCGGACCATTTTCAGCCTCGCAGCCGACCAGGGTGACGCGCCATTGAACCCGCCAATCAAGGGACCAGCCGCGACGAGAAATGGCACCCGATGAAGGAGTGGGCCATGAGAGACAGCATCGGCGTACGTCTCCGGCGAGGCGGCAGCAAGGCAAGGGAGGTGACGCTGGCCCACAAGTGGCCGGTCGCAGGCATCACGCTTGCTTTGTCGTTAAGCCTCGCGGTCCCGGCGTCCGCATTGGCGAGGACGTCCGCACCAGCGAAGGCGGCTTACCTCAACGTCCAACTGCCGGTCCAGGCCAGGGTCAACGCCCTGCTGGGACGGATGACGCTGCCGGAGAAGATCGGCCAGATGGTGCAGATCGAGGTGACCCAGGTCACCGACACCAGCAGCACCTGCACCAGCCAGGGCGGATTCAACATGCCGAACCCGGCGTGCGAGCAGAAGATCTTCATCGACAATCACGTCGGCTCGATTCTCGCGGGTGGAACAGACATTCCGCTCGATACCACCGGCCATGGCGGCACCGGCAACACCGGGCTGGACTGGGCGAACGAATACAACATCATGCAGTCGTACGCGATGGCGCACTCGCGCCTGCACATTCCGGTGATCTTCGGTGTGGACGCGGTCCACGGCTTTGGCCACCCGTGGCAGGCGCCGCTGTTCCCGCAGTCCATTGGCGCGGGCGCGACCTGGGACCCGGCCATGGCACAGGCCGAGGGCCAAGTCACCGCTAACGCGCTCAGCGCGACCGGCTGGAACTGGGACTTCGCGCCCGTCCAGGACCTGTCCCGGGACAACCGCTGGGGCCGCACCTACGAGACCTGGGCCGAGGAGCCAGCGCTGTCAGCCGCGATGGGCGCCGCGGACGTGCGCGGCATGCAAAGTGGCAGCGGCAGCGGCCTCAAGGTCACCGCGACCGTGAAGCACTTCGCTGGGTACTCGGAGTCGATCAACGGTCACGACCGGGTGGAAGCCCAGCTGCCGATCCGGTACCTGCAGGACACGTTCATGCCGTCGTACACGGGCGCCATCGACGCCGGCGCCGGCACCGTCATGGTGGATTCCGGCTCCCTGAACGGGATTCCCGCCACCGCGTCGCATTTCCTGCTCACCACCGAACTGCGTGACCGGCTCGGGTTCAAGGGCGTGGTGATCAGCGACTTCGGCGACGTGCCCGCACTCGCCACTGCCTACCACATCGCGCCGGACCTGGCCGGCGCCGCGGCGCTGGCCATCAACGCCGGGGTCGACATGGCCATGCTGCCTTTCAACGCCGACCAGTGGCAGGCGGCCGTGCAGCAGGACGTGCACAACGGCAGCATCTCCATGGCCCGCATCAACCAGGCAGTCAGGCGCATCCTCACGCTCAAGTTCGACCTCGGGCTGTTTGATCACTCCAGGGTCGACGCGAGCAAGGCGGACGCTGCCGTGACGGCGGGCCGCGACCTGACCCTGCAGGCCGCGCGGGAGTCGATCACGCTGCTGCGTAACCAGGGCAACGCCCTGCCGCTGTCACCCACCGCACACGTGCTGGTGACCGGGCCGAACGCGGACTCGATGACCTTCCAGGTGGGCGGGTGGAGCGTGAGCTGGCAGGGCCCGGACGGCAGCGGCCATGTCTGCTGCATGGGACCCCCCGGCCAGATCCCACCCGGCACGACGGTGCTCAAGGGCCTGCAGGCCGAGGACCCCAATGTCACATTCGCCGCTGACCAGAAAACCGCCGTCAGCGATGCGGCATCGGCCGACGCGGTCGTGGTCGCCGTCGGCGAGAAGGCCTACGCCGAAGGGCTCGGCGACAACCCCTCACCACAGCTGCCGCCCGAGCAGCAGGCGCTGGTCAAGGCGCTGGAGGGGACAGGCAAGCCGGTGATCGTCGTGGTGGTCGCGGGCCGGCCGCTCGGCCTTGGCCCGGCGGAACAGGCCAACGGCCTGCTGATGGCCTGGCAGGGCAGCACCGAGGCAGGCACGGCGGTCGCCGACGCGATCTTCGGCAAGTTCGATCCCAGCGGGAAACTGCCGCTCACCTGGCCGTCCGACGCGGCCGCACCGGGCGGTGACTTCAACGGCGGAGCCCCGTCACCGCTGGGCGACGAGCCGAAGTTCTTCGACCAGCTGCCTGGCACCAACTTCGGGCAGGGCAGCGGCTACAACCCGCTGTTCCCGTTCGGCTTCGGGCTGTCCTACACGAAGTTCGATGTCAGCGGCCTGTCGGCACCCAGCAGCGTGTCCAGCACCGGCACGGTGACCGCGACGTTCACGGTCACCAACAGTGGCAGCCGCGCGGGCACCGACATCGTCCCGGTCTACGTGCACCAGCCGGTCAGTGCCGTGGTGGTCCCGGACCAGCGGCTGGTGGGCTTCACCCGGGTGACGCTGGGTCCCGGGCAGTCCAAGACCGCCAGGGTCACCTTCGCTGTCCAGCAACTCGCCGTAACCCCTGGCGATATCGAGGCCAGCGGCAGCCCGCGGGTGGAACTGGGCACCTACCAGGTCCAGATCGGCACGCCCGCCACCCTGTCAGCCAATTTCACCGTGCACAAGTGACCGGGCCCGGATGGGCCGCTGACCGGCCCATCCAGCACCCAATTTCCTGAGCACCCAAAATGGCAGCGGCCCCCCGGAGGACATCGGGGGGGCCGCTGTTTTCCTGGCCACCCGTCCACACTGACCCACACGACGTGGGCCGGTGCCGTCAAAGACCCCCATCCAGGCTCCTCAGCCGCACGGCTGCTTCCCGTGGATCGACCGGATCAAAGAACACGCCCGCGCCAAGCTCAGCGGAGGCAAGGTGACGCGTGACCCCCGGCCCGCGCAGAACGGGCGCGAGGTGCAGGTGAAGGTGCGCGGCAGGCCACTCCCCACCGTCGGCGGGCCGCTGATGTACCCAAAGCATGTACGGAGCATCTCGCCCGAGCAGCCGTTCCACCCGTATCAGGCAGTCCATGAGAATCCCGGCCAGCCCGTCGCGCAGCCGCGGGCCTGCCGCCGGCAGGTCGGCGCAGTGCGTCGCGGGGAAGATCACCATCTCGTACGGCCATGACGGCGCCCACGGCACGGTGGCCCGCCACCCCCGGTGGCGGGTCACCACCAGTGCGCCGTCCGGCTCACCGCACAGGCGGCAGCTTCCCTCCCGCAGTTCGGCCTGCGCCACAGGCGGGACCACACCCAGCGCCAGGATCTGGCTGTGCGGATGGTCGATCGTGGCCCCGACGGCCCGCCCCCGGTTCTCGAAGACAAAGACATAGCTCACGTCCTCGCGGGACGCGAGCGCGGCGGTGCGCGCCGACCACAACTCGACCACCCGGGCGGTTCCCGCCGCGCCCAGGGACGGGAACGAGGAACAATGCGCCGGACTGTGCAGGATCACTTCGTGCCGGCCGCCCGGCAGCGCGGGCCACCGGTTGGCAATGCTCTTCACGTCGTACCGCCCGGGAGCCTCAAGCCCGCCCGGGCAAAACGGGCATGGGCCTTCGGGCAGGCTGGGCCGGTGCTGCCGCCACGGGGTGACCACCACATAGGCGCCCGTCACCGGGTCAATACGCAGGTCAGGTTCGCTCATAAGCCCCTCGTTGCGGTCCGCAACCGGGACCGGCCGCCGTGCGTCGCAAGAAGTAGAGCACTTCCTATCCAGGGAGTCGGGTTACGGGGGTATGAAGATGAACAGATTCTCTCGCGCTTCCGGGCGGGCAATCGCCTGGGCAGCGCTTGCCACGGTCGCGGCGCTTACCATCACATCGGCCACCACGGGGGGCCTGGCGCGGGCGTCAGCCAGCACGCCGCGGTGCACGACCGCTGGGCTGCAGGTGTGGCTCGGGCTCGGCGGGGGCGGCGGCGCCGCGGGCAGCGTCAGCTACCCGATGGAGTTCAGCAACGTCGGCGGCCATACGTGTTACCTGTACGGCTATCCGGGGGTGTCAGCCGTCCATGCTGGGCATCAGGCTGGCAACCCGGCACGCCGGGTTCGGTCTCCGTTCGGGCCACAGCGCGTCCTGACGCTCACACCCGGCGCGACGGTCCACACCGTGTTGCAGATCATCGATGCCGGGAACTTCGGGTCCAGCGCGTGCGGGCCTGTCACTGCCGGTGCCCTCAGGGTCTACCCGCCGGATGCGTTCAGGAGCACCCTGATCCCGTTCACCTTCCGCGCTTGCTCGCTCAAAGGCCCGATCTACCTGTTTGTGCAGTACCTCCAGCCACGAGCCGGGATACCCGGTTACCCCGGCAAGTGACCGCGGCTGCTTGGGCCCGCGGCGGATGCCGCGGGCCCAAGCAGTGCTGGGGCGAGCCTGGGGGCATTCGCCCAGTCCGATTCGCAACCGCCGGCAGGCCTCTGTCATCACAGCAGGTATAGGTAGTGGCATACCAGCAGGGATGGGGACATATGAGGACGTACCTCGGGCCGGTTCGGGGCAGGGCACTGATCATCACGGGTGCGGCGGCAATGGTGGTTAGCCTGGCCGCGGCGGCGAACCAGCCCGGGGGATCGGCCGGCCCGGCCGGCCGCCTTGCTGAGCGGGCTGTCACCCCGGCCGCTGCGCCGTCGGTCGCAGCCGCTGACAGCCCCGCTGGTTTCTGGTACGGGACCGACAGTTCGACGGTGACGATCAGCGGGTCGGCACCGTACCGGGAGCCTGTGATCGGCGGCTATTACGGCGGCTACATCGGGATGACAGGAAACTGGGCGCGCATGCTCGGCTGCGGCGGCAAGATCGTCTGGTCGTCCACGAACAGCCAGCAAGCCAACACCAACTACGTGTCCTACGGGAAGGGCATCGGCACCGGTGTCTACTGGTTCATGGGCGGGCCGGGTGTCGACCCGAACTACAACGGGACCAAGTCGGAGGCGTACGCCTGGGGTGAACGCCAGTCCAAGCGCACGCTCTACGACATCTCCAAGCTTCATGTGAAATACCCCGTGGTCTTCATGGACATCGAACTGCCTGGCAACGCGCCCGATTTCACCCCCGCGCCGGACAACGGCTGGAACGCCGTCTACACCTCGCCGTGCAGCGGCGTGGTCAAGACCAACTACATCGCGCCTGGAATCGACCGCGCCGAATTCAACGGGTTCTCCGACTACCTGCGGCAGCACTCGGCCTACAAGCCCGGCGTCTACTCCGCACCTGTGATCTGGCGCGACATCTTTGGCACCGGGACCGCCTCCTACATCCCCAACACCTACGAGTGGACCTACCTGGCGGACACCAGCAGCCTGACCCATCACCCATCCGGCTGGTGCCTGGCAAACACCACGATCTGCGCGCACTTCTTCGGGGGAGTCAGCCGCGGCGACAGCCACGCGCTGATGTGGCAGTGGTCGGGCGGTGGCGGCACCTATAACGGCTACGGAGATTTCGACCAGATCGACGCGAACAGAACGCCCTGACTGGGTCCGGAGACATACCAGCCTGGAATTGTCAATTCACTAGGTCACGGGCATTCTGGAAATAGCCGAACATGCCGCCGCGTTTGGCGGATCCGCTGGCAGGGGCGGCCGGCGCGCCCGTAGCTTGTGGGGTTATGAATGACCGTCAGCTGGCGAAAGCGCTGCGGGAGGGCCAGCCGGGGGCAGCCGCGCCGCTGGTGCAGGCGCACGGCGAATGCATTCTTCAGTACTGCTGGCTCATGCTGGGCGACATCAGCGCCGCGGCAGCCGTTTTGCACGAGATAATGGCCGCTGCTCCTGCCGAGGCGCCTTTTCTTGACGATTCAGGATCTTTGCGGACCTGGTTCCTCCTGCTGGCGCGGTGCCGGTGCCTGGGCCATGGGTCCCTGGCAGGCCCCGGCGACTGGGGGGTATACCCGGACGGCCCGCCGGGAATGGCCTTGAGCGCGGTGATGAGCCTGCCGCCGCCGGAACGGGAGGCGCTGGCGCTGGCGGCCTGGCACGGCCTGGGCACCACGGGGGTGGCGCAGGTCACCGGAGTGCCAGCCAGCGCCGTGCCCGAACTGCTCGGCGCTGCCCGGGTCCATCTCCGGCAGGCGGTGGCCGCGGAGGTCATTGCCCGCAAGGACAGCAGCGACTGCCCGGGCCGGGCGGCCATCGTGGGTGGCTGGCAGGGCAGGATGACGGCCCCGCTGGCCGAGCGCCTGCTCAGCCATGCCGGGTCCTGCCTGACCTGTATGGGCCACCTGCCGAAGGGCGTGTCCGAGGCCAAGGTGTACCGCCAGCTGCCATTCCCGGCGGCTGGGCCAGCCGGGGCGTTCGCAGGCCCGGACGCCGGCGGTGCGGTTGTGCCGGGCGGCGCGGGTGCGCCGTGGGCCAGGCAGGACCACCTGGCGGAAGCCCCGCGGCCGGGCGGGTTCGCTGCCTGGCCCGCCAGCGGCCCGCGTCCGCACCGGCCGCTGGTGGGCTGGCTGTCCGGCGGGGCATTCGCCCTGGCCGCCTCCGTGCTGGCGGTGGGCTGGGCAGGCTGGCCCGGGCCCGGCGTAGCCTCCATGCCGTTGCAGCGGCCCGGGGTCACGGTCGCGGGTGAACGGTGGGCGCCGGGAGCACATGTGGTGCGCGGCAGCGCGCCGCCCTCCCCGCCGCCACACGCCGTCCTGCGGAGAGCCCCCGCCGACCCCGCCGCGCCCGGCGGGCATGCCGCGCGCCGCGTCCCAGCCTCGCCGGGCCAGACGCCAGGCAGCGCACAGCACGGGCGGGATCGCAGTGCCGGAGGGAGCGGAGGGAGCGGGGGCGTCGGAGGGGTCGGCCACGGTCACCCGGTGCGCCCACCGGTAACGCCCGGACTCGGCCCGACGGCGAGCCCTCCGCCCCGACCGGGAAGGGGCCACGGCCGGCGGGTGAGCCCGCCGCCAGTCAGCACCGGCCACGGTTCGCCGGTGAGTGCTCCGGCGGGGCACTGGTCGCCGGGGGCGGTGAAGACCGCCGTTGGCCTGCGCAAGGCCGAACTCAGTTGGACGCCTGCGGCACCTCGCCCAGGTCTTGCAGGGCAGCATCCGGCTCATCAGCGCCTGAGAACTCGTCCGGTTCAGCCGGGAACTCGTCCGGTTCAGCCGCGAACTCGTCCGGTTCAGCCGGGAACTCGGCGGGGCCTTCCGGGCCGGGCGGCACCGCCGCCGGTTCCGCCTGCCCGGGTTCCAGATAGCCCCAAGCAGCAGCGATACCTCTTAGGGCGGCGGGGACGTCAGCCGCATCCGGTGGCGGTGCCGCCTGCTGGATCTGGCCGGAACGGATCTTGGCGGAGGCATCGCCAAGGCCGGGCGCGAACTGACTCGCGCTGAATCGCTGCCCGTAGTTGAGCATGGTGGCCTCGAACGGCACCTTGAGGGACTCGCACAGGTCGCGGATGGAGCTTTCCGGGTTGGCGGTCAGGTCCTCGTAACGGATGGTGTGTCCGGGCAGCGCGGTCCGCGCCTCCTCGACCTTGGACATGTACCGCAGTCCCTTCGCGACCGTCTCCTCGTAGACGCCGGCCTCGCCGGGATGCCACTCCGGGTGCCAGGAGGTGTGCAGGGACGCGGTCGCGGCCGCGGGGTGGCGCAGCAGGAAGATGAAGCGGGCGTCCGGCCAGCACTGGGCGATCTTGTCCCAGGCGAGAACGTTGGCCGGGGTCTTGACCACGATGGTGGGCTTTTCGCTGCGGGCCAGCGCATCGGCGAGCACCCGGTCCCACAGCATGTACTGGAGATCCTGCGGGGTCAGGTGGAGTGCCTTGAGTGACGCCTCGATCCACTTGGTTTCGGCGGTCACCTTCATGTGCATGAGCGGTATTTCCGGCGGCGCGTACAGCGCGGAATGGCTGCCCAAGATCGCCCGGAGCAGGGTCGACCCCGACCGGGCCGCGGAAAGGACGAAGACGGGGGCCCGGAGAAGGCGCTGCCCGTCCGGCTGCGGCAGACGCCAGTCGCGGTGCGCAGCGGGACGCGTCAGCTCGTACCCAATGGTGCGGCTGAGGAGGTTGTTAACTTTCTGCTTCCACATGATCACAGAGAGTACAAGAGGTCGATGGGCCCACAGGGTGTTTGGGCTAGACAATTTACGCGCGTTTTGCTATCACCACGGCCAAATTTAGCCAAATCATCAACTGGCGTCTCCCCGGGCGGTCCAATCGCAAACAAGCAGCGCCGCGCCTCCGACAGTGCGGGCGGGCGACCACGTAGCCTTCCGCTATGACGGGTGAGATCTTCACAATCGAGGCGCCGGGCGGGAGGCGGCTTGAGGTCCTGACGGCGGGCCCCCGGGAGGGCCGCCCGCTTTTCCTGCATAACGGAACGCCCGGCGGACTCCGGGTGCATGGGCCGATGGCCGACGCGGCGGCCGGGCGCGGCCTGCGGACGGTGATGTGCGCGCGGCCCGGCTATGGGCGTTCCGACCCCCGGCCTGGCCGCCGGGTAGCTGATGTGGTGGACGACGTCACTGTCGTCCTGGAAGCGGTGGGGGGCGAGCATTTCGTCACGGCCGGCTGGTCGGGTGGCGGCCCGCACGCGCTCGCGTGTGCCGCAGGGCTGCCGGGACGGTGCCTGGCAGCAGCGTCGCTCGCGGGTGTTGCGCCCTACCGCGCGGACGGCCTCGACTGGCTGGCCGGGATGGGGCCCGAGAACCTGGAGGAGTTCGCCGCCGCCGCCAAAGGTGCGCAGGCCCTCACGCCGTTCCTGGAAAGCCAGGCTGGCGAGCTTGCGACCATCGAGGGGCAGCAGGTCGCCGAAGGGCTGGGCGGGCTCATCTCCGGCGCCGACCGGGCCGTTCTTACCGGGGGATTCGCGGACTACCTGGCAGGCTCGTTCCGCAGCGCGGTGAGCACGGGGATAGCCGGGTGGCGCGACGATGATCTTGCCTTCGTGGCCGACTGGGGGTTCAGCCTGGCCGACGCCGGGGCAGGCGCACCGGTCGCGATCTGGCAGGGCGACCAGGACCGGATGGTGCCGTGGGCGCATGGGGAGTGGCTTGCCGCCCGGGTGCCGGGAGCGCGTTCCCACATGCTCCCCGGCGAGGGGCACCTGACGCTGGCCGTGACCGTGATCGGCCAGATTCTCGACGAGCTCCTCCAGCTGGCCGGATGGGCCGAGGTCCCGCCGCGGCACGGGACATCCCCAGCCTCACCCACGGCTCCCCGGGGCTAGCGCGGGCGGCGGCCAGGCGAGGACGGTGAGGGCCGGCCACTGGCCACGCCAGCGGCTGGTCTTTGCCTCGTAGACGCCGCGCGGCGAAAGCACCGGGTTGGGGCGCACGACCAGGTTGAACACGTCGGCGAGACCATATGGCGCGTAGACGCGCCAGTGCCCGCTGGGTTCCAGCCGAACGCCGAGGCAGCCGGCGGTGGCCTCGAAGGTGTCGATGGCCGCCTCGGTGGACTCGTGTGGCGGGCAGGGAATGCCGAACTTCTGCTCGTACCACAGGTGAACCCGGGCCTGGTTGCGGATCTGCACCGGAGCGGGCAGGTCGCCGAATAGTCGCTGCCCGGCCCGGATGACTGCGTCCTCGGCTTCCCAGGACACGTCGGAATCATCGAAGTAGGCCAGGTCGTAGTCGAGGATCCCGGTGCTGGGGGGCTGACCCGTGACCACGTTCCAGACTGTCTGGTACAGGCAGCCTGCGACCAGGTACCAGCCGGGCAGCCGCAGGGTGGCTGCCCGGGCCAGCACCTCGGTCACGGTGGGATTGCGGCTGACCGCCGCATGGAAGTGCGCTAGCTGCTCATCGAGGGGAAGCCGGCCCGGTCGCATCTGCCTTTCCTACCAGGCTGGCCGCCGGGCGTGCTGCCGCCAGGGCGTTGGTACTAGGTATGAGGCGGCTCGCCGTCCAGCAGGCGGGGGAGGGTGATGGCAAAACGGGTCTGCCCAGGGCGGCTCGTCACGCTCACACTCCCGCCGTGAGCATTGACAACCGCATCCACGATGGCCAGGCCCAGCCCGGTGCTTCCGGTGCTGTGGGACCGGGATGAGTCACCGCGCACAAACCGCTCGAACAGCGACGGCTGCAGGTCCCCCGGTATGCCGGGGCCGTCATCGGTCACGCTCAGGTCGACCGTGGCGGGCTGGGCGGCCAGCGCCACGGTGACGGTCGTGCCCGCCGGGGTGTGCTTGGCCGCGTTGCTCATCAGGTTGGCGAGGACCTGGGTCAGCCGGTGCCCGTCGCCGCGCACCGTGACCGGGTCACCGGGCAGGTCGAGGCGCCAGTGATGATCCTGGCTGGCGGCCCGGGCGTCGCTGGTGGCGTCGATCGCCAGCCTGGTGAGATCGACTGGGTCGCGCGCCAGCGGGCGGCCCGCGTCGAGTTGCGCGAGCAGCAGCAACTCGTCCACGAGCATGCTCATCCGGGCCGATTCCGACTCGACCCGGCTCAGCGCGTGTGACACCTCCGGGGGAATCGGCCCGGGATGGCGGCGGGCAAGTTCGGCGTACCCCCGGATGGCCGCGAGCGGCGTCCGCAGCTCATGACTGGCGTCAGCTGCGAACCGGCGCAGCCGGGCCTCACTGGCGGCCCGGCGGCCGAGGGCAGACTCGACGTGCCCGAGCATGCGGTTGAAGGCGGTGCCGACCTGCCCGACTTCGGTGCGCGGGTCCACGTCGGGGACCCGCTCGGCAAGCGCGACCTCACCACTGGCGAGCGGCAGCTGGGTCACCCGGGTAGCGGTCGCGGCCACCCGGCGCAGCGGCCTCAGCGAAAGGCGGACCCAGCCGGTGCCGAGCACCCCGGTCAGTAGCAACGCCCCCGAGAACACGACGATGTCGACGATCTCCACCGTCCGGAGGGTGGCCTCGACGGGTTCCATCGGCAGTCCCGTCACATACGCTTCGCCGGGGCCCGTGCCAGGCCACGCCATCAGCCGGTAGCTGCCGAGGTTGGACAGTGTGCTGGTGAAGGGACCCTTCCGGCGGGGCAGTGCCGTGAGCACCGTCCGGTCCGTTGGGGACAGCCTGCATTCGCCGTTGGCAAGGTAGTGGTAGCCGACCGTGCCACCGTTGACCTGCGCTATGAAGGTGTGCTGTAGCTGCTGGCCCGCGCAGTTCTGCGGGGAGTTGGGTGGTGGCTTGGTGCGGGCAGCCCCGTTGTCACCCGTCTCGTCTCCGGGTGGCGGTCGGCTGAGGCAGGCGGTGTAGCGCTGGCTCGCGGCGGTGAGCTGCCGGTCCAGCTGGCCCAGCAGAAACCCGTGCAGCGCCACATAGGTGGTCACGCCCACGGCCGCGCAGGCCAGCGCGAGCAGGGCCACCACCCCCGCGATGAGGCGCCCGCGCAAGGTACGGGCCGCCAGCCACCGCCCGGCGGCGCCCGCTGACCTTGATCCCTGCCCTCCGGCCCGCTCACCGGCCGCGCCCCGGTTCATCAGCTCACCGGTTTCAGCACGTACCCAACGCCGCGGACCGTGTGGATGAGGGGCTCCCTGCCCGCGTCGATCTTCTTGCGGAGGTAGCTGATGTACAGCTCGACCACGTGCGCCTGGCCGCCGAAGTCGTAATTCCATACCCGGTCGAGGATCTGCGCCTTGGACAGCACCCGGCGCGGGTTGCGCATCAGGAACCGCAGCAGCTCGAACTCGGTGGCGGTGAGCTCGATCAGCTCGCCACCGCGCAGCACCTCGCGGGCGTCCTCGTCCATGACCAGGTCGCCCACAACCAGCTGGGTGTCCCCGCGGGCCCGGGTGATGCCTGCCCGCCGCAGCAGCCCGCGCAGCCGGGCAAGAACCTCCTCCAGGCTGAACGGCTTGGTGACGTAATCGTCGCCGCCCGCCGTGATGCCGGCCACCCGGTCCTCAACCGCGTCGCGAGCCGTCAGGAACAGCACGCAGACGTGCGGGAGCGCGGCCCGCATCCGGCGCAGTACCTCCAGGCCGTCGAAGTCGGGCAGCATCACATCGAGCACCACGGCGTCAGGCCGGAACTCCCAGGCTGCCTGCACCGCACTCGCACCGTCGGCTGCCGTTCGAATGTCCCATCCCTCGTACCGGAGGACGCTCGCAAGCAGCTCGGCCAGGCTCGGCTCGTCGTCCACCACCAGCACCCTGATCTGGCTGCCGTCGGCCCGTGCTAGGGCTGTAGCGCCCGTCCCAGTGGTGGCGGCCGCGACGCCTGCTCCAGCGTTGGTCATGTCCCTCACCCCGCGGGCCGCATCTTCTGAGCGGAGCATATGCCCATCACACCCGCCTCAGGTCACCGTGCTAAGCGCCAAGGCAAGCGCCGGGCAGTTCGCTGCCGCCCGCCTGGCATGCCGCATGAGTTCTTTTGGCACCGGGTGGGGCGTGACAATCGGGTAACCCCACTCGTCCAGGCGGACGAGCTCTGGCACCAGCTCAGCGCACAAGCCATGCCCCGAGCAGTTGATCGGGTTCACCCGCAGCCGTTTTGCCATATTTCATTTCCAATCGGAATCCTGTAGCGGCGGATCGGCGGGAAGCGGAAGGAAAGGCCGCCCGGCCTGGCCGGTGCACTGGCCGCGTTCGTGCTGCTCGATCTCACCGGCGAATGTCCGCAGCGCGCTGCGGACGAGGCGGGCAGTACCGTCGGGGTGATGGCAGGCGCCGCGGCCCTCGACCAGCCCCGCCCAGCGTTCGATGTCCGCCCGCACCTGGCGGCCCGGGTGGGGGCCGGCCAGTTCGGCCAGCGCCACTGCGATCCTGGGCAGCCCGTGGATGCACGGGCCGCACTGCCCAGCGGACTCCAGTGCCAGGTAGCGGGCCACCCGGGCGGTCTCGGCGAGGCCGCACCGCCCGGCGGGCAGTACCGCGACAACGCCAGCGCCGACTCCCGCGCCCAGCGGGCGCAGCGCGGCGTTGGCCAGGGACAGGTTCATCGCCGCTGCCGCTGGCAGCCATGCGCCGTGGTAGCCGCCGACGAGCACTGCCTGCGCCGGGTAGCCGCCGAGCCCCGGCAGGTCCCGCAGCGCGATCCCGAGGGGCACCTCGATCACGTCGGCCCGGCCGTCGGCGAGGTGCAGCGTGACCAGCATGCTTCCCGGTTCAGTCTCGGTGCCGACGGCACGGAACCACCGGGATCCGTGGCGCGCGATCAGCGCGAGGTGGGCCAGTGTCTCGACGTTCTGCACCAGCGTTGGCCGGCCAGCGACCCCGCGCTCCACCGGGCGGGGAGGCTTGAACCTGGGCAGTGCCTGTCCCCCCGAAACCCGGCTCACCAGCGCCGACTCCTCGCCGGCCAGGAACCGCGGTGGCGCTTCGATCAGCTCGACCGGTGCGGGATCGATCCGGGCGGCGGCACGGTCCGCGATGGCCGCCCGCAGCCGCCGCTGCAGGCGCGGGTTGCGGTGCAGGTAGAGGCGGGCAGAGCGGGAGCCGACCGCGTGGGCGGCCAGCTGGAGCCCATCGAGGACCAGATGCGGGGAGATCCACAGCAGTGACTTGTCCTTGTTGCTGGCGGGTTCGCCCTCGGCGCCGTTGCCGATCACCACCGGGCCGGTCCCGGACTCCGCCACCGCCGCCAGCTTCCGGGAGACCGGGAAGGCGGCACCGCCCCGGCCGGTGAGCCCGGCAGCCTCCACCTCCCTGATGAGCGCGCGGGGGCCGCCCCAGTACGGCGGCGGGCCGTGGCGGGCCAGGTGAGCTTCCAGGTCCACCGGGAAGACGCCGCGGGCCGGCAGCAGCCGTGGCAGCCCAGCGGGGGGAGGTGGCAGGGCCGGGCCGGGCGGCCAGTCCCCGGCCGCCGCCGTGGGCGGTGCGCTGGGATAGGGGAGCGTCGCGCGGTTGGTCATCGGGGTCCGCCCTTGCTGAGGATGACCGATGCCCGCTTCGAGCGCGGTGCCGCGCGGAGCGCGTGGGTCACCCGCCACAGCAGCGCGGCACCCGCACCGAGCGCGCAGCCGATCGCCACCTCCCGCAGCCCGCCCCCAGGCAGGTCCGGGCCGGCCCCCAGGCTGTGCGCGAACGCGACCGGCCACGCGGCGTAGGCCAGCCAGTGCACCCCGCGCCAGGTCCGGCGGCTCAGCCGGGCGCGGATCAGGCTGGTCACGATCAGGGCAGCGATGAGGTCGGCCGAGATGGCCCCGAGGCCCAGCCAGAACGGCTGGTAGCCCGAGGTGAAGGGGATGACCGCCGACACCAGCCGGATGGTGACGTAAGGATCGGCGATCGCGGTCACCACGTGCACGGCAACGAACGCGACCGACAGCAGGGAGATGTTGCGGTGCAGGCCGGTCACGGCGAAGCCGGGCAGTCCGGGCAGCCGCCCCTGCCGGCTGACCAGGATGCCGAGGATCACAACCAGGGTGAGGAGCGCCAGGCTGACCACCCCGGTGGCCCGGCTGGCAAACCAGAGCGCGGTGTTCTGGCTGATCCCGGTCATTGCTGGGTGATCCCGGTCATTGCTCTCCCTGTTCCGCGGTGGGCTGGTGATGCCAGCATGGCTGGCGGCCCGCAAGGAACGCTCTGGCCCGCCTCTCAATTGCCTCTGAACGCCTGACCTGGCAGGATTCGCCGGGCAGCCATCGCAGAGGAGGCATTTGTGCCCGCTCCACCCGCACGCCCGCGGCGGGGCGTGAGCGCGGTGCTGGTGGACCTGCGCCCGCTGCGCCGTTACGGCGGTTTCCGCCTGCTCTGGAGCGCTCAGCTGGTCGCCTCGGCGGGCAGCCAGCTCACGGTCGTGGCGGCCGGCTACCAGACGTACCGGCTGACCGGCTCCACGGCGATGGTGGGGCTGGTCAGCCTCGGCCAGCTGGTGCCGCTGCTGGCCGGCTCCGTGCTGGGCGGCCCGTTCCTCGATGCCTGGGACCGGCGCCGCGTCATGCTGGGGACCCAGGTGCTGCTTGGCGCTGGTTGTGCCGGGCTGGCGGTCAACGCGATGCTCTCGCACCCACGGCTGTGGCCGGTGTTCGCCTGCACTGCCTGGTCGGCGGCCTATCAGGGAGTGGACTGGGCGGCGCGGCGCGCGTCCCTGCGGGGGCTGGTGCCCCCGGCCGACCTCGCCGCGGCACTGTCCCTGCAATCGGTGGCGTTCAGGTGACGCTGGTGGCTGGCCCCGCCGCTGCCGGGCTGCTGATCGCCCACACCGGGTTCGCGCTGGTGTACTGGCTGAACGTGGCCTCATTCGGGGCCGCTTTCCTGGCGCTTGCCGCGCTGCCGCCGCTGCCGCCCGCTGCCGGGGGCCAGCCAGCCGGGCTCGCGTCCTTGCTTGGTGGCATCCGCTATCTGCGGTCCAGCCAGCCGCTGGCGGGGGCGTTCCTGATCGATCTGGGCGCGATGGTGTTCGGGCTGCCGCGGGCGCTGTTTCCCGCTCTCACCGCGACGCTGTACGGCGGTGGCGCGGCCACCGTGGGATATCTCAACGCCGCTCCCGGGCTTGGCGCCCTGGCTGGGTCGCTGCTCACCGGCCACGTGGGCCGCGTCCGCCGGGCAGGGCGTGCGGTTGCCGTCTGCGTGGCGCTGTGGGGTGCTGCCATCACTGCGTTTGGCCTGATCCCATGGCTGCCAGCGGCACTCGCCCTGCTGGTGGTGGCGGGCGCGGCCGACGTGATCTCGTCAGTGTTCCGGATGATGATCGTGCAGCAGGCCGCACCCGATGCCATGCAAGGACGGATCAACAGCCTGCTGTTCGCGGGACTGCAGGGCGGGCCGCGGCTCGGCGACGCGGAGTCCGGTGGCGCTGCCGCCCTGGCTGGGCCACAGTTCGCGGCCTGGTCCGGTGGCCTGCTCAGTGTCGCCACGGCGGTTGCCACCTGCTGGGCCATCCCCGCCTTCTGGCGTTACCGCGGCGAGCCTGCGCCGCAGCAGGCCGCCCAGCAGGCGCAGGGAGCCGAGTGAGCCCTGGGTGCGGTTAGCGTTAGCGGCCGGGGGACAGGATGGTGGCGCCGGAGCGGGTCACGATCTCCTGGAGGGCGGCCACGTGCTGTTCGAAGGCGGTGCGCCCGGCTCGGGTCAGCCTGGCCGAGGTGCGGGGGCGCTTGCCGGCGAATGCTTTGCGTATGTCCACATAGCCCGCCTGTTCAAGGGTGGTGAGCTGCTTGGACAGGGCGGAATCGGACAGCGCGAGGCTGTCGCGGATGAACTTGAACTCTGCCCACTCGGACGCGGCCAGCAGGGAGACGATCGCCAGCCGGGTGGGAGCATGAATGAGGTCGTCAAACCGCGCTGTGGTCATCGCGGGGACCCGGCCCGGTTGCCGAGCATGATCTGCCGCAGCCGCCGCATCAGGATCGGCCCGCCGGCGCCCATCGCGAGGCCACCCGCCAGGCACGCCAGGGTGGCGGGGTGTGACCCGCCTGGGGCCCGCAGGATGCCGAGGACGAAGACCGGCACGGCGGCCCCGATCGCGAGACGGGTGTGAGTGTCTACACCGGCGGCGAGCGCGACCATCAGCGCCGCTACCGCCCACCAGTACCAGGCGGGGATGGTCGCCAGGTCGATGACCTGCTGCTGCCGTTGCTGGATCAGGTCCAGCGCCTGTGCTGCCTCGGTGGGGCCCGGTTCATTCCGCATGACGCCCCTTGAGTTTCCGGTTGGGAGAGTTCTTGCCTACTGGGAAAGTATCAGATGACTTTCCAGGCGGGCAAGTACTTTCCTGAACGGTGCTGGACCCCGGGCGGCGCTGCTGCGAGGATGAGTGCCCAGATGCCGTCGCCGTGGGCCAGGCAGTGGAAGGTGGTCGCTGATGTCGCTGGAGGTCAAGCGGTTGCATCTGGCGCGGTTGCGCGGGCTGGATGGCCTGGACTGGCCAGTGCATGGCTTCGTGGTCACCCACCCAGGTGGTGCCGTGCTGGTGGACACCGGCGTCGGCGGGCCGCAGGAGTGGCTGAACGACTGGCACGTGGTGAACCGCTCGGCCGCCGACGCCCTCGCCGAGCTGGACATGAGCCCAGCCGACATCGGCATGGTGGTCAACACCCACCTGCACTTCGACCATTGCGGCCAGAATGCCGTCTTCCCCCATGCGGCTTGTTACGTCCAGCGGTCGGAGCTGGAGCGCGCGGAGCGCGAGTCACCGGAGCTGTATCAGTGGTTCGGCTTCATGAACGCACCGTTCGAGCTGCTCGACGGTGACACTGAGCTGCTGCCCGGCCTGGCTGTCATCGCCACCCCCGGGCACACGGTGGGCCATCAGAGCGTCGTCGTCCGGTCCGGCGATGCCACGCCGGACCTGCTGATCGGGGACGCGGCTTACACCCCCCACCAGTACGCCGGACCGGCCGACGAAGACCTGCTGCCCGGTCAGGCAAGCGACAGGGTGAGCTGGCGGGGCTCGCTGCGCCGGATCCAGTCCATGGGCCCGGCGCGCGTGCACTTTTGCCACCACACAGATGTCATCCACACCTGACGTGTCATCCGCACCTGACGGTCAGGGTGCGACCTGGACCTGTGTGTTCCCGCCTGGCGGAAGGATTCCAGCCAGGGTGGGGAACACTTCGGTGACCGCGGGCGTGTAGTGGCCGTAGGCGGACGGTACCTGCACCGTCACCGGCAGGCCGCCGAACCCGTTGAACACCACACCGGTGATGGTGATCGTGCCACCGGAGGCGGTCCAGGTGACGTCACCCCGGTCGGCTGCCGCGCCTGCGCTGCCGAACCCGTGCCCGCAGTCAGATCCGGTGTAGTCGCCGGCGCCGTCGCTGTCGAGCTCGATCCACAGCCAGGCGCCACCTCCGCCGTCCGGGGACGTTTGGTTGGCCGAGATTTCGACCTGATACACGGCGCTGCTGCCGTAGTCGGCCCAGGGGCGCTTTGTGGCGGCGGCCAGGCTGTTTCAGGAAATTGGCAATCTGATGTACCTGCCCTGGTGCCTGGAAGGTCTGGCGGAGGTGGCAGCCGCGCGCGGTCACTACACACGAGCGGCCGAACTCGACGCGGCACGTGAGGCGTTGCGTGCCCAGGTTGGCGTCCTGCTCCCGCCCATCCACCCGGCTGGGTACATGCGAATGCTGGCCGTGGTGCGCGACGGCCTCCCACGGGAGGCCTTTGACGAAGCACGGACGCCGGCCTTGCACTGGTCGCCGCAGCACATCATCGCCGCCGCACTCAGCGACACGTAAAGCGCGGGGCCCCGCATGGTTCAGGCGGCGACCGTGACCTGCAGCTGGAGCACCCGCGCCGGCCGCAGGTGTCCCACATCGGGATCTCCACCTCATACACCTCGCCAGGGGTGACTGGCTGCGCCCGGTCGAACCCGTTCCGGTAGCGAAGCCGCACCATGCCGTCGCACAGCCGCTGCGCGAAATTGTTTGGGTGCACGTCTACCAGTTTGGCCATGATGTCGGTGTCGGCGGCTGAGGTGGCGACGTGTGCGATCACTTTGACAGGGCCGATGATCTCCAGTGGTTCCGGCAGGCGGGGTCCGCACCACCACCGCCGGTGCGGGCAGGGACTCAGGCAATGCCAGGTCGGCCGACAGCGTGATGCCCTCAGCCAGCGGGATCCGGACGTTAAACCGGCGGCTCACTCCACGCTCAGGCACGCCGCCGGGTGCTATCAGCCCAGAGTTTATGGGCGAGGTAGCCGGGGTGGGTCTACGGGTGAGGTGATTTCGGCGCGATGCCAGTGAGGACAGTCTGCGCCAGCCGCCGGGCGAAACCGGGCGGGGTTGTGGGCGGGCTGCCAGGCAGGTTGAACAGGGCCCGGGGGAGGACCTCGCCGTGGATCGCCCCGATGATCAATGTCGAGGCGGCGCTGATGTCGGCGGCGGGATCGACCCGGCCGAGTCGCTGTTCGGCCCGCAAGTAGGTGGTAAGAATTTCCGGGAGACCGCGGCCGCCGCTGTCGCCCGGGTCACTGTTCTGGTCAGCTCGTCCGTGGCGATCGCCCTCTGGCGACGCGGCCGCGCTGAAGGCCGCGTCACCGCCGACCATGGTGTGGAAGCGCTTGAGGACCATCGGCTGGGACAGGAGGCCAGCGAAGGCGGGCGTGACCCGCGCGAGTATCTCAAGGCCGCGGTCGATGAAGAACTGCATGTTGTCAGCCAGGGCGCCCGTCCCGGCTGGCGGCATTTGCGGCACCGTAGCCATGACGGTGCCCACGTGGGCGAGGAGGGCGTGGGCGAGCAGGTCCTCCTTGTCCTCGAAGTAGTTGTACAGGGCGCCGTCAGCAACCCGGGCTTCACGCGCGATGTCGCGAACCGCCAGGCCAGCACTGCCCCGCTCGTCGATGAGGCGCGCGGCGATGGCGATCAGGTAATCGCGCAGGTTCTGACCGCCCCCGCCGCGCAGGACGGCTGGCTTCCTAGGTGACATCGCGCTTGAGTGTAGTGATGACTGCGGCTGCGGCGAATGCGGCGGCGTAGCCGAGCAGCACCAGTCCGCCTGCCCACTGTGGCAGCAGCCGGGTCCCTGCGGAGATGCTTGCCCGGTCGAGGGCCTCGCTGGCGTAGAAGGGCAGCCAGCGTGCCAGCCCCGACCCGAGAAGCTGCCCGGCGATGCCTTCGATCAGGGCGATCCACGCCAGTGCGGCGGCGATAGCGCCGGCAAGGTTCCGGACGAGTGCGCCAAGCCCAACGCCGATGGCGGCGAAAGCGATGTTGGCAGCCACTCCGCCGGCGAGAGTACGCCAGGTGCCGCCCGCCGACAGATGCAGGGTGCCGCCCTTGGCTGCCCACCAGGCAGCGGTGGCCGCCAGGCCCGCGAGGGACGAGATCAGGCCGGCGGCGGCACCGGCAAGCGCATAGACGGCCAGCTGGGCGGTGAGGACCCGGCTGCGCCCCGGGAAGCTGAGGTAGGTGTCCGTGATGGTGCTGTGCCGGTACTCACCGGCCACGGCCAGGATGCCGAAGATGAGCGTGAACAGCGCGGCCAGGCCCACGTGCGCCAGTGCCGTGCTCTGCACGGCAGGATCATGTACGTCCCCGCCGGACTCGACGAGCCCGGTGACGCCAGCCACGACAAGCAGTGGCCCTGCGGCGAGCAGCAGCCAGGGGCCGCGGACAGTGGTGAGTTTGCGGAACTCGCTGCGGATCATCGGCAGCATGGGTGATCTTCTTTCAGCCTGGCACTGTGGTAAGTCTCAGGAACGCGGACTCGAGAGCGTTGTCCGTCTCGCCGATCTCGCGCAGCGGGCCCGCGAACCGCAGCCGTCCTGCGCTGACAATCACCACGTGATCGGCTGTCTGGGCGACCTCAGAGAGGACGTGGCTGGCGACGATGATGGTCCGGCCCTCGTTCGCCAGCCCGCGGAGCAGGCCCCGGAGCCAGGCGATGCCTGCGGGGTCGAGTCCGTTGGCCGGTTCGTCCAGGAGAAGCACCTGCGGGTCGCCGAGGAGTGCCGCGGCGAGACCGAGTCGCTGCCGCATGCCGAGGGAGAATTCGCGGACCCGCCGCCTCGCGGCGGAAGCCAGGTCAACCTGGTCGAGCACCTCGTCGACACGGTGATCAGGCATGCCCTCCGCGGCCGCGAGCACGCGCAAGTGATCGCGCGCCCGGCGGCCCGGATGAAAGCCGGTCGCTTCCAGCAATGCACCGACCGTGTGGCGCGGCCGGGTAAGGCGCCCGTAAGGGACTCCTCCGATCAGCGCCTGACCCGCGGTGGGCCGAACCAGGCCTAGCGCCACCCGCAAGGTAGTCGTCTTCCCCGACCCGTTGGGGCCAAGGAGGCCGGTGACCTTGCCGGCAGGAGCGGTGAAGGACACCCGCCGCACAGCGGTCACCTGGCCAAAGGTCTTTGTCAGATCGTGGATCTCTACGTTCGCCATGCCGCCTCCGCATTGAACTCGTGTTCATGAACTATAGTTCATGAACTCAGGTTCAGGAAGAGGCTGACGCTGACGGGACACGCCCGTTCAGCTGGATTTCACGCTCAGGTGTGGCCATGGGATTGGGCCTGGGAATGATCTGGGCGGGGGAGGAGAATTAGTCTTCGCTCCGAAGGAGTGATAGACGTGCAACCAGAACAACGACCGCGGGGGCGGCCGCTGAAACGCCACGACAGCCATGTGGCGCAGCAGATGGTGGAGCGGGCCGCGGAACTGGCCCGGGATTCCCATGCCCGGACCCGCCACGCCGCGCTGCTCGTGAAGGATGGCAGCTTGCTCGCGTGGGGGACCAACGGGGTGCCGCTTCCGGGGGAGGACCACTGCTATTGCAAGTTCGGCGAGCTTGGCCACCATGACCAGTGCCGGACCCACGCCGAGCAACGGGCGATCACGCTGGCCCGCGAAGGCGATGGCTGGCGAATGCTGCCGGGATCAAAGCTGATATATGTGCGGCTCGAAGCCGACGACTCGGTCCGCTTGGAGGATCCACATTTCTGCGCCCGGTGCAGCCGCCTCGCGCTGTCGCTGGGCGTGGCTGAGTGGATCTTCGAACTGTCCGAAGGTCTCGTCGGGTACTCCACGGCCGACTATGACAGCATCGCTCAGCTCCGGTGGTAGCGGCCCGCCCGCACTTTCCCGCCGCGGCCCTGGTTGATCAGCAGTTCGCCTCAGGTCCCGTGAACTATTGGTAATAGTTAGACTCTCATAGAGAGAGCTGTACTATCGCCAATATGGGGGAGCCGGGCAAAACCCGCCGTTACGACAACTCACGCCGGCAGGCGCAGGTGCGGGCCACCCGCGCCGAGGTCGTCGACGCCGCGCGGCGGCTCTTTCTGGAGCGCGGGTACGGGGCCACCACCATCGAGGCCATCGGGCAGGCGGCCAGCATTCCGCTGGCGACGATCTACCGCCTGTTCGGTTCCAAGCGGGGGATCCTGGCGGCGGTTCTTGACGTTTCATTTGTGGGCGACGACGCACCTGTCCCGCTGCACGGCCGGCCCCTCGCCCGTGCCGCCATCGCCGAGCCCGACCCGCGGCTGCTGCTGGCGGGATTCGCCCGGCTAGCCCGTGAGGTGCTGGGCCGGACCGGGCAAATCCAGCAGGTTCTGCGCAGTGCCGCGGCCGCCGACCCGGAGGCCGCGGACCTCCTGGAAACAATCAACAGGCAGCGGGTGGACGGGCAGTCGCGGGTGGCCCGTGCCCTGTCCGAGCGCGACGCGCTGGCGGATGACATGGGGGAAGGCGAGGCGGTCGACATCATCTACACGCTGATGTCGGCCGACGTGTACCGCATCCTGACGGTGGACCGTGGCTGGGACCCCGATCACTATGAACGCTGGCTTGCCCGCACACTCTGCGCCATCCTGCTGGCACCGTCGGCGGAGGGCCGGTAAGGGGCAATCACCGAACAGTGCCGCCGGCGGCCGGGACCGCGCCACCGTCACGCCGGGCCGGTCAGGCGGACGCTGTAGACGCTTGCCCGGAAGGTGCCGGCCGCGTCCGGCGGCAGCTTGGTGATCCAGATGAGCACATAACGGCCGTGCGCTGGTGCGGTGAGCCGCAGCTGCACCGCACCGGCCGCGTTGGTCGCGCGCGCCGCGGGTTGCAGGTCTGCCAAAGTGCGTGCGCTGCCCACACGCAGCTGGAAATCGGCGCCTTGGGCGCTGCCGAGGGTGATCCGGGCGGCTGTGATCGTCACCGTCCGCCCCATGTCCAGGAGCAGGCCCGTACCCGGCTTCAGGCCCCCGAAGCGTGCGGTCGCGTACCATTCGGTGTGCCAGGCCGTGGCGGGGCTGCCATCGACCGCGCGGGACGCGAGTTGGCCGTTGTCGCCCTGGCCGCTGTCGCTGGGCCCGAACGCCACTGCGCTGACCGGGTGGAGTGGCCGCGCCGGGCTGGTCACGCGGATGGGCGAGGTGACCTTTATCGCGCGGTTGAGCCCCAGGCTCAGCGTGACCGGCTGCGCGCCCAGGCCGGGTGGCAGGGGGTCCCTGCCATCCACCGTCAGCCTGACGCCGCCCGGGTTGCCGAGCTTCATGCCCACCGCGCGATAGAAGGTCCACGTCTTCGACGTGCCTGCGGCGACATACGACTGCAGGAGCAGCAGGCCGGCGGGAGTGGTGAAGTCAACCTGGCACCCGGCCGCGGCCGTGAGGTGGATGACGACCTTGTGGGCATAGGGACCGGCGGCTGTCTCCTGCGGTGGGGAATTGCCGTTCCCGGCGGGGCGGCCCGTCGCCCGCCCGGTGGCCGGCTGGGCACCCGTCGTGCCGCCTGCGCTGGCGAAGGCGTATATCACGAGGCCGGCGGCAGCCAGGAGCGCCAGGACAACCCCGGCGGTCCAGGCCAGCCGGCGCCACCGGTGCTGCCGAGGTGGCGTGTCCGGCTGGAACACATCCGCAGGCAGGTTCGTCTTCGTCGCTGGCTCGGGCCGGGCCGAGTCGTACTCCCAGATCAACGGCTCAGAATCAGCACCAACGGCCTGGGCGATGGCGCGTATATGCCCCCGGGCGTAAAAGTCACCCCCACACGCGGCGTAGTCGTCGCGCTCGATGCCGCTGATGATCGTTTCCCTGATGCGGGTCAGCTGGCCTACCTGGGCAACGGTGAGACCAGCCTGGCCGCGCGCTTTCGCCAGGGTCTCTCCGATGCTCACGCCCGCCTCCACTGCCTTGACCGCACTTCGCGCCGCCGGGAAGTCGGCATGCACGTGGTCATGACTACATCATCGCCAACATTCCGTCGCAGGACCGCCATAACCGTGCCGCGGGCAGCCTACACAGACCCGGGCCTGGCGGGCACCTGAACAGGCCCATGCCGCTGGGGATGACGTTTAGCCGGAGGCCGGCGTCTTAGGGAAGGACCGCCGCTGAGCCTCCGGACGTTGCATGGCTGGTCGCCGGGGTACCAGAGGTTGTGGCGCTGCCGGACGTGATGGCGTGGCGGCGGCCCTCGTCGTCGTCGCCCTGGGAGCGGGTTGCCGTGGCTGGCGTGCTTGGCTGTGCCTGGGCCGCCTTGGAGGTGCCCGTCGTTGTGCCATGGACGGCAGGAGCCGGCAGGTTCCGGGCGATCACGCCAGTGGTGGCCAGTCCTGCCAGGCCCACCGTGGCAGTCGCCGCGCGCAGCCGGGACCGCCCCCTGCGACGGACGGCGATCGCGGACACCAGGTCCCGGGTTTCTCTCATCGGACTTCAGCTCCTTCAGTGGGCCAGCCGCCCAGGGTGTGGATCGCTCCGGACTCGGTCACCAGCCGCGCGGGGAGGCCCAGGCCGGCCAGCCATGCCGGTGCGGTGCCGCCACGGATGATCGCCACCGTGCTCGCCACGTTCGCCTCTGTGCAGCTCGGCGCCGCCACCGAGACCGTGCGCCAGAAACGTGGCGCGGGCATCCCGGTGCGCGGGTCGAGGATGTGGTGGAATATGGCGCCGTCCCGGTGCCACCGCCGTGCGGTGGTGCTGGAGGTTGCGAGCCCTCCCGTCTGGATCGCAACCACCGCGGACGGGCCCGGCGGCGGGTCCCCGGGATTCCCGCTGATCTCCTGCACCCGGATCAGCCAGCCACCGTCCGGTGCCTGCCCCGCCACGGCGATGTCCCCGCCAAGACCGACGAGCACCCCGCAGCCGAGTTCAGACGAGATCCTTGTGGCGGCCCGGTCCGCGGCCCATGCCTTCGCGGTGGCACCGAGATCGAGGCGGACGCCGCGGGGGAGCGAAAGGGTCCGCGACCGCTCATCGAAGTCCAGGTCGCGCCAGCTGACCACCCGCCGGATGGTCAGGTTCGCGGGCGGTGCCGCCGCCTGGCCATCTCGCAGGATCAGGGAGAAGTCACGGTCATAGCCGATGGCATTCATGGCCGCACCAACGGTCGGGTCCAGATCGCCGCCGGACAGTCGTGCCGCCCCCAACGCCACCGCGATCGCCTCGGCCAGCAGCGGGCTGACCACAACGGCCCCGGTCCGGCCCGGGGCTCCGTCCAGGTCGGTGATCTCGGAATCGGGGCGGAACCTGCTGCACGCCAAGTCCACCGCCGCCAGATCCTGCTCGAGCAGCCGTCGCGCGGCGGCGAGCGCGCCCGCGCGGGTGACCACCAGCCGTACCCCCGTTCCCCAGGCTGACCAGCTGGCGGACGCCTCGGTGGGGAAGGCCGCTGTGGCATGCATCGGGCATCACACTTCCTTGCTCCTGGTGCGGGTTTCCTTCCGGAAGTCTGGGCGTGCGTGGTGTGAAGGGGCTCGGAGAAAGCTCTGACATTGCTCTGACTGCGGAGCCGTTTCCCTGGCGTGGGCCCTGCGACCCGCCGAGAGAGGACCGAAGGCCCTGCCTCCGGGGGGGCGTGACAGTCAGGCTGGCAACACACAGCCGGGCAGGGGAACATGACTGAGATCATCCGACTGAGCAGGCAGCAGTCCTGGCCCGATGGTGCGCCCATCCCGCGGTCTCGCGTGGCCTTCCTGGTGGAGACGGCCGCGCGGGCACCATCGGTGCACAACACCCAGCCGTGGTCGTTCCGGGTGAACGGAAACGCGGTCGAGCTGCTCGCTGACGGCACGCGGAAGCTGTCCACGCTGGATCCGGCCGGCCGGGAGATGCTGATCAGCTGCGGCGGCGCTCTGTTCGGGTTCCGCCTGGCGGTTCGCAGCCTGGGCTATGTCCCCGCCGTCAGCCTGCTTCCTGACCCTGGCCAGGAAGACCTGCTCGCCCGCGTCTATCTCGGCGCAAAAGTGCCGATCACCGCCCGGGAACGGCGGATGCTGACGGCCGTGCCGCACAGGCACACCCACCGGGGGCCGTTCAGCCCCGGTCCGCTCACGGCCGGTCTGCTCACCAGGCTGCAGCATGATGCGGTCGCCGAGGGCGCCGAACTGGTGCTGATCGACCGGCCTGCCGCATACCAGCGGCTGTCCGCGCTGGTGGCGGCGGCGGGCCGGTCGCAGCGGGGCAGCGCCGGGATCCGCGCCGAAGTGCGGTGGTGGACTCGGCCACCTGGCAGTGACGCCCGTGACGGGGTCCCGGTCAGCGCCTTCCCCCCGGTCACGTCGGGGCTGCGCACGAAAATGGCTCCTGGCAGGCTAGCCCTGCGGGACTTCGACCTTGGCCGCGGCATCGGGGTGGCGGCCACCGGCGGCGCTCCGCCAGCCGCCACGGCGGTCTTGACGACGCCGGCTGATACCCCCATGAGCTGGCTGAACGCGGGCCAGGCGCTGCAGCGAGTGCTGGTGCATGCGGCCAGCAGCTGGGTGTTCGCCAGCCTCACCAGCGAGCCGCTGGAGTCACGGACGATCCGGGCGATGGTCGGCCGCGTGCTGGGCCTGGTGGGATCACCGCAGATGGTGCTCCAGCTCGGGCGGGCGCACACCACGGAAGTCACCGCCCGCCGCCCGGTGGGCGAGGTGCTCAGCGATCGGTGACCGGGCCGCCTTTGGGTGCCGGTACCGCGATACCCGCGGCTGCCAGCAAGCGGCCGAGTTTGGAAGCCGCCGCTGACCGCCGCGCCCCCGCCTGGAGCAGCCGGCCTTCCACGTCATCCAGAATCGCTGCCGGTCCCAACCCAAGCTCGACCTCTATCTCACGCCAGGTGCTCGCTACCGGCCATTCACGATGCGCTGGCGCGGCGGCGCCCGGCAGGGAGCCGGTCACATGGTCGTCGGCAACCTCGGCAAGCACCCGCCCAGCAGCGTCGGTCAGGCATCGCACGGTGCGGGACGTCGCCAGCTGGGCAATGGGGTGCGGGGCCTGATCTCCGCTCCACTCCGACACCAGCGAGGCCAGTTGCTCAGGCACTGTGCTCGGCTGCGTTCCCAGTGGGGCATGCACCTCGCGCCGGGTGTCTGCCCCAGCCGGCAGCTTGAGATGCCAGCCCGCATCGGTCCCGCCGGTCCGCCGCCGCAAGGTGATGTGCGCGGAGGCGAGGCGAAAGCCGGTGGTGTCGAAGTAGACGGCGGTCAGCTGATGCGTCACCGGCTCGGTAACCGCGCTGACCCCGGGCAGGCCGGACAGGTCGGGAACGGCAAAATCCGGGGTCACCTGGTACTTGCGTTCTGTTTCGGTGATTCCGCCCGTCTCAGCGCTCATGGTCTGAGATTACGGCTCGCCTGCGAACCTGTCCGCGTGTCCTGCGGCGCTACAAGGAGTTACCATGCCACACTGCTAAATAACACTCCGTGTTCAGCGGACAATGTGGCCAGGGGAGCCGCAGGCCAGAGCTGGCGTTTTGCGCCTCGACAGCTCGCCTGCGCCTGGGGGTCAAAGGTCAGGTCATGAAGCACGACGGGATAATTGAAGGCTACGAAACGCTGCCTCTCACGCTGCTGCGGGACGAGGGCACCGGCGCTACCGTGCTGCGCCGCCGCAGCGCGCGGCCGAGCAGGCGGGGCGCGGTGTATGTGCACTGCCCCGGTGACGCGTTCGTTCGCGACGAGCTCGTGGTCTGGTTCACCGACCGGGGGTTCCACTTCTACGCGGCGGACTTGCCTGAGGTTGGCGGCGGGCCTGGAACCCGCCAGGACACCAACCTGGTGGCGGCGGATCTCAGTGAATATTTCCGCTGGCTGGACGAGGCGGTTGCGCACGTGCGCCAGGCGGATGCCATCGACACAGTGGTCATGTGCGCGCATGGGACCGGGGCCCTCGTCTGCGCGCTGTGGTGCCATGCCCGCCGGGCCGGCCGGCCTGCCGACGTACTGGTCCTGGCCACCCCTGACCTGAGCCGTGGTCAGTCGTGGCTGGCGCGGGCAGGGGCGGTTTGGCGGACCGGGGCGGCGGGGGAGGGGATGCCCCCGGCCGGCCGCGTATCACCGCTGCGCGCCGCCGCCCAGCGGAGGGTGCGGCGTGGTCTGGACATTGCCTGCCCCGTGCTGGTGATGTGCCCGGCACGGGACTGGGATTCCCCGGCTGGCGTGGCCGGGCCCGTCATCCTCCGGGCATTGTTCGGGGCGCCCGCAACGGTGCGTCTCGGCGAGCACGTCACGTGGCTGAAACTGGACGGTGGCCAGCCATTGCCCGACGGGCCAGAACGCAAAAGGTTCTTCGACGAGCTTGGCCGCTGGCTGGGCGCATACCTTTCCGGCCAGGTCCGCGACCAGCTGCTGTGACAGCCTGGCAGCCCGGGCGCCGGAGTGACCGCGGCAGCCCGCTGCGAGCCCGGCCCAGTAGCCGCCCAGCCCGCAACGAGCCCGGCCCAGTAGCCGCCCAGCCGCGCGGCAGCTACTGGACCGACACGGCGACAGAGGGATACCCGGTAGCCCCGTTTGGCTCGGGCGGCAACGTGAACCCGGTCTGGGTGTAGCCGGTGGCATCAGTCGCACGGGCCTCGATCACGTGATGGCCTGGCGCCGCGTCCCAGTCCAAGACCCATTGCCGCCAGGTGTCGATCCCCGGGACCGCCGCCAGCCGGGCCCGCTGCCACGGACCGCGGTCCACCCGGACCTCCACCGCCTCAATGCCCTTGTGCTGCGCCCACGCGACACCAGCGACGGGTGTCTTGCCGGCGTGCACCGTGCCTCCCTGGGCCGGCACGTCGATCCGTGACTCGGTCTTGATCGGCGCCTGCTGGGACCAGCCACGCTGGATCCAGTACGCACGGTCGGCCCAGGTGGTCACCTTGATGTCAGTGACCCACTTGGTGGCCGAGACGTAACCGTAGAGTCCGGGCACCACCATCCGGACCGGGAACCCGTGGGCGAAGGGCAGCGGCGCCCCGTTCATCGCCACCGCCAGCAGTGCGTCACGCCCGTCCAGGACGGCCTGCACCGGGGTGCCCGAGGTGAACCCGTCCGTCGATGTGCACAGCAACTGCTCGGCCCCAGCCCGGACGCGGGCAGCCCGCAGCAGGCTGGCCAGGCTCGCGCCCAGCCACCGGGCGTTCCCGATGTAGGGGCCCGCGACCGGATTGGAGACACAGGCGAGTGTGACATAGGTCTCCGTGAGCGGGAGCCGCAGCAGGTCACGGTAGGTCAGGGTGATCTCGCGTTCCACCATGCCGTGGATCCGCAGCCGCCAGCTCGCTGGCGTGACCGCTGGCACAATCAGCGCCGTGTCCACCCGGTAGAACGATGAGTTCGGGGTCACGAACGGGCTGAGGCCGGACAGGCGCAGGTCGGAGCCCGCGGGGAGGGGGGGAGCCATGTGAGCGGGAGCGGGGAGCCGCACCGCTGACCGGGCGCTGGAGGCGGTGGTGCGAGCGCCCAGCGCGCCTCCCGCCAGGGTGCTCACACCGGCAACCGCCACGGCGACCGACCCGGTTGCCAGGAACTGCCGCCGACCGGGCTGGGCGGACGTACCGCGGGCCACGGGACGGTCAGTGACGGGGCCCCGGCCAGGGCCGGCAGGGATTCCCGGCGCGGGGGCCTGGTCCGCAACCCCCGGTGTGGGGGCCTGGTCCGCAACCCCCGGTGTGGGGGCCTGGTCCGCAACCCCTGGTGTGGGGGCCGCCGCAACCCCCGGTGTGGGGGCCGGGTCCGC
>WNGG01001608.1_pt1 | contig 43421 bp, 33 predicted proteins | sample 5400661 | NCBI WGS metagenome assembly WNGG01 (sample SAMN13153372, study PRJNA577476) | soil metagenome | isolation source: 100 cm soil or saprolite under Garry oak tree replicate 1 | place: USA:California | collected 2016-06-15 | reverse complement strand
GTCTCTCCCTCCGTAAATATGCCGCCGTGCTGCGTGTCAGCGTTGCGAATAACCTGGCCTACCTCATGGAGGTGTTCTTCCGTGCGCTCTTCCTGATCGTGCTGATGTTCATACTCACACAGCTCTTGAAGGCAACGTTTGCGTCGCGGGGAAAAGCAGTTCTGGGCGGCTTCGATGTCAACGATATCATCTGGTACATCGCCGTGGCAGAGGTTCTCGCTACCTCGCTTCCTCCACTCACACGCCGCATCGACCAGGAGGTACGCTCCGGGCAACTGGCATACCTTCTGGGAAGGCCATGCAGCTATCTGCTCTACCACTTCGCGCAGTACCTTGGTGAGCGATTGGTACGACTCAGTATTAACGCGGTTGTTGCTGGCCTGTTAGCACTCATCTTGGTAGGTTTACCACATTTCACCTGGATGGGTGCACTGGCCTTTCCCTTAGTTGGCTTCCTGGCGATATCCATCGACTTCTTAGCCTACTTCGGCATCGGGCTGCTGGCCTTCTGGACTGAGGATACCCAGTCATTTACCCTGATCTACAACCGTCTTGTGCTGGTACTCGGTGGAGTGCTCATACCTCTGGAGATTTTCCCAGAGCCTCTGCGGACTATTGCCCAGGCACTACCGTTCAGTGCCATCTTATACGGCCCATCACGCACACTGGTGCGTTTTGAACTCGATCGATTTGCCTGGCTATTAGCGCAGCAGGCGAGTATCCTGATTGTAGGAGGCATCATCCTGTTTGCAATTTACCGCATAGCCCTTCGACGGGTGAATATGAATGGAGGGTAGAGCGAGTATGTTCTTATTGAAGAGATTTGGGCGTACCCTACGTTTCATCGGTGCATACACTGCTGCTAACCTCCAGGCGGCGATGGAGTATCGTGTCGCCTTCGGTATGCAGGTACTGACGATGGTCGCGAATGATAGCCTGTGGCTATTCTTCTGGTGGGCCTACTTTAAGCAGTTCCCTATCGTCCACGGTTGGCAGAATACCGACATTATCATCATCTGGTCAGTAGCGGCCTGCGGTTTCGGTATAAGTACCGCCGTATTTGGGAACGCCCCCAAACTTGCCGCGCTGATCATGAATGGCGGACTGGATGCCTACCTTGGCATGCCGCGCTATGTGCTCTTGCACGTCTGTATCGCAGCAAGCGATCCCACAGCCTGGGGTGACATCATTTTTGCAATCGGCGCATTCTTCCTGTTCGTGCATCCCGACCTGCTGCACATTGGACTGTACCTGCTGCTGGTGCTCCAGGTATCCTTCATCTTTACAGCGTTCTTTGTGCTGCTCTGTTCCCTGGCATTCTTCCTGGGCAACACCGAAGGTTTATCCCAGCAGGTCGCCGGAGCATTAATCTCCTTCAGCACCTACCCAATGAACATCTTTAACGGTGCCGTGCGGCTCCTGCTCTTCACAGTCATTCCGGCAGGCTTCATCTCGTTCGTGCCCCTGCAGTTGCTACACCAGTTCACCTGGCCCTTGCTGGGTGCAATGGTTGGGTTCACGGTGCTGATAGTGTTCGCTGCTGTGGGCGTGTTCGAGTTGGGTTTGCGGAGATATGAGAGTGGGAATTTGTTGGGGATGCAGAACTGATTTAACACGGCCAATACCTCTGATTGCCTGCGGCAATCAGAGGTATTGGCCGTGTTTATAAATACTCCTTAAACCACCGTTGCATCCGTTCCCCCATATCGCGGAGATGCTCACGTTCAGTGGGGCCATGACCCTCACGGGGGTAGACCACCAGCTCAACGGGGACATTTTGTTCACGCAGCGCACGATAAAAGGCGTATGCCTGATTCACTGGAACAGGCTCATCGCTTTCGCCATGGAGAATGAGTGTTGGAGTCCTCACCTGGGCAGCGTAAGTGATAGCAGAGCGTTCACGATAAACCTCCGGGCGTTCCAGGAGGCTGGCATCTAAAAAGCGTTCATCCCAGACCGAGAGATTGGATTGTGCATGGAAGCTATGCCAATCAGAGACGCCTGCACCCATAACCGCAGCTTTGAAACGTGTAGTCTGCGTCACAGCCCAGGCCGTCATAAAGCCACCATAACTCCATCCCATAATGCCGACGCGATTGCCATCTACTATGCCATGCTCCACCAGGTACTCGACACCGGCCAGGACATCCTGCAGGTCCTTGCCACCCATGTCACCAACGACTGCATCAGCGAAGGCGACACCTCGGCCCCAACTACCACGGATATTTGGTCGCAACACAGCATAGCCAGCCGAGGCACGTATCTGTGTCCAGAAGAGATCGTAACTGTCAGGGTATGCCCAGGAAGGGCCTCCATGTACAACGACGATTAATGGCGGAGCACCATCACCCTTGTGTTCAAGCGGTGGAGTAAAGAGCGCATCAATCTGCCAGCCATCGACACTTTCATAACCCATCCTCTGGCTCGGTACCACTGCAAAGGTTTCTTCTGCGATAGGATTCAGGTGCGTGAGACGGTTGCGAGTCAATTCCGTGATAGTGCTCCCCTGAAAAGTGAATTTACCAGACCAGATATCAGTTGGTGCGTTCGAATCGGAGTGGACGGTGGCGAAAACTTGCAGGTCGGGCGTAGTTGAAAGATGCGGCCACATCACGTCCATCACGAAATCCTGGACAGGTGTGCTGATTGTGCCATCGACTTCGTCGAGGATGCCTATCTGGTGGGTCACACCTGCAAAAGCTGTAAAAAGCAACCTGCGTCCATCAGGAAACCACTGGCACCAGCTGGGACTACACTGGATATTGGGCGTCAGGTTGCGCACCTGGCCTTCTGCAAAAATCGGTAGAACAAAGATATCTCCGGCTCCGCGACAACGATCACTCCATTCGCCAGAGATATAGGCAAGCTGTGTCCCATCTGGAGACCACGCAAGCCCACTGGCCTGGTGAGTTAAGTGTGTTACCTGGCGTACTGCCCCACCAATAGCCGGGACAATACCAATCTGGCCCAGATACCAATCGTTCTCATCTGGACCAGTTGAGTAGTAAATGGCAAAGTGCCGACTATCCGGCGACCAGGCATACTCCCAGACAGTAACTCCGGCGGGTGTAACGGGTTCAGGAGTATCGTTATCTACTCGCACCGTCCAGAGGCGGTTATGCCGTCCAGGTCCGACAACAAGAGGATCAGTCTTAGGTTCTTCACCTTCCAATGAGAGAAAGGCGATGCGCTTGCCATCCGGCGACCATTCCAGGTCACTGACGCCGTTAGGCATCGTACAAATTTGTTTTGGCTCCCCGGACCCAACGAATTGGGCCCCTACAGGCATAAGGTAGAGTTGAGGTTTCCCTTTGCTTCCCTCACCTTCGCCTTCAGAGATAAAGGCCAATTGCTGGCTATCTGGAGACCAGCGGGGGCAGGTATCGGCTTTCGGGCCCTTCGTGAATGGTTGTGCCTCCCCACCAGATATCTCTACAACCCAGATACGTGCACGTTGTTTCGGCTGATCGGGAACCCATTCCCGCAGCACAAATGCAACGCGCTTTCCATCAGGTGAAAGATTGACATCACTGGGAAAACGCATGTCGAAGAGAGCATCAGGTGTAACCGGAACGCGATGCGAATCTCGCTGTAGTTCTTTCATGGAATGATGGTCCTATCTTTCGCTAAGGTTCATCCCTTTCTCTTTCTGAGCGCTACGCCTTCTCACCCAATGTGGTGAGTGGAAGCATAAGGCCGCAGAAATCATCTCGTATCATCTCCAGGACCATCTGGTCGTAGAGTTGGTCCACCTCCTGTTGAGTAGCAACTCCCAACTTGACTATAAAGGGCTGGAACAATTTGAAAACAGTTCTGGCATCCCGGCGAAAGCCTTCATAGAATTGGGTCCCAGCAGAGAAATCGATCGCATGTGATACGAGTTTTATATTGACACAGCCTGCATCAAGCAGAAAGCGCCTCAACATTGGCAAAACGCCAGTAAATCGCCCCGTCTGAGAAACACTTCCCTGTATCTTGAGAGCGCGAATGATTAGTGCATTCAAGTTCTCTAATGCAGGGCTGGTGCTGAAGTACCACCACTCACTCTCAGTGAGGCGGATGAAGCCCCCAGGTCGAGTGATCCGCCGAAACTCCTGCAGCAGCGGAGGCCATGCGGCTGCAGGGAGAAAATTGATGAACCGAGCATTGACCAGGTCAAAGGAGCTATCAGGAAAGTCCAGAGGTTTCAGTATATCCATCACCAGGAAACTAGTGTTGTCCAAGCCTTGTACCTTCGCTTGCGCAGATGCATAGTCAATCATTGCCCGGCTGATGTCGAACCCCACCACCTTAATTTCAGGATATGCAAAGGCCACCTCCAGTGCCCAGCCTCCAGGGCCACAAGCGACGTCAAGAACCCGGTGGATACCAGAGAAGTCGTTCGATCGCTCAGGGAAGAGTCCTCCCATACCTTTAGTGATAAGATGATCCTGATCTAGCAGGCGTGCCATTTCTGCTCCACTCTCAGGATCATTAAAATAGACATTGCCGCTTTCGGATGAACCAGCTGATGTTGTCATTCAAAGCTCCTTTCCTCTATTGCTTGGCTGCTTTTTACCTTCTCTTTGGATCAGTATATGCCCAATAGTTGTTTCTGTCAAAAGACTTCACAAATCGTTGGCGCGGATGCCCATCCCGTTCCACGGAATAGGGAGGAAGCGCCTGTTCAAGCAGCCTACGGGCAGGGTGGGAAGCATCTGGTGGGGAACCAGATGCTTCGTGTTCTGGAACAGGCACTCGTTCCGCTCCCCTTTCTTCTGCTCTTCCTTGGCTTGAGAAGCCAAAACACTTGACATTGACGGCGATCTCTGGTACACTTGTTCATGAGGCTAAGGCACTTTTCCGAGGAAGAGAGAGACGGTTCGCCTCATCGCGTTCCTTTCCAACTGAGTGGCCTGGGTTCCAGACAAGAAACCATGTCTGGGTAAAACACTCTTGGTCGAATAACGCTCCTCGTTCAGAAGTGGTCTGACAGCCATGCTGAGCAAGGACGGGTACCTTGTCAGGGTGCCCTGATGTGTCGGTCGCTGAAGCCAAAGCGCCATCTGGCAACGGGTTGTGAGTTGCGGTCGAGACCAGACACAAGCTCATCCGCTTCTTGGGGAGAGAGTTCCTGACCCAAAAACAGTGGAATACCATCCCCTCATCTTCACCATCACCAGTCACTGCGTGATCCCACTCGTCCGCCGCACCTGGCGCTTCATCATCCCCCGGATGCGGGACTGTCAGCAGAAAAAAGTGTCGCTCCTCTACTTCGTCAGCCTCATGATGGTATTTCCACTGGTCTACCGCAATTTCACGCTCAACCCTGAAGTTTGTGAGACCAGTTTCTTCGATGATTTCACGGGTCACCGCCTCCAATGGAGATTCATTCTCCTTAAAAGTACCCTTTGGAATCTGAGTGCCTGCTTCCGGGACGAATTTATGGGTGAAGACGAGCACCTGCATGGTTCCGTTATGCTTTCTCGTGACGTAACCGTAGGCTTTGCGAACGTGTTTCATAGGTCTTCTCCCACTCTGTAGAAAGATGAATGATGCTGGGCACAATGCTTGTTATTATACAATAGGAATACGGTCATTTATTCGGAGGTAGGGCGACCGTGTAGAGTGCCGATTTATCGAGCATGTGGTCGCCCCTGCCCAGATGACAGCAGGGGAAGGTAGATCATGCGAGAAATTTTTCAAGAACTCATCCACGACCTGGAACGTGGCGAAACGGTTGCGATGGCGACCATTGTGAAGCGCAAGGGCTCCGTTCCACGCGAAGTCGGAGCAAAGATGCTTGTTCATCGGGGAGGCAAGATCAGCGGCACCGTTGGTGGCGGCTGTGGCGAGGCCGAGGTATGGCGGAGTGCGCTGAATGTAATCGATACGCAGCATCCTCAGATGGTTCAGGTCGACTTGACTGAAGAGATCGCGATGGAAAGTCAGGGTGTCTGTGGTGGGATATTCGATGTTTTTGTGCAGCCCTGGTATAACCGCCCCTATGACAGACTCCTCCCTAATCAGCCGAGCATGCAGGATTTTGCTCATGCCATCAATGAGGCCCTTGAGGGTGAACGAGCTGTTGCGTTGGCTACCATTATCGCTGGGAGTGGGACCTGGCGTCCCTCCATAGGCCAGCAGATGCTTATTCATGAGGACGGCAAAACATTCGGAACACTTTCCCTTCCTGATGCTCCTGCGGGTGCGAAGGATTTGAAAGGCGGTTCACTAGCCGATCAATCGGCGGTGGGCGGCGATAAATCGGCCCCTACGGTCCACGGGTCAATGAATTGGCCCTCTACATTCCCTATCCAGCTTGTGGAGTCCGCGCTAAAAGCTATCACAGCAGGCAAACCACATGTTGAAAAGGTACCCGGTCCTGCCAACACCTGGGTGGAGATATTCATTGAACCTTTTATTCCGCCTCCGGTACTACTGATCGCTGGGGCCGGACATATTGCTGCACCACTTGCTGCTCTGGGGCAGCTGATGAATTTCTCGGTAAGTGTCACTGACGATCGCGCCTCATTCGCCAATCGAGAGCGCTTCCCCACTGCCAAACAATTGCTGGTAGGTGATATTGAGACGACCCTGAAAAACTACCCAATTACCCCCCGTACCCACATCGTACTGGTCACTCGTGCCCATGCCCATGATGTCCATGGCCTCCGCGCTGTGATTGATTCTCCAGCAGCCTATATCGGTATGATCGGCAGCCAACGACGAGTGTGGGCCGTCTTCAAACTGCTGCATGAAGAGGGCTTTCCTGCTGAGAAGTTAGCCAGGGTGCGTGCTCCTATCGGCCTTGACCTCGGAGGCTCTACTCCCGAAGAGATTGCGCTCTGTATCATGGCAGAGATCATCATGCTGCGTCATGGTGGGACTGGTGTTGCAATGTCTGAGCCTCTACGTCAACGGTATATGGAGCGATTGAAGAGGTTGGATCTAGAGGAGGGAGACTGAACGGGGTAGCTGAACACAATGACCAGGGCAACCGCAAGGATTGCCCTGGTCATTGTGTTCAGCTATCCTGGTAACCACACTATCCAGGCTGTCCTGGAGTTGGAATAAGACCAAGCTGCTGGAAGGTCCCCAGAGCATCATTCTCGCCCCAGTGCTCCACAATCTTGCCGCCAGCAATACGGAAGACGGACATTCCTGACGAAGTGACCTGCTTGCCGGTGGGGGGAGCGCCTAAAAATGAGCCAGTGTTTGTGCCATGGAAGGTAAAGCGCTCTACGACCTTATCTCCTTCAGCGATCAGATCTTCAGTGGTCGCATGCCCATCAGGGAAAGCAGCAGAGAATGCCATATGGGCCATCTTCCCACCTTCAAGACCGGGTGGGAGTCCTGGAAGGCCATTGTGACTGACGATGTTCGCGGCAACGATTTCGTCTAAGGCGGCCAGGTTGTTCGTGTTATGCGCCTCTCGATACCGACGGATCAGGGCCTTGTTTTCTTCTACTGACATAAAAATATGTTCCTTTCGGTGTGTTGTAACGAAGAACTTCTTCGTGTGACGTTCAAGTTCAGGCGTACAGAGGCCGCTCGGCACCAATCCATCCCGCCAACGCCGCTCGGTCGCGGCTAGTGCTACGCACTCAGGCGGGACACCCTCTCTGGGGGAGAGGTAATAGGAGAAGGCTACCCTATCCTGATTTGCTGGTATCAAAGAAGTACAGCATATTGCCCGAGGGATCTTTCGCGGCAGCCCAGCGTCCAGGGGCAATATCGGAAGGTTTGCGCACAAACTCTAACTTGCTCTGGTGAGCAGCGTAGAATTCATCCACGGAGGGAAGCTCGAACATAGGGCCAGCAGTATCCCTGGCTCCTTCTTCCACGGGATCAACCATAAGCTCTACCTCGGTACCAGGAAGCTTAAAAGCCACCGTCTCTCCTTCGCGCCATGACTCAACGAGCCCCAGCTGGTCACGATAGAACGCCAATGCCTCCTTCGTATCGCGCACTGGCACGTACACAAGGCTCAATTTGCCATCCATTGATCGTGCTCCTTTTTGTTTTTTCAGGTTACTTGACATCCGCTCCATAACCACGTTATGATTAGTATAACATGGTTATGGTTCACCTGTCAATGGTTTTTGGAACAAATTTTCTCTATGCGCGAAGATATACCTCTTCCTGGAACAACGAAAGCCAGGCTGATAGCAGCGGGCATCCAGCACTTTAGTCAGCATAGTTACGATGAGGTAGATGTTGATAGCGTAGCTGCTGATGCGGGCGTGACAACTGGCTCGCTCTACCATCATTTTCAATCAAAGAAGGCATTTTATGGGGTGCTGCGGGACGACATGACCCGTCGCATACTGGATCGGATGGAGGCTGCCTCCGAGAGTGTTCCGCCGGAACGGGCTGTCAAAGCAGCACTCCTGGCTGCTTACGATGGAGTATTGCGTATCAAGGCAGGTAAGTTGTTAACCGAGCCGGACCCGCGTGGGGGTGAGGATCCTATTGCCTGTTTGTTGGGTGAGTTAGCTGCGAAGAATGGAATAGTTGCTGCCGACATAGTAGGCATATTGCTTGCAGCAGCATTGCGAGCAGCATTGACCCAGGCTCTTAATGGTCATTCGGAGGCGAGACAGGCATTGGGTTACGAAGCTTTTGTGAACGGCGAACAAACACATTGTGCTATATTATGAAGAAGTTACACGAGCGACCTGGTTTTATATCAAATCCGCCAGAAGAGGGATCATAGGAGCGGGAGTGCAGAGGGCGGCCAGCCCTCTGCTGGGGCACCCTGCCTGGGGGCGCGCCACCCTGCCTGGGGGGCAGGTAATAGGGGGATGATGAAGCGCAGGTAATAGGGGATCCCCAAACAATCCCTCTTGAAACGGATTTGATATTACAGGCTGGGAAGCGAGAGAACATGCCGGGCATGGTCAAGAGCATTGTTGGTGAAGCCGCAACGAACGCCAAGGGAATGACGACAAGCGAGAAGACTAGAGAGCAACGACTTACCACAGCACAACAATCTCGTAGGGCATTTTGTGGGAGCCTTACGCGTTTTACTGCTGCACTTGCATTCACCCCACCAGGCGGGTTCTTAGCCAGTTGTGCTTCACAGCCACAGCGACAGCAAAAGATCCCCCGTCCTCCAGTGCAGATAAATAATACCTATATCATCCCAAATACAAGATACATTGGTGAGGCATTTTCATTCCCTGAGCAGATGGTTTCTGCCATCTTAGAGCCTCCGTTGAACAGAACACCTCCCTATGCTCAGGGAATTTCGTTTATTGGAATAATTGCTCAAGATACCCTGTCTGTCGGCTATAACAGTTTCAAGCCATATGATATTGCCCGTGTAGGTCTGTTCAAACAGAACAATGGTACGTTTCGCTATGGGTATGAAATAAACGGTGTAAGGCACTATGCGAGGGGACATGTACCTGGGCTGGATTACAAATACAATATCAACTTCAGTCTTAATGAGGAAGGCTTAGTAACAGATCCTGATTATCCACATCAAAGAAGGTTTGGCTACAACTTCCAGATTTCGAGTGGCTCGGATGCTTCTATACGGCTTCAGGGGCTTCAAAGCGCACCAATCTATGCCAATCAGATCTTTGTGGGAGTAATGGACGAGAGCGATAATGTCCGGCTCCCCGACAACAAACGACTCCAGCTCTACATTTCGGTCTCAGGTAGTGAGCAAGCACCGAATGTAATTTATAAGAATAATGACGATACAAGTCAGGTAAGCTCGCAATTCAGTGAGTCTGAAAATCGTATCGTCCTCACACTTAGCGGCAGTACTGGCTCATAACTTTTGAGATACTACACAACAGCCGAGTAGGTTACTACTCGAGGAGGAGTAAAGTTGTAGGCACCATCTTCCACCAATAATTCGAGGTATCCACTTTTCCAGGCAACGAAGAAGGGATTGCCGATAAGACTGCCATTAGGGTCACACTTTTCTGAGAGAGTGAAACCTGGGCCTGAAAAAGCGGCAGAGGAGATACAATTCATACTTACTGGCTGATGAGTCAGGGGAATTTTATCCACTGGACAGAACTCGCCAATATCCGTGTCATAATTATTGGTGCTGCAAGAGAACTGAGTAATGGTGATTGTTTTCGAAACCATTTGCAGAGAGGATGTGGCAGAAGTACGTGAAACTGCATTGAGATTGCCGATAAGGAATCCAAGAAAAGAACCAACCAGGAGAGCCAGGCCCAGGAAAAATATTTGCCGCTTATCAAACAAATCGTTACTCCTTTCCCCATCAGGGTCTTTTAGACAACCGATAAACAAGAGAAGTATAGCACTTTTTAGTATGCATTTGATGGTCTGGAATAAGCGTTTGCTTGCTGAGATTGGTGATATGGGGCCAGAACAAAAGAGTTGAGGGCATCCACGGGCCAATGAATTGGCCCTCCACGGATACCCTCATACGGGCGCGATAAATCGGGCCCCTACAATCGAACGCCGTCGTTCTCTCCCATTCCGACGTGCTCGATAAATCTATTACCTCCGCTTCATCCTCCCCCGGAGGCGCGCCTCCAGAGAGGGTGCTCTACAGGCGGTCGAGAACAACAGAGAGCTAGAAACTACCTGCAGCGGTGACGACATCCTGCTGGTGGACAGGGGTGGGCACGAACTGGAAACCGTACCACCAGACGACCGTCTGCACGTTGTTGGTATCAGTCCAGAGCGCATGGAAGGTATTGTCCGAGCCGACCGCTATGTCGGTGTAGTCGCCGATGAAGCCACCACCAAACTGATAGCGCGAGTTGATCGGATGTGTCGTAACCAGGTTGGACACACCATTGCTCAGGTCAACCACCGCATAGTCGAGCCGGGCATTGTTGATGTACGGACCAAGCGCGAGGCAATTGATCCTGCCCACGGCAGTTGGTGTGGCAGGCTTAGCACAGGTCTGCCAGGGCGAGACGACATCGGCCGCGTAAGCGGACATGTAGACACGACCTGAAGGTGAGACCGCAACGCCTGGCCAGAACGTGTCGACGCGGTGGATATCTGAGGTGGTAAGACCTGGTGCCGGATAGCCAATCGCGGTGCGGTTCTGCGCATCGAGTGCAGGGAAGATGAGCGCAGGTGTGCTCCAGGTGGCACCACCGTCGGTAGACTTGCTATAGAGTGCTGCGGAGTGACAGCCGACATTGGCAGGGGGGATGCAAAGGCCACCACCATCGCTCAATTGTGATGACCAGGCAACATAGAGGTCGCCATTGGGTGCCACATCTGCCGCCGGGAAGCTATTCACACGAAAAGCAGCATCGGCGAGCGGGAGAATGTCGACCAATGGTGCGACGGCTACTGGCTTGCTCCACGTCACACCACCATCAGCAGACTTGACCATATAGGTGCTGTCAAGTGTGGCGAGCCGCGTAGCCCCTTCAAAGAAGACATACACCGTGCCATCCGGGCCGACGACCGGGCGCGAGCCTTGATCGTAGAGTACATTGCCACCGATGAGCTGCGGAGTGCTGAAGGTGTGGCCACCATCGGTCGAGAACGCGAAGTCAATGGGCGACTGGACGTAGTTCCCGTTGTGCGCGTTGAAGATGTAGCGTGTCCAACTCACGTAGACGCGGTCGCGGAAGGGGCTTGATGCGTGCGCGTCGGCAGCGATCCACTCCTTGTCGTTAAAGATCGCCGGGGAGGTTGTCGGATTGATGAATGTCGGCGGGCCCCACGTCAGGTTGCCACCACCATCGAAGGTGCCCTGGTTCACTGCCACGGTATTTGGTGGAGACGTGCGGTCAAAGCCAAGTCCTGCGTAGTAGACATGACCATGGCTGTCGAAGGCCAGCGCCGGGTCACCGCCAGCATCGTAAATACCACCCGTCAGGTGTTCCACGCCGGGGATCAAGGTGCCCAGGTGCGCAGGGTCAGTTGCTGTGCAGCACCATGTGGCACCACCATCGTTCGAGAAGTATGTGCCCGAATAAGCGTCACCCAATGCGCTGCAGGGTGTGCCGCTAACGGTGCAGCTCCATGTGCGCGTCACATAGTCGTTGGCCGCGCCGACGACGCGTTTGGGGTTGTTCGGATCCACTGCGATGTTTGTCTCATTCTGTGTAGCAGCTGCCGTATCCTGGTTGACGGTCACATCTGGAGCCTGCACACTGGTGCCATCAAGTGGGCTAGACAGGACAAATGTGGGAGTAATCGGATCCGAGCTGCCGGTTGCGCCGACTTCGCCAGCGTCTGCCTCTTGCTGTATAAAAGCTGACATACGGGTCTGCAAGCCAGCCGTGCCGTTGACGGAAGCTACCTTGCCGGCCAGCGTTTTGATGTTATAAGTACTGCTTGCGCGTGCTCCGCTCGGGGCCCAGAGCAGCAGGCCCGCAACAAGTGAGAGACTGAATAGGCCCCCCATGAGAAGAAATAAATTGCGCTTCATGATAGGTCCTTTCGTGAAATTGACAGAGGGCGACCGGTAGAGTGCCGATTTATCGAGCACGTGGTCGCCCCTACCCAGGATAGTACGTGCCGGATAAATCCGCACTCTACAATAGAACAACCAATACAAGTTTGCACTACATTTCCAACGTCAACAAGGTTCTACCACAAGTTGGGGATGAAAAGAAGCAGAGAGGCGATTACTGTGAAACAACACCTACAAGAAGGAGGGCGCAATGAGTCGATTCTTGAAAGCCATGCGCCAACGCCGCTTGGTCGCGGCTTCTCTTAAGACGTTCGGAAACGCCGCTGTCGCGGCTAGCCTTCGGCTCATCCGAACGAGAAGCTTGCGCCTTCGGCTCAGGCGCATGCAAGGAACGTATTGGGCCCCCTACATGCCAAACACCCAACTGCCGACTAACCTCTGATTTCTGGTGGAACCAGGCCCAAAAATAGTCGTAGCGGTCTGACAGAGTAAACAGATGTAGGATTAGCGTTAGTCACGAGCAGTCAATGTGCAGAATGGAGAAAGTAGTGCCCAGTAGTCCAGAAGATCAGACGACATATTCCCCCAATATGATGGACAACCACTAACTTTTATTGCCTGCTCTACACCCCTCAGATCATCAAAATATGCTTTAGAAACTTAGTGTTCGATCTCCCCTCTCTGTATCTATGTATGCAAGACGCCCTATGAAGGACAGTAGAACTGAAGAGCTATTCCTGAAACTGTAGCCGCCACGGCACCCTGTAGAGTGCCGATTTATCGAGCACGTGGGTACCGCTACATCTCGGTGGGAAAAACTACTACAGTTTGTTTTTTGCCAAGCAAAGTATAATTAATATGTATGGGGTTGTCAAGTGCCGTGGACACCTAATCTCCCTTCTGCGCCTTCTCCTGCTCCCTCTTCCGTTTCGCCTCCAACAACTTTTCAGCCGTCGAAACATCAGGCTGTTTTGCAGATTTTTCCTTTTTGGTTGCAGGTTTCGTCTGCCCCGTTGCAGGTTTCGTGCTTTGTTCCTCACTCCCAGAAGCCCCTGGTTTGAAATCCACAGCGCGAATACGTCGCTCGTGGCGTCGTGTGCGTAATGTACCAAGCGTCGAATCGAGGGCAGTGTTCGTAAGTTGCCCACCCTGGGTCGCCAATTGTACCCTGCCTGCCTGGAAACGAGTTGTCAGCCACTTGAGGCCTACCCCAAGGAACTCCAGGCTTGATAGGCGACGAAGCGCGATATCCACAGGCAATAAAAGAGCTGCAAGTGTGAGCAGCCAGAAAACAATCGGAACTGCCGCAGAGACAGCTTGCAAGTTTGAGGCAAAAGCAGCCGCCTGGTCGTTTGGACCAAGGATTGTACCACCTCCCGCCTGAGCTAGCAGCTTCAGGAAACGAGTATCTGTACCCATACTCAGATATTCAGGGGAGTAGGGGACAACGAGGCCGGTTGTACTGACGACCTGGGCGCAATTCATTGCGCCCCTACATGCTTGCCCTTGCCAGGTCACACGCACCAGGTATGCACCGACCTGCGTGGCAGGAAAGTTTCCCTCCCAGCGTTCAGGCGCGGTAGGTTGTAAGGTTACGGTTTCTTGCGCAAGATCAGGTGTGACGATCGTGGCCTGAACTTGCTGCTGGCTTCCCGGTGGCGTTGAAGTTCCGGGCGGGAGATCGACCGTTAAGTGCCCTGTTCCAGCCACTACCTTCGCGTTTATGTTCAGTTCACTATCCGCAGTGGGCAGGGTCCAGGTGACGAGGTTGGCCCAGAAGCGGGCGGCTTTGGCCCATGAGAGCCAGTTTGTGGTCCAAAGCCCGGATGCGTCGCTTGTCCAGGCGACGACACGACCAAGGCCATACTGCCAGACTGCAAGCACAGGATCATCCTTGTGACTGATGAGCACCAACTGCCCGGCTGGCTTGGGTGTGGTTGCTACATACCCATTCAATGGCGGTAATGGTCCTAAGCCTGTTAAGATGGGATGAGCACCGACAACAGCAGGAAAAAAGGATTCGTTAATAATTGCCCGGCGAGTTGCCTGCCGTGTCTCCTGGAGCAGGATTTGCGGAATGGTATTCGGGTTGTCGGCCTGATAGAATCTGCCTTTGCCCCAGGTTGCAATGTTGACCATTGTACCCAATTCTTGATAGTTTGCCGAGTTTGTGGCAACGGTTGATACGGTGATATTTTCGCTTGCCATTTTGAGCACTTGCGCCTGGTAGTTGTCGAAAGCATCGCCATCACCCAGCAGGATTACATGCTTGATCTTCGCATTCGTATGGAGGAGCGCAGTCTCTGCATTGATGAGATCGGGCAAATAACTCTCAGGGTCGTTGGGGTTCATGGCATCAATGGTGCGATTAATGGCTGCCCGGTCTGTGACATACTGCATGGGGACGACGAAACTTCCATAGGCTGCTGAGACAGCTACCTGGTCTCGCGGAGTTAACAGGTTGATCACTCCCTTGCTAGCCTCTTTGGAGATATTGACATCGAGATCACTTTCCAAACTTTCGATGATCAGCACAACGGCAATAGTCGGTGTGTCTTTATGCTGCGGAATATCCATTTTCACCGGCAAGGTTTCTTCCAGTGGAGTATTGGCATAGCCACCCAACCCGTAACTGTTCTGCCCTCCACTCACCACAAGTCCACGTCCAAGGTCACGTACAAACGCCTGGAGTATCTGCATGCGTGTAATTCCCAAAGATACCGCAGGTACATCAACCAGCACGACACTGCTATAGGCAGCCAGGCCATCAAGGGTTGTTGGTAAGTCATTGGGAGTGCCTACCGTAACGTCTATTTTCGTAGCCTGAAGCGCTGCGACAATATTATGTCCCTCACCGGGTCTACCCTCGATCACGAGCACACGCGGAGGACCTTGCACATTGATGAATGTGGCTGCTACATTGTTTGCCCCGATCGTATCCAGTGGTGCGTCCAGGGTGACACGGATGGTATGAAATCCAGGTGGTGGTGCAAGTATACTAAAACTGACTTCCTGCTCACCGACCACCAGGCGGACTTTTTGCTGCAACAGGAGTGAAGAATCGAGGTAGAGACGCAAAGTTGCAGTCTGAGCAACCGTGCTGAAGAGCCTGACGTGAAGCAGAAAACGCTCGTTGGTGTGGAGTTCAGTTGGTGCATCAAGGCCATTAATACGCGCTTCTGGTCCATGAGATGTGGGAAGCGGCACGATATCCAGCCGAATCCCCTCCTGCTGTAAAAGCTGCGCTTCCTGAAGTGCATCTCCCAGGTTCTGCTGACCATCAGTCAGGAGCACGATGCGACGCTGGCTATCTGTGGGCAAGATAGCTGCCGCAAGTCGTAGCCCGGCGGCAAGATCGGTATAGTTCGTATCAGGCGTAGACTCAAAATGAGAGAAGTCGATCTGTGTTTTGACAGATTGTTCCACCAGGGCATTGCGCCCTACTGCGACGATGCCAACCTGGTCCTCTGATCTCTTATGCTGCAAAGCGCCATTTATCCACTGTTCTATGAAGCCACGTTGTGAGACCGTGCTGGCAGAGATATCTCCAACAAAAACGACTGCCTGCCGCGACACTGGCTGTGACCAAGCCATCCCCGCCAGGGCACAAATCACAAGTGTAAACAGTGCCAGCCGACAGGCCAAAATCACCAATCGCTGCGCTTTGGGAAATGGTAGCGACATTCGCCGCCAGGCAAGGAACACCAGGACGCCGATAGGAATGAGGAGCAGAAGAAGCAAGGGCTGTTCAAATGTCACCATGCCTATGACCTACTTTCTCTTCATTCGCCTGGGGCGGCCACGAGGGCCTCCACTCCGCCCCACACCACTCCCGCCCCTACGGACGCGCTTCTTGACGGTTCTATATGTGCGTCGTGTAATGGCAAGGAATGCCTCTACATGATCTTCTATTATGGCTTGTAGGGAAGCTTCCTGCGGTTTGCCAACCCCTGCCCTTGCATCCGTAGGGGCCGATTTATCGGCTCGTCGCGAGCCCCGCCCATAGCTTACCGTAGGGGCCGATTTATCGCCGCCCACCGCCGATTGATCGGCTCGTCGCGGGCCTCGCCCGTAGCTACGGCTAAAGAGCCACCACTCAACACACAGGATGAGGAGCAGAAGAGCGGCAATCCAGGGCCAGATTTCACGCAACACTCTGGGTACCAAGTTCGTTCCTGATTGGAAATCCGTACTATGCTCCACAGGGAGCCGATCTGCAGGTTTCAGGCGCGATTGCAGCGGATCAAATAGATTGACAGCAAAGGCTCCCAGCTTCTCCTGACCATGAACACGCTGTACAACCTGGTAGATGCCAGTTGTATTGGTTTTAGCAAATGGCACAACAGGAAATGGCGGACCCACAATAGTAGATTGTTGATCTGGCCCTGTAATTGTCACCTGGCTGGCACCTGGCCACGTCGAAATCGTCACCGGGACCCCAGGTATGACCTGCCCATCTCCACCAACTGGGAGCGGCAGAAACCAGTTGACCATGTTATAGATCAGAATGGGGAAACTGGGTTGAAGTGGAAAGTCGGTATCGTGCAGATCAAAGCCCAGTACCGCGATTCTTTTGTTGGCATTCTCACCAGCAAGCAGAAGCGGGGTTTCGGGTGCAGTAATCACCGATTGTGCCCACAACGCCGGAGTAAGCTCGTGGCTGATCCGCAGAGTATGAATGCTGCTGAGATCGACATCTTGCAGCAAATTTGCGCTATCACTCCCGGCACTGATATGGCTGACAGTGATCGTCGGTCCTGATTTACCAAAGATATACGAACCTGCCGGGGGATTGACGAAGAACAGGCCACCATCGGGCAAGGTTGGCGGAACAAAACCATCGAACACCGTCAAATCAAAATTGCCAACATTCGGTACATACTTTGCAGGGGTCGTCTCAAAGAGGTCAACACCCGGTTGAAGTGAAAGAGCCGCCTTCAAGAAGCTATTGCCTTTGGTCACCAGCAGAACACGGCCATGCAATGACCTGCCAACAATCGCCCATGCCTCGTCATCAACCGCCAGAGCATCCTGAGAGATGAGCCGTGCATGCAGAAAACGAGTTGTTGCTGGTAATGGGCTCCATTGCAGTGCTCCACTGGCTCCCGCTGCCAGGTTGATAGTTTGTACATCGACCAGTCTGCCATCAGCATACAACTCTACAGGAATGGATCGTTGCTGATTGCTATAGTTGGCAACCTGGGCCAGGGCCACAAGTTTTCCCTGAATAGTACGTGCGGCCAGGGCTGTAAGTGCCTCGTTGGGAGCGTCAGTGCCAATGCGCAGATAACGCACAGGAAACGGAAGAGCAAGTGTCTGATCGGGTGCCAGAACATGGCCGTCTCCAATAATCAAGAGCTGGATATTGGTGCGACCAGCAGCCAGGGAGGTTGCCAGCGAGACCGCCTGCTCAAGATCAGCATCCTGATTTGTGACTCTGGCCTGCGCGAGTTTGGCCCGCAGCTGCTCCTTATCCGAGGACGCTGCTATCAACACCTGTGGTGTACGTGCCATGGTAATGATGGAGAGGTGGTCATCAGAGCCAAGTCCATCGATCAAGTCGAGAATCTGATTTTTCGCTTCCTCAAATCGACTTGGAGCTATTACCTCCGCTTCATCATCCCCCGGATGCGCGCCCCCGGAGAGGGTGTCCGTAGCCTGCATACTGGCGGACGCTTGCAGAATGATAATGGTGTCGCCGCTGATGGGACTACTGGCAAAGATCGCTGGTCGTGCCAGTATCAGCACAATCACAATGGCGGCCAGCAACTGAAGCAAGAGGAGCGGGGTGATATGCAAGCGTTGCCAGGGACGACTCGCCTGCAGGTCCTGAAGGGCCTGCTGCCAGAGCAAGGTGCTGCCAACCACCCGCTCCTGCCGTTTGGGTCGCATAAAATATAGCAGGAGGATAATCGGTATTATGATGCCAAAGGCGAGCGCCGCTGGAACCAGTAAGCTCATTATCCATCCTTTCACGCGACTGGCCGATAAATCGGCCCCTACCTGACCAATTCAACCTGTCTCAACAATCTCTGTACGACATCCATAATATTCATGTCACTTGGAACCATCGTATACGTCATCGCGTGCATATGGGCGAAGGAAGCTAACTCCTGCGTAAATGCTGCCAGGCGCTGCTGATATGCGTGTAAGACAGAGGGTGAAGCACTCACCTCGACAAAACCGGTGCCTTCGCTATCTCGCAGACGCCAGTCGCCCTGCAAGTCTGGCTCAAGCTCTTCAGGAGCAAGTATCTGGAGCAGTGCAACTTCCTGGCGTAACTGGCGGACAGCTCGTAGTCCGGTCGCATAGCCCCCTGGGGCGAGAAAATCCGAGATGACGATAGTGAGGCCGGGACCTGTCACAACACGACCAAGGTCATAGAGCGCCCGGTTCAAGTCTGTTTTCCCAGAACGTGGCATCCTGGTCAGAAATTCGCCAACTGCCCAGATTGAGTGTTTGCCACTTCCAGCACGACGATAACCAGCCAGGCGATCAGTCAGCGCACCAACAATCACTCTATCCTCGCATTTGAGTGCCACGTATGAGAGCGCCGCCGCCAATGTGTTCGCCAGCGCGGATTTCGGTGGTGTTCCCTGGTACATCGAATCGGAACAATCAATCAGTACCGTGACGGTGATGTTTTCCTCAGCCTCAAAGACTCGCAGGAAGAGCCGCTCCAGGCGTGCAAAGGCCCGCCAATCGATACGGCGGAAGTCATCCCCCGGTGCATAGTGACGATAGTCTGCAAACTCCATAGATGAGCCTGCAAGCGGGGAGCGCCGCCGCCCAGGTCGGCCTGTTGCCATCGCTTTGCGTGTGACAAGGATCAGGTTGTCCAGGCGCTGCAATGCATCCGCATCAAGCGGGAAGCGAGCAAGGCCATTACCATTAGCCATTGTTGGTTACCCTTCTGGTGCTCCCCATAAGCGTGTCTGTTCCCACACGTTGTCCATGGCCTGGCGTACCCTCGAAAGAGCACCTGCTGATAGGGCATCAACCAACTCCTTCATTCCATATCCTCTTGTCGTCACATCCTGCCACAGTGTCCGTTCGCTCTCATAAGGCTTACGTTCATACAAGGCTATATGCATAGCTATTACAAAGGCAAAATCCAAACCCTCATAGATCATCCTGGGATGATCTCCCACGAGTTGAGCATTGAGCATCTTGTTACGAGCTTCATAGGCTCGCCACCAATTGGTTTTCAATGCACGGTCAAAAGACTCCTGCGGTATAGCGGCTGCCGTAGCCCGCAGACGGGGAAAGAATTCTTCAGGGTCCCAGAGCACAAGTTGGTGCTCATACATGTCTGCCTGGATTCCCCAATCTTCCGTTGCCTCCTGGGCAGCAGCGAGCCATTTGGAACCAGGAACAGTATAGCAATCCACCATGATGCCGGTATCAAAGAATTGTTCTACCAGGGGCTCCACTCCATCAACTGTAATGACAACGACCTCAACATCAGAATACTCCATGGCAGCATGATGAGCTACTGATCCATAGCATGCTCCGGCAATGACCTGCGTTCCCAATGCTTCTCGTTTTCGTTCGACGACATGTCGGGCGATCTCTAGACGCATCATATTTGGATTTGGAGAGGGATATCGTGATGTATCCATTTATGATTCTGTTTCTTGTATTATCGTCTCGATCAAATCTTCCGGCGTCACCCCGTCCGCCAACCCATCAAAATTCAGGATAATTCGATGGCGGAGCGAGGGCCTTGCCACCGTCTGTAAGTCCTCGATGGAAACGTTGTAGCGGCCTTCAAGTAAGGCACGCACTTTCGATGTCATGATGATTGCTTGCAACCCACGTGGACTGGCTCCATAGCGAACATATTTGCGTACTTTCTCTGGCGCATCTTCCTGGTCCGGATGCGTTGCCAGCAACAAACGTACTGCGTGCTCTTTGACATGGCTGGCAACTGGAATGGCACGGCCTATTTCGATCATATGCAGCAGTTGCTCGCCTGTGGCAACCTGCTTTGCTCGCAGCGTTTGAATGCCAACAGTTGTATCAATGATACGTACCAGGTCTTTGGCACTGGGGAAATTGACCATGATTTTGAGCAAGAAGCGGTCGAGTTGGGCTTCTGGCAAGGGATAGGTACCCTCCATCTCCAGAGGATTCTGGGTAGCCAGCACAAAGAATGGCTCCGGTAATGGCCGTGTGGTATCGCCTACACTGACAGTGTGCTCTTGCATACCTTCGAGCAATGCCGATTGCGTTTTAGGCGTCGCCCGGTTGACCTCATCAGCGAGCACTACATTGGCAAAGATTGGGCCGGGCTGGAAACTGAAGACACGCCGACTGCCAGACCGCATGGCATCGTCGGCTTGCTCAGTTACAATTGTGGTACCAACAATGTCGGCAGGCATCAGGTCTGGCGTAAACTGAATACGGGCGAATTTGAGGGCAAGCGTATCAGCCAATGTGCGCACCAGCAGCGTTTTTCCCAGGCCAGGCACGCCCTCCAGCAGCACATGTCCTCCTGCAAACAGGGCCAGAAGCAACTCACGAATAACACCCTCCTGGCCGACGACGATTGAACAGAGTTCACGTTCCAACTGTTGCGCAACATCTATAAAATGTGCGATATCAGCTTCACTCGGACCATTTGTTTGTTCAGACTGCTCTACTTTCTCTGGCTGTTCTGATTGAGCTGAAGATGAAATTTGCTCATGTCCATCCAGTTTGCTTAGATCTTCAGCTTGCGTGCCAGCATCAGGCGGTGTTTTCTCGCTTTTATTTAGCATATCTTATTGCTGCCCTTCTAAGGTATTGTAGTAGCCATGAACGAGATCTTTCAGATCAGGCGGGATGTTGCTATTGTCAATTGCATCATGAGCCATCTGATCGTACTGTTTGACTACCTCCGAATAGGGAACGGAACTACCTGATGGGGTAACGGCATTGTCTCCACCAGTCGTCTGTGAACTGGTACCCGTACCCGTTTTCCCCGGCACAAAAACCTGCTCATCTTTTCCCTGTTGATGTCCGGCTCCAGTGTTTCCACCTGAGCTCCCATGGCCCGCTCCACCCTGTCCTTGACCTTGCCCCTGTCCCTGTCCTTGCCCCTGCCCTTGCCCCTGATTCTGGTTCTGTCCTTGCCCCTGCCCCTGGTTTTGATTCTGCCCTTGTCCCTGCCCCGTATTACTCCCATCTGTCGCTGCCGCAAGAGCATTTGCTGCCTGTTGCAGACCCTGAGTGGCCTGATCGATGGCGCTGGCTTGTGCCTGAGTTGCAGCAGCATCATTGGCAGCTGCCTGGACTGCATTACTTGCATCAGCGATATCAGACTGGTTCCCATCAGCAATAGCCTTGGCAAGCTGATGCAGAGCTGCACTGAGCTTGGGGTCCTGGCTGGCTGCATTGGCTGCTTGCTCAATTTGCTGTGCCAGTTGTGCACGCTGCGCAGCAGTCATCTTGCTCGCCTGGGCCGCCAGGTCCTGCAGTGTTTTTGCAAGCTGGCGTCTCCCCTCTACCGTATTGCTATTCGCCAGGGCTTTGGCCAGGGCCTGGAGAGAGGCATTAGAACTGCCTTGCAGGGCAGAACTGGCAGCAGCCACCGCCTGCGCCTTATTGGCAGCATTGGGGTCTTGCAGTTGGGCGATTTTGGCCTGTGCCTGCGCAAGTATCTGCTGAGCATCTGCTTCATTTTTCGCATGTTGTAGTTTCGCTTGAGTGTCGCTCAGAATTTGATCAATCTGTTTCAGTTGTTCTGGTGTGAGCACATTCTGCTGGTGAAGCGTCTTACGTACGAGGTCGATGGCTGCAACTTGTTTGGCGATGCGGGCCTGAAATGCTGCTTGTTGTTGCAACACCACATTCATCGGATTCGGCAGCAGCACAAGCAGTGCAAGAATAATGCCCACAACACCAAACAGTATCAGTGGAGTGCGATGGGGCCGCAAGGAAACGGAGGTAGGGGGCCTGTATTTGGATAGGTGCGAGAGTGCATCCCGACGCTGCAGGACAGAGAGCGGCGAAGATGCGCTCTGAAGTTCCCAGGCTGTGCTCAGGCGATCATGCAGTGCCAATCGCGCATCGACAAGCCGGGCGGTGGCAGCAAGAGAAGGTCGGTACCAGATGGCAGCAACCAGCGCACTGAATACACAGGCTATACCAACCCCAATAGCCCAGTAATTGACGGTAGCCCAGGGAATGAAGCGAGAAACAAGCAGCAGAATACCGGCCAGCAGTAGCCCAACAATCAGACCTCTGCCCGTCCAACGCAAGATTTGTTGCACTGCTAGCCGTCTCCGCCAGGGTCGGAGGGCGTCGGATAACTTCTCACTATCAGGCGCTCCCAGGATTGCTTCTACAGGTCGGCCTGGTGCCAGAGTTGCCATGGTTTTTGCCTTTCTCTATCTCCACCCATACCGTAGGGGCCGATTGATCGGCTATTGGTGTCCGATTCTTTTGTCAACATTCATTATCAGACCCCTACGTTTCTCATGTAATCACGGAGAGACTGTGCTTGATGTAGTGGCATCCCTGATGGGTGCCATGGTACTTCGCCCGCGTCTCCTACTCTCAAGCCACAGTCGCAAGCGGCCTGTGGGATTTGGCTTGACGAACCACATACTCAGAAGAAATAGCACTATTGTCACCAGCAAGCATATCACACTATAAGCCTGCCAGATTGTAAGTGATAGACTACCGAAGGAATAGTTCAGGGTTGGAAATGGAAGGGGAAGCGTGCTATAGAGAGCCATCAGCGGATTCCATATAAACAATCCAGAGGGCGGCGTGCCAGAGATGAAGGGAGGATTAACCCTGAGAAGTATAGCGAATACCCAGGGTCCTAGTAACCAGGCAACACACAACATGTATGCTACCGCCGTAGATACTGGCGCACGTTTCAAGATCGTTGAGCAAAACATTCCCAGCGTTCCCAGCACAATCGCAGTTACAACATAGACAAGGAGCGCACTTAACACTTGTGTAAGAGATACGCCGCCGAAGAAGAAGACCAGGCTGAAAAGTGGTGCAGATGCTGCAATCATCAACAGCACACTGGCCAGGCCAGCAACGAGTTTCGCCAGAAGGAGTGAGAAGGACGAAAGCCGTGAGCACAAGAGCAGATCGAAGGTCTGCCGTTCCTTCTCACCATTAATCGTGGTAGCAGTAAACGCAGGAGCGATAAATACGATCAGAAACAGTTGTACCATCGAGAGTACGATATAGAGAATTACTCCAAGAGTGTTCAACTGGCTGGCCTGGGCACTATTATTTACCGTAGCAATCATCGTAAATCCCAGCAGGCCCATCACCAATAAGTAAACGATGATGACCCAGATCGCTCGTTCACGGCGCAAGCGCAAGCGCATTTCCTTCGTAAGCAAAGCAAGAAAAGTCATGAAGGGCTACCCCCCTCTGTAACACTCATAAACACTTCTTCAAGACGACCACCGCTACTGCGTGGCGCAAAGGAGACAACAGGTATTCCCTCTGTAACCAGTTTAGCCAGAACGCTCTGCAAAGCACGATCATCACCAGTAAACTCTGCCTGGATCAGTTCTCCATCGCCACTCCCGTTCACCACATTAGCAACATCTGTTATCCCTTTGAGCAACTCTATCGCTTCGGGAACACCCTCCAGGACACGAATCTCAAGTTGACGCCCTTTTCCACGTCGCGAGATCTGCTCGACATCGCCTGCCACGACCAGGCTTCCTGCCTGAATAATAGCGACATCTGTACACATTTCCGCCAGTTCAAGCAGTATGTGTGAACTGATAATAATTGTCTTGCTCATACCTTGCAACGTTCGCAGCAGTTCGCGTAACTCCACACGAGCACGCGGATCAAGGCCAGATGCCGGTTCGTCAAGCAAGAGCACTTCTGGATCATGCACCAGCGCACGAGCCAGGCACAGGCGCTGCTTCATACCGCGAGACAGTGTCTCAACCAAAGCATCACGTTTCGAGGTAAGATCAACCAGTTCAAGCAAGTTAGTGACTATGCTCGCACGCTTCTGCCGCAGGACACCATGGATGCCTGCATAAAACTCCAGGTATTCAGCTGAGGTGAGATCAGGATAAACACCGAAGAAATCCGGCATATATCCAATTTTCCGCTGAATCGCGGCTGGGTCCTTCGTCACTTCCAGGTCGTCAAACCAGACCATGCCTGCGTTAGGAGGGAGCAACGCCGCCAGGATGCGCAGGAGCGTGGTTTTACCAGCACCGTTTGGGCCAATCAGGCCATAGATTGAGCCTTGCGGAATCTCCAGACTGAGGTCCCGCAGCGCCTCTACTGTGCGGTAGCGCCTGGAAACATGCTCTATCTTAATCATGTTTTTACCTCGTGCCCACGTGCTCGATACGTTCCTTGCATGCGCCTGAGCCGAAGGCTAGCCGCGACCCAGCGGCGTTGGCGCATGGCTTCCAAGAATCGCCTAATCGGCACTCTACTACTCCTGCAACGTCAAGGTTGGCCTGGCAAATACGACCGTGCCCAGGGTGCTATCCTGGTTTGCAAACTGCACCAGGATTCGCCCATCTGGCCCAATATAGCTACTCACATTACTTATCGTAAGGTCATATTGACTCCACGGAACATTATCCCAGGAACCGGTGTGCCAGTTGTACACATCAGCAACCAGGCGAAACGCATCCGAAGGAGGTGTCCCCTGTCCGGTTTGGGGAACAAGTTTCAACAGATTGCTGGGTTCCGAGATAGTTAAACTGCTCAGGTGCGAGTTGGCAAGACCAGGCACGACAAATTCAAAGGTCACACCACCAGTTGTCATTGTATAGATGCCAGAATAGGCAATTTGCACGTTGCTACCCTGCACATCAACCAGTTGCTCCTCGATCGCACTTGACGGAAGGTTCACAGCACCAGAAAAATCGACACTGAGCGGAGCCTGAACCAGGCTATCATGAATACCTTTTGTACTGGCCTCATTGACGGTAAGAGCGTCCAGACCACCCAGCGACCGGTCCGCCCAGCCAATCAGGGTCGCTGGAGCACCCTCTATCAGTAATGGATCACCACCCGACACCACTGGTGGCCCTCCACCGTTATAAAATGCTTTCGTTCCATTGACGAATATAACCTTCCCTCCTGGGGCCACAGGCACCGGACAGGGCCCACCATTACAGGAAGCGCCGGAGGAATAATCTTCACCGCTCAGAACGGTCAACTCTTGCATGCGGCGCTGAAACTGGTTCGGTGCCTGGTTATATGAGTATGTATACGGAGTTTGCAACCCATTGCTCTCAGCAATCTCATCAGCAAGTGACATGTTCTGAGCTGGTGGTCTCAACGTAAGGTTGACATGTAGCGTCTGGCCTGCTGCGAGGTGTCCAATACTCACAAAACTACTGGACATCAAGAGATAGACATTACTCAGCCCGGTATCAAGCGTATTCGTCACTGTCCCTGTCAGTATACCATTCTGGAGTGCCAGGTGGGAGATGATACCTCCATGCACCTGCCAATCTTGCTCAGAGAGAAGCGAACGAGGCGACCCGACACTGACGTTCTGCAGATCTACTATTGTCTTGTCCTGACCAGGAGTTATACTGGTAGTAAATTGCCCCTGTCCTCCAAAGCTATTATCATATCCCTGCGATAAAGGCTGCACAAGGCTATTGCCAGGGAGACGTACGTGAAAATCACCTTCATTCGGTGTGAAGACCAGCAGATAGCTCGTTATATGGGCCGAAGACCCACCTGGACTGAGCCGAATGACGGAGATACTATTGCTCTGAATATTTGCTCCTCTCTGATAGAGAGCTAAGCCATAGGTGAAGAGCGAGAAGAGGACGATGGTGGATAAGACAATACGCCAGCTCCAGATGCGCTGTTTCAGTATGAAACGTACAAGCAGATAGCGCCCTGGTCCAAGAATGAACACGTAGCCCAGGAACAAGCCGAGAAGCAACCAGAGCGAAGGAACTCCATTCGGCAGGAGATACTGGAGTAAGTTATCCATTCCACTCGCTTGACTGCTCGGCACTGCTGGGACAAAACCGCCAGGGACACCACTGGTGGGAGTAAACAGTTGCTCCCCAACAGTACGCACCACAAGGCTCTTCCACAATGCACTGGCTCCAGCCCAACCAACGATAGGTTCAAGGGCCGGATCGAACGCAAGATAGGAAATGATACCTTCACCCTGGTGTGCCTGAAGAATTAATGGGGTTGAGTAGGGGCTAGATTTATCGCGCCCCACGTAGGCGAGCAACGTCTCACTTGCAGAGCCAGCGAATTGTGGAGCAATAGTTGCCCGGCTGATCACTACAGGGGCCATTATTCCATTCACTCCACTAAATTTCGTGGAGCTACCAACAGGTAACAGAGGGCTACCCGCCGGGAGCGTGCTCGTATCGTTCACCACCACCGGGAGCAGGCCAGGAGGAAGTGGAGCAAGCGTCTGTCGCCACTCAGGACCTCCGACGATGATCAGTGCCCCGCCTGAATTGACCCAGCTTTGCAGAGCGTCCAGTTGCTCTTTACTCAAGGTGCTGGTTGTAAAATTGTCCAGGACAACCAGGTCAAAGTTTTTGAGCACGGCTGCGATGGTTGGCATCGTACTTGCGTTGAGCGAGACCGAGATCACCGAACTACCCTGGCTGGGCAGTGAAACGCTGCTCAGCGGACCAAAACTCGTACTCTGATCCGAGAGTACCCCAACAAGCACATCATTTGTCCCTACAGGGTTGAGCCTGCCGGGTTGTGTACCAACCACACGACCAGCGCTATCAAGTAATTTTACAGTGATATCTCCAAAGCTTTGCCCATTGTAGGCACTATTGTTCAGGGGCACATACAAAGTAACCTGTTTCTGGGCACCACCAGGCAGGGTAATTGGCATTTGATAACTCAAGCTACCAGAGCTTCCTGGCCTTGTATATTGGGAATAGATACTAGAGGCATCGATCGAGAGGGTACCACTAAAATCAGGACCTGTGTTGCTGAGCGCGACTTGCACCGGAACCCAATTCCCATCTCTATAGTGCCCATCAAACCCCGCCTTCACCTGGAACGTTGGCCCACCCTGGGCGCGATCAATCGGGCCCCTACGCGTCTTACTGGAAGCCAGGGCCGTCGAAGGTAACAGAAGGCAGATAACGATAAGAATCACTGCCGTGCATGTAAGGACCCAATTTATTCTGCTCCCTGGCTGAAATCGATAATTCCTACTCAGCATATTTCTGAGCCTCTCATTCAAATTAGGGTCAGCACCGGCCTGGTCAGTATCAACTTGCCTTGCGCCGGATTGCGGTCGGCAAGTTGCAGCAATACCCGGCCATTTGCTCCAAGATAAACTTTTGGATTGTTCGTTGTAAAGGCAAAGGTAGCTTTGTTCCACGCAAAGGCGTCCCAGGAATTGGTCTGCCAGTTATACAGGTGAGCCTCTATACGCCCCATGTTCACTGGCCCAACTGCCCCAATGGAGGGTTCAGTGATCGTCAAGCTACTGATCTGTGCCGCGTAGGATACCTGTCTCCCAGACAGGGTTCCTGATTGATCGCTCCCCCAGGGTACAGCAAACTCAAACGTTAAGCCTTCCCCCTTATTCACCTGTCCAGGTAGTCCATAGGTATCTTCCCCCCATATCCGTACATTGAGGTCGGGTGGTATATCTATCAGCTGTCCGGCAAAAGCACCCGCTGAAAGGTTCGCGGCTGTGGGAAGAGCAACCGTGAGCGGGACCTGAACGAGCGTCTCATGCATCCCTCCTGGACTGGTCCCGTTGACAGTAATAGCGGGCGACTCATCTATCGGATGTTCAGCCCAGCCAATCAAGGTAGCCGGAGCGCCATCCATTAGCAATGTGTCAGAACTCCCTGTAAATGGTAGCCCCCGGAATGGTCTCCCCCGTCCCAGGCTGATCACTGCACTGTAGAATGGCTGAGGAAACAAACCTAACCAACGCAGGGGTTCGGCCAGGCTACATGGTCCTCTACAGACAGGTTCTGAATAGTAGTATCCTTCTCCACTGAGAACCGACAAAATTGCCATCCGGCGCTGTAACTCGCTCTGCGGAGGTGAGTTACTATCAAGCTGAGCACTAACACCATTATCCGCGGCAATCTGGTCAGCAAATGGCGCTTCACCATCCCCCGGATGCGCGGCTCCCTGGTTGGGGGCAGTACCGCCCACCGGAAGATCGATATGCACACTTTGACCCGCCGCCAGGTGCCCGAGACGAACGAAGCCGACATTCATCAACACATAGACATCACTGAGTCCATAACTAAGTGTATTGGTTACCGTGCCTGCCAGTCTCCCATTCTGAAGCGCGAGATCGGAGCTAATTCCTCCGTGTATTTGACGCTCCTGCTCTGAGAGCATAGACCGCAGTGTCCAGATATCGACAGCTTGCAGGTTCACGGTTGTCCCCTCTTTCCCATCTTGACCAGAAGTAACAGTCGCATGTTGTCCTTGTCCTCCTGCATCTGGATTCACAAATCCCCCACCCTGCAGCATCAGAGACTCAGCAGCAAAGAAGGCATTGGTTGTCGGCTGCACCAAGCCATCTCCAGAAAGATGGACGTGGAAATCCCCCTGGCTGGGCGCTTCATCATTCCCCGAATACGGGACAAATACACCAATATACGTCACAATATGAGACAATGGAGCCGATGAGCTTGATAATCCTCCTTGGCTCAACTGGACGATGGAGATGGTGTTGATTAAAACACTGTTCCCCTTCTCATAAAAGGATAAGCCATAGCTGAGAAGGGAGAAGACAACAATACTGCTTAGCACAATGCGCCAACTCCAATTCCGCTGCTTGAACCGTCGCACGATCAGCAGGCGCACCGGTCCAATAAGAAGAAGGTAGCTGAGCAACAGCACGAGCAATACCCAGGGAGAAAAGAAGGTATTGGGTAGAAGGGCCTGCAGTAAATTATCCATTCCGCTCGGAACTACTTGCCCTGTACCAGGTTCATTATTGGGAGGAAGAAGCTGATCACCAAGGGCACGCAGCAGAATCCCCTTCCACAAGGCACTCGCACCTGCCCAACCCAGAATTGGCTCAAGGGTTGGATCGAAGGCCAGGTAGAAGATATTTCCCTGACCATGACGGGCCTGTACAATTAATGGCGTAGGGGCCGATTTATCGGCTACAAGCACTACCTGATAGTCTGCTTTGCCTGGCGGGATGGTTGCAGTGCTGACTGTGACAGGGGCCGATATCGTGGCAGGTGCAGGCTTCTGCCCAGAGGTTCCCTGAGTTGGACTGCCAACGGGCAGAAGACGAGTGCCTGCTGGCAATCTGCTCGTCCCGTTTATCAATACTGGCAAGAGATCAGCTGGCAGTGCCCGTGATCGCCCCCCAGACGCGGGGCCAAGCGTGCGTCTCCATTCCGGGCCACCAACAACTAGCAGTGTTCCACCCGAATCAACCCATACTTGTAAGGTGCTCAACTGAGCGGAACTGAGGGTAGCGGTTGCGAAGTTATCGAGTATCAGAAGATCGAAGTTTCTAAGGGCCTGCGTTCTAGCTGGGAAGGTGTTTGCATCTAAGGGTACCACGATTGGTGAGCCATCCAGGGAAGGAAGAGAAACAAGCCTTAAGGGTCCAAAGCCCGTACTAGAGTCTGAAAGCACACCAACCAGGATATCCCCGGTGCCTATAGAGCGGAGCAGAGCCATTTGTGTACCCACAAGATGATTGTGGCTATCCAGCAGATTCACCGCGATCTGGGGAGCATCGTCATTGGCTGGCACATACATTGTAATTTGTTTCTGAGCACCCGCAGGCAGCATGAGCGGCTGCTGATAACTGGATGGCGATGGCTCAAGAGCACTCACCGGCTCCCCAAGATCAACTGAAAGCGTACCACTAAAATCCGCGCCGCTATTCTGTAAGCTAATCTGTACAGGAATCCAATTTCCCGGCTTAAACCGTGTATTAAATCCAGCATGTACCTGGAAGGTGGGACTCTGGCTATTAGAAATATGTATTGCGCTTCTATTGGATTTGCTCTGGGTGGACGCAATGAATTGGTGGGCACTGTGTGCGGCCCCTACTGACGAGTGGGAAAGTAGATCAGGAGAGAAGAGAAAGAAACCAACGAAGAGTAGGGACGCGATAAATCGGGCCCCTACTGCCAGACATGATGCAATGTGTAGGGGCCGATTTATCGCGCCCAGGTGAAGTCGAGGGCTTCTTTCCAACATATTTTTCTGGGTTCCCCTGACCTGGCCCATGGCACCCACAAGGGGTGCCACTACATTTCAGCAGCTCTACATACTACGGTTTATTGTACGTATATAGTTACACGGACTTCACGCAGTTTTTCCTATTGCGTATCAGTAAGCACCAACGTGTTTAAAGAAAGGCTCTTAAAGAATTATACCTGATAGAAAGACGTTGACAAGGTGAGTTTTGTTGCGGTAGCGTATCGTTTGCTAAGAGTTGAGAAAAAGAAGGAAAGAAGGATGAAGACCCAGGACAAAGTATCTAAGACCTCTATAAACATGGGAATACGCCGATGGCTGTTCTCGTGGGAAATATATGCCATCATCCTCATTGCCAGTATTCTCCGCCTCTACAGGCTGGATACCTCGGAGTTTTCCGGCGACCAGACCTTCCTTTTTCGTCTGGCGTATGATACTGTGCATTATGGCTTGATCCCGGCTACCAGCAATAGTTCTTCAATCGGAACGGCGCATCTTCCCCTAGCTGTCTATTTTCTCGTGATACCGGCCTTATTCAGCTCTGATCCATTATGGGCCACCGTGAGTACAGCATTGTTCAATGTCGTAGCAGTTCTCCTTACGTACATCTTTACTCGTCGTTATTATGGTCATCTTGCAGCCACTATAGCTGCCCTGCTCTATGCAACTGCCCAGACCACTATCGTTTTCAGTCGCTTTATCTGGCAGCCATCTCTAATGGCTCCTTTCACCATACTCTTTGTGTTTGCGCTCTTTTGGGGAGTTGTAGAGCGGCGCAAAGGTTGGTTCTTCCCTGCTATCTTCCTGCTCGGAGTGATGATCCAGTTGCATGACCTCGCTATTTTGTTGGCGGTACCACTACTCGTTGCTATTCTGTTAGTGCCGAAGACGATACGGTTGCGCGATATTGTCTTTGGTATAATCGCGTTGTTGGTTATCTATATACCGTTCCTTGTATGGGAAGTCGTTACGAAATTTTTCGATATCCATGTGATAGTTGCTTCCACACATAAATCCCCTATTATTGATGATAGAGCTATTACTTTCTATGCACGTTTTCTGAATTCCTTTTATTATGACGATAAGTTTCTTCACGGCACATTTTATGATCCAACAGGCAGTGCTCATTCGGCAGTATTCAAATTGCTGCCCGTGCTCGTTGTGGCGAGTTCCATTCTGGAACTCAGCTTGTTGGTGGGATTTGCATTAGCGGTCTGGACTGTGTTACGGCCTCGGGCTGAGGTCAACCGAGGCGAGGCTGCAAAAATTCCTCCAAAGAAGTCCACTGGTGTCACTCGACTTTTTTCTGGTCCCGTAGGGGCCCTCAGCGTAGCTTGCGGAGCGTGTTTCAATTCTTTCGCGCCCTGGTGGGCAAAGCTGCGTGCAGACCCGCATGCTTGCGGTCTCCTGTTGATGTTGCTCTGGCAAGTTGTTCCTGTACTGGCGCTTACACTTCATGAGTTGCAAATTCATTTGCACTACCTGCTCATGGTTGTTCCAGGACCTTTCATTTTCATAGGAATTACTATCAACCGTGTGATTTTCTGGCTCCGCCAGCAAAAATCTGCAAAATCATGGAACATAGGGGCCCGATTTATCGCGCCCTACGGAACATATGCACTGGTCGTGTGCATTCTTCTGATTCAACTGTTGGGAAGTTCGGCGTCGCTCGTTGATATGACGAACGGGATCAATAATCATATCTTCGGTTACAACGACATCGGCTCTCTTGAGCATGCATTTCATGAGGCTGACCAGACCGCGCAGGAACACCATCTCAGCAGGGTCTACGCCACGCTATCTATCAAGGATGATTTTGATTCCTTGCTCCTGGGTTTTCCCTATCTCGCCAGTCAAATGCATACCCCCGCAACCTTATTCGACTCCACAAGCTGCCTGGTGCTCCCTTCACCGCGCGAGGGTTCCGCCGTCATGCTTATGCGATCAACCGATACACTTGCTCTGGCTCTCCTTAGTCACTTCGCCACAGCCACCCTGGTTGATGAGCCACCGGTCCTCGGATCTACGCCTTTTAAACTCTATATCCTGACGCCCAGGCCGTTTACACAACCTGCCCCAACCAGCGCCGGATTCGCGGGACAGTTAGAACTGATCGATTCACAGGCGCTTCATCATCCCCCGGATGCGCGGCAACAGCCGGGCACCGGATTCCCCCCGATGCTCATAAGCCGCTGGACGTTACTGCACAGTGAAGAACCTGTATCTCGCACTACCTACAATTACACGATGAGCGAGACCCCTGTCATCCTGAGCGTAGCGAAGGATCAGCAAAGCACATGTCTACTCACCTCTATACGTGCTGGCGATCAACTGGTGGTCACATTCCCAATCTCTCAAAACGATATAGCAGCTCATTCGTTCAATATCACCTCGCAGTTTCTCGTGCAGTCTCCCTATATTATTTCCCTGGGCGTGCTGCATTTTGAGACGTATAAGCTACAAGGCAAACCGGTAACACTGCGAGGTATGGATGGGAGTGATAGAGTTACAATACAGGCATCATAATCAGCACACCGTAGGGGCCGATTTATCGCCGCCCACCGCCGATTTATCGGCCAGTCGGGTGAAAGCACACGATTTGAATTGGGTAGCGCATGGTAGGCTACCCTGTATACCCAATTGAGCGTGCAAACGCCTCGAAGAGTCGGCGTTGTTCGTCGTTCAGGTGTGTGGGCAGCACCACCGTCACTTCAGCGTAGAGATCACCGCGATTCTCAGGCTGGCCCAATTGAGGCATCCCCTGTCCGCGCAGTCGGAATGACTTTCCGTTGGGCGTTCCTGGCGGAATACGCAGCATGAGTCGTCGTCCGTCGGGAGTTGAGACAGGCACCTCACCTCCAAGCATCGCCACAGCGAGTGGAACCTCGACACGGGTGCGCAAGGTAGTGCCTTCCCTGGTGAAGTTCGGATCGGGCAATACATGAACACGCAGGTAAAGATCACCACGTCCTGCTGTACCCTGCACTCCCTGGCCAGCAATACGGATGCGCGAACCTTCATCGACTCCAGCCGGAATCTTTACTTCCAGTCGCCGTGTACTCCCATCAGGCTCTGTCAGCTCGAAGACTCGTGTCGCTCCCTGGTAGGCTTCAGCGAGCGTCACATCCACTGTTGACTCAACATCCTGCCCCACTGTCGCTCGCTGTGCACGTTGCCGGGTACGTCCAGATGTTCGCGTGCGTCCTCCACCCATGTCAGTAGTAAAACCGCCACCGAAGAGGCTCTCAAAGAAGTCAGAGAAAGGAGACTGGCCTCCAAAAAGGTCTTCCAGGTCGCGTTCGCTCATCGTACGATACTGATATCCTCCACCACCTGCACCTGGCTGTTCGAAGCCACCAGGCATGCGCCCATACTGCTGGTAATAACTGCTGAGCTCATCATATTTCTTGCGCTTTTCAGGATCAGAGAGCACTTCATTGGCCTCGTTGATCTCCTTGAATTTCTCCTCGGCTGACTTATCTCCCGATTGACATCCGGGTGGTATTTACGCGCCAGTTTGCGATACGCCTGCCGAATCTCCTTCTCGCTCGCGTTCTTGTTCACTCCGAGAATCTTGTAATAATCTTTATAGTCAACAGCCATAAGTGCCTCTCTTTTAGACCCTTCGCTTCGCTCAGGGTGACATCAAACCTGGTGCATTCTGTTTGCTCTACAAACAGAATGCACCAGGTTTGATATTACACTTCGCGGTACTCGCCCTCAACTGTACCAGGTTCGTCGCCACCCGTTGGGCCTGTTTCGCCACTGTAGGTCCCCGATTGATCGTGGGACCCCGATTGATCGCGCCCGCTATAGACCTCCTGGCCGACTCGCTGCATTGTACTCTCCAGGTCGCTCATAGTCGTGCGAATACGTTCTATATCGTTAGCCGCCAGTGCATCACGCACATCCTTGATCCTGGATTCTACATCAGAGCGCAGGCCAGCCGAGATCTTATCACCGACATCCTTGAGTGTGCGCTCTGCCTGGTATGCCAGGCTATCAGCATGGTTGCGCAACTCGATCTCTTCCTTGCGGCGGCGATCCTCCTGCGCGTGCATTTCGGCATCACGTACCATCCGCTCCACTTCCTCCTTCGAGAGGCCACTGGAGGCAGTAATGGTGATCTTCTGCTCACGCCCGGTCGCCTTGTCGTGCGCTGTGACGTTGAGTATACCATTGGCGTCGATGTCGAACGTCACCTCAATCTGAGGTACACCACGCGGCGCTGGCGCGATACCTTCCAGGCGGAACCGCCCAAGACTCTTGTTGTCGCGTGCCAGTTCGCGCTCACCCTGCAGCACATGGATCTCTACGGCAGGCTGGTTATCTTCAGCAGTGCTAAAGACCTCGCTCTTGCGGGTCGGAATGGTTGTGTTGCGCTCGATCAATTTGGTCATCACACCACCCAGCGTCTCAACACCAAGTGAGAGCGGCGTGACATCAAGCAGCAGCACATCCTTGACCTCACCCTTGAGCACACCAGCCTGGATAGCTGCGCCGACTGCCACTACTTCGTCGGGGTTGACACCCTTATGTGGCTCCTTGCCAAAGACCTGGCGCACCAGGTTAATCACGGCAGGCATACGAGTCTGTCCACCCACCAGCACAACCTCGTCCACCTGGGTAGCCCTATTACCTGCCCCCCAGGCAGGGTGTCCTGCATCTTCTAGTGCCCTCATGACCGGGCCGCGTGTTTTCTCAATCAAGTCACCCACCAGCTGCTCCAGCTTAGAGCGAGTCAGGGTCATCACCAGGTGCTTGGGACCACTGGCATCAGCACTGATAAAGGGCAGGTTGATCTCCGTCTGCATCGATGAAGAAAGCTCAATCTTCGCCTTCTCTGCGGCTTCCTTCAGACGCTGCAAGGCCATGCGATCCTTGCGCAGGTCAATACCCTGCTCCTTGCGGAACTCATCAGCCAGCCAGTCGATAATGCGCTGGTCAAAGTCATCACCACCCAGATGTGTATCACCGTTAGTTGCCTTGACCTCAAAGACACCCTCACCTATCTGCAAGATGGAGATATCGAAGGTACCACCACCAAGGTCATAGACGGCAATCGTTATTACCTCTCCCCCGGAGAGGGTGTCCTTCTTCTTGTCCAGGCCATACGCCAGTGAAGCTGCCGTCGGCTCGTTAATGATACGCAGCACCTCCAACCCGGCGATCTTACCAGCGTCTTTCGTAGCTTGACGCTGCGTGTCGTTGAAGTAGGCCGGAACGGTAATCACCGCCTGGGTAATCCTCTCACCCAACTTGGCCTCGGCATCCGTCTTCAACTTCTGCAGAATCATCGCCGAGATCTCAGGCGGACTATACTCACGTCCTCCCATGACTACACGAACGTCACCATTGGCTGCACGAGTAATCTTGTAGGGCACGCTCTTTATGGTGCGCTGAACCTCGGGGTCATCATATTTACGACCCATCAGGCGCTTAATGGAAAAGATTGTATTTTCAGGGTTGGTCACAGCCTGCCGCTTGGCAACCTGGCCTACCAACCGCTCACCACTCTTGGTAACAGCAACAACAGAGGGAGTAAGCCGCGAACCTTCGCCGTTCTCCAACACCTCTGGCTCACCAGCCTCCATGACTGCCACTACCGAGTTGGTGGTTCCTAAGTCAATCCCTATTACTTTAGGCATTGCTCATCGTCTCCTTCTACAAAAAAGTTCTGGAAAGGATGTACCTTTCACCTTCATTCTCTATGAATATTATTACATATCTCACAATTTTTGTCAAGTGATCTAACATTCACTTTATGGTCCAGGGTAAGAGGTCTCTTCCGCCAATTTAGCGTAGGGGCCAATTGATCGGCTAGCGGAGCGTCTTTCAAACCCCCAGGGCAAGTGCAAGACCCCCACTCCGCTCCACACCTCCCCTTGCCTCTACTTGCTGTGGCTCCCAGTCTCAGTATGAACTGCTCCTTCAGGAGAGGCGGAACTGGCTACCACTACTTGAGCCGGGCGAATGACACGATCTCCGAGCGCGTAGCCCGGCCTGGTCACCTGCAGGATGGTTCCTTCAGGTACATCTGATCGCTTCTCTGTTGTCAGCGCCTCGTGCCATCGCGTATCGAACTGCTCCCCTGCTTTCCCAATCTGTCGCACTCCTAATTGCTCCAGAACCGTCGAAAGCCTCCTGGCAACTAAAAGAACGCCTTGAACCCAGGGAAGATTTGCCTGTTCTGGTGGTGCTGCCGTCAATGCTCGCCCAAGGTCATCAAGCACGGGTACAAGTTGTTGGAGCATCGCAACTTGTGCAGTCACACGCCCCTCAGTCTGCTCCTGGCCTGTCCGACGACGGTAGTTAATAAAGTCAGCCTGCGTTCGGCGCAGCAGATCCAGGTATTCCTCTGCTTTCCGCCTTGCCTCTTCAAGCTCCTGTTCTAACAGAGCCTCCTGTGTTTCTTGAGGCTGAGACTTCATCCCAGGCGGATCCTGTTCGTTTACCTGCGGCATCTGTGGTGTCTGTTGAGGATTTTCCACATCCTGCTGCTCTCGTCCATCATGCTGCATGAGTTATCTCCTTCCTTTCCCATCATTTCACATGTATTCACAGCCAATTCTGCTATGGGATGGGAACTGAGTTTCCCACCCGCACGCGCTTATTAGCAAGACTTATTTTGACATCTCTTAAATACTATACATTATCCTAACAAATTTTGTCAATTCATATAACGAACTCTAACATATTTCTAATACATACATTAGGAAGGTCATTAAGCTCCCAGGGCAACCTGTAGGGGCCGATTTATCGCCGCGCTTCATCATCCCCCTATTACCTGCCCCCCAGGCAGGGTGGCGCGCCACCCTGCCTGGGGGGCAGGTAATAGGGGGATGATAAAGCGCCGCCATCCTGCCTGGGGGGCAGATAATATGGGGATGATGAAGGGCCCTTATTCGTCTGACTGCTCCTGATTCATGTCTACTTGAAGCCTGGTGGATTCAACACGAAGCTGTGCCTCACGTACCTCCTTGATCTCCTGCTGGAGGACACGCACATGCCTGCGCATCTGGAGGATATAGCGAATACCTGCGGCATTGACACCCTGCTCATAAAGTTCGACAATCTCCTCTAGCATCGCCACATCCTCATCGGAGTATAGACGATTCTTGCCGCTCTGGCGTGCAGGTTCTAATAGACCAGCTTCTTCATAGCGTCGCAGCATCTGTGGTGGTAATCCAAGGAGTTGTGAGACAACGCCAATCGTGTATTTGGGCATAGAGGAACTAGCCTCGCTCCTTTTCTGAAGAGGTGTTCGAGTCCGGCGTTTTGTGGTAGACTTGTCTTTAAAGATTTTCTCTTCCATAGGTCTTTGCCTTTATCAACATTGATCAATCACCATTGCCCAACTCATTGTGGCGCTTACTTACAAGATACACTTTCTTACAATTTTTGTCAAGTGACATTAACAAAAAGCAGAAATTAAGTAAGAGAACAAAGAGAGGTGAGGAAAGGAAAGCGGCATGAGTACCTCTGTATCTGAGACTGACCTGTTGCATCACAGAAAGGTTCCACCTATCTCTGCCAATATCGTACAGCGTTTTGGACTCAGCAGCCCCACCTTCCTTACCACTGCCAGTACCCTGCGCGAAGCACTGAAAGTCCTTCCCACCTCTATTGTAGGGGCCGATTTATCGCAGCCCACCGCCGATTTATCGGCTAGCGGAGCGCCCAACAAACGCCAACAATGGACTTTTCACCTTGCACAGGTCTATGGAAGTACTAATGTTAGCAATGATGAACTGTTTGTGCGGCATACCTACCTCTGCCAGTTTGCAAAGATGCTCGCCTATGCCGCTTACTTTGGTGTAGAAAAGGCCATCCGGCAGATCGAGGACATTATTGATGGGACAGCGTTTGAAGCCCTGGGCGCAGGAATACCGGGCAACATTGGGGAATACGATTTTTTCTCCTGGGTGCTAGCGCCACAAGTACGTACTCAAACAATAAATGCCTTCCGCCACATGGCAGACAATCTTGCCATTTATGACCTTCAATCCATCAATGAAGACCTCTTGAAACAGCTCTATCAGAATCTGGTAGAGCCAGAGACGCGCCATGGTTCAGGTGAGTTCTACACTCCCGACTGGCTGGCAGAGCTGATCCTACGCGAAATAGGCTACCACCCTGGTCAGAGTCTGCTTGATCCCGCCTGCGGATCGGGCACCTTTCTTTTTACAGCCATCCGCCTTCTCGTTGAACAGGGCCTGAAAGGCCAACGCCTGGTGGACTTTGCCCTCCAAAACATCAAGGGCATGGACAGGCATCCCCTCGCCGTAACAATTGCCAGGATCAATTATCAGCTTGCTCTTTTGCCTCACTTGCAGATCAACGCCGTAGGGGCCGATTTATCGCAGCCCACCGCCGATTTATCGGCCAGTAGGGGCCCGATTTATCGCGCCCACCCAATACCTGTGGCAATGGCTAACGCCCTACAAACTCCCGGCACATCTCAACATATTGAAAACATCAAGGTTGACATAGTTGTAGGGAATCCGCCATGGCTCTCCTACCGCTATCTCTTAAATCGAGCCTCCCAGAGAGAGATAAAGGAGCTGATAGACCGGTATCAGCTCCTTGCGCGGGGCAACAGGCAACTCCATACGCAAATAGAATTGGCAACCCTCTTTTTTGAGCATTGCCACAAAGTTTACCTAAAGCCAGGCGGCACAATCGCCTTTGTTATGCCACGCACGGTGCTTACCGGTGCTAAACAGCACCGCGCCTTCCAGCAACACAGTTTCTCAAACGTGCTCGACCTTAAGGGAGTCGAGCCTCTTTTCAACGTGGAAACCTGCGTCCTGATTCGAAATGAAAATGCCACCTTCACTGAAGCTATTCCCATTACGTGCTTAAATGGTACATTGCCAGCCCATGAATGCATGTTTCCAGCAGCTTCCGCATTGCTCACCAGAACCACTTCTACTATGAACCTCGCCAGGCCAGAGATGATCGGCTCACCATATTATTATTCGCAATTTAAGCAGGGAGCAGCGCTTGTCCCGCGCAACCTTTTATTTGTAGAGCCTGAGCCTGGTCAAATTTCCCCCACAACGATCATGCGTACTGACCCGGAAGTGAAAAACGATGCTAAAGCACCCTGGAAAAGTCTTAGTTTGCAGGGATATATCGATGCTGACTTCCTCTACGCGACACTCTTGAGTAAGCACTTGCTGCCATTCGGTGTACGCAGGCTCCATCTTGTAGCGCTGCCAGTACAGGTACAAGGGGAGCGCTTCATGCCTCTATCGCTTGAGGAAATGAGCAAATGTAGGGACCGAAGGGGGAGGGGAGCGTATGTTGAGCGAGGAACGAGCCAACATAGCGATGCGGGGTGGGGACGAGCTCACTGTCATCCTGAGCGAATGAGCCGAAGCCCTGAGCGAAGCGAAGGGGAAGGATCTCGCGCCCAACTGGCAGAAAGCGCAACTGGCTGGTTTGAACAAGCAGAGCAATTATGGCAGCAGTATAAGAAGGAGACCACCAGAGAGACGCTGGCTCAATGGCTCAACTATCAAAACAAACTGCTTGGTCAGCGTACCACTCCTGGCTACCTGGTGCTATATGGAGCGGCCGGGAGCAACCTGGCGGCAACTGTGATTGACACTTCGGTCTTGCCACTTATTAACGGAAAGCAGCCCACAGCTTTCGTCGCTGACAGCTCAACGTACTGGTATCGCTCCAGGACAAAAGAAGAGGCTCATTTTCTGAGCGCATTGCTCAATGCCCCATGTGTGAATAGAGCAATCAAATCCTACCAGACGCGGGGATTGTTCGGAGAACGCCATATTCACCGTCGCCCATTTGAAGTCTGCCCCGTTCCCCAATTTGATGCCAACAATTCTGATCATCAGCAGCTTGCCGCACTAAGTGAAGCTGCCACAGTACGACATACAGCCGTTACCGCACTTCACCTCTCGCCAAATGGAGTAGGGGCTGCACGCAAGCAGTCCCGCCAGGGAGTCCGCACCTACATTGAGCAGATCGATGAGATTGCCCAACAGCTGTTAGGTCTGGCTCCATCGGCTCTACCGTAGGCGCCGATGGATCGCCGCGCACCGCCGATTGATCGGCCAGTCGCGTGCCAATGATGAATTTTAACATTCAAGGTCGGTACTGTCATGCCTCGCCTCGCGAAGCACCTCTCTGCCCATCGAGAGAGACCCTTCGCTTCGCTCAGGGTGACAAACCTTTACCGATGTTGCTTGGTAAAATTCATAATTGGCACGCGGATGGCTACATCATAGAAATCAAGTTGCCATTCTTCCAACTATTTCCACGTTTTACGCAAGACGCGAATCCAGTTCTCATACGCGATTTTACGCAGTGCAGTATCATCGTAGCCATGTTCACGCAGGGCAGCGACTAACTTTGGCAAGCCTGTCACATCCCCTATTTCTTGCGGAATGCGGGTACCATCAAAGTCAGTACCAAGGCCAACACAGTCAATGCCGAGACGATCAACGAGGTAGTCTATATGACGTACCAGGATTTCAAGTGGGGTGTCGGGGTCGTTCTTCCCATCTTCCCGCAAATCATGGACACCGAAGTTAAGGCCAACGATGCCCTCTGACTCCTTGATCGCATCCAGTTCCTTGTCAGTCAGGTTGCGTGTCGATGGGCAAATGGCGTGCACATTTGAGTGTGTTGCTACCAGTGGTGCATCGGACAACCCGGCCACATCCCAGAAGCCCTGCTCGTTGAGGTGGGAGAGGTCAAGCATGATCCCCAGCCGATTGCAGGCACGAACCAACTCACGCCCGGCATCAGTCAAGCCGGGACCTGTATCAGGAGAATGGGGAAACCTGAAGGGCACTCCCTGAGCGAAGGCATTAGGCCGACTCCAGACTAGACCCAGTGAACGCAACCCCGCCTGGTAGAAGACTTCGAGCGCATCCAGTTCAGGATCGATGGCCTCAGCTCCCTCAAAGTGCAGAACTGCCGCCAGAATATCCTCGTTTAGACACCTTACCAGTTCATCAACCTTACGCACAACCTTGACCTGTCCCTCCGATTCCGCCTCCAGCCGGAACAGACTTGCCACTATCGCAATTGCCACTCGCTGCGCATAGGCGAGTTCAAGAGGAGGTGGCAGAGGAACCTCATAGCCAGCGCTGGTCATGGCCAGCTCAACTCGAGTGACAAGGTGCACCGATGGTTCAGGTGGGACAAAGACGGCAAAAAAGCCACCCGCTAATCCACCCTCGCGAGCGCGTGGCAGGTCAATATGTCCCTTTTCGCTTCGGATAAAGAAGGTGCGTCCCTCTCCGCGCTCTGGCAGGTACAGATGCAGGAGGGTGTCATTGTGACCAACAAAGATTGGCAGGGTGTTCTCGGTAGGCATTTGGTTCTCTTTCGTGGACTCATGGATCTGGCATTACTCAGTTTTCTATCTGGATAAGTTAGCTTACAACACTAATGGAAGTATATTAAACATAAGTTCTATTTTCAAGTATTTAGTATCTTTTGATAGTATAGCAAAGATCTTGACAAGTGGAATCACGGAGAGGAAACCTTCTGGGAGATCCAGGGCACTGTCAAAGCAGTCATACGTCTCCTGTAGCAACAAGTAACCCATCAACACACATAAAACACGCCCCAGATGTGGTATCATCATCCTAAAGATCACATCAAGCGAGATGACAAATGTCCGAAATCTGGGCAGTACTTGAATACACAGAAACCACCCTCTCTGAAAACAGCGGCGAACTACTTGCCGAACTGGCAGAGCTAGCCCAACGCCAACCAACCCCAACCGCACTCTGCGCCCTCATCCTCACCACACCTGATACCACACCCCCCGATACAAACCTCCTCACCAGGTTCGGCGTGCAACATCTTTATCTCCTGCAACATCCAATGCTTGCCCATTACACCACCGAAGGATATGTCAGCCTCCTCGCATGGCTCATCCAACAGCACACCCCATTACTCATCGCCAGCAGCGCTACAGCGAACGGACGAGATTGGACGCCACGCCTGGCGGCACGACTCCACCTCCCTTTTGTTCCAGGCTGCCTTGGAATAGACCTGCATGATGATGCTCTCTTCGCCTTACGTTCAATCTATGATGGCCGCGCCTACATTCAAACGCGCACAGCTCTCCCCAGGCATCCAGCGCTGGTCACACTCGTGCTCGGTGTGCGTGGTACTCCTCCAGAAAAGCCCAACTCAGCACCTCCAACTACATCTCTGGCAATCACACACTTCACGCCGGAGATCAATGCCAGTAGGGGCCTATTTATCACCGCCCACCGCCGATTTATCGGCCAGTCACGTGGACCAGGGCATATAAAGCACCTTGCAATACAAGCTCCTTCACCAGAAGAGGTTGAGTTGGAGGCAGCAGAGAAAATCGTAGCTGGTGGACGTGGCGTTGGTCGTGAAGGCTTCGCACATGTAGCAACCTTCGCTCGTCTACTTGGTGCAGCAGTCGGAGCCACACGAGTGGCAACAGACCGTGGCTGGATCGAACATGCACGCCAGATTGGCTCAACGGGCAAGAGCGTGCACCCCCGCCTCTATATCGCTTGTGGCATCTCTGGCGCCGCACAACACACCAGCGGCATCAGCGAAGCCCAGACCATAATCGCCATCAACCCTGACCGCAGTGCCCCCATCTTTGCCCTTGCCGATCTGGGACTACTTGGCGATGCCAACCAGGTATTGCCCCTGGCAGCGGAGATGATCGAGAAATTATCAAAGGATCACTTTTCATGAACCGCAGCCTTATCCAGAGCCGCCGTTTGCTCTTCTTTACCCTCTTCCTGGCCTATATCGGTGCTGGAGTTATCAGCATTTTGCCTGGCCCGACATTGCTCATACTTGCACAGCATACCAACGTGCCACTGGATATCGCGGGTTGGTCATTCACAGCTTCCTCTATAGGCTTCGCACT
>WNGG01002195.1_pt1 | contig 43441 bp, 39 predicted proteins | sample 5400661 | NCBI WGS metagenome assembly WNGG01 (sample SAMN13153372, study PRJNA577476) | soil metagenome | isolation source: 100 cm soil or saprolite under Garry oak tree replicate 1 | place: USA:California | collected 2016-06-15 | reverse complement strand
CCCGGAAGCGCGACCATCAAGAGGGCCAACTCCCTAATCATGATCTTTACCGCGCTGTCTAACGGATCGCGCTTAAGCTGCGGCGCCGCACTGAAACGTTCACAAATGGAATTCTATAGCACCGTACATCAGGACGGAAACCGCTGTCGGTGAGCACGGGCGCCGACAGCTTCAGGCGCTTGTTAGGCATCACGGCGCAGGAACTTCGAGATCGCGGCAAATCTTACGAGCCAACAGCTCGTTGATCTCGCGATGCCGTGGCACCGTTGAGACCTTGCGAAGTGCTCGGTTGATATAGACGGTGTGATTGGCGCCCTCGCGAAGCAACTCGCACCCGTGAGTCTCTAGATGCCGAACGAGGTCGCGGCGCTTCAAGCAGGCAGGCGGAGAGGCTCGCGAATGACGTCCCTACCACCAAGCGATTCCTCAGCCAGCGTGCGGTTGGCTTCAAGAACGAGGCGAACAGCTTCGGTGAGATTGGTACGCGCTTCCTCGAGCGTATCCCCCTGGGTGTTAGCGCCCGGGAGCTCCTCGACGAATGCGATATAGCCTTGCCGAACCTTCTCAAACACTGCGGTCAGTTGGAGCTGCATGACTTTCCTCCTCAGACCCAATGTAACAAGACACTCATCGTGATGCCTAACGGATCGCGCTTAAGCTGCGGCGCGCTGAAGAAAAAGCAGTCATACAATATTCTACGCGCGCCGTCAGCTTCAAGCGCTTGTTAGGCGGCGGCTTCACGAGCCCGGGCGAGAAGGCCGCGCACGTACGAAAGGCGATCGGGGTTATGACGCTCTGCGATGGCCTCCGCAGCGTCTAAGTAGGCAATGCACAGGTCCGGCGCCAACCGCTTCTTGAGAAATGCGTCGACTAGACGGAAATCCACGAGCCCGATGTAGTCCCAGCCTCGCATGTGCGCCAAACGTTCGGGGCTTGCGATCTGGCGGAAACATTCGAGGGCCTCGCCATCGCGGCCAAGGGCAAGCAGAGCGACCGCCCTGTCCCCCAGTAGACCGATCCGAGCGCTCGGCTCCATTAGCGCCTCCGCTTCCGCAAGCTTTGACAAGCCCTCAGTCGGCCGACCGAGCTCGATAAGGCGCTGCGCAGTGTTGATTTTGAAATAGGGTTCAACCGGCACAAGACGCTCAGCCAACGCGTCGGCCTCCAGCGCGGCGTCCTGCCGGCCAAGGTGCATAAGAATCGTGGCGCGCGAGCGCGAATACACTGCTGCCTCGTAAGCATTGCCGGCACGCTCGAAGAACTCCATGGCCAGACGTTCCGCGGCATCCCAGTTGCGCGCTCGCAGCAAGCCGTTGAGTTGGCGCTGGTATTCGTCCACGGTCGCCCACCAGGGCGCATCATCGGACGGGAGAGTCATGAGTGGCTCATGTTTCATTGCCGCCGCCTAACGGATCGCGCTTAAGCTGCGGCGCGCTGAAGAAAAATTCATTCCCTAATCTACGCGCGCCGCCAGCTTCAAGCGCTTGTTAGGCAGCACCTTCACCGCAACCATCCCGAATATCACGAACTATGTCCGCGCGAGTCATGTGCCCGTCGCGAATGAACCCGGCCAGGTTCGTAAGGTGCAGCATAATGCAGGGAGATCCGTTCTGGCTCTTGGCGAAGATTGCCGCGCCTCCATCGTCCGTAAAGAAAACGTCGCGCTCCGTATTCTGCGCACCAAGATGGTCCCGGGCGATCTGGAGGATGTCGAGCTCGGCGGAAGTGAGCGGGCGGCTCATACAGTCAATTGAGGTAATGTGCTGCCTAACGGATCGCGCTTAAGCTGCGCACCGAGCTGAAGTATTCACAAACAGAATGCTAGCACACCGGCGCTGAGCAGTCATTGGGATCTCTTGAGCGGGGCGCCGCCAGCTTCAAGCGCATGTTAGGCAGCGCTCTAGCGTACCGGCGGCGCATCTCTGTTGATCGCCTCAACACCAATCCTTCCGCACGCTGACGGCTGGGTCTTGAGGCAATTCATACCAAACCAGACATGCCCCCTTCCAATCATCACACCCTGCCAGTTCGCGAAAAGGCTGTCTGCCGACTGGGCGAGAACCGCATGCCGCACGCTGGGCGTGATAACTCGACTGTACTGCCGCAGGAAGGCCTGCTGAGTGCGAATCAATTGACGACCGGTGCTGTCATTGACTACGAGAGGATACTTGATGAGCGTGGCGACTTTTTGGGAGTCCGCCCGGCGAATCGCGGCCTGAAGGTCATGGAAAAAGCTAAGGACCAGGCTGTCATCGTTGATCCCAGCAGCCGCAAACTGCTGAGCCGCGAGCGGCCTCGCGATAAGAACCAGCATCGCCAATGTGATGATCAACCACCGCATGCGGACGCGCTGCCTAACGAATCGCGCTTAAGCTGCGGCCTGCGGCGGCCGCAGACAGGACAAACTCGTTCCCTACCAGGCGGCCGCCGCGGGCCGACAGCTTCAAGCGCTGGTTAGGCGGCAACAGCATACTCACTCTGAACCAGGCCGCTGGCAAAATGGCGAGTGGCGACATGTTTGAGGGGGATATCGCGCTGTAGCGGGCCAAAGAGCGGGATGCCCATACCGATGAGCACCGGAACACGAGTGATGATGAGGCGGTGAATTAGGCCAGCCTGCAGAAACCGCTGAATGGTGATCCCGCCATCGACGTAGACATTCTTGATGCCGCGCGCCTCAAGCTGCGAGGCGATATCGGCCGGAGCTCCTGCCATTTGTTCCACTACTGCTCCGGGCGGAGCAGTAGCGATCGAGCGACTACTGAGCACGAAAACGGGCTTCTTGCCGTAAGCCCACCCGCCGAAGCCGAGGACTGTTTCGAAGGTCTTCCGACCGATGACTAGTGCATCCACGGTGGCGATGAACTCTTCGTAGCCGTGAGGTTCGTCACCGGCAGGCGAGAGAAAATCGAAGGACCCGTCGGCTCGGGCGATGAAACCGTCGAGGCTAGTCCCAACAAATACGGATGCTCTCATAAGCGAGTCCTCATGTTGCCGCCTAACGGATGGCGCTTAAGCTGCGGCGCCGTACTGAAATGGTCACAAATGAAAACCTACTCCACCGGAGCGTGATACGGCATCCGAAGCCGTTGGGGACGGGCGCCGCCAGCTTCAAGCGCGTGTTAGACAGCGCACGCAACGGACACCTCCTACAGTCCTCCGAAGAGATACCAGCCGCATAAGGCGAGGATCAGAAGTACAACAACCCAGAGCAATGCTTGCGGCGCCCACGCGCCCTGCCACCAAGGAGCCACTGGTGTCCGCTTCAATTCGCTGAGAACAACCGCAGCGCGTTCGAAATCTCGGTCGTCAACGAGTGCCAGAGCGGAAGCACTCGCAGGCAAGCCGGTTGCGTTCTGGTCGCTCAGCACGGTCGCAATGTCATGGGCTTCGAGCGCGATTTGCGCGCTTTCGATGAGCGACAGGTCTGTCGAGCGTAGGATGATCTTCACAGATGTTCTTGCGCTGTCTAACGGATGGCGCTTAAGCTGCGGCGCCGAGCATGAGGGTTCACAAACGGCATTCTACAACACGCAAGCAGAACGTTCGCCGGAACCATCGAGGAGGGGCGCCGCCAGCTTCAAGCGCGTGTTAGGCAGGGCGCCGCGACCGCTTCCCGCGAGATTTGAGAACCTTCCGCAGCGCATCGTTGACGGCGACGGAATCCTTAAACTCGGCAGCCACATCGGGATCGAGCACAACGATGTTAGTGCCCTCCCGAAACCGCTGGACATACTTGCCACGCATGCCGCCGCTAAAGTCGTACTCCGGGCGCATGTCATCACTGGACTCAGAGACCTTGCGGTTCTTCTTCATATTTCTGTCGTTCTCGGCGCGTGGCCGTTCGAGCGTTGATTAATCGAATCTCGTTGCCGTGCTCCGCATGCGCAATTACTAGCAGCCGCCCGGCCTTGCTCAGCCCTATGAGCAGGAATCGTTCCTCTCCTTGAGAATGATCAGGGTCTGGTATCGTGATCGAGAGCGGATCGTCGAAGGCTGTGGCTGCATCTTCGAAATCAACACCGTGCTTTGCAAGATTCCCCGCGGCTTTCTCGCGATCCCAAACGAACTCAAGCATCGAGCGAATCTATGGGCCATCAGCGAAGATTGGCGCCCCTGCCTAACGAGAATTCGACAGAACTGTGTAAGACATCTCGCTCTCCATTGCTCCTGCCTAACCTGAATTTCTGCTCCACAAGAAATGAAATAGGCTGGTCAGTCTAAACGCAATATCACAGCATAGCGGCAGGACTCCGAAGGCCCAGCCCGGGCAGACCGCAAAAAAGCAGGCGCGGTAGAGAATCTATCCTACCGCGCCTCACCTCCTCCCCTTCGAAACCGGCGCCGCCATCACGCCGCCTTCGGCGTTTCACCACCGCCCTTGGTCTTGAACGGACCGACCACGTTGCGGGCGCTGTGCCACCCTCCCATCAGCTCGGCACCGTCACCGAACCGATAACAACCTCCTTTCCCTTCGTTCCCCCTCTCCTGAAGAGCCTGCCCTGAGCCAGCAGGCGAAGGGGAGAGGGGTCAGGGGGTGAGGACGGCACGGCGTCGGGCTCCGTGCCTGAATTGGAAATCTCCCGACGCCCCGAGGTGCTTGGGTAAATCGCTCCACAGGGGGGCGTGCTCGATCCGTCGGAGAGTTTGCGCCGCGGTGTCGTCGTTCAGGGCCGCGGGGGGAGCCTGATCGATCAATTATGGAAGCGTCACAGCCGATTTGGAGGCGGCTCGTTCACTTGCCTCGGCGGCGCGTGAATCGTGGAAGGTGATCTCCTTCTTCCCCCCATCTCCAAAGACGACCGCAGCATGTCATCCTGAGCGGAGCGCGCGTACGCGCGCGAAGCGACGAGCCTGCCCTGAGCGTAGCGAAGGGACCTGCTTTACCGTGGCTCAGATTTCCCAATTCGAGAGCAGCACACCGTGCTCCGCGTGCCGTTCTGGGTAGCCCTCGTACGTCATCCGCAGATCGGTCCAGCGCACGCGATAGCCCCGCCCGATGAGCCGGCGGAACGCTTCCGCGTAGCGGCTCTGGCAGCGAACGGCGATGCGCCGGATGCCCGCCTTCGCGGCGGCCGCCTCGACCGCGCCGATCGCGGCATCGAACGCCGCGTCGCTCCGCGCGGCGAGCTTCAACACACGGACTTCATCCCGCGTCCGGCTGTCGGCGAGCGGCGCGGAGTGCCACACCGCCATTGCGTCCAGCCCCGTATCGCCCTCGACAAGCGACGTATCGCCGAGGCCAAGCTCGGCGGTGAGCATGATTTCGCGCGAGAAATCGACGCCGGAGACGAGATCGCTGATCAGGCGGCGGCCGGACGCCATCGCCGCTTCCTTCTCGTCCGCCGACCGGCGTGACAGCAGCACGGGCGCCGGATGGCCGCGGGTCGCGATCTCGTTGGTCAGTGTTACGGTCAGGAATCCCGGCGTGAACCCAAGACGCGCGTAAAAGCCGATGTTCTCCGGGGTCCGCGGCATCGTCTCGAGACCAAGTGTCGTGATGCCGCGGTCGATGAGCCAGTCCGCCGCGGTGCGCACGATCGTCTTCCCGACACCGGTGCTCTGGCGGTCCGGGCGCACGGCGAGCGGACCCATCCACCCCTCGACCCCCGCTTGATGCGCCACGTTGAACGCGGCGATGTCGCCGTGCTCGTCGCGCCACACCATCGCACCTTCGCCGGCATCGAGCAGCGCGTAGCGCCAGACCAGGGGATTCAGCTGCGGGACGCGGACGCCGATCAGGCCGTCGCGGCGGTAGCGGTCGGTGAAGGCCTCCGCAAAGACGCGGTTCAGCCCCTCGATGTCGCGTTCGACGGCTGGCTCAGGGCCGGTAACTCGGGCTTCAGGCAGCCACGCTCGCATCGGGTGGTCCCAAGGTGGCGGTATCGTCGCGCACGACGCTCGCACCAGTAGTGGCGTCGTAGGAAACGCGAATGACGCGGTCGAGCCCGTCGCGCACCTGTTCGATGTGCGTGATGAGAATGACCTGGGGGAAACGATCGCCCAAACGGCGCAGGAGCGCGAGCACGTGCTGGCGCCGCGATTCGTCGAGCGAGCCAAAGATCTCGTCGAGCACCAGCAGGGAGAGCGGCTGTCCCGCGCGCTCCGCGATCATCTGCGAGATCGCAAGCCGCAGGACGAGATTCGCGATGTCCTCTTCCCCGCCGGAGATCACCGGCTTGGGCACGCCCTCGTCGAGGACCACGACGCGATAGTCCTCGTCGAGATCCACCTCGTCGTAGCGCGCGTCGGTGAGGTCCGAGAGAAATCCGGACGCCAGCGTGCCGATCTCGGGCCGCATGGCCGCGTTCAGCTCTGCGCGCAGATCGGAGAAGGCGCGGTCCAGCTCGTTATGGAGCCGCAGCTCGACTTTGCGCCCGGCGATGGTGCGCTCGCGCGCGGCGCGTTCCGCCGCCCGGCGCTCGGTATCGCGCACCGCGCTTTCGGCCGCCACCAGCTCGCCGCGCGTCTCGGCCACAGCCAGCTCGGCGGCGCGCAACGCGTGCGCGGCACGGTCGTGGCGCTCGCGTGCGGCCTGAAATTTCGGCTCGGAAAACCCTTCTGCCTGCACCGCCTCCGCGAGCTGCTTCACGTGCTCTTCGCGTGCCGACAGGGCCTTCTCGGCAATCTCCGCTTCGCCGACCAGCGCCTCGGCGCGCTCGGCGCGCGCCGAGAGCGCCGCGGCCTGGAGCGCGACCGGCTCGAGCCGCGCACGCTCCTTCTGGGCCCGCGCCCGCTCGGCCGCCTGCGCCCGCAAGTTCCCCTCGCGCTCGATGATCTGACGCGCTTCTTCGCGCAGTGCGTCACGGGCGGCCTCCGCCTGCGTCATGGTGCCGGGCGGCTCGGCCAGCTGCTCAATCCGCTGCTTGAGCCATTTCCCGTCATTGACGATCAATTCCAACTGCTCCTCGAGCTCGGTGAGGACCGCGGCGTGCTCGGCTCCAAGCGGGCGTCGACACGTCGGGCATTGGCCCTCGGGACCGAGTCGCTCGATATCATCGCGGTGTTTCTTCACATCCTCGAACTGCTTCAGGAGGGCGGCGCGCCGCGTGCCTGCCGCTTCCTTATCACGGACCCAGGCGGCCTGTTGCTCCTCGACCAGCTTTTCAGCCGCCTCCAACTTCTCCGCGAGCGCGGCCGCGTCCGTCGTTGCGCGCGCCAGCGCAGCCTCCGCATCGGCCAGGTCCGCGATCCGGCGATCCAGCACATTCAGATTGCGCGCCAGCTCGGTGAGCTTCGCCTGCTCCTCGCGGCGGGCAGCGTCTTCGCGGTGCAGCCGATCAAGCTCGGCGAGCTCCGCTTTGAGTTTGGAGATCGGCGCGACCTCGGCATCGAGCTTGCGAAGCTCCTCACGGGCGGCCAGCGCCTCGGCCAGCTCCTTGTCCAGCCGCTGAAATTCCTGGCGCGCGACGACAACGCCCTGCTCCGCCACGCGCAAATCGCCGTGCAGCGACAGCGTCCGTTCCCGCCGCTCTACCCACTGCTGCCAGCGCGGCTCTTCCTGGGCGAGCGCGTGCTGCGCCTTGGTCCGGTCGGCCGCCGCCGCCGTCGCCGCCTTGCGCGCGTCCGTCAGCCGCGCCTCGGCCGCCTTCCGCTCCTTCTCGAGCTCGGACTGGGGCGGCAGGCCCGTCTCGAGCCCCTCCACCTCGTGTCCCAGCGCGTTGCGACGCTCGCGGATGCGCTCCTGCGCGATCGTGAGCTGCTCGTGCCGCAGCACGCGCGACAGAAACGCGGCGCGCTCGGGCCGCGTCGCATCCGCGAGCACCGCGAGCTCTTTCTGACCGGTGAAGTACGTATTGAAGAATTCGTCGTGCGTCATGCCGAGGACGCGCTGCAGCCGACCGGTGACTTCCTTCAGTGAGTTGGCGACGACGACGCCGTCCTGGTACAGCTCGGCGTTGTTGAGGCCGCGCTCCACGCGATAAGCGTGGCTCCCCAATGCGAATTCCAGCTCCACCCGTACCGGCGCGCGGGCCTTGGCGCGCAGGTTGCGAATCGAGTCCTTGTCACCGCGGGCCGCGGGATTGCCGTAAATCGCCCAGGCGATGGCCTCGAGCAGTGAGGTCTTGCCCGAACCGTTGGGCCCGATGATGCCGGTGATGCCGTCGCCGAACACGATCTCGGTATCGGGGGCTCACCATCGGCACGACCGGCCGCTTCCAGATATTCGACGCCGAGCGTCACGAACGTTTCCCGATTCAGCTCGGCATCGAGCGGCCGCCGGCCCAGGAAGTCGCGCACCGTCTCGGTGAGGGTCTGGCGTTTGGTCCCCGAGCCCGCGGCAGCGATCGCCCGCTGCGCCTCAGGCCGGCGCAGATCGAGCTGAAAATTCAGCGCGCGGGCCTTGTATCCGCGAATCGCCGCGTGATCGACGTCGCGTGCCACCGCGCGATCGACGTCCCAGACGAGCAGGCGCACGATCTGATCGTCGATCTTGGCGCTCCCGACGCGCTCGGCGATCTGCGCATCCAGCTCTTTGGCGTTGAGTCCGGCGCCGCTGATCGGCGGCAGATCGATGTGGCGCCGCACCGGGGCGATGGGACGGAAGGTGACGCGCGCGCCTGGGAGCTCGACGAGGAGATAGCCTTTGCCGCTGCGCTTCGATTTTTTCTGCGCAGACTCGTCCTGGAGCTGACCCCAGGGGTTCGGCGGGAGGTATTCCAGGCTCCCCGAATACCACGCGTTTGTCGCCACCGATTGGGCTGTGTGATAATGGCCCAACGCGATGTAATCCCATTTTTCCGGCGCAAGGAGATCTCGCGACAACTCGGCGCCGCCGTACTCGATTGTCCCACGCTCCTCGCCGAGTCCGCCGTATTTCCCGTGCGTGACGAGGACGTTCAGCGTCGGGCCACCCGCCTCCGGGCGGAGTGAGGGGCGATCCGCTCTGAGGAGCGGTTGCTGAGGGACGGCGAGGACCGCGCAATCCAGTTGGGGAAATACGATTCTGCGCGCGTCCTCGACTGCAATCTCGACTCCCAACGCTTCGTACAGTCGCAGGATCGACCCGGTTTCGCTCGAACGTGGGGTGTCGTGCTCGCCGGCGATGACGACGATCGGCGTGGCCGGCAAGCCGGTCCGCAGCCGGTGCAGCTGGCGAAAACAGTACAGGATGGCGGCGTTCGTGGGCCGCACCGAGTGAAACAGATCGCCCGCGATGACAATCAGCTCAGGTTTCTGCTCGAGGAGATCGTCCACCGCCCGCTTGAACACTTCCGCGACATCCACCTCGCGCTGGTTCGCGCCCTTGGGCGTCTGCCGATCGAACTGGCGGAACCCGAGGTGGAGGTCGGCGAGGTGCGCGAGCTTCATCATTTAGGGAGCAGAAAGATCGAGCTCTCGGTGTCGGTCAGCATGTCCATCCCCTTCGAGCCGAACAGGGCGCTCGCAAGATGCATCTTCGTGCTGCCCTTGATCGTGCCATCGAGGATCGCGCCCCGAGAAATCGAGAACTGCTGATGGCCGGCGAGATCGCCCTCGATCTTGATGGTGGCGGTCTGCCCACTGGAGTTCACCTGGATCGGTCCGGACGGAAACGTCGTCTTGATGTCGACAACCACGGCCGTGTCGGCCCCGGTGATACGGATCTCACGGACGGTCAGCGTCGTCTTGGCCGGACCCGCCTGTGATGCGTTGGTCCCCGGCACTTGCGGGAGCGGCAGCTCCGTCGTAATGGTCCAGGAATCGCCCTTGCCGACCGGGTGATCGGGGAACCCGAACGTCATCGCCTGCACGCCGTTCGACATCTGTTTTGTGAGATCGGGCGGCACACCGGGCGCCGGCTCGAAGTTGCTGCGCACCACCTTGCCGCTCTGATCGTACACGATCGTGCTGCGCAGTCCATTCATTTTCGCGAGCTCGCGCGCGATGCGGTCGGGCGACACGCCCGGGATCTCCATTTCCATGGACTCGAACAGCACGTCCACCTCGGTCCCACCTTCAGTCGGTCCCTTGACGGTCTGCGTGAAGTGCACGCGCATGAAGAGCCGCTGCTTACCCATCGCCGCAAGCGGACCAGACTCGATCCCGATCTGCGTCCGTTGCTCGAGTGCGTAGTGATACACCGCGCCGGCTGGGGGGTGAAAACGCAGCGCTACCTTCGGACCCCCCCCACCCCCACCGCACGCGGCCACTGCCAGACTGAGGGCTGCGGCGTGGCGCTGGTTCATGTCAGTAGGGCTCGTCGGAAATAGGGTTGAGCGGCGGCACTGCCTGGTGCTCCCGCGGCCGGCTTGCCTCGGCGTCGACGCGAGCGCCCAGCACTTTCCGGAAGTAGGCGAGTACGTCGTCGGGCCGGGTGCGGCGCACCGCCGCGAGCGCGCGCCGTACATCGTCCTGTTCGCGGTCCGCGATCAGATCCTTCACCTGGTTCGGCCGGACGCGGCGGTCGAGGCGCACCAGCTGCCGCACGACCGCGTCTTCGAACGGGACGTCCGCCGCCGGCGGAAACCGCTCCACGCCGTCTCGCCCCCGCAGAACCGGCGGCTTGGGAAACCGAACGAAGATCGGCTGCGTGAAATGCGGGTGCCGGACCATCAGCTCGCCGATGGGGAGCGTCGCGAGCTTGCTCTTTGTGGCGGGCGTGAGAACCTGATAGCCTGGGGTCGCCAGCTCGTCCATGTCCATGCGGCCAAAGAGTTGGGTCCCGGCATTGCCCACGACGCGCCGGTGGACCTGGGAGCGGAACTGCTCCGCCCCAAACAGCACCAGGCCGAGGTAGCGGCCCCGTTCCGAGATATCGAGCAACATCTTCTTCACGTACGTGTCGGGACCGTCCCCCGGCGCGTACTTGTTGAGCTCGTCGACGAAGACGACGACCGCATCCACGCCCAACTCCCGGCGCTCGAGCTGCTCCCGCAACTTCGAGACGACGCGGGCGAAGACGAGATCCTGTCCCAACGGATCCACGTTGGCGATGTCGATGACGTAGACCGTGCGATCCTTGAATTCCTGCCAGGGGAGATCGCTGGACGGACCATCGTCGGTCACGAGTCCTTTGCAACGCGTGGAGATATTCAGCAGGCGGTTGCGCACCTTGCGCATCGTGGCGATGTGGTGCGTCCGCCAGGTGTCGCTGCCGCTGCGGCCGCCCGACGCCATTTCCAGACCGTCAAAGATCGATCGGAACAGGCGGTCCAGATCGGCGAACGTCTGCACTCGATGCGTGGTGCCGAAGCCGTCGTCAAATGTTCTGCCCAGCACGCGATCTCTCAGAAAATCAATAAACGCGTCAGCCTTGGCATCGATGTCATCGCGATTAAGGAGCACTTCCGCGTAGTCCACGACCTCCTGCAGACCCCACGTCAGCGGCTCGACATCGCCGACGAGGTCGGGATGCGTGCGCAGCGTGTTGAGGTTGACACCATCGGCCTTGAGAGGCGCGTAGAGCTGCACGCGCTCGAACGGCGTGGACGGGACGCCGAGCCGTTCGTAGCGATGCCGGTCCTCGTCGCTCAGATCACCCGGCTGGTCGAGAAAGCAGAGATCGGGGCCTTTGACGTTGAAGCAGACCGCGGCGACGCGTCCCTTGTGCGCAGGGAAATGCGCGAAGATGGACGCGAGCAGGAACTCGACCGCGCTGGTCTTGGTCGCGAGCCCCGACATGCCGGAGATGTTGAGGTGGGCCGCCTCGGGGCCGAGCAGAAAATCGGCGTCGAGATAGACGGGGGCGTCCCGCCCGGCCGACGTATACAGCCCGACCGGAATCGCTGTCGGCGTCGCGGAAAACAGAAATGTGTCCATGCGAAGCGCCTGGGCCACGTCCGCATCATCGGCCACGTATACCTGGCCGAGCGGGACCGGCTGAAGCGGCTCTTCCGGTGTCTGCCGCAGAACCGCGGCGGTCCAGTAGCGAATCTCCTGGCGCGCGGTGGGCGCCTCGGCGGCGCGAGTCGGATCGCCCTCGGCGCCGACGACATCGTGCAGCGGGGTCGCGAGATCGGAGTAGGCGAAACCCTCCGTCACGACGCCGTAGACAACGCGCTCAACTCCCGGCTCCTGATTCCCGGCTCCTTGGACCCGGACGATCGCACCGATACCAATTGTGGTATCCGTCGGTGTCCAAAAGTGGAATTGGTGCGGCGTCGCCGGCTTGAGCTCGGTGGCGACGACCCGACCGATGGCGATTGGTGTCGCTTTATCGATCATGCGACCGGCAATCGGGAACGGCCCGCGGGGGAGCGCGGCGCGCGAGTCTTCAGGTATTCCTCCACGTGATGTAAAGGATACAACAGCCGGTCCCACCGTGTGGCGGGCGTCGCGAGCGGGGCCCGCTCGGCCCACAGCCAGCCGCTCACCGCCGACGCACGCGTGACGGTCTCGCGATCGGCGCGCGCTTCAACCCGCAGTAATCCGTACAGCAAATCGTTCCCTTCCCACGGCCAGAGCCGGAGGTACCACGAGTACACCTCGGTGCGCGTATGCCCGCCGCGCACGGCAAAGACGGACGTCCGATAACCGGCCGGCAGCGTCAACGCGCGCTCAAGTCCCCGGCCCTCCAAAAACTGCGCGCCGTGACTCTTGATGACGCCGAGGGCGCGCGGGTGCCGCGCGACGGCGGGCGATCGGGACAGCAGGCCGTCCAGTACGAGCCACTCGTCCGCGCCCAGCGCTGCCGTCGCTGCCTCCGCCAGCTCGCGCTCGAGGTGCGCGCGCGCCCGTCGCACGGTGCTCTCGACCTGCTCCAGGTAGCGCGCCGGCTGGCCCACCAGCGCGTCATCGACCGGCTCGATGTCGGGCGCCACCTGCTCCAGCAACGCCCGCAGCGCTGGGCGCACGCGGCCCACGGGAGCGATCGCAAACGCCCGGCTGCGCTCGAGCGTCGCATGCAACACCCCGCGGTCGTCCCGCAGGCACACCGCGGCGGCGACGTACGCGTTGACGATCTGCGCCACGCCGTCGTACGCGACGACGCTCCAGCGCTCCATGCCATTGAGGAACGAGACCGTGGGCGGAAATACGGCGACGGCCGCGCCGGCAATGGCGTGGGTCTCGAGCTCGGCGTCTTCCACCAGATCGGCCGGCGCATGGCTCTCGGCCTCATCTCTGGCTGACGCGCCCGAGCTAAGGGGCGGGGCGTACGCCGCCGGCACGGCGCCGGCATCGATCAGCGCGTGCCACCAGGTCATGCGCTGTCCCGAATCTTCACCCCCACCGCCAGTCCATCTCGCACGGGAATGATCGTCGCGGCGAGCCGAGGATCACGCGCGGCTAACTCGTTGAAGGCCCGCACACCGAGGGCGTTCGGCGACCGATCGGTCGGATCGACCGCCGCACCATGGAAGAAGGCATTGTCACACAACAAAAGGCCGCCGCGCCTGACCAGCTTCATGCCCCAATCGAAATACTTGGGGAGCGGTTCCTTATCGGCATCGATGAACACCGCGTCAAAACCGGGGGGCAGCCTCGGCAGCACGTCGAGCGCGGATCCTTCGATCAGCTGCACGCGGCCATGCAGGCGCGCGGACGCGAACGCTTCGCGTGCGATCTTCGCGTGTCGGGGATCCTTCTCAATCGTTGTCAGCTCGCCCCCTGGTGGGAGCGCTCGGGCGAGCCAGACGCCGCTGTAGCCGCCCAGCGATCCGATCTCCAGGACTCGCTTCGCTTGAATCGCGAGCAGCAGGACGTACAACAGCTTGCCTTCTTCGGGCGAAACGTTGATCGCTGGGAGATTCTCGGCGGCGTGGCGGGCGCGGATTTTTGAGAGAATCGGGTCTTCAGCGGCGAACAGCTCGGTGACGTAGCGCTCGAATCTATCGTCCACTACGCCGTGGCTTCGACGTTCGGGAAGGGCGGCACCTCGAGCAGCCAGAGTCCGGCGATGCGGGACTGCTTGTCGACCTCCACCAGCATGTGATCGGCCACGCGCACGACGGTCGCAGCGCGCTGCCGGCCCACGCGAATGTGAAAGATTGATTCCGACTGATTCTTGTCCACGGTCAGCGGCGTATCGACCTCCACGGCGGCGATGCCGGGCTGGGAGCGGCGATCGGGGAAGGTGACCTGCCCTTGCTTCGATGCCTCCGGCGGCTGGAGCGACGCCACGGTCCGCACATCGTCAGGCCACGTGACGACGTCGACGCCGCGCAGCGCCCCGCCGGCGACGTCGATCACGACAAAAGAGCCGTCCCCGCCCTCGAGATCCACCGTTCCGTTCATCCCGTTCCCTTTCGGGACGCCTTTGCACGCGACGGTCAGGATGTCGGTTTCAGGATCCCAGCGGTACGTCACCTTCGGAAGCTTGCCGTGGAGCGGCTCGATGCGTGCTTCGAAATGCATGCGGTTCTGCGCCTTCCCGCGCGAGTGAGGCTCGCGTAATATAGCCGCACTATGGAACGACGCGAGTTTCTGACGGTCGCTGGCGGAGTGGCGATCGGAGCGACGGTTCGGACGACCGGCGGTCGGGCGGTCGGGCGGTCAAAAACACAAACGCCGTCTCTCGGCCCGGCCGTTTTCTCCCAACGCATCGCCCGCGCTCAAGACGCGCTCAAGAGCCGCAAGCTCGATCTCCTCGTCGTGGAGCCGAGCACCAATTTCCAGTACTTCACCGGCTACAACCCCGGACGCAGCGAGCGCCTCATCCTGCTGATGATCCCCGCGAGCGGGACGCCGGCGATCATCTGTCCGTCGTTCGAGGTGGAGCGCATCAAGCGCAACACCGTGATCGGCGATGCGCGCGGTTGGGAGGAGCAGGAAGATCCCTGGCTGCTCGTGGCGACGGCCGCCCAGCAAATGAAGCCACGTGGACGCGCCGGTGAAGTCGCCGTCGAGCCCACGACGTCCTACCAGAGCTACGTGCGGCTGACCACCAAGGTCCGGGGCTGGATCCCGCGCGACGGCAGCGCTGTCACGGAGCGGCTGCGCATCATCAAGAGTCCCGAAGAGATCGCACTGATCCGTCAGGCCATCGCCGCGACGGAAGCGTCGATCGCCGCGACCTTCTCGCAGCTGGCGGTCGGGATGTCAGAGCGGGACGTCTCGGCGCTCCTGTCGCGCGAAATGGCCAGTCGCAGCTCACCGGGCGGCGGCTTGGTGCAGTTCGGGCCCTCGAGCGCATTGCCCCACGGCGGGCCATCGGCGGGGCAGCTCACGCGCGAAACTGTCGTGCTGATCGACGCCGGCTCACGTGTCGAGGGTTACACGTCGGACATCACGCGCACGATCTGGTTTGGCGACGCGCCCTCGGACGAGTTCAAGAAGGTCTACAACATCGTGCACGACGCGCAGACCGCGGCCATCGAGAGCGCGAAACCCAGCGTGACCCAATGCCAGGAGGTGGACCGCGCGGCGCGCAAAGTCATCCGCGATGCCGGTTATGGCCAATACTTCACGCACCGGCTGGGCCACGGCATGGGAATGGACGGCCACGAACCGCCGTACATGGTGGAAGGCAACGCGACGCGGCTCGAGCCTGGGATCGTGTTTACGGACGAGCCGGGGATCTACCAGCTCGGCAAATTTGGCGTACGGATTGAAGACGACTGTATGATGACGACGAATGGCGTTGAGGTGCTGTCCCACCGGCCGGCGAAATTGTAGTTCCGACTTTCTAACCCCGGGCGCAAGCCCGGGGTACACACAAACCGATCGGTAGTCCTTGGACCCCGGGCTGGCGCGGGGTCAGAAAACCTCAACCTAGTCGCCTAACTTCCTCGCAAATGCAACAATCCGATCCAGCGCCTGCTTGATAGAATCGGTCGCCGCAGCGTAGGACAGCCGCACCCATCGATCATCTCCGAACGCAGCGCCTGGCACCAACGCGACACCAGACTGGGTGATCAGGCGCGTACAGAAGTCCGTCCCGGTGATCTTCCCGAACGAATCCACTCGAAAGAAGCAGTAGAAGGCGCCGAGCGGGTCGACGAATTCCACACCGGGGAGGTCCTGCCGGAACCGGGCAACCACCAAGTCGCGGCGCTTGCGGAATTCCCCTACCATGCGGTTCACGTCCTGCTCCACCCGCTCGTCGCCGAGGGCGGCGGCGGCGGCGTATTGGGCCGGGTGATTTGCGCCTGTCGTGGTGTGCGACTGCAGCGCCGCCATCGCTTTCGCGATCTTGACCGGCGCGAGCGCGAACCCGATGCGCCAACCCGTCATCGCATACGTCTTGCTGACGCCGGTGACGAGCACCACGCGCTCCAGCAGATCATCCGGGAGGTCGAGGAACGACGGTGCGGGCCCCGTGCCGTAGTGAATCCGCCGATAGATCTCATCCGCGATCACCCAGACTTTCTTCGCCTTCGCCCACTGCGCGATCGCGCGGATCTCCGCGTGCGTGTACACGGCGCCGGTGGGATTGCAGGGCGAGCAGAGAATCAGGCCGGTCGCGCCGGGCAACATCCGCTCGAGGTCCTTCACGCTCGCCTTCAGACTCCACTCGGGATCGCCGGCGATCATGACCGGTCGAGCGCGTGCCAGGTGCACGATCTGCGGATACGAGACCCAGGCAGGCGAGGGAATCGCGACGACATCGCCCGGGCCGAACAGCGTGAAGCAGGCGTTGAAGAGCGATTGCTTCGAGCCGTTCGACACGACGATGTGATCCGCGTTGACCGGCCGGCCGCCCGACAGCAGGGAGAGATGCGTCGCTGCCGCGGCGCGCAGCTCGAGAATCCCTTCGTTCGCCGAGTAGTGCGTCTTCCCGTCCTTGATCGCGCGAATCCCCGCATCAGCGGGAATCGGCGGCGTCGGAAAGTCGGGCTCGCCGGCGCCCAGGTCGATGACGTCCTCCCCCGCGGCCTTGCGCCGCTTCGCTTCGGCGGAGATCGCAATCGTCGCCGACGTCTCGAGATGCTGCAGGTTGGGGGAGAGACCTTCGCTCATCGAGGGATAGCTCCGTGACGTTTGAGGATCGTGATCGTCGAGTCGACGGGCAGGGCCTGCACAGTGCCACGATAGCCCCGGACCGTCTCCGCACGCAATAACGAATTGTAGATCGCTTCTTCCGTCGCGTCGATTGTCGCTTGGAACAGCGGGGAGAGTGCATCCTCGGCGATGACGGTCGGACGGTCGGACGGCCGGACGGTCGAAAATGCAATCACGTAATCACCCGAACCGCTCGACATGCTGCTGCCGGTTCGTGCAAGACCGGCGAGCGCGCGGCGAGCGACCCGCTCCAGCTGACGGTGATCGAGTGCTGCGTCGGTTGCGACAACCATGATGATTGACCCGTCACCGTTTCGTGGTAGGGGCGCAGCATGCTGCGCCCCTACACGTATTTCAATCGGCACACCATCGATCCGGAGGTCACCACCAAAATTCGTCTGCACCAACACACCCACGGTCCAGCCACCGACCTGCGGCGTGAGCTTCCGGCTCGACGTCCCGATCCCGCCTTTCCACCCGAACGCCACGGTCCCACGGCCCGCACCGACTGCGCCTTCGGCAACCGGGCCGGCGGCGGCACCGCGAATGGCGCTCAGGACGTCAGCCTCGGTGATCGGCCGCGCGCGGATGTTGTTCAGAAAGCCGTCATTCGTCTCACCCACCACCGGATTCGCCGAACGCACGTCTTCGTTGCCAGGCAACGCAAGCAACCACGTGAGCACCGCATCGGCGGCGCGCGGCACGCACAGGGTGCAGGTCAAGACGATCGGCGACTCGAGCTCGCCGAGCTCATTCACCTGCGTCGAGCCGGCGAGCTTGCCAAAACCGTTCCCGACGACAATCGCGGCCGGGACCTTCTCCCGGAACGGATTGCCACCGTGCGGGAGGATCGCGGTGATGCCCGTGTTGATCGTGTCGCCGCGGGCGATCGTCGTATGGCCGACGCGCACGCCGGCGACATCGGTGATGGCATTCAGGGGGCCTGTGGGAATCGATCCCACGACGATGCCGATATCGCGGGCACGCGGCCGCGGCTGCTGAGCTCCGAGGGAGGTCGCGAATAGAAGTAACGCGAACGGGAGGTTACCTTTCACGGCGCAGAAAATTAGCACCCTTTGACAATCGAGGCTCGTGTGCGGCACGTCGTGTTGGTGATCCCTCCCGCGGTGGAACGCGCGGGAAAGGCCTGGGAATTGATGGGTCCTCGCGCAGTCATCGTTTGCGCGGACCATGAACAGGCCGTGCTCTGGGCCGATGCGGCCCCTCCTGAGCTTCGTGCTCACGCGGTCACCGGCCTCGCCCGCACGGTCGCCCTCCTAAAGGAAGGGCGTGTGGGTGTCCTCGTCGGATCCCCCGCCGATCTCGGCACCCTGCTCTCGCGCTCCGCGCTCAAGCTCGACACAGTCGACACGCTCGTCATCGCCTGGCCGGAATCGTTCACCGGCGAACTCGACACTCTGCTCGGTGAGGCTCCCGAGGCACGCCGAGTGATTCTCAGCTGGAACCCGCACGGCCTTACCGATTTCATCGAGCGTCACGCGCGCCGCGCCGAGATCGTAGGCGACATCCCGCTCGACTCGGTCGGAAAGCCGCTTGGACCCGTCGCGTCGGCGCGCTACGCGGTTGTGCCGGCCGGTCGCCGGGCAATCGCCGTGCGCGACGTGCTCGATGCGGTGCAGTCCGTACGGCCATATGTCTGGAAGGGCGGCGACGTGGCGGTGCCGGCAGAACCTCCCGATGCGGTGGTCGCCACGACGTTGCCCACGCGCGAAGAGCTACGCTTGCTCGCAGCGATTGCGCAGCCTCTGGTGGTCGCACTGGCATCGCAGGTCCCGTATCTCAAGTCAATCGCGTCCCTCTCGTCGTTCGCCTTGCCGTCGCGCGCCGATCGCGCGCAGGATCGCAATGCGGCGTTGCGGGCAGAGATTTCGGCGCATCTCACTCGAGGCGACGTTGACGCGGAGTTGGCTGTGCTGGCGCCATTGTTCGAGGAGCACGATCCGGCGCTCGTGGCGGGAGCGTTACTGGCGATCAGCCGTCAGCCATCTGCCGTCAGCCAACCCTTGCCCGTCGCGGCGCCGCAATCGGGCTGGGCGAAGGTCTTCGTGACCGTTGGAACGAAAGACCGCGCGAGCGCCAAGGACCTTGTCGGCGCGCTGATCAAGGAAGTAGGCCTGCAGAAGGGCCAGATTGGGAAAATCGATGTGCGGGAGACGTTTTCTCTCGTCGAGGTGTCGCCCGATGCTGCGGATCAGGCCGTGCGGCGTCTCTCGGGGGTCTCGATTCGAGGACGGAGAGTCACCGCACGGCCTGATCGGGGCTGAACGCCTACTTCCTGTTGTTCACCGCCATCTTCAGCTGTTTCCCCGCGCGGAAGGCGGGAGCGATCGACGCCTTGATCTGAATGACGCCGCCCGTCTTCGGGTTGCGACCCATCCTTGCCGCGCGTTTGCGCGCTTCGAAATTGCCGAAGCCGGTGATCTGCACCTTCGAGCCCTTCTTCAACTCGGTGGCGATGATGCCCTTGTCGTCGAAGAGTGCTTCAACGGTGCGCGTGGCATCGGCCTTCGACATCTTCGTACGCATCGCCAACGCGGAGGTGAGTTCAGCCTTGTTCACTGCGATCTCCTTGAAGGGGGGGCGCGAAAACCCGCATGAATACTGAAGAACTATGGGATATCCCCCGAAAATCCGCAAGTTTGCTGGACTTTCTCGACCCACCCCTCCCCTGTGACGATCCGTTGCTCCCTGGCCCGCTCAGCGTGTAACGTGAGGGCCCATGTTCCAACAACCCACCCGCTCAGGATGGATTGAAGTCATCGCGGGCGTGATGTTCAGCGGCAAATCGGAAGAGTTGATCCGCCGCGTGCGGCGCGCGGTGATCGCTCGCAAGCAGGTGCAAGTCTTTAAGTCCCATCTAGATGCGCGGTATGCCGGCCTCTTCTCGGTCTCGTCGCACGACGGCGTGACGGTCGAAGCCGAGCCCGTTGATTCCGCAGACGAGATCTCGCGCCGACTCCGCGACACCACCGAAGTCGTCGCCGTCGACGAGGCGCAGTTCCTGGACGACGGCATCGTCGATCTGGCGAACCGGCTCGCCGATCGCGGAGTGCGCGTCATTCTGGCTGGCACCGACGTCGATTTCCGGGGCCTACCGTTCGGTCCGATGCCAATCCTCATGTGCGTCGCCGAGGTCGTCGACAAGTTCCAGGCGATCTGCGTGGTGTGCGGGGGTCCGGCGACCAGGAATCAGCGGCTCGTCAACGGCAAGCCGGCATTGTGGGACAGTCCGATCATCATGGTTGGAGGACGGGAATCGTATGAGGCACGGTGCAGGCATTGCCATCGAGTTCCGAGACAGGATGAAGATCAGACTGCCCTATTGTGAGCCGTGCGCCGTGCGCCGTGCGCCGGAAGACTCGAATTACGGCGCACCGCGCACCGCTCACGGCGTACGCCTTTGTTAAACGTAGGCCTCACCGGCAACATCGCCTCGGGCAAGTCGACCGTCGTCGAGCTCTTCAAGAAATGGGGATCCACCGTCATCGACGCTGACGCGCTTGCCCGCGAAGCCCAGGCGCCCGGCAGCGCGGTGCTGGCGGCGATCGCGCGCCGTTTTGGAGGCGACGTGCTGAGCCAGGACGGGACGCTCGATCGCGCCGCATTGCGGGCCAAGGTCATCGGCGACGACGCCGCCCTCGCGGCGCTCAACGCGATCGTCCATCCCGCCGTGCAGCAGCGCCGGCTCGAGCTGCAGCGGGCGGCGGGTGAGCGGGGGGATGCCATCGTCGTGAACGACATCCCCTTGTTATTCGAAGTCCTCGATCCGGCGCAGTTTGATGCCGTGGTCCTGGTCGACGCACCCGTCACACTCCGCCGGACTCGACTCCGCGCCCTGCGGGGCTTGTCCACCCAGGAGGCCGACCGGATGATCGCGGCGCAGATGCCCGCGGAGCGCAAGCGACCGCAGAGCCAGTATGTGATCGAGAACGCCGGGACAATGGGCGATCTCGAGAAGGACGCGAAGCGGGTCTTCGCCGCGCTCCGGAAGCGGGCCGCGCGCGCCGGTGTGCGCGATGAAGCACCGGGTCAGACGCTAATTCTCGCGGCAGACGCCAAAGACGCCGCCGCCCCCGTGCTGCACGCGATCGAACGCCGCTACCACGATGCCGGAATGCGCGTCGAGCACACGACGGCGAAAGGATTGGCGAAGGTGCTGAAGACCGTCACGCCGCTTTCTATCGTGGCCACCGCGCAGGCTGCGGACGGCGCACGCGCTGCCTGGGACGCGGCGGACCCGCCACGCCCGTGCCGGCTCTATTATGTGTCGCCCGACCCCGATCCGATTGCAGTGCGGCTCGACCTGCGGCCGTGGGGACATGAACGCGTCGCCCTTAGTGAAGAGGATGGCGCAGGGCTGGCGCCCCGAGCGGACCTGTTGTAGGCTCTCGTCCCATGTCCAGCATTCCGAAGGAACTCCGGTACACGAAGGACCACGAGTGGGTGCGGGAAAGCGCTGACCCGGAGGTGGTGGAAGTCGGCATCACCGACTACGCCCAGGGCGAATTGGGGGACGTGGTGTTCGTCGAGCTCCCCAAATCCGGTGCCCCCTTCAAGCAGCGCGATGTCTTCGGCACGATCGAAGCGGTGAAGGCCGTGTCCGAGCTCTACTCTCCGGTGGCCGGTACGATTGTCGAGGCGAACAAGGCCCTCGAGCAAGACCCGGCGCTCGTGAACCGCGATCCGTACGGCAAGGGCTGGATGGTGAAGGTGACGCTCAAGGACCCCAAAGAATTGGAGGGGCTGCTCCGCGCCGACGCGTACGCGAAGCATGTTGGAGAGTGAAAGCCACATTCCACGGACACGCCTGTTTTGTGCTGGAGCGGGACGGAAAGCGCGTCATCATCGACCCATTTCTCACCGGTAATCCCGCCGCCGTCATCGGACCCGACGAATTGCCCCACCTCGACGCCATCCTGCTCTCGCACGGCCACGGCGACCATCTGGGGGACGCGGTCGCGCTGTCAAAGCAGCACAAGGCGACGATCGTGGCGACCTACGAGCTGGCGCAGTTCTGCGCCGATCAGGGCGGCACGAGTCACGCCATGCACATCGGCGGGGCGCACGAGTTCCCCTTCGGTATCGTGAAGCTGGTGCCCGCGTTCCACGGTGGGCGCGTAGAAGGCGACACGACGGGCCGGTACACGACCAATCCCGCCGGCGTGGTGGTGACGATCGGCGGGAAAACCGTCTACCATACCGGGGACACCGGGCTCACGTTGGAGATGCAGCTCCTGGCCGGCCGCGTCGACCTGATGCTGGTGCCGATCGGCGATAATTACACGATGGGGGTCGCCGATGCGGCTCGCGCCGTGGAGTTCGTGAAACCCAAAAGCGTTATTCCAATGCACTACAACACGTGGGACGTCATCAAGGCCGATCCCGCGGAATTCCGGCGCCTGGTCGGCAACACGTCGGCCGTCACGATTCTGAAACCAGGGGAATCCTACACACTCCCGTAAGATGGATATCGAACGCGATCTGTTTCAGGAACGGCACATCGGCCCGTCCGCGGAGGACCAGGCCGCGATGCTCGCGACGCTCGGGTACGATTCGCTCGAGGCGTTCATCGACGCGGTGGTGCCGGCGGACATCCGGCTGCGCGCGCCGCTGCGCATTCCCGAAGCGCGGTCCGAGCAGGAAGCGCTCGAAACACTGCGCCAGCTCGCCGCGCAGAATCAGGTCTTCCGCTCCTACCTCGGCATGGGGTACCACGACTGCTTCACGCCCACCGTGATTCAGCGCAACGTGCTCGAGAATCCCGGCTGGTACACGGCCTACACGCCGTACCAGGCGGAGATCGCACAGGGGCGGCTGGAGGCGCTGCTCAACTTCCAGACGATGGTGTCGGATCTGACCGGGCTCGAGATCGCCAACGCTTCGCTGCTCGACGAGGGCACCGCCGCGGCCGAAGCGATGCACCTGACCGAGGCCGTCACGAAGCACGTGGGGAAGCTGACGTACCTGGTCGACGTCAACTGTCATCCGCAAACGATCGCGGTGGTGCGCACGCGCGCCGCCGCGCGCGGCATCGACGTCGTGGTTGCCGACCCCGCGGCTTTCAATTTCCAGCAGGGCCAGGTGATCGGCGCCCTGCTCCAATATCCGGCGACGGACGGCGCGATCCGCGACTACCGCGCGCTGTGCGAGAAGGCGCACGCCACTGGCGCCCTGGTTACGGTCGCCACCGATCTGCTCGCGCTCACGGTACTCGCACCTCCGGGTGAATGGGGCGCCGACATCGCCGTCGGGAACTCGCAGCGCTTCGGCGTACCGCTCGGCTACGGCGGCCCGCACGCCGCCTTCTTCGCGACGCGCGACGAGTTCAAGCGCCACCTCCCCGGCCGCATCATCGGCGTGTCCAAAGACCGCGCCGGGCGGACCGCGTTGCGCATGGCGCTCCAGACGCGCGAGCAGCACATCCGGCGCGAGAAGGCGACAAGCAACGTGTGCACCGCACAGGTGCTGCTCGCCGTGGTCGCCGCCATGTACGCGGTCTATCATGGCCCTGAGGGGCTGCGCCGGATCGCGCGCCGCGTACACGCGTACACGGCAGCGCTCGCCGCGGCCCTCGAAAAACTGGGCTACCGGCTCGCCTATCCCCATTTCTTCGATACGCTGGCCGTCGAAGTGCCGCAGGATGCGCTGCCCCGGATCCTCGATGCCGCGCGCGTGAAGCAGATCAACCTGCGGACCCTGTCGCAGACGCGGATCGGCGTGGCGTTCGATGAAACGGTTACGGACGATGATCTGACCGACGTGGTGGGCACCTTCGCTGCACCGATGGGACGAGAAGTACGGGCGCAGCATGCTGCGCCCCTACAAAACGGATTGGCCATCCCAGAATCACTGGCGCGTGCCACGCCGTTCTGCACCCATCCCGTCTTCAACACGCATCATTCCGAAACGGAGATGCTGCGCTATCTGAAGCGACTCGAGAACCGCGATTTGTCGCTGACGGCGGCGATGATCCCCCTCGGCTCGTGCACGATGAAGCTCAACGCCACGAGCGAGATGATTCCGATCACCTGGTCGGGCTTCAACCGCCTGCATCCCTTTGCGCCGCGATCCCAGGCACAGGGATATGCGACGCTGTTTCGCCAGCTCGAGGAGTGGCTCGCCGAGATCACCGGGTTCGCGAGAGTGTCGTTGCAGCCGAATGCCGGCTCGCAAGGGGAGTTCGCCGGCCTGCTCGTAATTCGCGCCTACCACCAGCACCGCGGCGAGGCCCATCGCACGACATGCCTGATTCCGCAGTCGGCGCATGGCACCAATCCGGCGAGCGCGGTGATGGCCGGAATGAGCGTTGTGGTCGTGAAGACCGATGCGCAGGGCAATATCGACATCGCCGACCTCGAAGCGAAGGCGCAAGAACACAAGGACACGCTCGGCGCGTTGATGGTGACGTATCCGTCGACGCACGGCGTGTTCGAGGCATCGATCAAAAAGGTCTGCCGCATCGTGCACCAGCGCGGTGGCCAGGTCTACATGGACGGCGCCAACATGAACGCGCAGGTCGGCCTCTGCCGCCCGGGCGACATCGGTGCCGACGTCTGCCACTTGAACCTCCACAAGACCTTCTGCATCCCCCACGGCGGCGGCGGCCCCGGCATGGGACCGATCGGCGTCGCGGAGCATCTCGCGCCGCATCTTCCCACGCACCCGGTCATCGATGTCGGGGTCCCCCTCGCCGAGAGCGCGGGCACGGTTTCCGCCGGGCCGTGGGGCAGTCCTTCGATCCTGCCGATCTCGTGGGCCTACATCGCGATGATGGGACGCGACGGTCTGACCCTCGCCACCAAAGTGGCGATTCTCAACGCCAACTACATCGCGCGCCGGTTGCAGGAAGGCGGACACTACGAATTGCTGTACGCCGGCCAGCACGGCCTGGTCGCGCACGAGTGCATCATCGACACCCGCCCGTTCAAGAGCTCCGCAGGCGTGGATGTCGAAGACATCGCCAAGCGGCTGATCGACTACGGTTTCCACCCGCCGACGGTCTCGTTCCCCGTCGCGGGCACGTTGATGGTGGAGCCGACGGAGAGCGAGCCGAAGCTGGAGCTGGACCGGTTCGTGGACGCGTTGATCGCGATTCGCGGCGAGATTCGCGAGATCGAAACCGCCGAAGCCGATCGTGAGAACAACTTGTTGAGGAACGCGCCCCACCCGCTCGCCGATCTGCTGAGCGACAGCTGGGACCGGCCCTATGCGCGCGACCGCGCCGGTTTCCCCACGGCGGCGACGCGGGAGCACAAGGTCTGGCCGCCCGTCAGCCGGATCGATGCCGCCTTCGGCGATCGGAACCTGGTGTGTACGTGTCCGCCGGTTGAGGCGTACGCTGAGGTCTGACGGTCGGACTGCCCGCCCTGAGCGAAGCGAAGGGGTCGGACGGCCGGACGGCCGGTGGAACCTGATAGTCGATGCGCAGGGACGCTCCGGCATCGAAAACATGACCATCGATGAAGCACTGCTGGCAGAGTCAGTACGCGCTGGCAGCGCATTCCTTCGACTCTATCGCTGGGATCCCCCAACACTCTCGATCGGTCGCAATCAACCGGCCGTCGTCACGAGCGTCCCGGTAGTCCGTCGACCTACAGGCGGGCAGGCCGTGTGGCACGAGCACGAAGCGACCTACGCGGTCGCCGCACCGATCGCATTGTTTGGCTCGCTCCGTCACGCGTACTGCGAAATCCACACTCGACTCGCCCGGGCGCTGAGGGCCATGGGCATCGATACCGCGTTGGCCGACCGTCAGGCCGTCCGACCACCTGGCCGTCGCGCCTCCTGTTTCGCCGTCGCAGTCGGCGGCGAGATTCTGGTCGAGGGTCGCAAGGTCGTCGGGTCCGCGCAGGTCCGCCGGGGCGAAGCCTTCCTCCAGCACGGGTCCATCCTTCTCGACGGCTCTCAGGCGATTGTTGGTGGGTCGGGAGGAGAGACTACACTCGCCAGGGTGCTGGGACGAACGGTGACATTTGAAGAAGTCACCGCTGCCGTCGTAGCGAATTGGGGCGAGCCTCTCAGACCGTCCGGCGGTGCGGCCGTCCGGCCGCCCGTCATTGCGTCAGCCGCCCCGCGGTGAAATGTTAAGCGCCATGCTACGGCGCTCCCACATCACATTGCTGGTCGTTTTTGCCGTCACGACACTCGCCGCCTGCGAGCGTCGCGGCGGTTGCACCGGCCCCTACTGCGGCACCCTCGTCAACGCCGCGGTGGCCGAGCCGGGCACGCTGCTGCCACCCTCGAGCGAGGACATCGTCGCCAGCGACATCGACGAGCAGCTGTTCCTGAAGCTCGCCGACGTGGGAATATCCGAGAACACGCTGGGCGACGAAGACTTTCAGCCGCTGCTCGCGCAGAAATGGGAGTGGGACGGGCCGCTGACGCTGGTCTTCCATCTCGATCCCCGCGCGCGCTGGCACGACGGGCGGTCCGTCACGGCGGCGGACGTCGAGTTCACGTTCAATGCCTACATCGATTCCGCCGTGGCCTCGCCGTTCCGGCCCAAGCTCCACCGCATCGTCAGCGTCACGCAGCGGGATTCGCTGACCGCCGTCTTCCGATTCCGGGAGCGGTATCCCGAGATGTTCTACGACGCGGTGTACCACATGCGCATCCTGCCGGCGCATCTGCTCCGGCCCGTCCCGCGCGATCAATGGCGGACGGCGCCGTTCGGCCGGCAGCCCGTGGGCGACGGCCCCTACCGGTTCGTCGGCTGGCAGCCCGCGCAGTCCATCGAGCTGGTCGCCGACTCGACGTTCTTCCTCGGCAGGCCCGGGGTGCGGCGACTCATCTGGCGATTCACGCCCAATCTCCAGGTCGCCGTCCAGCAGGTGATCGCCGATCAGGCCGACATTCGTGAGCAGCTCGTGGCGCCGGACAACGTGAACCGGGCGCGTGAGGCGAAACAGCTCGCCATATACCCGTTCCGCGGCAGCGTCTACACCTTCCTGTCGTTCAACCAGCGGGCCGCGGACGATACGACAAAGCCCCATCCGATCTTCGCGGACCGCGAGGTCCGTCGTGCGCTCGCCATGGCGGTGGACCGAGCCAGCCTCCTGAAAAGTGCGCTGGACGACCTGGCCAAGGTCCCACCGGGCCCGATGTCGGAGCTGTTGTGGATCTGGGACCCCGATATCCGGCAGCTTCCCTACGACACGGCGATGGCCGCCCGAAGACTGAGCGCCCGCGGCTGGCGCGATCACGACGGCGACGGTGTCCGCGACAAGGATGGGCAGCCGCTCGCGTTCCATATACTCGTCCCGACCTCGAGCGTGTTGCGGAAGCAATACGCGCGGCTGCTGCAGGAGCAGTTTCGCGCGATCGGCGTACACGTCGAAGTCGACGAGCTGGAGCCCACCGTGGTCAATCAACGCGTCGGCACCGGGAAGTACGACACCGCCATTCTCTCGCGGAATAACGATCCTTCGCCGAGCTCGGGGATCGCGCAGAGCTGGACGCGCGCCGGCTTCGGCGGGTCGAATTTCGGCCGCTACTACAATCCCGAGTTCGAGCGCCTGGTAGACCGGGCCGTGACCGCCACCACGCGCGATCGGGCGGGCCCCGTGTGGCGGGCCGCGATGGAGACGCTGAACGCGGATGCGCCGGGGATTTTCCTCTATGCGCTCGACAATGTCGCGGCCGTGCACAAGCGCGTCGATAACGTGCAGTTCCGCCCCGACTCCTGGGCCGCCCTGCTCCGCACCTGGCGCATTCCGACTGACCGGTTGATCGATCGAGACCGCGTGGAGCGATAAGTGACAGGGGCGGCCTGGCTCCTGCGGCGCCTCATCGCGTCCGTCGCGATCATCTTCGCCGTCGTCACGTTCGTCTTCATGCTGATTCATCTCGCGCCGGGAAAGCCGTGCGGGCAAGTCGGGGGAGGAGAGTATGTAGACCGGGCCGCGTGCGACCAGCTCGTCAAGCAATTCGGACTCGATAAATCCCTTCCCGAGCAGTACTGGCGCTACCTCGTCGCGCTGGCGCACGGCAATCTCGGGTACTCGTTCTCGCTGCATCGCCCGGTGCAGGACGCCATCGCGGACACCATTCCCTTCACACTGCAGCTCGCCGGTGCGGCGCTGCTCCTCGATTTCGTCCTCGGTCTTGGCCTGGGCGTCTACCAGGCCGTCCGCGTGAATCGCCTCCCCGACGTCGTCATCGGGAATGTCACCCTCTTCATCTATTCGCTGCCGACATTCTGGCTGGCGCTGCTGCTGTTACTCATCTTCGGCGAAAAGCTGCGGTGGTTTCCCGTCGGCGGGCCTAACGACCTGATCCTCTGTCCGGTCGTGGATTCGCTCTATTGCGTCGCCGACCGCCTCTGGCATCTGGTGCTGCCGGCGGCCACGCTCGGCCTGGTCGGTGCCGCCGGAACAGCGCGCTTCCAGCGCGCCGCCATGCTCGAGGTGGCGACGCAGGACTTCGTGCGCACCGCGCGCGCCAAGGGGGTCCCGGAACGTCGGGTCGTGCTCCGGCATGAGCTCCGCAACGCGCTGCTGTCCTTCATCACCCGGTTTGGACTGGCCTTCCCGTTCCTCCTCACCGGCGCCGTGTTGATCGAGACGATCTACGCCTGGCCGGGGATGGGGCGCCTGGCGTTCGACGCGATTCTGTCGCGGGATTATCCGCTCGTCACCGCGACCGCGTTGATCGCGAGCGTCGTGGTCGTCGCAGGGAACCTGCTCGCTGATATCCTCCTTGGCGTTGCCGATCCGCGCCTGCGCGTCCGCGCCGACACGGACCTCGTGTTGACCGCATGACGCTCGGCACGTGGCTGGCGCTGTTCGTTGCGCTCGTCCTTGCCGCCGAAGCCGTGCGCGCCCTGCGCCACCGCGGGCTGCGCAGCGAGCGCTGGCGCCGCTTCTTCCGGCACCGGACCGCCTCGTGGGGGCTCGGGATTCTGACGTTCCTGGTCCTCGTCGCACTGGCGGCGCCGCTCATTGCGCCGTTCGAACCGAACCGACAGCTCGACATCCTGCATCTCACGAACCGCCCACCCTCGTGGACCTTCCTGCTCGGCACCGACCTCTTGAGCCGTGACGTCTGGAGCCGCGTCGTGTACGGCGCCCGGGTGTCGCTCGGCATCGGCGCGCTCGGTGCGCTGATGGCTGTTTCGCTCGGAACGTTCGTGGGAGCGGTCGCCGGCTACTACCAGCGCTGGATCGATACGGTCCTGATGCGCGGGGTCGACGTCGGCCTCGCCTTGCCCCGCATCTTCATTCTCCTGATGGCCGTGGCGCTGTGGGACGGCCTCCCGTTCCCGGCTCTCGTCATCACCATCGGTCTGACGTCGTGGTTTGGCACCAGCCGGCTGGTGCGGGCAGAGGTGCTGTCCCTGCGGCAACGGGATTTCGTCGCCGCGGCTCGGGCGCTCGGTGCGGACAACGGCCGAGTCATCTTTCGCCACGTTCTCCCGAATGCCGCCGCCCCCATCATCGTGTCCGCGGCGCTGGGCGTCGGGAACGTGCTCCTGCTCGAAGCGTCGTTGTCGTTCCTCGGGATCGGCATCAAACCACCGGATGCGAGCTGGGGCAACATGATCGCGGATGGCGCGCCGAGCATCTACACGGCGCCGTGGTCGACCCTCTTTCCGGGCCTGGCTATTTCCTTGGTCGTGATGTCGCTCAACGCAGTCGCCGACGGCGTGCGGGACGCGCTCGACCCGCGCGAGGACGCTGCGTGACAGCGCCCGGCTCTCCCCCCGTGCTGCTGCGCGTTCGCAATCTGAAGACCTACTTCGTCACTGAGCACGGCAAGGGCACCGCGCGGGCGGTGGACGACGTCTCATTCGATCTCTATCCCGGCGAGACACTCGGCATCGTCGGAGAATCGGGGTGCGGCAAGACCGTCACGTCCCTTTCGATTCTCCGGCTCGTGCCGGAGCCGCCGGGCCATGTGCTCGCCGGCAGTCTGATCGAATTCGAAGGCCGCAATCTGCTCGCACTGCCCGCCCCCGAGCTGCGCGCCGTTCGCGGGAATCAGATCGCGATGATCTTTCAGGAGCCGATGACGTCGCTGAACCCCGTGTTCACGGTCGGGGATCAGATTGCCGAAGCCGCCATCATCCACCAGCACGTGTCGCGTAGCGCGGCGCGGGCCCGGGCGATCGAAATGCTGCGCCTGGTCGGGATTCCCGATCCCGACGAGCGCGTCGATCACTATCCCCATCAGCTGTCGGGCGGCATGCGCCAGCGGGTCATGATCGCGATGGCGCTCGTCTGTCATCCCAAAGTCTTGATTGCCGACGAGCCGACGACGGCGCTCGACGTGACGATCCAGGCACAGATCCTTCGCCGGCCACGCCGACCGGGTCGTCGTGATGTACGCGGGACGCGTCGTCGAAACCGCGCCGACGGAGGCGCTCTTCGAGCGGCCGACGCATCCCTACACCGAGGGGCTGCTCGCCGCCGTCCCGCGGATCGACGCGCCGCGCGCGCGGCTCCACGCCATTCCCGGCCAGGTACCGGCGGCGACGGCGTGGCCACCCGGCTGCCGGTTCCATCCGCGGTGTCCGTACGCCTGGGAGAAGTGCGTGGCGGAGGAGCCACCGCTGCTCGAGACAGGGACCCCCGGACATGCCGCCCGCTGCTGGCTCGTCACCGAGCCCGAGCGGAAAGTGCCCAAGCGATGACGCTCGTCGACGTGCGCGACCTGGTGAAGCACTACGCCGGCGAGCGTCGCTGGTTCGGCCTCGGGCGCCCGCAAGCGCCGGTGCGCGCGGTGGACGGCATCTCGTTTGCGATCGCCTCCGGCCGCACGCTGGGATTGGTGGGTGAATCGGGCTCGGGGAAAACGACCGTCGGGCGTACGATGCTGCGGTTGCAGGAGCCGACGTCGGGGAAAGTGTTGTTCGACCACAACGACGTCTTCGCACTCGACGCGACAAGGCTCCGCGCGCTGCGGCGCCGGATGCAGATCGTATTTCAGGATCCCTACAGCTCGCTCAATCCCCGCATGACGGTCGAAGACACGCTGCGGGAGCCGCTCCAAATTCATGGGCTGCACGGCACCGTCCCCGCGCTGCTCGACGAGGTCGGACTCGACGCCGCTTTTGCGAAACGCTATCCGCACGAGCTGTCGGGAGGCCAGCGGCAGCGCGTGGGGATCGCCCGCGCGCTCTCGGTCGAGCCGCAGTTCATCGTGTGCGACGAGCCGGTCAGCGCGCTCGACGTGTCGGTGCAGGCGCAGGTCCTGAATCTGCTCGCCGACCTGCAGGCCAAACGTCGGCTCACCTATCTGTTCATTGCGCACGACCTCGCCGTGGTGCGGCACATCGCCGACGACGTCGCGGTCATGTACCTCGGCAAGATCGTGGAGCGTGCGCCGGCGGCGGAGATCTACGCGCAGCCGCGACATCCGTACACGCGCGCGCTGCTGTCGGCCGTACCGGAGCCGACCCCCCACGGGACGAAGCGCCGCATCGTGCTCCCGGGCGACATCCCGTCGCCCGCGCATCCGCCTCCCGGCTGCCCGTTCCATCCGCGCTGCCCGCATCCCAAGAAGAGCGAGCGCTGCCGCACCGAGCCGCCGCCCTTGCGGCCCGTCCCGCCCGGAGGGAACCATCTGGCCGCGTGTCACTATGCCGAGGAGCCGATGTGAGCGCCGTGCTGGCGCTGGCGCAGACGCTCACGAACCTGATGATCGCGCCGGCGGGCCCGGGAATGCCGTCCGGTTGGAAGCTCAGCCGGATCCACGGGGTGGATCCACCGACATTCGAAGTCACGCGGTCGCACACACTCCGCGTCACCGCGATCGGGCAGGGCGGCACCGCGACCTACCGACTGCGCAGTCCCATCCGTCCTTCACCATCCGTGCGCCAGGGAACCATCACATGGCGCTGGCGCGCCGGCACGCCGCTGCGCGGCGCCGACCTGAAACGCCGCGCCGGCGACGACAGCCCGATCCGCGTCGTAATCACATTCCAGGACGGCCGCTCGATTGCCTACAGCTGGGGGAATCGCGAGGGTCGCGGGGAAAGCTTTGGCAGCTGGGCCGGGCGCAACCGGATCGTGGTGGTCCTCCAGCGCGCCGAAGACGCGGACGGGTCCTGGCACGAGGAGCGCCGCGATCCCTTCAGCGATTATCGGCGACTGTGGAATGGCGCACCGAAACCGATTGTCTCCATTGGCATCGCCGCAGACACGGATGCGCTCAAGATTCGCAGTGCGGCTGAGGTTGGCGATCTCACCTGGCATGGTCCGTAATGCGGGAATTTGGTTATGTGATTCCAACAAGTCTCGGCAAGTTGGGTTTGCCCCGGGCCTGCGCCCGGGGTCAGAAAACCCGGGACTCATTTGTCGGCTCATCGAGCATTCCAGATGTATGCGCACATCACCTGTCATACATGGCGTCGCCTCGGGTGTATAGATGCGCGTGCAGCGCGCGAAGTGCGGATCGCCGTTGCGAGTGCCGGCAAACGGACCAGTTTGCAAGTGATCAAAGGAGAGGTGTTAGCGAATCACATCCATTTGCTCGTGAGCTTTCATTCGCTATATCGACCAACAATTCCAGCGACACCCTGATCTCATTCCGCGGCCGCCGAGGTTCTCTGACCCCGGGCGCAAGCCCGGGGTCACCGGAAAAGAGGATGTGATGGGACCTATCTGACTCCCCCCATTAATCGTTTTATCGGTGGCGTCAGCACCAGCAGAATCGCCGCGGCCACGAATGTCGTCAGCGCGACGGCGCCGAACAGGTCGGGCAGCGGCAACCGGTCGAAAAATCCGGCCACCCAGCCGGCCATCTTGTTCCCGACCGCAATCGACAGGAACCACAGACCCATCATCGCCCCGGCGATCCGCACCGGCGCGAGTTTTGTCACGATCGACAATCCCACCGGACTGAGGCAGAGCTCGCCAATGGTGTGCAGGAAGTAGACGCCGACCAGCCACCACGGGCTCACCAGAATCCCGTGCTGCTGCGCCAGCTTCGCCGCGGGGACCAGGAGGGCAAAGCCGAGTCCTGCGAATAGGAGACCGAGCGCGAATTTGATCGGGCTCGAGGGCTGGCGCGGTCCGAGGCGCACCCAGAGCCACGCGAGCAGCGGCGCCATCCCGAAGATCATGAACATCGAGTTCAACGACTGATACCAAGTCGAGGGGAAGTCGTAGCCGAACGCGTGATTGTTCGTAAGCCGGTCGGCGAACAGGTTCAGACTCGACCCTGCTTGCTCGAACGCCGCCCAGAAAATCGAGGAGAATACGAACAGCACGGCGATGGCGATGACGCGCTTCCATTCCTCCGGCGTGAATCGCCACCACGGCTCCGTGCTCGCCGCCGCGGCGGGCTTCGTCTCGGATTGTCCCAGCCGCTCGAGCGCGGGTAGCAGCCGAGGCTTGCCGGCGACGTACTGAATGAGGCCGAGCGTCATCCCGATGCCGGCGCACCCGAAGCCGACGTGCCAGTCCACGCGCTGGCCGAGGGTTCCGACGATGAGTGGGGCGACGAAAGCGCCCACGTTGATGCCCATGTAGAAGATCGAGAAGCCAGCGTCGCGTCGCACATCGGCCGGATCGTACAGCGAACCGACCATCGTGCTGATGTTCGGCTTCAGTAGACCTGTGCCCATCACGATCAGCGTGAGACCGAGATAAAAGGTCGGCAGGGATGGATACGCGAGACTGAAGTGTCCGAGCGCGATGATGACGCCGCCCCACAGCACGCTGCGGAACTGGCCAAGCCAACGATCGGCGATGATGCCGCCGGGAATCGCGGCCGCGTAGACGCCGAACGTGTACCAGCCATAGATGGACGAGGCGTGCTCGGTCGAGAAACCGAGGCCGCCCTTCGCCGCGGCGGCGGTCATGTAGAGGATGAGCAGCGCACGGAGCCCGTAGAAGCTGAAGCGCTCCCACATCTCGGTGAAGAACAGCGTCGAGAGGCCGCGCGGATGCCCGAACCATCCGCGATCGAGCTGCGTCCCGCTCATCTGCGGTTGCGTCATGCGAAGCCTTTCAGTCGAACAGGTCGTCCTGCTCCGCCGAGTCAGGATGCTCGGTCGGTCTCAACAGCGTGCCGAGCCGTCCTTCCCATTTCTCGACGTCGAAGTGGTGCTCGTTTTGTAGCGCGCGGCGCAGCACCGGCGAGAACTCGTGGAACGCCTCGAGTAGCTCACGGGTCGTCTGGCGCAGGGCTTCCTGCTGGAAGCTGTCGTCGCTGGCGCCCATGTCTTCGAGGATCGCCTGCTCGGTGCGCGACGCGACGATCGGCTCGCTCTGCCCCTCGATGAAGACGTTGGTGCGTTGACCCGGTCCGCGCCCCTGCTCGATCGGCGTCAGGCCAAGAATGCGATCTGAGCGCCAGTATTTTCCGTAACCCAGGAAGACCATCCGGCCTCGCTTTACATCCACGGGCTATTCCTTTCTCATTTTCTTCTTGAGCTCCTCGAGCTGGCGCGCTGCCGCTGCCTCGCGCGCCGCCCGATCCATGTCGGACTTGAGCAGCTCGTCCTGCAGGTCCATGCTTGCCACGAGGTCCCCGGCCTCCTGCGCGGAGCGCCGAGCTTCCATCGCCGGGCGGTCCCGGTCCGCGGTCTTGAGCTGCGCCTGCATGTCGTCGAGCTCGCGCTGCGCGAGCGCCAGCTCCTCACGCTGGTTGGCGAGCTTCCGCTCGAGCACGCCGAGCCGCTCGCGGTGCTTCGCCGCAAAGCCGCCGGCGACCTCGACGGTCTCGGCATCCTGAATCTCCCCGGCGAGCCGGCCGCGGCGCTCCGCGTCCGATAGTCGCTGGCGCTCGAGCGTGATCTCGTGCTCGGTGCGCACCACGGCCTCCTGGATCTCTGCGACGGCGACTTTCGCGTCGACGACCGCCTCGCGCATCTGCCGTGCGAGCGATCGCAGGTCCGGGGTCGACGCCGCATCGACGGCGGCGCGGAAGGCGTCCCGCAAGCGCTCGAACGTGTCTAGCTCTTGCGAACGGTCTTGGCGAAAAAGTCGGAGAAGACGGGCTCCACGGCGGGCGACTCACACTTCGGACAGGTGGGACGCGGCCGCGCGGAGTGCTCAGCCATCGACTCGGTGCGGGAGAAACGCACGTCACACACCTGACACCGGTACTCGTACTGTGGCATGCAGCAACGTTATTCCCGCGGAAAACCCCGGTCAAGTTGACGCACCCCCTGCTGGCAGCAAATTGCTGGGATGCTCCGGTCCCTGTTCCGGATTGCGGTGGTCGCCCTGGTGGCGGCTGGTGTGGTCGGCGCGTGCGACGGAGGCCTCGAGCCCGAACCGATTTGCGCCCGCTCACTCGTTGGCCTGTGCGGCACGCTGCGATTTCGCGGCACGATTCCCGACAGCACCGACAACGTCTTCATCGCCGCGTACGCCACCTTCCCCCAGAACTGCAACGACCTCATCAACAATCGCCGGCCGCTGATTCCGGGCTCCGTCCCGTACACCGACTCGGCTGCAGCCTACAGCATCGCGCTCGACCCCGGCATCTATCAGTGGCTGGTCGCGGTCTGGAAAAAAGTCGGCACGCTCACACTGTCACCGGCCGACACCGCGCTGCTCCGCGTCGGCGGCTACTACCGTGACCCGGTCGACTCGACGCAGCCTGGCGTGGTCACGGTGCCGAGCGGGGCGGGCGCGGCGCCGGGCGACATCGATTTCGTCGTCAACTTCGACAGTCTGCGGCCGGCGACGGACTTCGTGACGTGCACCGCGCAATAGCCACCCTGCTGCTCGTTAGCGCGCCGTTGCCCGCGGCTGCCCAGGGCGTGCTGCGGGGCTCGGTTCGCGACAAGGATGGTGCCGCGATTGGCGGCGCGAGCATCGCCATTCCCGGCACGACGCTTTCGACCCGCACGGATCTCCAGGGCGGGTACCGGATCGCCGTCGTACCGGCCGGCCGTGTCCGCGTGCACGCCGCCGCTCTCGGATATGGCCCGATCGATACGGCCGTCGCACTCACCGGAGGCGACTCGACGACGCTCGACTTCACGCTTCGGAGCGCGCCGCTCGAGCTGCCCCCGCTCGACGTTGTGAGCACCAAGGTGGCGCGGTTCGGCGAGCGTCCCGCGACGAGTGTCGTCCAGATCCCCGAGCGCGAAATCGATCAGCGGGCGGTCAACACGGTGGACGAAGCAGTCGACAAGGCGGCAGGGATTCAGATGCTGAACGGACAGATCAACATTCGCGGATCCACGGGCTACATACAGGGATTGAACTCGCGCGTGCTGCTGCTGGTCGACGGCGTCCCGATGAATCAGGGCGACCGCGGCGGGATCAACTGGGACCTGCTGCCGGTGGATCAGATCGAGCGCGTCGACATCCTCAAGGGCGCCGGCTCGTCGCTGTATGGATCGGCGGCGCTCGGGGGCGTCGTCAACCTGGCCACCCGCGACGTGCCTGAGGGCGTCCACGTCCGCGTACGACTGACAGGAGGCGCTTACGGCAATCCGCCGGACGAATTGTGGCGGTTCCGCGAGCGCACCGGGCTGCAGGGCGGGGGCGATGTGTCCGGGTCGTACGGCACCACGACGTTCGGCGGCCGGCTCGCGGCGGGCGCGCGTCATTCGGATGGATACCGCGAACAGGACGACGGGGACCATTGGCAGATCGCCGGTAGAGCCCGGTGGCAGGCATCGCCGCGCACGCGCGTGGACATGTCCAGCGCCTGGGCCGTCGATCATTACAACGTGCCGCTCGCGTGGTGCCGGCAAGGACAGTGCGACGATCGCGGCCAGGCGTTTCAGCCGTTCAAGGTGGCCACGGCTGCGTTGGGCTCGTGGACCGACTCGCGCAAGGGATATATCGCCGTACAGGCACGCACGGTGGTATCGGAGCGATTCGCCTGGCAGGCGCGCGGGTCGTGGTTCCGCACCAGCTTCTTCGATCAGCGTCCTCCCAACGGCTCGGAATTCGGGATCGCCAACCGCTTCGGGGCCGAACTGCGAGCGGAAGCGCATCCCGATTCGATGCGGACGGTGCTGGTCGGCAGCGAGATGACATTGTCGGATGTCACGAGCGACATCTTCGGGAACCATTCACAGTCGGAGTACGCCGCCTACGGCGAGAGTGACCAGGCGGTCGGCGTGTTTCGTTTCACCGCCGGCGCGCGCATCGATTTTCTCGCAGTCGACGGCGGCTCGCTCAGTGCCGTCGTTAGCCCCCGGCTCGGCGGGACCGTACCGACAGATCACAAGGGAGGCGTGTTGCGCGCGTCGATCGGCCGGGGTTTCCGTGCCCCGACCGTCGCCGAGCGATTCGTCCATACCTTCGCTGAAGGGCTCGAGGTCATTCCCAATCCCAACCTGCTGCCCGAGACTGCGTGGTCGCTGGAGCTTGGCCACACGACGGCGCCGCTGCTGCACGCCCTGCGGCTCGACGCAGCCCTGTTCTGGACGGAGGCTCGACAGCTGATCGAGCCGCGGTTGATCTTGATCGAGGAATCACCCAACGACTCGATCCCCAACCTGGTACCCAAGATCCAGCTCCAGAACGTCACCCGTGCACGCATCGCCGGACTCGACGTTGCGATTCTCACCGCGCCGATTCCGGATCGCCTGACTGCCACGCTGAGCTATACCTACCTCAGCACACGGCGGCAGGTCGCCGGCGACACGTCAGCAGGAGGACCGCTGGCGTTTCGTCCCAAGCACCTGCTCACGCTCAGCGCGGACTACAACCTCGGCGCCGTCGGCGTGGGCGCCGACTGCCGCTATGCCAGCCGCGTGGAGCGCATCGAGCTGGAAGGTTTCGTCGACGCGAGGCGCGTCCCGGTGAAAGTGCTGGACTTGCGAGCCGGCTGGAAGCAAGGGCCGGTCGAGCTGCGGCTGCTGGCCGCTAACGTGCTCAACTACATGTACAACCTGGTGCCCCAGACGCTCGCGCCCGTCCGTACGGTCACCCTCACCGCCGTTTGGTCGCATTAGCGTTAGATTTGCCCCATGCACCTCACGGAACGACTGCTCCCTCTGGTGTTGCTGGTGGCGGCTGCTTGCACCCGTGGGAACAGCGGTTCGCCCACCTGCGGTATCGCGCTGCTCGCCGGTCCGGGGTTGATCACTTCTCAGCAGTCGAACGCGCGCGCGGTCCTCACCGATCCGCCGCGTGGCCTCCCTGACTCCCTCCCCGCACTCGTCATCCAGCAGAAGAACGACCGGGGTGCGGTGATCGTCGGTCGCGATGCCGAAGGCAAGATCTCGATGCAGTTCCGCGGACCGTCGTTCCCGTCGCGAGGCTACGGCTTGCTGGTCGTGGACGACACCTCACAGCGGGCGATGGGCGTCATCGTCCTCGATCAGGAGGAGCCGCTAAATCATCCGGCGATCGGCACGATCATCGGCGGGGGCACCACGCTGAACCTGTACGGGGTGCGCGTCGACTGGGCGAGCGTCAACAATCCCCGCTGTCCCTTGTTTGGCGGCCCCACGTCCCAAACGACGTGAGCACGGCGCCAGCGGTCGCCGTGACGGCGCCGCGCCGCCTCGTCGATGGCCGCGAGCGCGTCACCTTGAACACCGCGTACGTTCGCGCGCTCGAGCGCGCCGGCCTCGTCCCGCTGGCCGTTCCGACGATGCTGGCGGCTGATCGGGCCGGCGCGGCGCTCGCGGCTGTGCGCGGGCTCGTGCTCACCGGCGGTGAAGACGTCGCGCCCGATCGCTACGGCGCGGCACCGCATCCGCGCCTCGGTGCGGTCGACCCCGTGCGCGACGCCGCGGAGCTGGCGCTCATCACGGCCGCGCGGGCGCGCCGTCTGCCGATTCTCGCGATCTGCCGCGGGATTCAGATTCTCAACGTTGCGCTCGGCGGCACGTTATACCAGGACCTGGAGAGCGAGCGGCCGAGCACGGTGCCCCACAGCGACGAAACGAGCCGCCACGCCGTGCGCGTGGAAGCGGGATCGCTACTCGAACGAACGCTCGGCACCCGCTCCGCGACAGTGAACAGCCGGCACCATCAAGCGATTCGCGATCTCGCGCCGCCACTGAAGGCGGTCGCGTGGGCCGACGACGGCGTGATCGAGGGCGCCGAGCCGGCGAACGCGAATGAAGGGTGGATCGTCGCGGTCCAATGGCATCCGGAGGATCTTGCGGAGCGAGCGCTGTTCGAAGGATTCGCGCAGGCGGTCGCGTGACGGCCGCAATGCACGCGTTCCCCTCCCCGGAGTGGGTGGCCGCGTACGGTGCGGCCATCAATGCGAGCGAAGACTATCGCACCGCGTCCACGGAGTGGACGCACGGCTCCGTCGCCTTGGTGCTGCCCGCGCAGCCGACCATCGGCGTACCGGATGACGTGGCGATCCTGCTCGATCTCGACCGCGGCGTCTGCCGGGAGGCGCGACTCGTCACCCGCACCGACGCGCAGCAGGCTCCCTTCATTCTGACGGCCGAATACCGCTATTGGAAACAGATCATCAAGAAGGAGCTCGGCCCGATCGCCGGCATCATGCAGCGGAAGGTCGCGCTGCAGGGATCATTGCCGATCGTGGTCCGCTTCATTAAATCGGCCGAGGCACTCGTCGACGCCGCCACGCGGGTGCCGACACGCTTTCTGGACGAAGCCACATGACGCAGGGAAGCTCGGCCGCGGAGGTGCTCACCCGTCTGACCGCGCTGTCTCAGGAGCTGGCGGGGGCGTTCCGGCCGGTGACCATCGTCGAGATCGTGGCCCGCGTCCTGACCGAACAGCTGGCGCCCGCCCGGCTGTCGGTGATGCTGCTGGACGTCGATTCTAACCGGCTCGTCGTGACCTATCACAACGGCCCCCGCCCCGCGACCACGGACGAACCGCTGCTGCAGCTCGCCCTCCGGCGCGGGCCGCTCGTCTTTCCCGACAAAGTCGCCGCACGGGCCGCCAAGCTCGACGTGAAGGTGGATCAGCCGGCCCCGGCGAGCTGGCTCGGCGTCCCGATTGTCGCGGTTTCACGCACCATCGGTGCGGTGGCAATGGAGGGCGAGAGCCCGAACGCGCTGGACGACGCCGCGTTGATGTTCGCACGCGCGGTCCTGGCGCAGGCGGGCATCGCGCTCGAGAACGCTCGGCTCGTAGAGCTCTTGTCGAGCGGCAAGCGCGAGTGGGAGCAGACGGTGGACGCGTTCAACCAGGCCATCTGCTATGTGGATCCCCAGGGCGGCGTGCGGCGCGCCAACCGCATGTTCGCGGAGCTGATCAAGCTGCCCGTCACGGCGCTGCCGGGAAGACCGTGGCTGACCCTGCTGCCGCCGTCGTGGGTCGATCCCGTCGCCCGCTTGCTCACGCCCGACGGCGCGTCGACTCCCATCGAAGTGCGAGCCGGCGAACGGACGCTGCTGGTGACCGCCATTCCCACAGGGGAACCGGGCGCGGCCGTGCTCCTGTTCGAGGATCAGACCGAAAAGCGCCGCCTGCAGGAACAGCTGCTGCAATCCGAGAAGATGTCGGCGATCGGCCAACTGATCGCAGGCGTGGCGCACGACCTGAACAACCCCCTCGCCTCGGTGGTCGGCTTCAGCGACCTGCTCGGCGAAGCCGCAGACGTGCCGCCGCGCCTGGCTGAGCCGCTCGCGGTAATCCGCCAGGAAGCCGAGCGCGCCTCGGCGATCGTGCGCAACCTGCTGTCGTTCGCGCGGCGCCAGGAAGGCGAGCGCCAGCTGCAATCGATCCGGCCAATTCTCGAGTCCACGCATCTGCTCCTGAAGAACCAGCTGCTCGCGGCCCGCATCGAGCTCGCGCTCACCTTCGAACCGGGGCTCCCCGAAGTCGAAGTGCACGCGAATCAGATCAAGCAGGTGTTCGTGAACATCATCAACAACGCGGCTCAGGCGATCGCCAGCACGCGTGCCAGGGAAGGCGGCGGACGAATCGAAATCGCGACCAAGTGCGAGCCCGACGGACTGTCCGTCAACATCTCCGACAACGGACCGGGCATACCAGAGGCCGTGGCGCAGCGCGTGTTCGAGCCGTTCTTCAGCACGAAATCCGAGGGCGAAGGCACCGGCCTCGGGCTGTCCATTTCCCTCGGCATCGTCAAGGAACACGGCGGCAACATCTCGGTGGATCCGGGAGGTGCCGGCAGCGGCCGCGGCGCGACATTCACGGTCGAGCTGCCGACGGGTGTACGCGCGAAGCCCAGCCCTCTGGCGCGGGGTGCCGAGACCGAGCCGGCTCCTGCCGAAAAGCACGAGCACCTCCGGGTACTCGTTGTTGATGACGAGCCTCACATTCTTCACTACATGCAGGCGACGCTCGAAAGCTGGGGTCACGAGGTGGTCTTGGCCCACGACGGGAGTCAGGCGCTGAAGCGCGCCCTGATGCAGCCATTCGATCTGATCATCTGCGATTTGCGTATGCCCCGGCTGGGCGGGCGCGAGATGTTCCACACGCTCGCGCGCATGCACCCCACCGTCGCCGATCGCATCATCTTTGCCACGGGCGACACGGTCCGCGGCGACACGCTGCAATTCCTCGAAGAGCTGGGCCGTCCATTCCTCCAGAAGCCCTTCAAACTCGATGCGCTGCGCCGCGTACTCGCCGGAGTCGTGAAAGTCCCTGCGTAAAGAGGGTATTTGCGAGTACTGCAGGTAGACTCGGGTCGTGAATGGCGCGGCGGCCAGAATCAGGTCTGGCTGTTGTGTCGCGAGCTCGGCAAGGACACCGGGATCGAGCAGGTCCTCGTCACGAAGCACGGCAGCGAGCTCGCGCGTCGCGCGGGCGCTGATGGCGTGGCCGTGCAGGGGACGACTTGGGAGATCGGGCTCGATCCGCGCGCGTGGTGGCATCTGCGCCGCTCGATCGCTGCGTTCCAGCCCGACGTGATCCACGTGCACGACAGCCACGCGCTCACGCTGGGTGCGACGGTGGCGTTGGGCCGGACGCTCGTCGCGGCGCGGCGCGTCGATTTTCACGTCGGTCGCTTCGGCTTCTGGCGCCGGCCCGATCGCATCATCGCCGTGTCCGAAGCGGTCAAGCAGATCCTCACGCGCGACGGGATCGCGGCGGGTGCCATCACCGTGGTCCACGACGGCATCGATCCGGACCAGATCCGCCGGGCCGCCACACCCGCGCTCGACATCCGCAGCCAGCTGCGCATTCCCGCCGGCGCGCCGCTGGCCGTGAACGCCGCCGCACTCGTGGATCACAAGGACCAGCGCACGCTGGTGCACGCCGCCCAGCATGCGCGCGCGCTAGAGCCCCAGCTGCACTGGATCATCGCGGGCGAAGGACCGCTGCGCGCGGCGCTCAGCGCCGAAATCGCGCGGCTCGAGCTCGAGGACCGCGTGCACCTCGTCGGCTACGTGGACCGCATCGATGCGCTCATCGCCGAAGCGAGTGTCTTCGTGATGTCGTCCAAAACGGAGGGCCTGGGCAGCGTCATTCTGAACGCGCTCGCGCTCGGACGGCCCGTCGTCGCAACCGCCGCGGGGGGCATTCCCGAGCTCCTCCCGGCTGAGGTGTTAGTCCCTGCCGGAACCCCAGACGCATTGGCGCAAAAGGTGGTTGACGTGCTCAAACACCCCACCTCGCTGCCATACCCGCCACGCTTTACCGCAAGCGCCATGGCGCAGGGAGTCTTGGACGTGTATAGGGCGCTTCTCTAGATTGCAGGGCCATGATCTACGTCTGCGTGCCGGTCCACAATGAGGCGAGCACGGTCGGGCTCGTGCTCTGGAGAGTCCGTCAGGTGTTCACCGCGTTCGAGCGGGAATACCAGATCATCGCGTGCGACGATGCCTCGACCGACGGCACGGCGGACGTCCTGACGTCGTACGCGCGCGTGCTCCCCCTGACTGTGATTAAACATCAGACGCGCCAGGGCTACGCCCGCAGTCTCGAGGAGCTGCTCCGGCTCGCGCTGCAGCGTACCGATCGGCCCAAGCGCGACTGCGCGATCACCCTGCATGCCGACTTCGTGCACGCGCCAGAGACGATGGAGGAGATGGTCAAGCGGCTCGAGTCCGGAGCCGACCTGGTCGTGGCGGAGCAGTATGGCGCTCGCGGCACCCGGCCCTGGCCGGAACGCTGGGCGCGGCAGTGGGCGCCGCGCCTGTTGCGGGTGGGCGGCGGCGTGAAAGACTCGATCTCGGGGTTCACGGCGCTGCGCCTGATCGTGCTGCGGCAGGCAACACGCGCCGACGAGGCTCGGTTGCTGACCACCGAAGGATGGGCCGCGAACGCGGAGCTCTTGGCGCGCCTGGGCGCGCACGCCCGCCGGATCGAGGTCGTGTCCAGCGCCGCACGCTACGACCTCAAGCAGCGGCCATCCCGCTCCAGCCCGTGGCAACAGCTTCTCGCCGCCTGGCGATCGCGCAGCCTGATCAGTGCTGCGCGCAAGGGGGGGGGCTCCGCGATGATCGTGCTCGCCCTGCTCACAGCTGGACGGTCACTCGGAGCCCAGGACACCGTGTGCACCGGCAAGATCGTCGGCTCGAGCTCGTCGACACCTCCTGCTTCGTCGTCCCATCCCCTGATCCACCCGTCGCCGGCGGTGCCTTTCCCGGTCGGCGAGCGGCTCTCGTTCAAGGCGAAGTACGGGATTTTTAGCGTGGGCAACGCGACGATGGAAGTCATCGGGATCGATACCGTGCACAACGCAGAGACTGTACACATTCGGTTTCGCATTACCGGGGGTGCGCTCT